>OMAC01000002.1_pt1 | contig 320001 bp, 305 predicted proteins | sample 1644561 | NCBI WGS metagenome assembly OMAC01 (sample SAMEA103958144, study PRJEB25191) | human gut metagenome
GAAAGGAGAAAACTATCTTTTTATCGAGACGGATGAATCCTATGCGCAGCTCAATATCCTTCTGGAAAATGCACCTTACATAAGAAATTATATGGCATACCGCACCACAGCAGGGAAAGCGGATAAACAGTTTTATGTATGCTTTATTATGGCGACAACGATTCTGGCGATGGCTTTGATTTACGGAATGCAGATGCGCCAGGAATTGAAGTCCGTACAATTACTAAGAGAAATCGGAGCCACATCATCACAACTGGCAGGAATCCTGTGGTGGAAAAACGTGATTATTTCCGTTCCGGCGTTACTGCTCGGAACAGGTCTGGGCTCGGCAGCGATCTATGCACTGATACATCTGGCGGAGAACGGATTGACGGAACGGGTTATACTCAGCATTCCCTTTTCACTGATGGGAAAGACTTTTGCAATCTGGCTGGTCATTGCATTTCTTTCCATGTTTTTGGTACAAAAAATCGCCATGAAAGGTAGTTTGCTGGAAACGAAAAATATTGCAGTTCCCGTTCATACGGGAATCGTCCTTGTGGTGGCAATCATTTTTTCCGTGTCCTTATTTGCCGTGCTGGAAGTGGGACAGAATGTGACAAGGCTGGATGGTCAAAACTCGGCAGACTATATCCTGCAGGGCTTTATCAGCGAAGATGAGATAAAGGAAATACAGAAATTGCAAGGGGTAGAACAGGTCATTCCTGAATTTAGTGCGATTGTACAGCTCTCTTTTGAGGGATGGGAGAATGTGGAAATTCGGAATGAAGCTTTACTGGGAAATCAACGTTCTTTTTCCAATGGAATCGGTGTTTATCTTCGGGCTTTTCAAGAACCGAATCCTTATCTTAATAAGCTTTTGAAAGAGAGTGGAGTCAATGAGGCAGCATTTTGGAAAGGCAGTCAGGTATTGCTGCTCTTTACCTATGAATCAGAAGGGGAGAAACCTGTGTGTAAACTACAAAAGGGAGAACCGGTACAACTGACTTCTTTTGCTGAGGGACGATGGAAAGACGGAGAATTGGAACTGCTGGATGTTCCTTGCATGATTGCTTCGGAAGAAGTGACAATTGGCGGTTCGGCCTATGTGAATCTGTCGGAAAACCAGAATTATTCGTGGGGTGCAGTGCATGAATATACGGTGATTGCTGCTTATCCTGTTGCCGAAAAGCTGATAAAAAACAAGCAAAGCAACTGGCTTATGGTAGGAACGCAAAATCTGCCGGATCAAGAGGTTTATATGACAAGCGTGCAGGTCTACGGGGGAGAACACGCAGATTTTTATTCCACAGATTACCTGATTTCCTTGATTGCCCGGCAATGGGGAAATACGCTTATCAATAACCGGGAGCAAAATGTAACGGAAACACGGCTTATTACGGAGCGCATGATGTTGTTGGGGACGATTTCTCTTTGTATCATTCTCATTACCTTTCTACTATTAGGAACCATCCTCTACTATGGCTTTTATCTGCAGAGGCGAAAGTACGCACTGCTGCGTAGTGTAGGCATGGCGCGGGGGCAGGCGTATGGCATATTGATCAAAAGGTTCAGCCTGGATCTGGTGGCTGCCAGTGCTGTGACAGGAGCAGGATATCTGATAAAACTTCTTTGGACTTGTCAGAAGATCCGCGTGCTTGAAGAAACAAAGACGATACCGGAAATCATAAAAACACTGCATGAAAACTATTTTTGCCGTCATGCAATCGGAAATATTACGGTATTGCTCTATCTGGCGTTAATATGCATTTTGTTGGCAATTTATCTGTTGCAGGCGCGCCAGGTCTGCCTCGGTAACATTACAGATCAGCTTCAGGCGGAAGGAGACAGGGTATGAGTGAAATATTAAAGGCAGACGATATTTATAAAACCTATAAATCCCGGTCGGGCGAAGTGAATGCCTTAAGAGGAATCAGCGTTTCCTTTCAGGAGAAGCTTTGCTATGCCATCATTGGGAAAAGCGGTTCCGGCAAATCCACACTGCTTCATGTACTGGGCTGTCTGAATCAGCCGGATGCCGGTCAGGTTACCTTTGAGGGACAGGACATTTATAGCTGGAAGGACAGGGAGCAGGCTATTTTTCGGAGAAGGCACATGGGATTTGTATTTCAACAGTTCAATCTGGTGCCGGAGTATACGGTGAGACAGAATATTACGCTGCCGCTTCAACTGGATGGCAAAAGGCCGGATGATGAGTTTTACCGGGAGATCGTGGAACTGCTTCATATCTCTGATAAAGGAACGAAATATCCATGGGAACTTTCAGGTGGGGAACAGCAGCGGGTGGCAATTGCCCGTTCCATCATGGCGAAACCGCAGATTGTTTTTGCGGATGAACCTACCGGAAATCTGGATAAAAAGACCAGCGATGAGACCATCGATCTGCTTTTTAAGAGTGCCAAACGGTTTGGGCAGACCCTGATTTTGGTCACTCATGATCTGGATATTGCAAGGAGTGCGGATGCGATAATCACCATTCAGGATGGAAAGGTGTTTTAAATAAGAAAGGCAGACCGATGAAGGGTCTGCCTTTTAAGCGGCTGTAAACATAAAAAGAACCGTCCCCAAGGCTCCATGTCCTCAAAAACAGTTCTTCCAAGTGCACCGCCAGGGGCTCGAACCCTGGACACCCTGATTAAGAGTCAGGTGCTCTACCAACTGAGCTAAGGGTGCATAGTGGAGCGGGAAACGGGGCTCGAACCCGCCACCTCTGCCTTGGCAAGGCAGCGCTCTACCGAATGAGCTATTCCCGCATTGCGCTCTCGCGCTTTGCCGTTCGCCGTGGTGCTTTGTGCTTTCCTCAGCGTGCTCGTATATTCTAACCCAAGAATCCGATTATGTCAAGCACCCAGTTCGAATTTTTTTGCACTTTTTTGGTTTTCATGCCTTATGGGTATCAAAAAAGCCCGTATTGCAGGGCTTTTTCTTGCTAAAAACTCTTTATTCGGCTGCCGGTTCGTTCTCCGTGCCGTCGGTTATCAGATCGCACACAACCACGCAGCGCTGCTCGCTTGTGCCCGCAGAGCGGTCAAAATCGCCGTAGCAGGTTATCAGCGTCATCTTCGCCGTGTCGCTCTCCATATCCATAACGCTTTCGGGATAATCGTTATACGGATAGAAGTCCACGCTCGTAACCCTGAAGTACAGCACGCTGCCGTCCTCCCGCTCGATGGCTACCTTCTGCCCTTCTTCCATGTTCCACAGCACGCTGAAGCGGCCTATCTTGCCCTTCCAGCTTTTGTGCCCGTTCACCAGCGCGTTGCCCTGCTCCCCGGGTGCGGGGCCGGGCTCATACCATGCCGCCACGTCCGGATCCTCAATGGTGTCCATCTGGCCCTTCTTGTCGCCCTCCTCTATAAGCCCAACGGGGTAAACCTCTGCCATGACCTGCGCATCAATGAAATATATGACCTTGGGCGCGCTGCGCGTATATTGATACGGCGTGGGCGTGGGCTCCGCGGTGGGCGCGGGCGTCTCGCTCGGATTCGGCGTTGCAGTGGGCGTTGGCACGGCCGTTGGCGTGATGCTCGGCTGCGGCGGGTCAACATAGTCGCTTATCAGCACATATTGGCGAATTATCAGCGCCACGCCGCCTATCAGCAGCGCCGCGCTTATGCAATAAAGTATGATATCCAGCGGTGTAAGCCGCTTTTTCTTCTTCGGTGCGTTCTTTTCCATGGCCTGATTATAGCATTACGGCACCCGCTTGGCAATTTATACTTTGAACTTTGGCGTAAAGTTTGTTTTTACTTAACATTTTGCCATAAATATGGTATACTGATTCGTCTAATAAGTAATTTACTTTAGGAGTTGACTATGGATATCAGGAACGACATTGCACTTGCCATATCCGCCGCAACGGGCATGGATGCCGCGGAGCTTTTGAGCTATATAGAGATTCCGCCGGACAGCAGCATGGGGGACTATGCCTTCCCCTGCTTCCGCCTGGCTAAGGCCATGCGCAAGGCCCCCGCGGCAATAGCTGCGGAGCTGAAGGATAAGCTTGCCCTGCCCGCGGGCATAACCCGTGCGGAGGTTGCTGGCGGCTACCTTAACTTCTTTGAGGACAGGGCCGGCGCAGCCGCAGCAACGATAATGCGCGTGCTTAACGAAGGCGAAAATTACGGCCACAGCAGCGAAGGGCAGGGCAAAAACGTTTGCGTGGAGTTTTCCTCCATCAATATTGCAAAGCCCTTCCATATAGGCCATTTGCCCTCCACAGCCATAGGCAACAGCCTTAACAGGATATACAAGGCGCTGGGATACAATACCATTGCCATAAACCACCTTGGCGACTGGGGAACGCAGTTCGGCAAGATGATAGTTGCTTACAAAAAATGGGGCGGCGGAAAGCCCATCGAGGAATCAACAGTTCGGGAGCTTGTCAAGCTTTATGTCCGCTTCCATGAGGAAGCCGAAAAGGATGAAAGCCTTAACGACGAAGCCCGCGCATGGTTCAGGAAAATAGAGCAGGGCGACGCGGAAGCGGTCGACCTTTGGCAGCGGATGAAAACGCTCACGCTCAAGGAAGTTGGCGAAGTATATAAGCTTCTCGGCGTGGAGTTCGACAGCTACAACGGCGAAAGCTTTTATGAGGACAAGATGCAGGCCGTAATAGACGAGCTGGACGCTAAGGGCCTTCTCAAAACCGACAAGGGCGCAAAGATAGTTGACCTCTCTGAATACAACATGCCCCCCTGCATAATAGTAAAGTCCGACGGGGCAACCCTTTACGCCACGCGCGACCTTGCCGCCGCAATATACCGCAAGAATACATATGACTTTGTTAAGAGCATATACGTTGTTGCATATCAGCAGAACCTGCATTTCCAGCAGTTCTTTAAGGTACTGGAGCTGATGGGAAAAACCTGGGTCAAGGACTGCGTGCATGTCAATTTCGGCATGGTATCCATGGAGGAAGGCACGCTTTCCACCCGCCACGGCAACGTGGTGTATCTGGAAGATGTTCTGAACGCCTCAATAGAAAAAACGCTCGATATAATCAAAGAAAAGAGCCCCGATCTTGAGGATAAGGAGGCCGCCGCGCGCGCCGTGGGCGTGGGCGCGGTAGTTTGGGGAATACTTTACAACAGCCGAATAAAGGATACCAGCTTCTCCTGGAGCAAGATGCTCAATTTCGACGGCGAAACCGGCCCCTATGCGCAGTATACCCATGCGCGCTGCTGCTCCGTGCTGAGGAAAGCTAACGGCTACGATAAGGCCAATGTAGACTGCTCCCTGCTTTCAGGCGAGGCTGAGACAGCCCTTATCAAGGCCATTGCCGCCTTCCCCGAAACCGTTAAGGCCGCAGCCGAAAAGTACGAGCCGTATCTCATCTCCCGCGAGGTGATAGACGTTTGCTCCTGCTTCAATAAGTTCTATTATGACTGCCGCATAATGGACGACGACCCCGCCGTGCGCAACGCCCGCCTTGCCCTTTGCGATGCGGCGCGCATATGCATAAAGAACGGGCTGTACCTTATAGGCCTTGAAGCGCCCGAAAGAATGTAATTTTTAACATAAAGGAGAAATACTATGCTTGATATTAAGCTTGTACGCAATAACCCTGAGCTTGTGAAGGAAAACATACGCAAAAAGTTTCAGGATGAAAAGCTCGTTATGGTGGATGAAGTCGTTGCCATGGACAAGGAATGGCGCGAGGATCACACCCGCGGGGACGTGCTGCGCAACCAGCGCAACGTGCTTTCCAAGCAGATAGGCGGCATGATGGCCCGCGGAGAGCGCGACAAGGCCGAGGAGACCAAGAAAGAAGTTAAGGCCATGCAGGACGAGATGGCCGCCCTGGAAGCGCGCGAAGCGGAACTGGAGGCCGAAATCCGCAAGCGTATGCTGGTAATTCCCAACATAATAGATGAATCCGTACCCATCGGCAAGGACGACAGCGAGAACGTTGAGCGCGAACGCTTCGGCGAACCCGTCGTGCCGGATTACGAAATACCCTACCATGTGGACATAATGGAAAAAGTGAACGGCATTGATATAGACGCCGCCCGCCGCGTGAGCGGAAACGGCTTCTATTACCTCAAGGGGGACATTGCACGCCTGCACAGCGCCATATTGAGCTACGCTCGCGACTTTATGATAAACAAGGGCTTCACCTATTGCGTGCCGCCCTTCATGATCCGCAGCGGCGTTGTAAGCGGCGTAATGAGCTTTGCCGAAATGGAAGGTATGATGTATAAGATAGAGAACGAGGACCTTTACCTTATCGGCACCAGCGAGCACAGCATGATAGGCAGCTTTATAGATACCTTTATAGATGAAGATACCCTGCCCCGCACGCTTACCAGCTACTCCCCCTGCTTCCGCAAGGAAGTTGGCGCGCACGGCATAGAGGAGCGCGGCGTATACAGAGTGCACCAGTTTGAAAAGCAGGAAATGATAGTAGTCTGCAAGCCGGAGGACAGCATGGCCTGGTTCGATAAGCTTTGGAGCTACACCGTGGAGTTCTTCCGCAGCCTGGATATCCCCGTGCGCACGCTTGAGTGCTGCTCCGGCGATCTGGCGGATTTGAAGGTGAAGAGCGTTGACGTGGAGGCATGGAGCCCGCGTCAGCAGAAATATTTCGAGGTCGGCTCCTGCTCCAACCTTGGCGATGCGCAGGCAAGGCGCCTTGGCATCCGCATAAAGAACAAGGAAAAAGGCAACTACTTTGCCCATACACTTAACAATACCGTTGTCGCGCCCCCGCGCACGCTTATCGCCTTCCTTGAAAACAATCTCAAGGCGGACGGCACCATAGCCATACCCGAACCGCTGCGCATGTATATGGGCGGCAAAAGCGTTATTGAATAACGAAACCGGTGTTTTGGCTGAATAGCTGAGTTTTTACCATGCGCGCAACCCGATGCAACCGCTCGTTGCGCGCATTTTTTTAATTGCAAAGCAGAGTGTATTGCGCAACCGTGCTCCCGTGCGCTATGCTTAGGCCACAGAAAAGTTCAGGAGGATATTACGATGAATATCGAAATAGCAAACAGGCTGGTGCAGCTCAGGAAGCAGCACGGCTATTCTCAGGAGGAGCTTGCGGCAAAGCTTGGCCTTTCTCGCCAGGCCGTGAGCAAATGGGAGCGCGCGGAGGCCTCGCCCGACACGGACAACCTTATAATGCTCAGCCGCGTATACAGCGTAAGCCTTGACGAGCTGCTCAAGACCGATGAACCCATACCCGAGCCGGAGCCCGACAAGGGCGTGAAGGTCACCATAAACGGCAAGCCGCTGCACTTTAATAAGGACGACGGTTTCTTCTTCAGCTATGGTGACGATGATGAAAACTGCGGCAGCACCGTTGACGCCGATTCCCATGTTACCGCCCGCGGCAATCTGGTAATAGAGCCGAATGAAAAGTCCGTTTGGCAGGAATTCCCCTTCCCCATATTCGTGGCGATACTCTATCTCGGCCTTGGCTTTGCGTTCGGCCTTTGGCATCCGGGTTGGATACTTTTCTTGACCATACCGGCGTATTATTCAATAGTCGGCTGGTTCTCCGGCCGCCGCAGGCATTGCTTCCTGCGCGCCTTTCCCTATACCCTATTGGTCGCCATAGCCTTCCTTTGCATGGGCTGCATATGGGGCCTTTGGCACCCGGGCTGGATACTGTTTTTGACCATACCCATATACTATGCCATGGTAAAGCCCATAGACCGCGCATACAGGCGCAGGCGCGGCATAAACGCCATCGAGATAGAACGTGATGATGACGATGATGACATAGATGACGATTGATGCATAACAACTCATAAGCGGGTGCTGAAAGGCATCCGCTTTTTATATGATATCAGCACATGTTATATTGTATGCCTGTGTTCTTCGTTTATTTTATGCGGATACATGGAGTTTTTGTCTGAATTTGTCGAAATACTTTATTTATTAAGCGATGAGTTATATAATTTATATGCAAAGCTAAAAAACTTTTTTGTAGCAGGAGACAGCATAAAAATGGAAAGCCAACGCGCCCTGCCTAAAATTACGGAAGTGTTTCCTTACTGGCAGGATATCAATTCTACGGACCGCCTTGCAATGGCACGACAAGTCCAATACCATGCGCTGCCGCGAGGCAAAATTTTCTGCATAAACGATGCCATCACAGTATCCTCATTGTATGTTATAAGCGGCGAAGTGCGCTATTATACCATCAATGCCGATGGACGCGACACAACGCTTTACCGACTGCACAGGGGCCAATACACAAGCTTCCTTGAAACCAAGCTGTATACCAATCCAAACTATTCGCTCACCATGCAGGTCGAGCAGCCCAGCAAGGTTTACGCCATTTCCCCGCCCATGTCCAAATATCTATGCGAACATTATCCATCTGCCCTAAAATTTGAACGCGAAGTATTCTATGATCGCAGCGCATTTGTTATGGCGTCGCTCCAGCGTATGCTTTCCGTAAGCAGCGAGCAGCGCCTTGCAATGTTCCTGCTTGAGGAGATAAAGCGCAACGGCAGCCGCACGCTCACCCTTACTCAGGAACAGATGGGCCGCTATGTCGGCACGCATCGCGAGATGATATCCCGCATGATGAACGTTTTCGCCCGGCACGGCATAGTCCGTCTCAGTCGCGGTCAGGTAGAGGTGCTGAAGCCTGAGGCGCTGAAGGAACTGGCCCGGTAGCGCATTACAGATTGCGTATGCGCACCTCCGTCACCCGGCCGATTATGTCTGCCTCTTCCCGGGGAACGATCATTGGTTCGTATTTTGTATTCGCAGGAATTAGCATAAGCGTATCGCCTATCGTTTTTACCTTGCGCAGCAATACTTCTTCGCCTATGCGCACAACCGCTATGCGCCCGTTTTCAACGCTTGGCTGCATCCGTACCAGCACCAGCGCGCCTTCGGGTATGAACTCGCCTTCCATGCAGTCTCCCTCCACCTGCATGTAAAAGTATTCGCCTGCAACGGTCTCGTTCGCCGCAACCGGAATATATTCTTCTATGTTTTCATCTGCCAGTATCGGCAGCCCAGCATGCACCCTGCCCACGAGCGGCACTCCCACGCTGTCCTCAATTTTCATAAGGCGGGGCGATATAGTCGTGCGGGATTTGAAAAGCGGCGTTACCATCGCGCTTTCGCGGCAAAGGATATAATCCGCGCTGACGTCAAAAAAATCGCACAGCTTCATAAGCATTTCGTTCGGCAGGGCTACCCTGCCCGTTTCATATTTGCAAACAGCCGCCTTCTGCACGCCAAGCACGCTGCCCAACTCCTCCTGGGAAAGGTGCTTTGCTTTTCTCAATTCCTTCAATCTGTTCATGCGGCCCTCCAATTTTGTTTTTTATATTGTATCTTATAGAGAAATGCTTTGCAAGCATTATTTTGTTCATGTTTTTGCAAAAAAGTTCCAAAAACCGCTTGACAGTATCCTCATCGGATATTATAATGGGTTCACGGTCGAAAAAGACCGCAAAATTTCCCAATAAGCCACCACGAACGGTTCCCATCCGGTTTCCAAAACGGATATACGGCGGCTTAGCGGAGCAGCGGAGGTACGCAATGAATTACTTTGGTTTGTTCTTCTCTTTCATGATCCCCAGCATCATTTTGGGCTTTATGATAGCCGCCGCCTGCATTCAGGAAAGGGCTATCCATCGCCGCCGTGCGCAGCATAAGCAGGCCGCGCCGCACAAGGAAGCTAACGTGCGCAGCTATTCCCCTTCGGCAAAGCCGCAGCATAATAATGCTGTCAAGTCCGATAAGTCAAAGCTTTATATATACGATATGAACGCGGCATAATGCCGCCCCGCTTAGCATTGTTATCTTCCGCGCGGAACCGAATCCCCTCGCGGTGATAAAATAAAATAATATTATATGTGCCTACCGAAACGGCGCCCCGACGCAGGGCGCTGTTTTGGCGTACAAAAAATTATTGACAAACGATAATTTCAATGCTATCATATCGCCATAAATTATCGTAAAACGATAATGTGGAGGTTTCTATGAAGCATAACAAAGCTGCTCTGTACGCATTGTGCGCATTGGCCGCGCTGGGCGCTGCCGCGGCAATATTGCTAAGCGGCGCGGATATTGCCCGCGTGCTGCTGTGTTACCCGCTTGAGTTTACAGGTAAGGCGCTCAGGAGCCTTTCCCTTGCCGGCGGCGCGCTAAATGTGCTTGCAATTGCGCTGTATGCCGCAATAAGCCTTATCCCCGCCGTGCTGGCGCTTATATTCGCCCGGAAACGCGGCCATGCCAAGGCGGACTGCATACTGTACATATTAAGCGTTGTGCTGTTCGCCGCGCTGTACCTGGCAATAAATCCCGGCCTGCTGCGCTATGTTTTCAGCGCCGATATGCTCACCATCGTCGCGTCGTATCAGGTTGCCTTGGGCATATTAAATTCGCTGATATATTCGCTTGTGCTCTGCTATGCGGTGCTGCGCATAATAAGCCGCCTTGCTTTGGATGGCACGGATAGGCTGCTTAGTGCTGGCGCATGGCTGCTGTATATAGCCTGCGCGGTGCTTTCGTTTGCATCTGCATACGGTGCGGCGGCTGCCGTTGCGGCCTCGCTTGTCTACGGCGCGCTCGATATATGCGTAAGCGTCGCCCGTGCCGCCGTGGATACGCTGCCCAATGTGTTCAGCATATTGCTCGCACTCTGCGGGGCAAAGCTGCTCCTTTCCATGCGCGCCGCTCTTTTCAGCGACGAAGCCGTGGACACTGCGCAGCGGCTGAGCCGCCTTGCCGTTATCAGCCTGAAAGTATCCGTAATAAGCAGCGCCGCGTTCAATGCAGTGCAAATAGCGCTTGCGGGCGGACTGAGCAACGTTAACGTTTCCGCAAGCATCCCCTTTGCCGGTGTGCTTTTCGCCCTGCTCGCGCTCATATTCAGCCGCTTCATTGACGAATCCAAGCGCATTAAGGACGATAACGACAGCATTATTTAGGGTGAGCTTATGGCGATAGAGGTATATCTTGACGAAATGCTGAAGCGCCGCGGCATAACCGGCAAGGAGCTTTGCGCAATGGTGGGCATAACCGAGGCCAACCTTTCCATACTGCGCAGCGGAAAGGGCAAGGGCGTGCGCTTCCATACGCTCAATAAAATTTGCTATTATCTTGACTGCAATGTTGGCGACATACTCAATTTTGACGGAGTTCTTGACGAGGAGGATGAATGATGAAACGATATATAAGCCTTTTGGCAATACTTACGGCAATTGCTGCGCTGCTGTGCGGCTGCTCACTTGCGCGCAGCGATATGGATGCTTCCGCCGCCTCGCGCGACAGGCTGATAGGCGTGTACATAACCACCGAATATATTGATCTCTTTGACCTTGAAGGCTACATCGGTGCGAACGCATCTGCATTGTCCGGCGGCAGCATAGGCGAAGCGGACGCAGCGCAGTACAACGGCAGGCTGTATGCGGAGCTTGTCGATGAAAGGTACGTTTTCCCGGGCATGGACGGCTTTGCCTTCTTCATGGCCACTACCGAGCACGAGTACGGCACAAGCTATTCAAACTATAGCGGCGAAGGCGTATGCGGCTGCAAAATAGCCGTTAATACCAACGACAACGAAGATTCACACGAAGAAGCGCTGGAGCTTGAGTGCACCATATACGGCCTGACCGGCAGGAACGACAGGCATGTAATATACACCAATCCCGTGTACCAAACCGCGGACGGAGAGGTTTACCTCACTTCTGGGCATGGCATATCCACCTCCGGCGTTGGCGCGGGCGCATTAGTTTCGCAAAAGCTGACCGACAGCACCACCGTTACCGATTCCGAAGGCAACGCCGCAACAAGCTCCGCAAGCGTGAACGTGCATTACGTTATAGCAGAACTGCCATTAGGCTATACGCTCATAGAGATGGATGCAGACAGCCGCGAAATTTCCCGCCATGAATACGCCCCCGGAGAGCTTCCGCCAGAGTATACGGCAAACAATAGCACGGCCTATATAATAGTTGAATCCCGCACCGCAAGCGGCAGCACATACGCGCTGTATTCCGCCGAAAATACAGACATAGTGACCTATGCCGAATTAAAAGGAAAAGGCGTGCTTACCGAAAAGCACACCTATGTAACGTTCGCTTCAAACGAAGCCGATAACGCTTAATCGAACAGTCCCCTTATAGCCGCAAAGGCGTTTGCAAACCATTCGCCTATCGCTTGGAAGAAGGATTTGTTCTCCACCTGAGCATCAGCATCCGTGCCGTTGTCCGTTCCCGTGGTATCCTCGGGCGAGGGCGACGGCATTTCTATCGGCAGCGGCTCAACTATCGCCTCGGTGGTGATAAGGAACTGCACAGTGCCGTTTATGTTCTCCGCATTGCTTGAAAATGCCGTGTAGCTTTCGGAAAGCGCCAGCAGAGCATCCTTCTTTGAAAGCGAAAGCTGTATTTCGTTCGTCTCTTCAACTATTTTAGCCATGCCCTCGCTGCTCACCTGCCTAAGCCCGTCCGTCAGCGTGTCAAGCCCGCGGTAAAGCTGCTTTGTGCCGGTTTTAAGCTGCTCGCCATTGTCGCTCAAAAGCGCCATGCCTTCGTCCAGCTCCTTTATGCCGCGGTATAGCTTATCCATGCCGCTTGATACCTGATATGCGCCGGAGGAAAGCTGCTCCGCACCCGCAGCGGCTTCGTCCGCCTTAGCGATTATCTCGTTCAGCTTCGCAATTGCCTTCTTAACATCATCCAGCTCCAGCACGGCCATGCGTATGGCGTTGGCGGTATCAGGGTCTATATTTATGCTTACGTCCCCTATGTTCACCGCTGCCGCCGCCTGATCGGCTATGGCCCGCTTCTCCTCCTCCGTCAAATCCGTGCCGGATAGCGCATCATACACGCTTTGGCGCACCTTTTCCTTTATTTCCGCTTCCTTGCCCGCAAGCGCCTTATTCAGCTCGCTTTCAAGTATTGCTATTATGCGCGCATCAACCTCCGTGGACGGATTTTGCAGCTCGTCAAGCTTTGCCTTTGCTTCATCCACCTTGGCTACTATTTCGCTTATCGATGCGGCAAACGTTCCCATACCTCCTGCCACTTCGCCCGTGCCGTAGTTAAGCTGCTCCGCGCCGTCCTTGATTTGGCTCATGCCGTCCGCTGCGGCAGTAACGCCGTCTATATATTCGCTTATGCCGTCGTTAAGCGTGCTTGCGCCGTTGCGCAGCCGCCTTGCGCCCTTATAAAGCGCGCTGCTGGCCTCGTTTATTTCATCCAGCGCCGTAAGCAGCCCTTCAACGTCGTCTATGCCTGAAAGGTCGTTTTCGTCCACAATGCCGGTCATGCCTATGAACGTGCATTTGCCGAGTTCAAAGCTTTCCGTATCCATCTCAACATAAAAGCTGTCCTTCAGCTTGTCCGTTTTTTCTATTTCAAGGCTTTCCGCAAGGCCGGGCAGCATAACGGCCATTATTGTTGTAACGCCCGCCTGGGAGGATATCTTCGCGTCCGACGCAAGGCCCGTGCAGCCTTCGTCAAGCGTCATCATGCCTATAACGCTGAACAGCACATTCAGTTCCTTTTCAACTCCGTCCACCGTTACAGGCCGCTTCAGCGTGCTTTTGCACTCAACCTCTATTCTTACCCGACCGCTTTTGCCGGCTATCTCCTTGGGGCTCATCTTCACGCCGTTAAGATAATAGCTGAGCGTGAGCGTAAACGGCAATTCTCCGCTCGCCTCGCCCTGATAGCACACGTCCTCGCCTTCGGCCTTAAATGTTGCTTTTGTGCCGTCTATCGCGGGTGCTTCGCTGCCAAGCACGTTTTTTATGTTGGTAAGCGTTGTGTCGTCCGTAACGGTATCTGCGCCGGACATGTTGGTTATATACACGCTTGATATCATCGAAAGCACGTTGCCTTCCGCATCCGTTTCAACGTAAACCGTTTCCCCGCGGGTATCCATGCCGTCCGCCAGCGCAATGCTGCACACTATCGATATCAGCATGCTTGCCGCAAACGCTATCGCCAGCACAAGGCAGATTATCCTAAACGATTTTTTCATCTCTTCCTCCTTTATTCCGCGCTCTTGAGCGATTCAACCATATCTATCGCCCTTACCTTGGGCCGCATCAAAAGATTGACTATCAGTGAAAATACTATCGTTAGCGCAAAAGCGTAAACGTAGCTGAGCGGCTTTGCGCTGCGCACGAACATGACCATGTCCACTTCGCATGTGCGAATGACGAACAGATGCATTATTTTGCCGAACAAAAGCCCAACGAATGCCCCTATTACTGAAAGGGCGTTGTTTTCGCGGTATATGTAAGCATACATTTCCTTATCGTAAAACCCAAGCACCCTCAGCGTTGCAAGCTCTCGCATGCGCTCGCCTATGTTTATATTGGTCAGGTTCAGCATAACAACGAACGTGAGCATGCCCGAACCAAGTATCAGCACCAGCACAACATAATTGAGAATGCTGAGTGAATCCCATACGGAAGCATATATGCTCCCTATCGTGCGGACGGTATACATGCGGCTGTCGCTCAAAAGCTGGCTGGACATCGCGTCCATAGTTTCGTCCGTAAGTCCGTCCTTCAGGTTGCCCATGAAGCCGTTATACAACATTGCCTTGCCGAACACGGTTTCGTAGTACGCCGCGGTTATGTACACATAATGATAAACATAGTTATCCGCAACGCCTATAACCCGCATAAAGTGATCCTCGCCGCCGGTACGCATGTTTATCTCGTCCCCAGCCTTTATTGAAAGCGTTTCCGCAAGCTTTGCCGTAACGACCACGCCGCTGTCGTCAAGCGTTACGGGCGTGCCGCCGTTATGCAGGTTTATGCGCCCGGCCATGCTCTCAGCCGATTCAACGCCCAGCAGATGCACGCCGTTTTGGCTTCTGCCGCCGTTTTTGCATTCCATTTGGGAATCGAGGCAGAACATAACCGAATCAAAATCGTCGTTTGCCGGGTTTTTGCCGAGCAGCTCCTGCATATCGGCAAGCGGCATGGCCTCATACACATATGCCTGCACGTCCATTTGCCAAATGTCGCCGAACTGCTTTTCGATTATGCCGAATATTGAATCGTTCAGCCCGAATGCCGTAACAAGCAGCGCCCCGCTGCCGGCTATGCCTATAACGCTCATGAAAAAGCGCTTTTTATAGCGGAACAGGTTCCTTACCGTCACCTTGGAGGTAAAGCTTAGCTTTTTCCATATGAACGGTATTTTTTCAAGCAGCACCCGCCTGCCGGCCTTGGGCGCCTTGGGGCGCATGAGCGTTGCCGGCACTTCCTTAAGCGATGCATAGCACGCGGAAAATGTTGCCGCGGCCGTGCAGACAGCCATTGCCGCAATAGCCATAAACGCTATGTCTGCCCTGTACGGCGTTTCAAGCTTGCCAAGGTAATACATTATGGAATAGGCCTTCATTATTACATACGGGAACAGCTTAAAACCGATTATAGCACCCACCACGCCGCCGCTTATGCAGGCGGACATGGCATAGACCGCATACTTCATGGCTATTTGCCAGCCGCCGTAGCCAAGCGCCTTCATGGTGCCCATTTCAATGCGCTGTTCCTCAACCATTCTCGTCATTGTGGTAAGGCACACAAGCGCCGCCACTATGAAGAATATAAGCGGGAACACATCGCCCACAGCAGCAATCCTGTCCGTATTTTCGCTGTAATCCGAATACCCGGGGTTGCCGGATCTGTCCTGAATATACCATGTGCCGCTCTGGGTGGATGCATAATCCTCTATGCGGTCGGTAACTTCGTTCACAAGCGCTTCGTATTCGTCGCTGTATGCGCTGAGTCCCTCTTTCCCGGAAATAACAATGTCAGCGCGGGTATAATATGTGTTTAGCAAGCTCATTACCGGCAGCTTTGTGCCAAGGCTTGATATCGCGTTGCCCGATGCATAGGCAAAGCCGTCGCTTGTGCCGTTGCCTATGCTGCTGGTGCCGCGTTCAAACATACTTATGTACATTGGGCTTCGTATGAAACCGACGACTCTCAGCGTAACTGTGCCGCCGGATGTGGTGAGCGTTATTTCGTCCCCAAGCTGCTTCACGAGCGAACCCTCAAGAGTATAGTCCAGAGCTGTTTCGGTATCGTTGAGCGGCATGCGGCCGGACACTATTTCAACACCGTTCATCTCGTATTCCGGCGAAGTATCTATGCCGTAATCGGGTATAAGGTCTATCAGCGGGGCATATTCGCTTTTTAGCTTTATCGGCATTGAATAAAGGCGAAGGTTCTTTTCCTTTTCGCCCGTACCCCTTGCCATTGCGTCCACAAAAAGCGATGCCCGCACGGCCCGAATCCCTTCTATGCTTTCAAGGTCGCGTATATTATCCGCCGTAAGGCCGGAAGTTGAAATTACGCTTATGTCGGAAAGGTTGTATGTGTTATACAGCCTGTCCCCGGCTTCCTTCATGTCCGGACTGGTGGCCCTTATTCCCGCAAAGAACGCCACGCCCAGCGCGCATATGGCGAAGATTGAAAGGAACTTGGTAAAGGTGCGCTTTATTTCACGCAGCAGATTTTTAAGCGTAAGCGCGTTCATGCAGCCTCCTTTACCATTCTATCTCTTCTATTGGCATCGGCTTTGCGTTCAGTTCAACCGATGCAACGGTGCCGTTTTTAACGTGCACCACCCTGTCCGCCATTGGTGCAAGGGCGGAGTTGTGCGTGATTATTATTACGGTCATGCCTGTTTTTCTGCACGTATCCTGCAAAAGCTTCAATACCTGCTTACCCGTTTGGTAGTCGAGCGCACCTGTAGGTTCGTCGCAAAGCATAAGCTTTGGATTTTTAGCAAGCGCACGCGCTATCGCCACGCGCTGCTGCTCGCCGCCGGAAAGCTGCGCAGGAAAGTTTGAAAGCCTTTCGCCAAGGCCAACCTGAATAAGCACATCCTTGGGCGGCAGGGGATCCTTGCAGATTTGGCTCGCCAGTTCAACGTTTTCAAGCGCGGTAAGATTCTGTACCAAATTATAGAACTGGAAAACAAAGCCAACCGTGTCCCGCCGGTATGTTGTGAGCGCTTTGCGGTCATATTTTTCAATATGTTCGCCGTCCAGCACAACTTCGCCGCCAGTGCAGCAATCCATGCCGCCAAGTATATTCAAAAGCGTTGTTTTGCCCGCGCCCGAAGGCCCGACTATGACGCAAAGTTCGCCTTCCTCTATTTCAAGATTAACGCCGGACAGCGCCTTTATGGTTACCTCTCCGCTATGGTATTCCTTGGTAACGTTTTTAAGCGACAAATACGCCATACTTTTTCCCATCTCCTTAAGCCTTATACTACGATTTTACCGCACAAGCCGCGATAAATATATCCTTTTTTCATTATTTTGAATTGATTTCACAAACCCTGAGTCCGCTGCCGTTTTTTAGCCCCATTGCATAAAAAGGAGCGGCCGTGCCGCCCCGTATATGCGCATAGCTTGCGCTATCCTATTCTTATGCCCACTATCTTCGGCCCCTGCCCGCTGCCGTCCACGCCGCGCGTACCGACAACCAACGTATTATTGAACACCGCAGGGGTTGATTCAATGCGCGAACCAAGGTCGATTGAGCACATGGCCTGCCCATCTATGCCGCTGTAAAGGGTAAGCTTGCCGCCGCGGTCGCATTGCAGTATATATCCTTTGCCGTTTTCATCGTATATCACAACGGGCGCGCTCCATATGCCGTCCGTCTGCTCAACGCGCCATTTTTCTTCGCCCGTGGACTTATCCAGCGCTATTATAAGTCCACCGTCCGTGCCATCGTTCAGCGCAACGGCGCTCAGGCTTGCTATTATGGTGCCGTTCAGCTCGTTTTTGCCTATATGCACCGGCGCGTATGCCCCGCCGGCATTTTCGGCAGATGCATCGAATGTTTTTGTCCACGCAACGGTTCCCGTGCGGCCGTCTATTTTGCGTATATAGGCCTTGTCCCGTCCGTCTGCGGCGCTCCTGCCGTCCGCCTTATTTGCAGCGTAAAGGAATATTGTGTTATTATCTGCGCTCTCCTCTATAACAACGCCAGCGTCGCCGTCTCCGTCTGTATCAACGGCATATTTAAGCGTCATGCTGTTCAAATCTAAGCATTGCAGCATGCCGCCGTTATCCGTGAAGAATGCGTATTGGTGCCATGCCGCAACGGAGCTTTCAATGCCGTACCAACGCGCGCCGTCGCTGTCCGAATAACCGGAAAAGTGATAGCGGTATTTTACCAGCCTACCGGGGTCAACGCTTACCGTACCCGCCTCTTTATCGAACTGCGCATTCAGCTTAACGGTATACAGCAGCCCGTTTTCGCCGCCTATTATAAGCGTATCGGCATCGGATGCGAATATGGGCGAAGAATCATATGCCTGCCATTGGCGGTTTGACGCGGGGTCCCTGCCGCCGAATGTGCTTATGACGCTGTTGTCTATAAGGCTCACTACCCTGAACCATGCTCCGTATGTGCCTTCCGCGCTTGTGCTCTGCACGCCCTGGCCCAGATACAGCAGCGGATAGCCGCGCGGGTCCAGAGCAGCTGTGCCCTTGTTCACAACGCCCATATCTATTGGGCTTCTTGTTGCCTTACCCGTGTTCAGTTCAAAGAAATATATCTTGCCGTCCATCGCGGGGTATATCACTTCCGTAAAGCCGTCCTTGGCCTTAAACTCCTCCGCAATTCCCAGCAGCGCCCGCGTTTCGCTGTCCCATTGTATTATTATGGGCATGCCTGTCCAGCCCGTGCCCGTCCATACGCCGTCCGTGCCGCAGTCAAGCTGGCCTATGCTCTTTTCCCACGCCGTGGTAAGCTGCCCGCTGAGCGCATTCACACCGCCGTATGCAAAGGAGGAGCGGAAATTGTTTCCGCCGTAGGTTATAACGCCCTTCAGATCGCTGTATTTATCGCCGCGGCCAAAGTATATGTTTTCCTCCCGTGTATATGCGGTCGTCTGATCTCGCCGCACAAATATTTCCGAATGGAAGCCTATCTGGCTCAATGCGTCCGCACTTTGCTCGGTCACGGTCAGCGCCGCGTCAAGTTCGGGCGTTGGCGTAGGCTTAGGCGTTGGCGTAGGCTCTGCCGGATTTTCGCTGAGCTCCGGCGTTGGCGTTGCGCCGCCGTTCGGCGTCACCTTACCCGCAAATAATGCCTTGGTCAAAAATACAAGCCCTACTATAACGCCCGCAAGCAAAATAAGCACCATTATCCTGCGTGCAATATATTTGCGCCTGCGCACCGCGCGGAAGCTTGGTCTGCCCGTTTGTCTGCCCATGCCGTCTCCTTTCGCCTTTATAGGCCGTGTATTTTATTATTCTTCCGTTGCAGGGGTGGTGGGTTCCGGCGTGGGTTCGGGTATGTCCGCCGCGTCGTTTACGAACGTTACGCTGCCGTTGCCCGTTTCTATCACCATTTCAGGCTCACAATGGCCAACCGCATAATAATCGCCGTCCGCGCTGAACGCAAACATGCCAACGCCCTTGTCTCCCCCGTCCGCTTCTATGTTGGTCACGCCGTAAAGCTCAATTTCATTAAGCTCCGCGCCGTGGTATTCGCCATTGTTTTTCACCTTCAGCGTTGCGCCGTCCTGCATAACGAGCGTTCCGGTGCATTTTAGCGCGTTATAATTGGCCTCCGTCACGGCTTCAAGCAGCGCGCCTTCATCAAGCAAGATGTCCTCTTCAAATATGTTCACGGCGCTTGCGCTTTCGCCGCCCTGGGCATAAACCGCGCAGCCCTTGCCCATGTTAAGCATTCCCGCCCGTATTGCGCAGCCGCGGTTGCTTTTGATATAAAAGCGGCTGTTTTCGCCGAATTCAATGCCCGCGGCAAAGTCCACCGCGTGCGCAACGGCGTTTATCGCGCCCTGACCCGATATTTTGCCCGAGCCAAGCCCGCCTATGCCAGCCGCGCCGCCGGTTATGTTCACGTCCTCAAGCGTGATGCTTGCGCCGTCCTCCATGCGTATAACGCAATCCGCATTACCGGATATCGTATTCCCGCGGCCTTCTATTGTTATATGCCCGCGCGCGGCGCTGAGGGTGAGCATAGCGTCCTCCATATCTACCGAGCGCGCAAGCACGGCCCTTTCACCGCCGGATTCAAAAAAGGCAGCAAGATCGGCCGCGCTGGTTATGCCCGCGCCGCTTTCCATGTCGCCAATATTTATATGCGGCTCCTCTGTTTCTTCGCCGCAGCCCGCCGCAAACGCCGCCGTAAGCAGCGCCAGCAGCGCAAAAAGCAATCTTTTCATATTCCTCCGCTGCATACTGATGCTATTTTATTTATTTTACCATATATGGGGAGAGATTAAAAGTTAATAGATTTTTAACTGTTTGCACAAAAAACGGCAGCCCCGCCATTTGCCGGAGCCGCCGCATATTCGCCTTTTTTACAGTTCTTCTTCGTCCTCTTCCTTCACGGGCCAAACCTTTACGCCCACCAGCACAACGCGGCGGTTTTGCAGCTTTTTAACCGTTACGGTAAGGTTCTTGTACTCAAACATATCACCAACCTTTGGATAGTCGCCCAGCATTTCTATTGCCCAGCCGCCAACGGTCGCGTTGTCGTCGTCAAAATCGCGGTCGTCTATATCCATCTCGTCAAGGAAGTCCTCTATGCGCATGTCGCCGTCCACATCGTATGTGTCCTCGCCCGTTTGGGTTATCTCCGGCTCTATGTCGTCCGTTTCATCCCAAATGTCGCCCACAAGCTGCTCCAGCACGTCCTCCATGGTGAGGCAGCCCATGGTTCCGCCGTATTCATCGGTAACTATTACCATATGGCACTGGCGGCGCTTCATTTCCTTGAGCACATCGTCAAGCGGCATTGTCTTATGCACAAAGTTCACCGGCATAAGTATGTCCCGAATATCGAACCCGTCCGGCTTTTCGGCAAGCATCTTATAAAAATGGTTCAGATGCAGTATGCCTATTATGTTATCAACCGTGTCCTCATAAACGGGTATGCGCGTATATCCAGAGTCGTTGGCTGTTTCAAGTATTTCCCCAAAACTGTCCTCAATGTCTATCGTGACCATGTCCACGCGCGGGGTTATGACCTCGTATGCCAGCACATCGTCAAAATCAAGCGCGCTTTGCAGCAGATCCGCCCTATCCTCGTCTATAACGCCTTCGTCCTCAACAGTATCTATTATCGTTTCAAGATCGTCCTCCGTTATGGCGTCGGCAGGCTCTTCATCTTCCTTCTTTATAAGCTTATCGAGCGCCTTGAGAACGCGCTGTATCAGCCATACTATGGGGAACGTAATTATCATGAGCGCCTTGAGCGGTACCGCCGCTATATGCGTGAAGCTGAATGCGGCCTGCACGGCAATTATCTTTGGCACTATCTCGCCGAACGTTAGTATTATAACGGTCATTATGGCCGTTGCCACCCACGTTCCCTTGTCTCCCATTATATCTATGGCTATTACCGTAGCCACGGATGAGGAGGCTATGTTCACAAGGTTATTGCCTATAAGTATGGTTATAAGCGCATCGTCATAGTTTGAATATATGCTGTAAGCAAGCTTGGCAAGCTTATTGCCGTTTTCGGCCTCCGCCGCTTTTTTAAGCCTTAGCTCGTTCACGGAAGCATACGCTATTTCGGAACCCGAGAAGAACGCGGAAAACACGATAAATATCACTATCGCTATATAATCCCATGCGGTAGCCATTATTCAGCCGCCTCCTTATCGTCCTCGTCGTAAATCTCGCCCACAAGCTCCTCAAGTATATCCTCAATGGTAACTATGCCTATGGTTTTGCCGTCCTTATCCAGCACAACGGAAAAGTGCGTCTTGTCGTTGCTCATGGCTGTAAGCAGATCGTCTATGGCTATATTGTCATTGACAAAATGGATATCGTCCATAATGTCCTTAACGCTTACGCTCGCATTCTTATAGCGCGTGCGCAGGAATTTTCTTATCTGCACCATGCCTACGGGGTTGCCTTCCGCATCAACAACGGGCAATCTTGAATGGATATCGTCCCGTATCACGGCCATGGCTTCGTCCCCGCTCATGTCCAGCCTCAGCTTGACCACCTTATCCCAAGGGGTGAGCACTTCGCGCACGAAAGTATCGGAAAACTCCAGCGCGCTCTGCATAAGTTCGGCCTTTTCCTCGTCTATGTCGCTTTCCTCGGGGATGCTCTCTATTATGTCGTAAAGCTCATCCTCCGTAACGGTGGGTTCTTCTTCCTCGTTCTTCTTAAAGGGCTTGCTTACAAGGCGGCTTATGGCGGAGAATATGAACGCCAGCGGCCCAAGCACCTTCATAAAGAAAAGAAGCGACCCCGCAACGGCAAGCGAAAACTTTTCGCTGTTTGCCTTTGCAAAGCGTTTGGGTATCATTTCGGCAACAAGAAACACCACAAGAGTTGTAACTATTGTGGTAAGGGTAACATAGCCTACGCCCCAAAGCTTGGTTGCCATCAGCGTGGCAATGCTGGCGCAGCTTATGTGCATTATGTTGTTGCCTATCAAAAGCGTGGTGAGCGCCTTGTCGAAATGATCCAAAATATACAGCACCCGCTTTGCGCGGCGGTTGCCGTCGTCCGCATAGCTCATTATGCGTATGCGGTTAACGCTGGCCAGAGCGATCTCTGTCGCAGCGAAGTACCCTCCGCCCAATATAAAGGCAAAGATAGCGATAAGGTATCCTATCGGACTCCCATCGTCCATAAAGACGTATCATCCCTTTCTGATTCAAATGTTTAACCATTATACCATATCATATGTGTAATATCAATACGCCTTGTGGGGGTATGTCGAACGGGCGGGAGTAGACCGCCTTATATATTCACGCAATATACAACAGCCATTTTGTTTTTCCATTCGCCGTCATCAAGACCTATCCCGCAAATTATCATTACGTTATCATCTTCCGCAATCGTTAATGCGCTGCCGTTAAATTCCTTGGCAATTTCGGCATAATATGCCGTGCGCGCGGAGGTATCCATATTTTCTATGTTTTCTATCAGCTCATATGCTTCGTGCGGAATATATCCGCTTTTATGCGATATGAAGTCCTTCCAATCATCTATTTCCACCGCCTGTATGGCAAACATTTTATATGCCCGTATCTTCCCTCCAAGGTTAAGCCATATCGGGTTTATGTCGGCAGCAGCTTTTCCCTGTTTCAGAATATGAAATATACCGCTGTATTTCTTGGACAATATCATTATCTGCCCATCAATGTTCGTGCCGTCGTCATTGAGTTTACCGCCGATTATCTGTACAGAGCCATATTTCACCCATTTGCCGTCCGCACCATACTGGGCATAGTGCTCTTTATCTTCGCTATTTATCAGCGTGTTGCAATAAATTTTCCCATCAGAACCCACATATGAATCAAATCCCGTCATTGTGCCTGCCACATCGGCATTATCCACCATTGCCGCCGTATATGCGCTTTCAAGCGCTTCCCGCAGATCGTCCGGTATTTCGGGGCTGATATCGCCCTCCGCGGGCGCTGACGGTTCTGCCGGGGGTGTCGGCACATTTTCGTCCGGTGCGGTTGTTGCGCTCCCGCCCTGCTGCATAGGAGTTTCTATCGGCGGTATTGTCTGCGGCTCAGGCGTGGTTTTAACGTTGCAGCCCGCGCACAGCATCAACAAGGCTATAACGAGAGCATATAGTCTTTTCATGTTTTTTCCTCCTTAGGCAGTAGTTTTTTGCTTGTTTTATTATAGCATTGCCGTAATTTGCCGCACAATGCTGCATATGTAAATAATGTGTTAACATGAAAATATTGCCAAACCGCAATGCCTGCGATGCCAAAGCCGCGCGGGGGTGCGAAAACGGGCGGCCTATGGCCGCCCGGAAGGATTCGATATGCTTTGTTTTATTCACCCTGGTTCATGGGTACTACCGCGCCGCCGAAGGTTTCGTTGATGTACTGCGCCACGTCCGCGCCGGTGAGTATTTCGGCAAGGGCCTTGATGGCTTCGTTATTCTCGTTGCCTTCCTTTACGCAAAGTATGTTGGCGTAGGTCTTGGCGGAGTCGCCTTCCGCGCTTTCCACGGCAAGGGCATCGGTGGAGGCGTTAAGGCCGGCCTGTATGGCGTAGTTGCCGTTGATTACGGCCATGTCAACGTCCTCAAGGCTCCTGGGCAGCTGCGCCGCGGCAACTTCAACTATGTTCAGGTTCTTGGGATTTTCGGCAATGTCAAGCACCGTGGCGGTAAAGCCCGCATCTGCCTTCAGGGTTATGAGCCCCTCCTGCTGCAGCAAGTACAGCGCGCGCGCTTCGTTGGAGCCATCGTTAGGCACGGCAATGGTCGCGCCATCGGCAAGGTCGGCTATGGCCTTGGTCTTGCCGGCATAAAGTCCGAAGGGCTCGTAATGCACAGCCGCCACGGACACAAGATGCGTGCCGTTGTTCTCGTTAAAATCATTCATGTAGGGCTCATGCTGGAAGAAGTTTGCGTCCAGTTCGCCGGATTCAACGGCGGTATTGGGAATGACGTAGTCCTGATATTCGGTTATCTCCAGCTTGTAGCCCTTCTCCTCCATAAGCGGAGCGGCGTATTCAAGTATCAGCTTATGCGGCGTAGGGGATGCGCCTATGCGCACGGTTTTGGAATCGCCGCCCTTGGCGCAGCCGATGAGCGAGAATGCCAATACAAGAACAAGAGTCAGTGCAAAGATACGTTTCATTTGAGTTTCCTCCTAAAATTTTATTTGAATTTTTATATGATGGTGCTTACGCGCCTCATTTGCTTACTTTTTGCGCTTGTCCGTATGCTTGACGGTTGATGTGCCGCCGGACTGTATCAGCTGCACTATTACCACCATCAGCGCTACGGTAACAAGCATTGTCACGGTATCGTATCTGTAATAGCCGTAGTTTATGGCTATCGCGCCCAGTCCGCCGCCGCCCACAAAGCCCGCCATTGCGGAATAACCGAGTATGGTCGTGGCAGCGGTGGTGGCATTTGATATAAGCGAAGGCGCGGCCTCCCTTATAAGCACGCGTGTGATAAGCTGCCATGTGCTTGCGCCCATGCTGCGCCCGGCTTCGATAACGCCTGCATCAACCTCACCAAGTGATGTTTCAACAAGCCTTGCCACAAACGGTGCTGCGCCTATCACCAGCGGAACTATCGTGGCGGAGCTTCCAAGGCTGGTGCCTACTATGAGGCGCGTTACAGGAATGACTGCCACAAGAAGAATTATGAACGGCACGCTTCTTATTATATTAACTATCGTACCGAGCACTGTATTCACCGCGCGGTTTGGGCGGATGCCGTTAGGCGCGGTTATGTTGAGCACAACGCCCATAGGCAGACCCAGCAGATAGGATGCGGCGGTGGCCGCAATGGTCATATACAGCGTTTCCGCTATGCCCTGAAGCATTAAGCCCACAAAGCCCGAATCAAACATCGCCGTTTTCCTCCTCGTTATAATGCACGCCCGTACCGGAAAGGTAATTGAGTATCCGCTGCGCCGCGTCCGCGTCGTCCGGCAGCTGAACTATCATCTGGCCGTATATCACGCCGTCTATCGTGCGTGTATCGGCAAACAATATGTTCACAGCCGCCTTGCAGTTGAGCACTATGTCCGCAATTATCGGCTCAAACGCGCTCTTCCCGTCAAACACTATTCTTACGCGCCTGCCGCCAGGGGTAAATTCGCTGCGGCCCGCGCCCTCGCCCAGTATGAGCTGCTTGGCAATCTCGCTCTTTGGCCGGCGGAAAACCTCCTCCACCTCTCCGCATTCGGCTATGCGGCTTTTGTCCAGTATCGCCACGCGGTTGCACGCCTCCTCGATAACGCTCATCTGGTGCGTTATTATTACTATCGTAACGCCCAGTTCCCTGTTTATCTTCTTCAGCAGTGTCAGTATGCTGCGGGTGATCGCGGGGTCAAGCGCGCTTGTAGCCTCGTCGCAAAGCAGTATTTTGGGCGAAAGAGTCAGCGCCCTTGCTATGGCCACGCGCTGCTTCATTCCGCCTGAAAGCTGCGCCGGATATGCATTCTCCCTGCCCGCAAGGCCAACAAGCTCGATAAGCTCCAGCGCGCGCTTTCTCGCTTCCGCCTTTTTCCAATGGGCTATCTCCATCGGGAAGCATACGTTATCCAGTATACTGGCCTGGCTGAGCAGATTGAACTGCTGGAATATCATGCCTATGTTGCGGCGGGCAATGTTAAGCTCCTTTTCGCTCAGTTCGCGCACGTCCTGCCCGTTTATAATTATGCTGCCATCGTCAGGCTCCTCCAGCCGGTTAAGGCACCTTACAAACGTGCTTTTGCCGGCGCCCGAAAGGCCTATCACGCCGAATATGTCCCCTTCGTATACCGTCAGGTCAACGCCGTTCAGCGCCGTTACCTTCTTTTCGCCGTCCGCAAAGCTTTTTGTTAAGCCCCGCACCGTAATTATCTCGTTCATTGCTGCTCCCTGCTGCCAAAACACAAAAGGAGCGCCGGGTCTGTGCCCGTCGCTCCGGTTAAGCCTTTTTGCTTCTCGCCGTCAGCGCACGACTACACACCCCGCAAATTGTCTGCTGGGCATCATCATGCACATGTACATGGCGCGAATCTCTATCATGGCGGCTTCCTTTCCTCGTTCATTGGCATATATAATATATTATCTCCCAATGCCTGTCAATAGCCAATTGTGCATAAAATGCGAATTTTTATTTATTCGCCGCCTTCCGCTCCTGTAGCTGCCGCGGCAGGGGCAATTTTTATAAGCCCCTTTATGGAACGGTAGGTGTCCCGCGTGACCTCCTGCGTGCCAAGCTTTGCGCCCTCCGCCGAATAATATGTTTTATACGTTATGGCAACGCTCCCCTGCCGCGCTTTTCTCACTATTTGCTGCTCGCCCGGTTTAAGCGAAGCATCCTCCTCCACTTCCGTGCCAAGATCGTCCAGCGTTTTCACCTTCTTTGACGACAGCTCTATGCTCACCCCGTCCGCAAGCGGCCTGCCGTACAGCTTTACGGTTATTCGCTTCTGCTTTTCGTCCGTTTCGCTCAGTATGAACAGCGCCGCGCCGGACGTGTTCTCAAAACGAAGATCCGGCCCGCCGGTGGATATTGTCGCGTCCCTGCCTATGTCAACGTATCCGAGCGGCCACGAATGATGGTGCCGCTCGACTATGTGCATATCCGCCATAAGCAGCGCGTTATACAGCGTTGTGCTCACCTGGCATACTCCGCCGCCGTATTCCTGCACATATGCGCCGTCCTTTATGCCGGCCGCCACGCTCCAGCCGTTCTTCTCGTTGCGCTCGCCAAGCACTTGGTTTATTGAAAATATATCGCCCGGGTCAATAACGCACTTGTCTATCAGCCCCGAAGCCTTAACTATGTTCCTTACCCTGTTCTCCTTGCCGTATGTGCTGCCCTTGAAATATGTGGTAAACTCGGCTATTAGCTGGGTATCGTTTCGCGCCTGCTCAACAGTATACTCAGGGTATATCATGCTGTACGGCGCCGCTATGGCGCCGCCCTCGCCGCGCCGCACATATTCGCGTATTTCTTCGGCCAGCTTAGCCGTGTCCACCTCCTGCCCGGCCTCGTCCGCAGCTATTGCAAATTCTCCGCCCGATGCAAGGCTGACCTTCGCGTCCTTCGCTTCCCGCTTCAGTTCCGCTGCCGCCGCGCGTATGCCGCGTTCTATGTCCCGCACGGATGCGTCCGCCTGCGTTGTAAGCGCGCGGCTTTCAGTCGAAAACAGCCCCGCCGCACCCATGTTCGCAGCCTGGAGCAGCACATCGTCCGTATTGAAGCTTATGTTTAGCCCGCTTCCTTTCACCTGCACGCTTTTGCCCGCAAGCGATATTGTGTATATCATGCCCCGCACGCGGTTTTCGTTGGCTTCGTTTATCAGCCGCCGCGCCGCAACTATGTCCATATCCGATACGTCCGCACCGTCTATCGTTATTCCCTTTTCTATTTTTGCGCCCGCGCGCACCGCTTCTTCCAGCGTTGTGTATTGCTGCCGCGCGCAGCCACACAGCGCAAACACAACTATTATCAGCCCGGCAGCGAATGCCCTTTTCATGCTTCCTCCTAAAAAATGCTCACAGTTTCCTTATTAGTATTGGCACAAGCTGCATTGCAAAACGCAAGGAAATATAACCAGTTTGCATTTTTACGTTTTGCCGCTTGCAATGCAAATGGATATAAGCTACAATAAAAAAGTAGGAGGATGCCGAATTATGCATTTTGACCCCAACGACAGACAATCATTGACCGCAAGAGTCTATGAACATATACGCGAAGACATTATAGAAGGCCGCTACGCCAACGGCGCATACCTTGTTGAAACCAAGCTGGCAGAAGAGCTGGACGTAAGCCGCACGCCCATAAGAGAGGCGCTCAAGCAGCTTGAGCTTGAGGACCTTATTGTAAGCATACCCAACCGCGGCGTGATGGTGCAGGGCATGAGCAGCCACGATATAGACGATATTTTCACCGTGCGCTATTTATTGGAAGGTCAGGCCGCGTACTGGGCGGCGGAGCGCATAGACGCAGCCAACCTTGCAAGGCTCACGGAAATAGTTGAGCTTATGGAAATGTACACCCGCAAGAACGACGTTGCAAATCTCGCCCGGCTCGATACCGAATTTCACGAGGTTATATTTTCCGCGTCCGACAGCAGGATACTTAGGCACATTCTTACCTCTTTGCACCGCAACACCCGTCAGGTGCGCGTAAATTCGCTCAGCACGCCGGACAGACCGTCCCATAGCCTGAGCGAGCACAGGGCCATATTCGAAGCCATAGAGCGCAAGGACGCAGCGGCCGCAAAGGACGCAATGGAGTCCCATGTGCGCAACGCCCGCAAGCGCCGCAGCGCCGAAGGCGAAGCGCCGGACGCACAATAATTCCGTTCATTTTTTCAACGCGTAAGGAACCGTTTCCCTGCGCGCTTTTTACTTAATTAAGGCACAGGGGGGCTAATATGCGCAATTTCATCACTCCAATTGGGGAAGAATATCCTTTCGGCGGCCCGGGCAAATTCATACTTGGCACCGTGCAGGCTATGGCGGAGCGGCTTAGGCAGGAATATGCGAACACGGTCGATCTTATATACATCGACCCGCCCTTCGGCACGGGGGACGGCTTTTCCGTAAAGCTGCCGGGCGTGCGCGAAAAGGTGAAAATCCCCGCATACAGCGACAGTATGGACACCGCCAGCTACCTTGAAATGATGCGCGGCGTGCTCACCCTTTGCCATGACCTGCTCAAAGACACAGGCTCCATATATGTGCATATAGATTACCGCATGTGCGCGCGCATACGCCTTATGCTGGACGAAATATTCGGCGAAAGCTGCTTCCGGAACGAGATTATTTGGGCGTACAAAAGCGGCGGCCGCTCCGTGCGCCACTACTCGCGCAAGCATGACAACATTCTATTTTACAGAAAAAGCGCCAAGGCGTATTTTGACATATCCGCCGTTGGCGTGCCGCGCGGCCCCATGAAGCGCAACAATATGAAGCGCACCGTGGACGAAAACGGCAAGCTGTGCTTCTCCATACGTTCCGGCGGCAAAACATACACATATTATGAGGATACGCCGGTCTACCCGTCCGACGTTTGGGCGGACATTGAGCATATGCATCAGCGCGATCCGGAGCGCACAGGCTACGCCACGCAGAAGCCGGAGGCGCTGCTCAGGCGCATAATATCGGCCTCCTGCCCCGAAGGCGGGCTTGTTGCCGATCTGTTCGGCGGCAGCGGCACAACCGCGGCAGTAGCAGCCAAGCTTAACCGGCGCTTTTTAACGATTGATGCTTCGCCCGCGTCGCTTGGCATAGTGCGCAAGCGCCTGCTTTCCGCTGGGTGCGATGTGTCGCTGATAAAGCAAAGCTCCTCGCTCGCCCTCAGCTATCCCGCCCTACCCGAAGGCGAATTTGATGCGGACTTCACCTTTTCGCGCGATGCATTCGGCGCATATGTTCAGCTTGATTCATTCCGCAGCAAATTCGGCCTGTCCTTCATGGCCTTCGGCACCGTGGGCAGCGACGGCATCTTCCGCCCCGCAGAATACACCCTGTTCCCCACCGTCGGCTCCCGCCTGAGCGATTCCGCCTGCAAAGCCGATACCGTGCAGCTTTGCGATAATGCCGGCGGGGTGAGGTTTTATAGGGGTTGAGGAAAGGGCAATTTTCACAGAAATCGCAAGAGCCGCAAGGCTCTTTTTCGTCTCCTGTTTTACCTAAATTTTTTCACCAAACTGCCTCCCGATATGTGTAAATAAACAAATTTCATTTTTGTGCAAATTGTGTAAGACTTTTCAGGGTGAATTCTGTATAATTGAGTCAGATTGATAGCAATATAGTCCATTACATTTTTGCGATTCAATCTGCAAATATATAACAGGATGATGATTATGTTGGTAAAGGGCATATCTTTTGTGGAAAAAGATGTAGCTTTAGTGAAAATGGTTGAAGAATACCAAAAAGCTAAAAGGCTTCCTTCTTTTATTGAAGCTGTCAGAATTCTTCTCAGCAATGCTCTGTCAGTAAATGAGATATACAAGTAGTGATAGTAATTTGATAATAAGAAATTGGCTTGGCAGTGGCATTATCCCCGTACTAAACAGTGTGCTTGCTTAAAACCGAAAGAACACATGCACAAATGGAGTATGACAAGTCGGCAAATTATTGGAACACATAGGAGTACAATTTTGCCATTTGAGACAATATCGTATAAAAAGGAGGATTCGAAATGGACACATATGAGGTTGTTATGTTTCTTGCATACTTTATATCCTTGCTCGCAGGTGTAGGTCTTGCTTTTATACCTGCAAGCATCGCAAAAAAGAAGGGCTATAGCTTTGGTCTTTGGTGGTTTTATGGTTTTATGCTTTTTATTGTAGCAATAATCCATGTTAATCTTATCCCTGATAAAACAACTCAGTCGATACCCGTTAACGCAGTTGCCCCCAATTCATACTACGCTCCATCCAACTCTGGACAGAGCGCAGCAGACGAATTAAAAAAGTACAAAGAGTTACTTGACTCCGGCACTATAACTCAAGAAGAATTTGACGCAAAGAAAAGGCAGATACTTAAGCTATAATTTCCACCCACTCACAAAAAGGAGAAGGCCGCCCTTCTCCTTTTACTTTACTCTTACTCTTATTTTACTCCCCAAAATACCTCTTGAGCAGACCTTCGAACGCCTTGCCGTGGCGGGCTTCGTCGCGGGCCATTTCATGCACGGTGTCGTGTATTGCGTCAAGGTTGAGCGCCTTGGCCTTCTTTGCCAGCTCGAACTTGCCCAGCGTTGCGCCGTTCTCGGCCTCAACGCGCATCTCAAGGTTCTTCTTAGTGCTGTCGGTTATAACCTCGCCCAGCAACTCCGCAAACTTGGCGGCATGCTCGGCTTCTTCATAGGCGGCCTTCTCCCAGTAAAGACCAATCTCGGGATAGCCTTCGCGGTGCGCTACGCGCGCCATGGCAAGATACATGCCCACTTCGGTGCATTCGCCGGTGAAGTTGGCGCGCAGACCCTCTATTATTTCGGGATCAACGCCCTTCGCCACGCCCACGACATGCTCGGCAGCCCAGTCCAGCTTGTTTTCTTCAACGGGAACGAACTTGTCCGCAGGGGCCTTGCACTGCGGGCAGAATGCCGGCGGCTCGCTGCCTTCGTGAATGTAACCGCAAACGGTGCAACGGTATTTCATATAGGTTTACCTCCTGATAAAAGAATACATTGTTTTTTAGTCCAGCAGCCCATGCTCTATCTTGTATGAAAGCGTGCTCAGACTCTCGCTCAGGTGAACGTTTTCTATCGGTACGGATGTTGTGATATCCAGCGGCACAAAGTTCCATATGCCGCGTATGCCCGCTGCGCACATCCTGTCCGCAATCTCCTGCGCGGCGCTGCGGCGGGCGGCTATAACGCCTATGTCGATCTGATTCTCGCGTATGTATTCATCCATGTCCTTAACGTCGAGCACGGGATGGCCCTTTATTTCGGTGCCGATAAGGTCCTCATTCACGTCGAACAGCGCCTTTATCTCGAATCCCGTCTCCGCAAAGCCGGGGAAGTTGGTAAGCGCATGTCCAATATTGCCCGCACCTACAATTATTATGGTGTGCTTGCGGTCTATGCCCATTATGCGCTTTATTTCGCCCGTAAGGTTGCTCACGTTGTAACCATAGCCCTGCTGGCCAAAACCGCCGAAGCAGTTGAAATCCTGCCTCACCTGCGATGCGTTCAGATTCATCTGCCGCGCCAGCCTTTCGCTGCTTATGCGCTCAACACCCTGCGTCTCCAGCATAGTCAAATGCCTATAGTACCGCGGCAGACGCCTAATTACTGCTTCCGATACTCTCTTAAAGCCCATATCTTCCTCCGATAACTGCACACTTAATAATGCTATTTCACCCTATATTATAGCTTGTATCGCTGTCTTTCGCAATGGCATTGTTTATAAATTATTTATTAGTTTATGCTCGGCGTCATTCCACGTCCGGCATAAAGCACATATCCTCGCCCCGCTTGCGCCATGTGCCGTGCACGCCTTCCGCCGCCGCGCCCAGCTCTATATGCAGCATTGCTATGCCCCTGTCCACGTTGCCGAAGCCGAAATTGTTGCCGCAATCCACAACGCTTATGCCCCCGTTTTCGGGAATAAGCTCATACGGCTGCTTGTTCACGGCGCTCGGCGCAAGTATTGCGCATTGCACCGCGCTCCTTTGCCATGCGGGCAGCTGCTCAAATTCCTCGTCCTCAAGCCATGTCAGCTCCGCAACACCGCGGCGTTTTCTGCGCACGAACGGTTCATCGGCAATGCCGATTGGCGTTACGCATACGGCCTTCTCGTTCTTTTTCAGCTTTATCGCAGAACCGAGCGCACCGCGGTTGAAATTGGCGCCGAGCCAGCATGTGCCAAGCCCAAGCGACGTACATTCCAATACGAACGCTTCTCCCAAGTACCCAAGCGACGTTTCGTCCCCGTTTTGAGATATGAACGCGGCAAACGCGCTGGTGCCCTTTATGCGCGACCCAAGTATGCCGGAAAACACCTTCTGCTCCACGCCCACAGCAATGCGCACCCCGCGCACGCTAAGCGATGCCGCCGCGCTTTCCAGCGCCAGCATGTCCTCCAAACTCGGCTCCTGCTTGTACCGTCTTACGGAATAGCGTTTCTGCGCCGCCTTATACCATTTCGTCATGCCGCCATCCATTGGCTTATGTCCTCCCAGCCGTTTATTTTGTGCTTATTCGCGTATGCCTTTTTCAAGCATGGGCTTCAAATAAATGCCCGTATAGCTCTTTTTATTTTGGGCAACCTGCTCGGGCGTACCTGTGCATACTATCGTGCCGCCCATGTCCCCGCCTTCCGGACCAAGGTCTATTATATAGTCCGCAGTCTTTATCACGTCCAGATTGTGCTCTATTACCACGACCGTGCTGCCGCCGTCGCAAAGGCGCTGCAAAATGGCTATAAGCCGCTTCACGTCGTCCGTATGCAGTCCCGTTGTGGGTTCATCCAGCACATAAAGCGTCCTGCCCGTATCCCGCCTTGCAAGCTCCGTTGCAAGCTTAACGCGCTGCGCCTCGCCGCCCGAAAGCGTTGTGGACGATTGCCCCAGGCGGATATACCCAAGGCCAACATCGTAAAGCGTTTGAAGCTTGCGGGCAAGCTTGGGCAGCGGCGCGAAAAACTTCAGCGCTTCTTCAACCGTCATGTCCAATACGTCCGCAATGGTTTTACCCTTGTATTTTACCTCAAGCGTTTCCCTGTTGTATCGCTTGCCGCCGCAAACCTCGCACGGAACGTATATATCGGGCAAAAAGTGCATCTCTATTTTCAGTATGCCGTCCCCGCGGCAGGCTTCGCACCGCCCGCCCTTAACATTGAAGCTGAAGCGGCCGTTCGTATAGCCGCGCATCTTCGCGTCCGGCGTTTGGGCAAATACATCGCGTATCAAATCGAACAGTCCTGTATACGTTGCAGGATTGCTGCGCGGCGTGCGCCCTATGGGGGACTGGTCAATATCAATTATCTTGTCCAGCTTGTCTATGCCCAGTATTTCGTCGTGTTCTCCGGGCCGCGTACGCGCGCGGTTAAGGTCCCTAAGCAGCGTTTTTTTCAGCACCTCGTTCACAAGGCTGGATTTGCCGCTGCCCGATACTCCCGTTACACACGTGAACACGCCGAGCGGTATATCCACATTCACGTTTTTCAGATTATTTGCCCGCGCCCCGCGTACTTGCAGCCAGTTTTCGCCGGTTTCCCGCCGCTTTGCAGGCACGGCGATATATTCCCTGCCGGAAAGATATTTGCCCGTTATGGACTTTTCATCCGTCATTATCTCTTCCGGCGTGCCGGCAAAAACAACCTCGCCGCCGTGTTCGCCCGGGCCTGGGCCTATATCCACTATGTAGTCCGCATTGAGCATTGTTTCCTCGTCGTGCTCAACGACTATAAGCGTGTTGCCTATGTCCCGCATGCCTTTTAGCGTATCGATCAGCTTTGCATTGTCCCGCTGATGCAGCCCTATGCTCGGCTCGTCCAGTATATACAATACGCCAACCAGGCTTGAGCCTATCTGCGTCGCAAGGCGTATGCGCTGCGCCTCACCGCCGGAAAGCGTGCCCGCCGCGCGCGAAAGCGTAAGATAATCAAGGCCAACGCTTATAAGGAAGCCAAGGCGGGAATCTATTTCCTTCAGTATCCTGCCGGCTATCATTTCCTCCGTTTTGTTCAGCGTAAGTGCGGAAAGCTTCTCCCGCGCATGACGCACGGTCATGTCGCTTAATTGGGCTATGTTCATCCCGCCCACCGTTACCGCAAGGCTTTCGCTCTTGAGCCGCTTGCCCTTGCAGTCCGGGCACGGTATATTGGCCATGTATTCCTCTATTTCGTGCTTCATATAGTCGGACTGCGTTTCCTTATATCTGCGCTCAAGGTTGGGAATAACGCCCTCAAACGGGGAATCGTAGCTGCCTTCGCCAAATTCGCGGTGGTATTCTATATGTATGCGTTCATTACCCGTGCCGTAAAGTATGGCATGGCGCGCCTGTTCACTGAGCTTATTGAACGGCGTATCCATATCAAAGCCGTATTTTTCGCCGAGCGCCGCAAGATACATGCCAGCTATGCTTGCGGTATTACTGCTCTGCCAGCCGGTCACGTTTATCGCGCCCTGCCTCAGCGAAAGCTCCTCGTTGGGCACTATCAGCGCCGGGTCGATCTTCATCAGCGCCCCAAGGCCGGAGCATGTTGGGCAGGCGCCGTATGGGTTATTGAAGCTAAACATGCGCGGGGTAAGTTCCTCTATGCTCACCCCGCAGTCTGGGCAGGCATAGTTTTCGCTGAAAAGCTGCTCCTCGCCGTTGTGTTCAACCTTGGCAAGGCCGGCGCCGAACGCAAACGCCGTTTCAAGCGAGCCTGCAAGCCTGCTTTCCGCGCCCGCGCGCACCACTATGCGGTCAACTATAACGTCTATGGTGTGCTTCAGCTTTTTGTCCAGCTTCGGCACGTCCGCAATGTCGTATATCTCGCCGTCCACCTTAACGCGAACGTAGCCGTCCTTCTGTATCTGTTCAAGCAGCTTTACATGCTCGCCCTTCCTGCCGCGCACGGCGGGAGCGATTATCTGCACCCGCGCCCCTTCGCCAAAGGCCATCACCTGCTCAACAACCTCGTCCACGGTCTGCCGCCGTATAACGCGGCCGCATTTTGGGCAATGCGGTATGCCTATGCGGGCATAAAGCAGCCTTAAATAATCGTGTATCTCCGTTACCGTGCCAACGGTTGAGCGCGGGTTGTTGCTTGTGCTCTTCTGGTCTATCGATATTGCGGGAGAAAGTCCCTCTATCGTGTCCACATCGGGCTTTTCCATCTGGCCCAAAAACTGCCTTGCGTATGAGGAAAGCGACTCAACGTAGCGCCGCTGCCCTTCCGCATATATCGTATCGAAAGCAAGGCTTGATTTGCCGCTGCCCGAAAGCCCCGTAAAAACTATCAATTTGTCCCGCGGTATGGTCAGGTTCAAATTTTTAAGGTTATGCTCCCGCGCCCCGCGTATTACTATTTCGTCTCTCATATATCCTTAATTCCGTATCTATCCGCTAAGCCGAAGCGCATATCACTTGCGCTTTGGCGATTTTCTTCCGCGGCCCTTGCTGCGCCGCGCGCTGCCTATCGTGCCCGGCGCAGGTTTTGCTACGCCCACGCTTTCGCCCGTCAGGCTGAAAAGTTCATCCCTCAGCTTCGCCGCCGTTTCAAAGTCCAGCTCCGCCGCGGCCTGGCGCATCTGCTGCTGCAAAATTGCCGTGCGCTGCTCAAGCTCCTCTTTTGATATGCCGCTGCGTTCCTGCCTGTTTTTGTGCGATATTTCAAGCACGTTGCGTATTTCCTTTTTAATGCTTTGCGGGGTTATGCCATGCGCTTCGTTAAAGGCGCGCTGCTTTTCGCGGCGGTAATTCGTTTCGTCAATGGCTTCGCGCATGCTGGGCGTTATCTCGTCCGCATACATTATTACCCGCCCGTCAACGTTTCGCGCCGCGCGGCCTATCGTTTGTATAAGGCTTGTCGCGCTGCGCAAAAAGCCTTCCTTGTCCGCATCAAGTATGGCCACCAACCCAACTTCCGGCAGGTCAAGCCCTTCACGCAGCAGGTTTATGCCCACAAGTACGTCAAACTCGCCCAATCTCAGGTCGCGTATTATCTCCATGCGCTCTATCGTTTCAATATCGCTGTGCATATATCTTACGCGCACGCCCATTGAATCGAGATATTCCGTCAGCGTTTCCGCCATGCGCTTTGTAAGCGTGGTCGCAAGCGTGCGGTATCCCTTCTGCGCCATCAGCTTAACTTCGCTCAAAAGATCGTCTATCTGCCCTTCTACCGGCCTTACCGTTATTTCGGGGTCCAGCAGACCCGTGGGGCGTATTATCTGCTCCACTATTTGCGAAGCGTTGTCCGTTTCGTATTCGCCCGGTGTTGCAGATACGCAAATAAGCTGGTTTATCCGCTTTTCAAATTCCTCATATCTCAGCGGCCTGTTGTCAAACGCCGCCGGCAGGCGGAACCCGTATTCCACAAGCTCCTTTTTGCGCGAATAATCGCCCGCGTACATGCCGCGTATCTGCGGCAGGGTAACATGGCTTTCGTCTATAAACATAAGGAAATCGTCCGGAAAATAATCCAGCAGCGTGAACGGCGGCTGGCCCGGCTTCCTGCCGTCAAAATAGCGGGAATAGTTCTCTATGCCCTGGCAATAGCCTATTTCGCGCATCATTTCAATATCGTATTCCGTGCGCTGCGCTATTCTTTGCGCCTCCAGCAGTTTATTCTCCGCATTGAACTCGGCCACGCGCTTCTGCATGTCCGCCTCAATGTCGCCTATGCTGGCCTCCAGCTTGTCCCTCCCGGTAACGTAATGCGTGGCGGGAAAAATAGCTGCGTGGCTCCTGTCCGTTATCGTTTGGCCGGTAAGGGCGTTTATTTCGCTTATGCGCTCTATCTCGTCGCCAAAAAAGCTTATACGCAGCGCCTTCTCGCTCCAGTTCGCCGGCATAACGTCCACCGTGTCCCCTTTTACGCGGAAGTTTCCGCGATTAAAATCAAACTCGCTGCGCTGGTACTGTATGTCAACAAGGCGCTTTAGCAGCTCGTCCCGCTCCATGCGCATGCCTTCGCGCACTGATACGGAAAGTTTGAGATACTCCTCCGGATCGCCGAGGGCGTATATACACGACACGGAAGCGACTATTATAACGTCCCTGCGCTCGTTCAGCGCGCTTGTCGCGCTGAGCCTAAGCTTATCTATTTCATCGTTCACCGTGGCCACTTTTTCGATATATGTATCGGAAGAAGCTATGTATGCCTCCGGCTGATAATAATCGTAGTACGAAACGAAGTATTCCACGGCGCTGTCCGGAAAGAACTCCTTAAATTCCCCGCAAAGCTGCGCCGCAAGCGTTTTATTGTGCGCGATAACAAGAGTGGGCTTCTGCACCCGCTCTATCACCTTCGCCATTGTAAATGTTTTGCCGCTGCCCGTAACGCCCTTCAGCACCTGCAGCCTGTCGCCGTTAAGCACGCCTTGGCTCAGTCGCTCTATGGCTTCCGGCTGATCTCCGCGCGGTTCGAAAGGGGTAACGGCCTTAAAAGCACCCATATCAGCACTCAAAATCCACCGAAACGGAGGATTCAAGCACGCTGTGTATGTATTCCTTTACTTTCACGTGTTCCGGATGCGTTGCGTATTCGTCAAGCCCCGCCCTGTCGTCAAACGTGGCTATGAGCACCATGTGGTACGCACGCGCGGAATCCATGAAGTCTATGCCCGTTTCCATGCTCCTCAGCGACGGTACCTTGCCCATAAGCGCATTGAGCATAGGGGCGATCTTATAAGCCTCCGCTTTGTCGCGGTAGCGGTGGCAAACAACGTGTTTTATCATGTTAAGCTCCTTCTATGTGCCTCGTATTATTATACCAGAAACGCGGCCCGTTGTGTAGTGCCGTTCGCTGCCTGTTATTCCCTTACGCAGCCGCTGCCGCCCACGCGGATGCGCACACTTTCCCCGTTTATGCCAAGGCGCGAATATATGCGCGAAGGCTTGCCCATGGCCTCGCCCTGAATGAACAGTTTTGTTTCGTTCGGCTTTATAATGCCGTGCTTATAAAGATAATATGTAAGCGCGCCGGTGGACGTGCCCGTGGCCGCTTCCTCATCTATTCCGTAAAGCGGGGCAAAATTGCGGCAATGCAGCGCGTCCTTCTCTATTGTAAACGCATGCACACCCGTAACGTCCAGCTTTTTGGAAAGTTTCGCTATCGCATCCATATCCGGTTCCAAATTTGCAAGCACTTCTGCGCTTTTAAGCGGCAGCATTATATCCGCAAGGCCGCTGTTGGATATGGCCGGCTTAAGTTTCCCCATGTCCGCCGCACTTATGCCGTATGCCGCCGCAAGCGCCGCGCTGTCCGTATCATTTAAGAATGCAAGCGGCTTAGGCTCCGCCATATCCAGCCAAACAAGCCCGTCCGCAATGTCCACATTTATATCTCCCGCGCCGGTTTGGGCAACATAGCTTTCGCCTTCCCGCACAAGGCCGGTTTTCAGCATATATGCAAACGATCCTACCGTGGCATGCCCGCACAGCGGCACCTCCTCAACCGGCGTAAAATAGCGTATACGGAACCTGTTACCGCCGAGCGGCAGTATAAAGGCCGTTTCGCTATATCCCATTTTTGCCGCAATACGGCGCATTTCAGCCTCCTCCGGCAATTTATCGTCAAACACGGCCACCCCCGCCGGATTTCCGCCGAACGGCACCGAAGAAAAAGCATCAACTGTTACAGGATGCATAAATACAGTCACCTCCCGATTTTATATCAATATAATACCACGCCGCCGCACAAAACGCCATTGACAGCGTTATATGCCGGATATACAATTATTTTTGTTAGCTGTGTCTAACTTATTATACGGAGGATGTATGGATCAGATTTCACGCAAAAGATTGAGCGGGCTTGAATGCGGCCAAAGCGGGCATGTTTATGCAGTTGTATCTGCCGATAAGCGCATGCGCAGGCATATTGTGGACATGGGCATAACGCCCGGCACTGAGATAAAGCTGGTCAAGCTTGCGCCGATGGGCGACCCGCTTGAAATAGAACTGAGGGGCTACACTATGTCCCTAAGAAAAGCCGATGCAGACACGATAGTGCTGATGAACGAGGACGACCACAAAAAGTGGCACGAGGATGTTGAGCGCACAATCGCCGCCAAAGAAAAGCGCGCCCGCGAGGAGCGCGAACACAGCGCCGATAAGCGCGACGCAGACCATGCCGAGCATAAACGCGCAGCGGAGCTGACGGGCTTCATAATGGAAAAGAGCATGTGTTCGAAGGACGGTTTCTGCCCCAAGGATACGTTTGAGGAGGACAGCCCCGTAAGGCTTGCGCTTGCGGGCAACCCAAACTGCGGCAAAACAACGCTTTTCAATGCAATGACCGGCAGCAAGGAATACGTTGGCAACTGGCCGGGCGTAACGGTTGAAAAGAAAGAAGGCAAAATAAAGCAGCGCGCCGATAAGAACAGCGACGGATTATGCACCATGGGCCACGAAATGACCGTTGTGGACCTTCCGGGCATATATTCGCTTTCGCCGTATTCAATGGAGGAAATAGTAGCGCGCGATTATATCATAAACGAAAACCCGGACGCGATAATAAACATTGTGGATGCCACGAACCTGGAGCGCAATCTTTATCTTACAATACAGCTGATGGAGCTTGAGCGCCCGATGATACTGGCGCTGAACATGATGGACGAAGTTGAAAAGCAGGGCGACAGCATAGACTGCAAGCAGCTTTCGCTTGAGCTGGGCATCCCGGTTGTGCCTATAAGCGCGCGCACCGGTGCGGGCATAGACGATCTTGTTACAGGCCTGCAAAGCCTTATCACCGCGGCGCATACGCAGCTGCACGAGGGCTTCCTTATAGAGCCGGACGACGTTTACGACGATTTTACCCACGAGGAGCACCATAAGATAGGCGCAATAATAGAACCCTATGCAAAGGCCGCAAGGCTGCCGCTGCATTGGACGGAAATAAAGCTGCTTGAAGGCGATGAGCGCGTGCGCGAAAGCCTGAAGCTCAACGATATGGATGCAAAGCTTGTGGACGCGATAATAAACGAATACGCCGCCGCAAACCCGATAGGCGACAGCGAATCGCTTGTTGCGGACAGCCGGTATTCATATATCGAGCGCGTGGCAAAGAAAGCCTATCACCACTCCGGCAAGGCTTCAAGCGCCGTCCGCAGTGCAAAGATAGACGCAATACTTACGCATAAGGCGTTTGCAATACCGCTTTTTCTGCTGATAATGGGGCTTATATTCCTGCTCACGTTCTCAACCGTAGGCGCGGCGCTTAGCGACCTTGTAGGCGAATTTATAGACGGCGCCGTTGCTCCCGCCGTAATGAGCCTGCTGCAGAACGCGGGCGCGGGAGAATGGTTCATAAGCCTTGTTTGCGACGGCATAATAAAAGGCGTTGGCGGCGTACTCACGTTCCTGCCGCAGATAGCGCTGCTTTTCCTTTGCCTCAGCCTGCTTGAGGACAGCGGCTACATGAGCCGCATAGCGTTTATAATGGATAAGCCAATGCGCCGCTTCGGGCTGAGCGGAAAAAGCTTCATACCGCTGCTGATGGGCTTCGGCTGCACCGTTCCCGCGGCAATGGGCGCGCGCACAATGGATAACGAGCGCGACCGCCGCATGACAATATTGCTGCTGCCGTTCATGAGCTGCTCCGCAAAGCTGCCGGTGTACGGGCTTATAGCTGGTGCGTTTTTCAGCGAGCATCGCGGCCTTGTAATACTGAGCCTGTATGTCCTTGGCGTGATGCTGGGCATACTTTCCGGCCTTATTTTCCGCAAGGCTGCTTCAAATAAGCAGGAAGCGCCGTTTGTTATAGAACTGCCGCCGTACCGCATGCCGAGCGCGCGTAATGTGTTCACCCACGTTTGGGAACGCGTGGAGCACTTCCTTGAAAAGGCGGGCACCATAATATTCGCCATGAGCGTTGTTCTATGGTTCATGCAAAGCTTTGACTTCCGCCTTAACTTTATATCCGATCCTTCCCTCAGCATACTCGGCGCAATCGGCTCCGCAATAGCGCCCATATTCAAGCCGCTTGGCTTCGGGTCGTGGCAGGCAAGCGTTGCGCTGCTCACGGGCGTTGTGGCAAAGGAAGCCGTTGTAAGCTCGCTTTCCATGTTTGCAAGCTTTTCCGCCTCCGCCGGCGGCGAGGTTGTGCGCCAGGCTTTAAGCGGCATATTCACCCCCGCAAGCGCGTATTCCTTCCTTGTATTCGTGCTGCTCTATACGCCGTGCATGGCCGCCGTTGCCACAATTCGGCGTGAAATGCAGTCCCGCGCATGGACGGCGTTTGCCGTTGTTTGGCAGCTTGCAAGCGCGTATATAATGTCCCTGCTGACATATAATATAATCGGTCTTTTCACCGGAGAGACCGACAAAGCCGTGCTTTTCTATGCCATAGCCGCGCTTATCGTTATATACAGCGCATACTGCATAATAATGCGCCGCCGGCGCGGATGCGGCTGCGGATGCTCCGGTTGCCGCTCTGCCGCTAAGTGTTCACAAAAAAAGCACCTATAATTTACACTGCCATGCAGGAAATTGTGCTACACTTAACGAAAGAGATAATATAAGCGGCCGCAAACCAAAAGGCCGCAAGAAAGGGGTAAGAAGGATGATTATAACGATCAGCGGAAAGAACATCGAAGTATCTGATTACCTGGAGGAGCTTATAAACAAAAAGGTAAGCAAGCTGGACAAGTACTTTCCTGAGGATACCCAGGCGCATGTTACGCTCAGTGTGGAGCGCAACCGCCACATTGTAGAAGTCACGATACCCTATGCGGGCGGCATAATCCGCGGGGAGGAAACCTCCGGCGATATGTACGCCTCGGTAGATAATGTACTCAGCAAGCTTGAAAAGCAGATAGTGCGCCACCGCACCAAACTTGAAAAGAGCCTTAGGGCGGGCGCGTTCCGTGCGCCGGAGCCGGTATATGCGGATGCGTTCACGCAGGACGATCTTGATGAAGAAGCGGCCAAGGTGGTAAAGGTCAAGCGGTTCGACATTAAGCCCATGACCGTGGACGAAGCCATGCTTCAGCTTGAAATGCTGGGCCATTCGTTCTATATGTTCACCAATGGCGACACGAATCAGATAAACGTTATCTATAAGCGTAAGGACGGCAACTACGGCCTTATCGAACCCGAATGCTGATTATCAACTGATATCGGGGGCGGATCTCCGCCCTCGTTTTTCAAATCATATTGTTTCTAACTGTCTTATGGCAGATCATAAAAACGGAAGGTATAACATTATGAAAGAAAAAGATATGCACATGCCAGCTTGGCTATGCGTTTTGGGCTGCGTTTTATTGGCCGGGGCATTAGCGTGCTTAGTGCTGTGCTTTGTTGTGTCCGTATATGCGTTGATAGGCTTCGCATTATGCCTTTGCCTGGGAGTCGCGGCAATATTATGCTATAAAAACCAATGGGTCGAAATGATTGATGATAACGAATTCATTTATAGCACCATGTTCGGCAACGAAACAAAATACTATTTTTCCGATATTGAAAGCTTAAAGCAGAATGCGGATTCCATGACGCTTCATCTTAAGAACGGCAAAATTCATATTGAATCATGCGCCGTAATTTCAGAGCGCTTCGCAAACGCCATCAACAGCAAGCTTTAATTTCTGTTTCAACGCAGGGCGGATTCCCGCCCTCGTTTTATTATTCCAACAAAAAAGCACCCTTGAACAATCAAGAGTGCTTATATTTTGCTGTTTTAAGCTTAGGCCTTGGCGTTGTTGGCAACGTCTACCAGCTGCTTGAAGGCAGCCATATCGCTTACGGCGAGTTCAGCCAGAACCTTGCGGTTCACGTCCACACCGGCCAGCTTAAGGCCGTTGATAAGACGGCTGTAATTGGTGCCGCACATACGCGCAGCCGCGTTGATACGGGCGATCCACAGCTTGCGATATTCGCGCTTCTTGTTCTTGCGTCCAACGTAGGCATACGCCATGGAGCGCATGACCTGCTGAGAAGCGGCGCGATACTGCTTGGACTTGGCTCCGAAGTAGCCCTTGGAAAGCTTGAACACCTTGCGGCGTTTCTTAACGGCGTTTACAGCCCTTTTGATCCTTGCCATATTGTTTGTTCCTCCTTACTTATACGGGATGAGTTCGCGCACCTTCTTGGCCTCGCACTCGGCGATGTAACCAGTCTGGCGCAGTCCGCGAAGTCTCTTGGTGCTCTTCTTGGTCAGGATATGGCTCTTGTAAGCCTTAGCCCGCTTGACCTTGCCGCCCTTGGTAAGGTTGAACCTTTTAGCTGCACCCCTGTGGGTTTTGATCTTTGGCATGGGGTATTTCCTCCTTGGATAAATTGTTTAGTTTGCCTTTGGCACCAGTATCATTATCATGTTGCGCCCTTCCTGTTTGGCGGGCTTGTCAACAGATGCCGCGTCCTTCACCATTTCATAGAAAGCGTCCATCACGTCCATTCCAATGTCGCCATGCTTTATCTGGCGGCCCTTGAAGCGAATGGTGACCTTTACCTTGTCTCCGTTGCCGAGGAACTTCTGGCAGGCCTTCGCCTTCACTTCCATATCGTGCTGATCGATCGTCGCCGAAAGGCGAATCTCCTTCAGCTCGATGACCTTCTGGTTCTTGCGGTTTTCCTTTTCCCTTTTGGTCTGTTCGAAGCGGTATTTGCCGTAGTCCATAATTTTGCACACCGGCGGAACCGCTGTGGGTGCGATCTTGACAAGGTCAAGGTCGGCAGCCTCGGCCATCCTCAGCGCAACATCTATGGTTACGATGCCCTGCTGGTTGCCGTTTTCGTCGATGAGGCGGACTTCTGCGTCCCGAATTTCCTCGTTTATCAAGAGCTCTTGACTGGCTATGTTGGTACACCTCCGTAAAAAAATAGTGGATGCAAAGCACCCACCTATGATATACTCACGATAAATCGCAATACTCATTGTTTACTTACCGCGCCTGGCGCACTTGCCGGCGGGTGAGAAGCGGGGCTTCTGCTTTGACCTTGACTATTATATAGCCTTTTCCCCGCGTTGTCAACTCTTTTTTGGCCAAATGCCATTTGTTTTATTGTATTTGCGCTCAGTCAGGTCAGCTTCATGTAAGGGGAGTTATTTCTGTGAATAGACCAAACCTGCTCATTACTAAAAGCGGCTCGCCGGAGCCGCTTTTTATTATACGTAAATGCTTTATTTCCTCGGCTTCTTAAATTCCTTCTGGCCGCGTATCGTGCCGCCGTCGCACAGTATGTCCACGCCAGCAAGGTAGCCGTTGCGCTCGTCCGCAAGCGTTGCTATCGCAAAGCCCAGTTCCTCCGGCGTGCCCATGCGCTCCTCGCAGGATGTTGCCAGCATGCTGCCGCCGTGTTCGCTTTCAAGGTTGCCCATGTCGGTAGCGATAAGTCCGGGCGAAAGCGATGCCACGCGGATGCCGCGCGGGCCGAAATCGAACGCGCACTTTGCCGCGTACCATGTTACAAAGTTCTTGGACACGGAATACGCAAGGCCTTTCTTTTGATATTCGTCCTTTATCATGCCCGTCATTTTAAGCGCCTTTTTGATGAACAGCGCCTCGTCCGTTTCCGCAAGAGGATAGGCCTTTTTAGGCAGCATCAGTTCAGGCATTGCATATGCGGACATGGACGCTATATCTATTATTACGCTGCCCTTATGCATCAGCTTCGCAAATTCCTGATTTACATATACTGTGCCAAGTGCGTTTATGCGGAGTATATCCTCCATCGTAACGTTCATTGCAGGGGATACGCCCGCCGCATGGATAACGTTTATAATCTCGCCCAGAGACGCAGCATATTCTGCCAGTGCCTTCACGCTTTCGCGTTTGGAAGTATCGCAGCTTTTTGCATATGCCTCAAAGCCCGCTTCCTTCAGCTCCTCAACAGCCTTAGTCAGCTTGCTCTCTGTTCTTCCGGACACAACTATTAATCTGTCCTTAGGCATAAATTTGGCCGCAGCCAGTCCCATTCCGGAGCCGCCTCCGGTAACGACGCATACTTTACCCATAACTTTTCCTCCTGCATTAGATTTGATAGCATAACGTGACGGGCCTTGTTAAGCCCTCTTTATATTGATTATATACCCGTTGTTAACGCGTTGTCAAACCCTACAGCTATGGATATAACAAATTATGTTCACATTTATATAGAAAAAAAGCTTTGAATCCGCAGCGAAGTGATAGTATTATATTATATGTTCAAATATGGTATATTAGCAAAAAGGAGTGAACTTATGCGCAAATACACAAGAAACCTTACGCTTTCTGCTTTATTCTTGGCCTTGGGCTATGCACTGCCGTTTTTGACTGGGCAGATACCTCAGTTCGGCAGCATGCTTCTGCCCATGCACATCCCCGTGTTCCTTTGCGGGCTTATATGCGGCTGGCAATACGGTGCGGTGATAGGCTTTATTCTGCCGCTGACGCGGTGCCTTTTTTTCTCCATGCCCCCTGTTTACGTTGCAATAGCCATGGCGTTTGAGCTTGCGACTTACGGCTTTGTAGCAGGATTCCTGTACAACCGTTCCCGTTGGCAGTGCGTAATAGCCCTGTATCGTTCCATAATAATAGCCATGCTTGCCGGCAGGCTTGTTTGGGGCGTTGCGGAAATAATAATATTCGGCCTTCAGGGCAATTCCTTCACATGGCAGGCATTCATGGCCGGCGCATTCATCAATGCCATACCCGGCATAATAGTGCAGCTTGTGCTCATCCCCGCGCTGATGGTCGCGCTGAACAAAACCGGACTTGTTAAGTTTAAGCGCGCGCCCAGGCAGGAGCCCGCTGCCGCCAATGAGTAGCCCCAACGCCGCCGCTGTGCTTGGGCTCATTGCCCGAATGCAGCCGCAAAAGCCATATATATTAGCCATAGACGGCCGCTGCGCTTCCGGCAAAACAACGCTTGCAAATGAGCTTTCGCAAAGTCTTAGCTGCAACGTGGTGCATATGGATGATTTCTATTTGCCCTTTGCGCTCCGCACGCCCGAGCGCATGGCACAGCCCGGCGGGAATATTGAGTTTGAGCGGCTGATAAGCGAAATAATCGCGCCGCTTCTTGCGGGCAGGGACGCTGTATATCGTCCGTATGCCTGCCACGAGGATAGTTTCCTGCCGTCCGTAACGCTGAGCGCGGCGGCGAACATAATCATAGAAGGCTCTTATAGCTGCCATCCGCTTTTGGCGGATATGCTTGATATAAAGGTGTTTATGGATATACCGCCCGAAAAGCAGCTAAGCCGCATTGCCGTTCGCAATCCTAACCACGTTGAAGCATTCCGCACGGTTTGGATACCGCGCGAGGAATTCTATTTTACCCAATGCGCCGTGCGCGAAGCGTGCGATGCGGTGCTGATGAACTGAACTTAACAGCATGCAAAAGGGACGCTTTTCAGCGTCCCTTTAGTTTTACATCATATATGGTGTATGGCTTACAGGCTCATATCGTCTATCTCGCCAAGCGCTTTCACCAGCGGCGCTATCGCGCGCTGCACAGTGCCTTCCTCAAAGGGATTGGACAGATGCGCAAGCTTCAGCAGGCTGAGATACGGCAGGCTGCCGCCCGCGCAGCACAGCGTGTAATAATCCTTCCATGCCTGCTCGCGGTTTTCCTGCATGCGGCCGAAAAGCTCAAACGCGCCCATGGAGGCAAGCGTATAATCGATATAATAGAACGGAGAGGTGAAAATGTGCAGCTTCTGCATCCAGAATCCGCCCTTCTCCATTATCTCCACGCCGTCGTAGTCGCGGTCTGGCAGATACTTCTTTTCAAGCTCCTTCCATGCGGCGGTGCGCTCATCCGGCGTAAGGTCGGGATTCTCGTACACAATGTGCTGGTATTCGTCCACGCAGCAGCCGTAGGGTATGAACGTGAGCGCTTCCATCATGTGGGTATAGCGGTTCTTCACAACGCCATCGCCGAAGAACAGCCCCAGCCACGGATATGCAAAGTATTCCATGGACATGGAGTGAATCTCGTTCACCTCGCTGGTGCTCCAGCAGTATTCGGAAATGGGCTGATGGCGGCTGGCGCAGAACGCTTCAAACGCATGGCCCGCCTCGTGCGTAAGCACGCCCACATCCGCCGCGGAGCCGTTGAAGTTGGAGAATATATACGGTGAATCATAATCCGCTATAAATGTGCAGTATCCGCCTACGGCCTTATTCGGGCGGGTATCGAGATCCATCAGCTCATGCTCACGCATAAAGTCGAAGAACTCGCCCGTTTCCTTGCTCATCTCGTGATACATTTTGTTTGCCGCGTCAACCATAAAGTCGCGGTCGCCTATCGGGTCGGCATTGCCGCTGGTGAACAGCAGCTTTTCGTCAAAGTAGCGCAGCTTATCTATGCCAAGGCGCTTGGCCTGCCGCTTGCGCAGCTCGGTGCATACGGGCACGATGTGCTTAACCACCTGTTCGCGGTATTTGGCGACCTCCTTTGCAGTGTAGTCCATGCGGCCCATGTTCATGTATCCAAGCGGGGTGAACGTTTCAAAGCCCATTATCTTGCCCATGCTGTGCCTAAGATGCACCAGCTTATCGTAAAGCTCGCCCAGCTTCTTTTCATTATCGGCAAACCATCCCGCCCACGCATGGAACGCGCCGCGGCGAATGTCCCTATCTTTGCTTTCCATGTATTTAAGCAGGCCGTAGTTATTGCATTCCTCGCCCTGGAACGTTACGCTCATGCTTGATGTAAGGGCGCTGTATTCGCTGCTCAGCCTGTTTTCTTCCTGCATCAGCGGCACAAGCTCCGGCGTCATGCTCTTTACGGAAAGCTCCGCGTTCTTTATGAGCATTTCGCCGTACTTCTTTTCAAAGTTGGCCTTGAACGGGGATGCAAGCAGCGCCGCGCTCATTTTAACGCCAAGCTCCATCAGAAGCGGACTTGTTTCGTCCCAAAATTCCTGCTCCGCCTTATAGAATTCGTCCGCAGTATTGAGCGTGAAGCGTATTGACGCAAGCGTGCCCATCGTTTGCACGGAACGGTTCAGCTTTTCGCTGTCAAGAAAAGCCTTCTCCGCCTGTTCAAAGCTTTTTGCGTAGCCAAGCTCCGCTATAAGCTTTAGCTGCTGCTCCTTCACATCCTCAAAAACCGGCCTTTTATATGCATATTCGCTGAATTTCATATGCAGCCTCCCTTTGTTTGTATTTCAGCCCGTTTACGACTTTTCTTTATTTTATAACATTACTATGGTATAATGCAAAGCATATTTTATGCAATAACCGGAGGCATGTATGACCGCTAAGCTATATCATCAAAACGGCTGCACACAATGCGAAGCAACGGTGCTGGACTGCCGCGCAAATGCGGATGGCACATTCGACATATTGCTTGACCGCACCGCAATATACCCCGAAGGCGGCGGCCAGCTAAGCGACACGGGATACATAGGTTCCGCCCGCTGCACCCATGCGCGCGAGGAGGGCGGGAACATATGGCATAGCTGCGATAGGCCGCTTGATATAGGCCAATGCGTGCATGTTGCGGCGGATGAGGCCGTGCGCCTTGACCATACGCAGCAGCACACCGGCGAGCATATGCTTTCCGGCCTTGCGCACAGCATGTTTGGCTGCACCAACGTTGGCTTCCATATGGCGGACGATATAGTTACCGTGGATTTTGATAAGCCCCTTTCCGCGGAGCAGATAGCCGAGCTTGAATTGAAGGTGAACGAGGCCATTCAGCGGGACGAACCAACCCGCACCGTAACCGTTACGCCCGAAGAATACGAAACCATAGAAATTCGCAAAAAGGCAAAGGGCTTAAAGGGCGAAATAACCGTAGTATACGCCGGCGGCGTTGATTCCTGCACATGCTGCGGCACGCATTGCCAAAGCGCCGGTCAGGTCGGCGTATTGAAGATATTGTCCCACATGAATTATAAAGGCGGCGTAAGGATAGGCTTTGTATGCGGCATGAGGGCTGTTCTGTCCATGCAGCAGGACGGCGCGCGTATGGATGCGATAGCCCGCCGCTTCAGTACATCGGCAGACAAGGCCGTTGACGCCGTTATAAAGCAGGGCGACGAGCTTGCCGCCATGAAGCGTGAATTCAAGCAGCGCACGGATATGCTGCTTGATTACCGGGCGAAGGAGCTTGCGGAAAAGGCGGAGCTTTGCGGCAAAACACGCGCCGTTGTGACCATGGAAGAAGGGCTTGAGGCCAATGAGCTTGGCTTCCTTTGCGAAAAGCTTTGCGCGCACGGCAATATGGTTGCCGTTGTGCTGGCGCAGAAGGGCGAAAATTTAAGCTACCGCGTGGCGCGCTCGGCGGACGTGGCGCTGAGCATGCGCGAACTTATTCAGGCCGTGAACGCCCTGTTCGGCGGCAAAGGCGGCGGGCGGGACGATTCCGCCCAGGGCAGCGCAAGGCTAAGCGGCAGCGCGAAAGACTCCGCGGAGCAGCTCAAAGCGTACGTTTACCGCCGCTTAAAGGGCTAATTCGCGTTCTTCCAATTAAAATCATAATCAATTTCAGTGTCCTCGAGCGTTACCTCGGGGACATTCGTTTGTTCCGCCGCGCTGTACGGCACAATAACGCTCACCGTGCGGCTCAGCGGCCCCTGCGCCTTTTTACCCAGCACCGTAAGGCGCGGATGCTCCGCCGCCACGGCGTAGCTGACCATGCCGCCCTGCGCCGCTTCATCGATGTAGCTTAAAGCACCCTCGCCCGATATGTTCGCTAACATTGTGCGTTCTTCGCCCGATATGGTGTATATGCAATAATTCATTCCCTGCTCCGCCGCGCTGAACGTTATAACCGGCTTGTTGTTTTCATTCAGTTCCACGCGCACGTTCCGCACGGCCTTTGGCACGGCCCAATACTGCGTGGTTTCCTCCGGCGCAGTACCCTTCAGGAAAACCTCGCCCACTGTGCTGTCCTTCGGAGTGAAGGCGTTGGCAAGCACGGCCCTATGCTCGCTTTTAAGCGTATAGCCGTCAAGCTTCACCCTTTCAACGGTATCGGGCATTGTGAATTCAGGCGCGGCGCCGTCCGCGTACAGCTTTGAAAAAAGGTCATACAGTATCAGCGCGGGGTATTTTCCGCCCGTGGCCTTGGGCGGCAGTGAACCCTCCCGCGCGCTGTCGTATCCCATCCATACGCAGGCGGAGTATTCGCCGTTATACACGGCCATCCATGCATCGCGGTTGCCGTCAGCCTCGCCAACGGTGCCGGTTTTGCCCGCCAAGGCAATGTTCAGCTCGCCAAGCCGCTTGCCCGTGCCTTCGCTCACAACGCTTTGCAGCATGCTTGTCAGTATATATGCGTTGCCCTCGCTCATCACGCGCACGGGCCTATCCTCATGCGAATAAAGCGCTTGGCCGTTCGCGTCCGTAATGCTCCTTATAAGCGCGCTTTGGCGGTATTCCCCGCCGGAAGCAAAGCTTGCGTATGCGGCGGCCATTTCAAGCGGGGATACCCCGTATGAAAACCCGCCCAAAGCAAGGGTAAGGCTTGTGTCGCTTTCGTCAAATTCTATGCCAACACTCTTTGCAAATTCCTTGCCGGTTTCAACGCCAAGTTCACTCAGCACCCTTACCGCGGGCACGTTCAGCGAACGCTTTACGGCGTCCCTCAGCGTTACCCAGCCGTAATACTTATCGCCCGCATTTTTAGGCGAATAATCGCCAAACGTGGTCTTTTCATCCATAAGCATTGTTGCGGCGGTATAATTGAGCCGCTCAAGCGCCGGCGCATATACTATCACCGGCTTTATAAGTGAGCCCGGCTGCCGCCGCATATCGTTCGCGCGGTTGAACGCCATTGCTCCCGCGTTCCCGCGCCCGCCAACCATTGCAAGCACAAATCCCGTATTCGGCTGCACAATGGCTACAGCCGCCTGGCAATTCCCGCACCCTTCGGGGAAAAACTCCGCGTTGTTCACCGTCTGCTCACACAGCGATTGCAGCCTGGTATCCATCGCCGTATATATCCGGTATCCGCCGCAAAGCAGTTCTTCCATCCCAATGCCAAGTATGCCCTGCGCTTCTTCAAGCGCGGCGTCTATATAATAGCCGCGGTGCGTTTCCTCCTTCTCGGCCAAAACAAGCGGCTCTGCGGTGGCCTCCTCCTTCTCCTGCTGCGATATATAGCCATAGTCATACATAAGCCGTATCACGGTGTTTCGCCGTTTCAGCGAAGCCTCGTGATCAATATGCGGCGCGTAGGCCGAGGGAGACTTGAGTATGCCCGCCAGATCCGCCGCCTGCGCAATGCTCAGCTTGTCCGCCCCCACGCCGAAATAGTTCAGCGCAGCCGCTTCTATTCCGTAGCAGCCCGCGCCGAAGTACACATAATTGAGATACATTTCAAGTATGTCGTCTTTTTCATACAGCCGCTCCATCTGCATTGCAAGCACGGCTTCCTCAAGCTTTCTGGCTATCGTCTTTTCGCTTGTAAGGTGGCTCAGCTTTATTAGCTGCTGAGTAATGGTGCTTGCGCCCTGGGCAAAGCGCATCTGCTTTATGTCCGTCCACAGCGCGCCCATAACGCGGATGAAATCAACGCCGCGGTGCTTATAAAAGCGCGCGTCCTCGGCAGAAATGAACGCCTTCTGCACATGGTCCGGCAACTCCTCTATGCGCTTATATACCCTGTCCTCCTTTGCGTGCAGGCGCACGGCCTCCGCATCGCCGCCATCGTATACAATAAGCGTTTGCGGCGCGGAAAGTATCTTATCCGGATCAAAATCCTTCCACGAATCAATATTGAGCAGCTTTACCGCAAAAAACAGCAAAAACGCCGCCATTGCGCCCGCCGCAACGATAAGTATCGTGCGGACAACACGCCACAGCGACGCAAAAAAGCCCCGTTTATGCTGCTTTTCTTTTTTATCGGTCTTGTTCATCCATACCCGCCCTCTTTCTTTATCAACTGAGGGTAGTATTCCCTACGAGCGCAGATATTATAGTTAAATTATTATGGCTGCGCATAGAAAAGGCCAGCTTCGCCGGAAGCCGTGACCGTTTCACCCGCATCGGCATATATACGCAGAAATTCGCCGCTTTCGGTATTCATCTGCACGCTGCCGACGCTTATGCGGCAATCCTGCACGGCATAGGCGAACAAGAACTCCGCTTGCCTTACGATATGCCGTTCGTTCGGCTTTATCATTATCAGTTCGCCCGCTGCGCCGCTGAGCATTAAATTAAGGTCGCGTCCGGCGCCTGCGCAGGTCACATCTTCCCCGCCATCAAAGCGCTTAACGGCGGCATGCGGTATAAACTCAGGCTCATTTTGGCCTATTTTGAGCGTAAAGCCATCGCCAAGCGGGGCGATATAGCGCGTTACGCCGGGAAGCTTGGTGAACGTGGATTCGGCTATGTCCACCGTGGCCGTGCTTATGCGTATGCCAAAGCGGCGTTCTGCATAGGATGCGCCGTGCGGCCATATGAACAGCTCCGTAGTTGTGCCGCCGCTCCAGCGGCTTATGTTAAATGCGCCTGCGGGCAGCTTTTCTATACTTGCCATAAAGTCAACCTCCGCATATAATACGGGCATAATTTTGCCGCGCGCGGGCCGGATTGTCAAGCGATAAAGCTTTTGTCGGCGCCAATGCAAATTTTTGCTTGCAATGCGACGCAAAATGGTGTATTATAATCAAGCGGCTTGCAGAGATGGCTGAGCTGGTCTAAGGCGCACGACTGGAAATCGTGTTTACGGGGAACCGTAACAAGGGTTCGAATCCCTTTCTCTGCGCCAAAGGAAAAATCCCTTCTTTTGAAGGGGTTTTTGCTTTTTTTGGCATAAAAGAGAAAGGGATGAGAAGGGAACGGCCGAGTGTCCCTCCCCCCCTTTAGTCAAATATTGCCTTCTTTTTGCCGTTCGCTTTGCGGGGCCATTCGCGTATGCGGGTAACGTATTCAAGGTTCACGGCCTCTATGCCGTCCCCACGCTCAATTATTATGCCGTCGTCCGCAACGTCCTTTATAGTACCCTTCACTATCCCGTCCGACCCTGTAACGGTATAAACTATGCACTCTTTGCCTATAAATTGCTTCGCAAGTTCCTTCATTTTGTTGTTCTCCTTATTTCGCTTTTTGTTGTATAAAACGTGCTTAATTATCGCGTTTCTTCTTCTGCGCCGTTCCAGCATCGGAAGTATGATCAGCAGGAACACCGCTATCCAAATAGAGTTTTGCATTTAGCCTCCTTCAAATCAGGATATCCTGTTTCCGGCCTTGGAATATCTTATCGTTTCCCTGTAATATATGAACCGGAGTACAAACCAGATCACGCACACAGCAAAAGACGGCAGGAACCCTGTGTTGAATATAAGCGCGCACACGGCAAATATTATTGCCAGCACAGCGCAGGCCGTATTGGCCGCAGCATAAGCCTTATACGCGCACTTGCCTATCATCAGCTTTTCCGCCTCGTCGCAGCTGTCCATCCATTTCCGTTGGAATTTCACATCATAGACGGAAGCGGTCTTTTCGGGGTTCATACGCTTTACGGCATCTACGCACCGCTGCTGAATTATTATGGTTTCAACCATAACGGCAATGAAAGCCGCAACAGCCACTATAAACGGCACCGGCCGCCTAAACGCGCCAAACCCGCCGGAATATACCCAACCGCGCCGCCGATTGCCGTGCTTATAAGCGTAAGCAGTATAAACTTAGGCAATGCCTTGCGGTTTGCGCTCTTTATAGCATCATTGTTCATTTTCCGCCTCCTTCTGTAAATAGAAAATTTCCTCCACCGCAACGCCGCACACCTTGGCAATTGTCAGCGCAAGCGTGACAGACGGCGAATAATCGCCCCGCTCTATCAGGCTTATAGTTTGCCTTGATACGCCGCACAACCGGCCCATTTCCTGCTGATTAACGTTCAATGCGGCCCGCCTTTCCTTCAATCGGTTTCGTAATACCACGCAGCACCTCCATCGACAACGACATTTGTCTTTATGACAACTTTAATTGTCATTATGTATTATATTATTGTCATATAAGTTTGTCAACATATTATTTGCATCAGCTAACGCACAAAGCAAAAGGCACCCGTTTCCGGATGCCCCTTAAACAACAACGCTTTAACTATTTTATCTTGCCACGAAGAACATGGCCGCGAACAGCACGCCTATTATCCAGGTGCCTATGTTTATTTCCTTTATCTTGCCGGTGAATATCTTCACGAAGATATAGGTGATAAGGCCAAACGCTATGCCGTAGGAAATATTATAGGTGAAGGGCATACAGGCCATTGTCATGAACGCGGGCAGGGCTGCGGTGGGGTCGCTCCACTCTATTTCCTTAACGCCGCCAATCATCAGTATACCGACGTACACAAGGGATGCTGCGGTAGCGCAGCTGGGCACGAGGGACGCTATGGGCGCAAGGAACATGGCAATAAAGAACATTGCCGCGGTGAACACGGAGGAAAGGCCGGTGCGGCCGCCTTCCGCTATGCCGGCGGAGGATTCAACGAAGGTGGTAACGGTGGACGTGCCGCAGACCGCGCCGAAGCAGGTAGCCGCGGCATCGGCAAGCATGGCCTTGTCCATATTGGGCACGTTGCCTTCCTTATCAAGCAGGTTGCCCACGGAGCACGCGCCGTAAAGGGTGCCGAGAGTATCGAACATATCAACCATGCAGAAGGCAAGCATGGTAGCAATAAACGTTGCAACAAAGCTGCCAGCGCCGTTCGCCGCTATGAACGCGGAGAAGTCAAAGCCTTCCGTAAATACCTTGCCGAAGGAAAGGCTGAAGAAATCGCGGAAGGGCTGGATTATATTGAGCGAAAGGCTGCCCTGCACATGCTCCGCATAGAAATTCTCTATGGTTATGAGGCCCAGCGCATAGTAAGCTACGGCGCCGCCGATTATACCCCAGAACACAGCGCCCTTGACCTTTTTCTTGGCCATGGCAGCTATTGCTATTATTGCAAATATGGTCACAAGCAGGGGCATTATCTCCGCCCAGGTGGTGTGGCCAAACATAAGGTTGAAGGAATGAAGGTCAACAAGCGTGGAGTCGCTGTTCACAACAATGCCGCTGTTCTGCAGGCCGAGGAAGGCGATGAACAGGCCGATGCCCGGCGCTATGGCAGCCTTTACGGCCTTTGGTATGGCGTCGAATATAACGCGGCGCAGGCCGGTAACGGTAAGTATAAGGAACACTATGCCGTCCACAAGAACCATGACGAGCGCATTTGCATAGGTGAACTTCATGCCGATGCATACAGAAAACACAAAAAATGCATTAAGGCCCATGCCGGAAGCCTGCGCAAGCGGCAGATTGGCAAGCAGGCCTATCAAAAGCGTGCCGAACACGGCGGATATGGCCGTTGCAATATATACGGCGTTATAATATCCGTCGCCAAGTGCGGAGAACATGCCCGCATTGACCATGAGTATGTACGCCATCGCCATGAACGTGGTAATGCCGGCGATAAGCTCCGTGCGCACGGTTGTATTGTGCTGTTTCAGGTTAAACATTATTCCTCCTGCGTAGGCAGAGTTTTGTTTTGTCGCCCACGACTGTGCATTATACCAAACTGCGTATCCATAATCAATACCTATATCCATATGTCATAAAAAAGACGATGCATTTATTGCACCGTCCGCTGTTTTTTCATCGGTTTATTCTGTAATATCCGGCAGAACCTCAACGCTTTCATCATACTCTATCGTGAAATCAAGCCCGGTTATGCGCATATCCGTAGGCACCTGGGCATAAAGCGTGTTGCTGCCCGGCTCAAGCGAAAGCAGATATTGCCCATCCTGCGCTTGCAGCCGGCACTCTGCAACCACCTCTCCCGTTTCATCTGTAAAGCGCATATGCAGCGCGCAGAGTATGGCCTTTGGATAGGCATTCACCGCCTGCATATCAACAAACGTGTCCTCCTCCTGCTCATATACCTGTATGTTTTCAAAGGAGATATAGCGTCTGTAATGGTCGCTTCCGGTTATGAACGCGCCAAGTTCGTCATATACGTCTATCTGCTGCACCTCTTCCGGCGTGGGCTCGGCCGTTGGTTCCGCCGTAGGCTCGGGCGTCGGGGAAGGCTCGGCTTCCACCCCAGTGGTCTCCTGCGGCATGGTAACGCTTGGATCAACCGTGCTTTCAAAGCGCACGCAGCCGCAAAGCGCGGCCGCCATAAGCCCCGCCGCAAGCAGCAGTATAAGCCCTTTATTCACCCTTTCGCGCATTGCGCAGCTCCTCTATCAGTTTTTGTTTAAGCGTATACAGTTCGTCGCTCAGGTCAACCTTGTACACATGCGGGTTCATAAGGCGCTTGCTCTCCTCCCAGAATGTGGAAAGCTCCGCCTTGGCATAGTGCTGTATATCCGCCATGCTCGGGCAGTCATAAACCTGCCTGCCGTCTATGAACAGCGGCACAAGCAGTTCCCGCACGTTGTAATCATACAGCGTTTTGGATTTATACCGCTGCTCCGGATGATATATGGTCAGCGGTCGCGTAAAGTCAAGCTCCTCGCCCTCCAGCGCAATAAGGTCCGCCAGCGCCATGCCGGAGGTGTTGCTGTAAAACCTGTAAACCTTTTTGTAGCCGGGGTTGGTCATCTTCACAACGTTTTCGCTCAGCTTTATCTTGGGTATCAGTTCGCCGTCAACTATTTCCGCGGCCATTTTATATACCCCGCCCAATGCAGGGAAATCCATTGAGGTTATTAGCTTTGTGCCGACGCCCCAAAGGTCTATCTTAGCGCCCTGTGCTTTAAGATCGCGTATAACGGTTTCGTCAAGATCTCCGCTTGCGCATATCTTCGCCTCCGCAAAGCCCGCATCGTCAAGCATTGTGCGCGCGCGCTTGGAAAGATAGGCAAGGTCGCCGGAGTCCATGCGGATGCCTACGGGCTTATGCCCCTTTGCCTTCAGTTCGTTGAACACCTTTATGGCGTTCGGGACGCCGCTGCGGAGCGTATCATATGTGTCCACAAGCAGCATGCAGCTATCCGGAAAAATATCCGCATATGCGCGGAACGCGTCAAGCTCGGTAGGAAAGCTCATTACCCAGCTGTGCGCATGCGTGCCAGATACCGGCACGCCGCACATCTGCCCGGTAAGCACGTTGCTTGTGCCTGTGCAGCCGCCTATCATTGCCGCACGCGCGCCGTATATGCCCGCGTCCGGTCCCTGCGCCCGCCTAAGGCCGAATTCCATCACACCGTCCCCATTTGCGGCATACGCAACGCGGGCAGCCTTGGTGGCGATAAGCGTTTGATGATTGACCAAATTGAGCAGCGTTGTTTCCACAAGCTGCGCCTGCATAATTGGCGCCTTAACGCGGATAAGCGGCTCGTAAGGGAACACAACGGTGCCTTCCGGCATGCCGTATATTTCGCCCGTGAAACGCATATCGGCCAATATTTTCAAGAAGCCTTCGTCAAACAAATTGAGCGAGCGGAGATATTCTATGTCCTCCGGCGCAAAATGCAATTTGTTTATGTAGTCTATAACGGATTCGGTGCCGGCCATTATGGCATAGGCGCTGTTGTCCCGCTGGCGGAAGAACAAATCGAATACCGCTTCGTTCTTATCCATGCCGCATCTGTAATAGCCATACATCATTGTAAGCTGGTACAGATCCGTCATCATGGTCAAATTGCGTTCCGAGCTTATGTCGTTCATTTATTCCTTACCTTCGCCTTCTTCGTTTTCGGTATTATCGTCGTTGGTTTGGGTGGTTTCCTCTTTATCTTCCGCGTCCGCTTCGGTGCTTTCCTCTGCGGCGTTATCTTCGGCTTTGCAGCACTCGCATTCGCATTCGCACTTTGCTTCGGCCTCGTTCGCGCATTCGCATACGGCAATGGGCTTTGGCCACATCAGCCGCCCTTCCTTCTTTTCCCGTACAGCACGGATTATGAAGAACGCGAGCACGCCCACGAACAGCAGGAAGCTGAGCGCCTGCGATACCCTTACACCGTCCGTCATTCCGGCGGCGGAGGGCTTGATTATCCACAGGCTGTCCCCGCGCAGGCCTTCCACAAATGTGCGCTCCAGCGAATACAGCAGCACATAAAGGAAGAACGTGTCTCCGTCGTGCTTAACGCGCTTGCGCGTGAGCCAAAGCACTACAAATACAATAAGGCACCATGCCGATTCATAGAAGAACGTGGCTAAGTGCAGATGCGCGCCGTTCGCGGCAGTCGCACATGCGGTGCATACGGCCTTATCAAAGTAATGCGTGCCTTCAATTGCAACGCTTATCGGGAAATAACCAAGTATCGGGTGTGCCGCAAGCATTTCCGGCGTTACGGGCAGCCCGTAGGCTTCCTGATTGAAAAAGTTTCCCCAGCGGCCTATCGCCTGCGCCAGCACGAGACCCGGCGCAATTACGTCCGCAAGGGTGAGGAAGCGTATTTTCCTTACCTTGGCGAATATGAACGCCGCAAGCAGGCCGCCTATCACCGCGCCGTATATGGCAAGACCGCCGCGCCAAATATACAGTATGGTTATCGGGTCTTTAAGATAGCTTTCAAGCTCAAACAAAACATAATAAAGCCGCGCGCCCACTATGCCCGCGGGTATTATGCAAAGACACATGTCTATAACCGTGTCCTTTTTCAGTTTTTTGCGCCTTTCTTCGCTATATGCAAGGCCAACGGCAATTATCATTGCCGCGGCCATTATTACACCGTACCAGTATATGTCCTTCCCGAAAAGATTGAACGCTACCCTGCTTGGCATGTTCATTTGAATAATCCTCCTTTTATGCAAAAAAATATTTCGCCGTTAATTATACACCACTATTTATTACGGGGCAATGCCGCCTATATCCACCAATGTTTCCGGTGCGGCAGAATCCTGCTTATTGAAATAATAGGTATATATCTCCTCCGCCGCGCTTACGCTCCATACGCCCGCGTAGCCGGAGGGCACGCATATAACTATTACCAGCTCCGCCTCGCCCTCGCGCGGGGTATAGGAAACGAACCAGCTTGTGTTCTCTATATCTATCGATGTTGTACCGACCTGTGCGGAACCGGTCTTACCGGCTATCCTGTCAAGGTATTTTTCCGTAAATTCCTGCGAGAATTTGCCGCCCGCGGTACCGTGATCCTCTGCCGACACAACGCCCGCCATACCCTGCTTTACCGCCGCCCAAAGCGCGTCCCATTCGGCTGTATCCTCGCCTATGGTTTCGTACACGGCCGCATTCTTATCCTCTATCAGGTTGCCGTTTTGGTCAACTATACGCTCAACAATGTTTGCATCATATACCGTGCCTTCGTTGGCAATTGCGCTTACGTAGCGCGCTATGGCCATCGGCGTAACCAGCGTTGTACCCTGGCCGAAGCCCGCGCGTATGGTCTGTGTAGGTTTCCATTGTATTTCGTTAAGCAGCGTAACTATTTCGCTTGTCCAGCTTTGCGTTATGCTGTATCCTTCGGGGATGCCCAGTTCGTCGCTCAGTATTTTTCGTATATCCGGGCCCTTACCGTCAAGGCCTTTGCCGTCCTGCAGCATCATCAGCTTTAGCGCGCATTTTCTTATAGCCTGTTCGTCTATTTCCATGCTGCGTCGGGTAACATACTCGCGCAGGCGTTCGCGTATGCGGTTATATATAAGTATGGGCAGGCTGGTTTTCTGTCCGGTTATGTTCAGCTCGCCGTTGCTGTCGGTCAGCTCGTTGTCAAAAAGCACCTTCTGCCCGCCGCCCACGCCCGCAGTCTCACCGGTGAGTTCAATGTTTGTCTTGGTATCCAGCCCGAACTTGCCCATCCATTTGTTCAGCGTGTCTATACCCATGCGGTTCGCGATTTCGCAGAAATAATAGTTGCACGAAAACGTGAGCGCCTGCGTCAGGTTTATGTTCGCGTGGGCAGTATGGTTGCGGTAGCTCCAGCAGCGCGGCGCGCCCTGCTTCTGCACAACGGTCTTGCCGTTTTCATCAACGGAATAGAAGTAATAATAGCCGCTGTCGCCATGGTCGTTGACTATTTCGTCAATGCCCACCACGCCCTCGCTAACGCCCGCAACGCCGGTCAACGGCTTAAATATAGAGCCGGGCGCATAGCGCGCGGAAACGGCCTTGTTGCGCAGCGGGGTAGTGTCCGTCGCAGCTTCGCCGAAAAGGTATTCGCTCTGTTCCTTTGTAAGGCCCTGCATGAACCAGTTCGGATCATATGAAGGATAGCTTGCGCTTGCAAGCACCTCGCCGTTTCGCGGATCCATTACTACTATTGCGCCCGTGGAGGCAAGCGTTATGTCCTTGCCCTGATATTTCTGGTCCTTTTCGGGCTTTGCCGCGTCCTCCTCTATCATTTGCTGCTCCTGTTCCCTCATTTTGGTAATAAGGGAACCCAGCGCATTTTCGCACACGGTTTGCATCTCTATATCTATTGTTGACATAACCTCGTTGCCGTTTGTGGCCTCAACATAGGATAGCTCGCGCGTTATGCTCAGGTTTTTGTTTATCTCAACCTCCCGCTTGCCCTGATGCTCATTCGTGGCGCCGGTAAGATATGCCTCCATTGTGTATTCAAGTCCGGATACGCCTATGTAATCGCTGTATGCATATCCCATATCCGTCATTTTTATCTGATAATCGCCATCGTCGCCCATTGAATATGTGCCGTCGTCGTTTTTAAGATAATACGGTTCAAGCTGCGCGCGGGTATAGCCCATGGCGATAAGCTTTGCCGCGCTTACCGTGTCCGCATTCCTTGAAAGATAGCCAACTATGTGCGCCGCCGTCTCTCCGCGGGGATATACGCGCGTGGTGCTTTGCGCTATCTGCACGCCCACAAGCTCGCTTGAGCGTTCAACTATTTCGCTCACGACCTCTTGCCCAACGTTATAGGCGATGGTTATCGGCTCATACGCGCGGTAGTTATTCAGGTTTACTTCCTGCCGTATGGATATTATCTTTTTGGCTTGTTCAAATGTATATTCTTCGGGTATGTACCACGTTTTTCTTAGGTAGTTATAGGCATATTCAGCCGTCGGCCAAAGATCCATGTCCCATTTGGTCGGATCCTTCGGATATTCCTTATATGCCGGATCCTTTATGGATATATACATACCTTCGCAGAAGTTTTTGTATCTTATGCGCCTTACGCGCTCTATTGCTTCGCTGCTTTCGACGCCGCTTATGCGCCAGTCGTAGGCTATTTCCCCGTTTTCGTCCATCACAATGTATGATGTGTCTATTGTTTGGCCGCCGCTTCGTTCAATTATCTCTATCGCCTTTATGAGCGATTCGGTATATACGGCGGAATCGTAGCTTGTGCGGTTGTCAGCATTGCGCAGGAATTCAACGTTGTAACACGTTTCGCTATACGCAAGCACAACGCCGTTCCTGTCCATTATTCTGCCGCGCTCGCCCTTTATGGCTATCGTTTGGGTGGAGCGGCTGTCCGCCGTCTGCGCCCACTTTTCGCCTTCCTTTATTGTCAGCGTGCCAAGGCGATATATAAGCGCGCCCATCATGCAAAGCATAAGCAGGCAAACTATTATTATTCGGGATATGGGCTTTTTCATTTTACGCCTCCCTGGGCATGGCTATCCCGTTCATATGTATGTTCCACCTTAAGCTGCCCCGCAAGCGCGCGGCGCATAAGCGCATGGGTAAGCATGCACACCGCGGCGCTCAGCAGCGCACATGGCAGGATATATGTTCCGAGTACGGTAAAAAAGCCGAACTTAGCCCCGCCGGCGGCACAGGCCGCGGCCATTACGCATTCCTTGAATATTGCCCCCACCGCCGCAACAAGCGCGGGGATTATTATATTATCCGCATAGTATTTTTGATAAAACGCGCCGCCCAAAAGACCGGCGAACATATAGCCCATTGCGCTCAGCCCAACCATGGGCGAATACAATACGTCCGCAATAAGGCCCATTATCAGCCCGAACAGCGCGCCCTTCTTCATGCCTAAAAGCACGCCCAATGACGCTGTGAGCGCCATTATGGCGTCCGGCCTGATGCCGCTTATATTCACGCGGGCAAAAAACACGGAATCAAGATAAAGCCCTGCTGCGGCAGCTATAACGATGTATAACCTTCGCATGGGCCTACTCCTCTCCCGTTTTTTCTATCAGCACCAGCACCTCTTCAAGGTGCCCAAAGTCTACCGCAGGCTCGATTATTGCATTTGACTGCGTGCCTTCCGCGGAACGGCGCGTAACTTCGGACACAGTTCCCACCACTATGGACTTAGGGAATATGCTGCTCATGCCGCTTGTAACTATCCTGTCCCCGGGCACAAGGTCAAAGCCCGACGGCAGATAGTAAAGCTCCAGCTGGTTATCATCCGCCGTGCTGAACGCGCCGCGCACAACGCCTATATCCCTTGTGCGCTCCACCATAACGCTCACTTCGCTTGAAGCGTCTATTATGGCGGTAACCTTGCTCCAGTTCGCGCCCACTTCGATTATTCTGCCTACAAGCCCGTCTGCGCACACAACGCTCATGTCCTTCTTTATGCCCTTGTTGCGCCCGGCGTTTATTGTGAACGTTTCAAACCACACGCCCTGGCTGTTGCCCGTTACAACGGCGGTGATATAATCGTAATTTTCAAGGGTTTCAACGTAGTTGAGCAGCTTTTTCAGCCGTTCGTTTTCCGCCTTTAGCGTTGCGTTTTCGTCTGCCGCCTGCTCAAGCTGCGCCATGCGCACCTGAAGCTGCTCCAGCTCCTTATCCGCATCGCTGGTTTTGAATATGCGCTGGAAAAAGCCTATTATGCTGTTTGAAGCCTTTGCCGCAAAGGTCTGCACGGGCTGGAAAACGGAGCCGAGCGTGCTTTCCACCCACGATACGGATCTGTCCGCGCTGGTTATGAATGCCAGCACGCCCAGCAGCAGTACCGCCACAAGCATTATTATCAAAGGCTTATTTTTGAACAATCCGCGCATTACGGCATCCTTTCTATAATAAATCCGCTAAATTGCCTCATTTAACCCGTTTATTATAATATTTTGCCGCCGCTCGCGCAATAAGAATACGCAAAACGTCACACTAAGTTAAACTATATTACGCCTTATGCGTACCTTGGCGCGTCCATATCTTCCCCGCTGCCAAGCTTCAGCGCGCCCAGCGCAACGCAGTACATAGAGTCCTCCGCTATGCTCACCTTCAGCCCCGTTTCGTGGCTTATCAGCTTATCAAGCCCCTTAAGCTTCGCCCCGCCGCCTGTAAGCACTATGCCCGTGTCTATAAGATCCGCCGCAAGCTCCGGCGGTGTTTCGCTAAGCGTTCGCCTTACGGAATCAACTATTTTTCTTACCGTGGGCGCGATTGCGTGGCTCACCTCTCCGCCGGTCAGCGCAACGCATTCCGGCAGCCCCGTTTTCAGGCTGCGCCCCTTGAACTGCCTGCGCTCCATGCCGCCTATCAGCGCCGCCCCGAGCGAAAGCTTTATCTCCTCCGCCGTTTTTTCGCCTATTCTCACGCCGTATTGCGCGGCAATGTAGTCCGCAATGGCGCCGTCTATATGCCGCCCGCCGGTCTTTATGCTGTCGTTTGCGGCAATGCCGCCGTAACTTATAACGGCCGTGTCCGTTGTGCCGCCGCCTATGTCCATTACCATGCTCCCAACCGGCGCAAATATGTCCATGCCCGCGCCCGCAGCCGCCGCAAGTGGTTCGGGTATTATCGTGGCCTCCCGCGCACCGCAGGCCTTGACCGCGTCCGTAAGCGCGCGCTGCTCAAGCTCCGTTGCGCACAGCGGCAGGCATATCGTCAGCCTTGCCCCCGCCGCGCCGCGCCTGCGCCCGAATGCCTTTATGAAAAAATCGTCCAGCATATCGCCCACGGCAGATATGTCCGCAATAACGCCGTCCTTCATGGGGTATATTATGTTCACCCCGCCCGGCGTGCGGCCGTAAAGCCGTTCCGCATCCGCCCCGCTTGAAATTATGCCGCGCTCGCGTTGCGCTTCGGTATATACCGCGGCCGCCGTGGGTTCGTTCAGCACTATTCCGCGCCCCTCTATCGCCACAACCGTATTCACCGTGCCAAGATCTATCGCCGCCGCGCGGCCGAACAATGCACCCGCCGAAAAAAACATATACTCCCCTCCTGATAACCGCTTTGGGTTTATTTATGGAAGGGAGTATTGCCGCTAATTTTTCGGTATATACATATATGTTTATTATTTATTCATATCCGCGGTATATTCGGCGCTTTTGGCGGTCAGCTCCACCCATGCCGGGCGGAAGCCTGCGCGTATGGCGTTGCGGGCGGACGCCACGTTGCTCCATGCGCAGCAATAGAACGGCACCTTGCCCCGCGCCATTATCTCCGCCGCAAGGCGACCTGTCACAGCCGAGGCTATCCCGCGCCGCCTGTATTCCGGCAGAACGTCAACACCTATCTGCCACATGCTTTCGCAGTCCGCGCTGCACCCTGCAAGGCCTACAAGCTTTTCCCCGTCATATGCGCCTATACCCAGCACATCAAGCTCCTTTCGCTTTTCGCACAATGCGTTGCTCCATTGCGGTGTATACAGCGGCGCAAAATCCTCCGCCGTGAGCAGCCGCAGTTCATAGCCGCAGTCAATCATCCTTATTGCATCCGTATCACAAAGCCAGTATTCCGCCATGAAGCATGCGCTCATGCCGCGCCGCTCAAGTGCGGACTGCAAAACGAGCATATTCGGCGTTTCAAAGCAATGCTCCGGCGCGTATTTTTCAATATACGCCTCTGCGTCGGCATATATCTCCTCGTTTACGGATGCAACTATGCCGCTGCCGTAGCTTACAAGCTGGCAATAAAACGGCAGCGAAAGATATTTCCTTGCGCCCTCCGCAGTACTTGATATAACCGCTTTGCTTTTTCCGCCGGTCAGATCGTCAACGGTGCAGTTTAGTTCAAGCGCGGATTGCTTCAGCGCCGTACAGAGCATTTCTTTGTTCGTCATGCGTGCCTCCGTGTGCTTATATCATTGTTATATTATAGCATCCCTCAGCCGCCGTGCATACGCCACTTTACAAGCTTTTTCTCCATATATGCCACACCGTAATACATAAGCGCCGCAAGCAGGCACAGCACCACTATGCTCGCCATAACAAGATCCAGCTTGAATACCTGCCCGCCGTAAACTATAAGATAGCCAAGGCCGGCCTTTGACACAAGGTATTCCCCGACTATAACGCCAACCCAGCTCATGCCAACGCTTATCTTCAGCGCGTTCATAATAGTCGGCAGCGACGCGGGCAGCACCACCATTGTGAATATTTGCAGCTTGCTTGCGCCAAGCGTTTTCATGAGCAGCTGCTTTTCGCCCGTTATTTCGTTAAAGCCCGCCAGCACGCTCATTATCGTCACCACAAAGGATATAAGCAGCGCCATTACTATTATGCTCGTTATGCCCGCGCCGAACCACACTATCAGTATCGGCCCCAGCGCGATTTTAGGCAGCGCGTTCAATACCACAAGATAAGGGTCAAGCACGCGATTGATCGCCGGGCTCCACCAAAGCGTGATTGCTATCAGCGTACCCGCCGCCGTGCCAAGTACAAAGCCCAGCACCGTTTCATAAAGCGTTACGCCTATGTGCAAAAACAGTTCCCCGCCGGCATACAGCCGCGCTATCGTTTCCGCCACCCTTACGGGAGAGCTGCCTATAAACGGATCTATTATCCCCACGCGGGCAAAAAGCTCCCACAGCGCAATGAATACTATCAATATAAGCCAGCGCGCAAGCTTTATGCCCCGGCGGGAGCGGTTCAGCCGCGCAATATATTGCCTGTGTTCCGCCGAAAAGGCCGCGTCATTTTGCTTCGTCATGGTCCAGTTCCCCCCATATGGCGTTAAAATAATCCTTGAAGTTTGCCGCGTTGCGCCGCTCAAGCGGGCTTTTTCCGCTAAGGTCTATAATGTGCTCCGCCTTCACTCCCGTTGGCCGCGCGCTGAAAACAAGCACCCTGTCGCCCATTGATATTGCTTCGGAAATATCGTGCGTAACAAGTATCACCGTTTTGCCCTCGCGCTTCAATATATCGTGCATTTCGTCGCAAAGCATGAGTCGCGTTTGGAAATCGAGCGCAGAAAACGGCTCGTCTAACAGCAGCAGCTCCGGCCGCGTTGCAAGGGTGCGTATAAGCGCCACCTTTTGCCGCATGCCGCCGGAAAGCTGAGAAGGGTATTTCCCGGCAAACTCGCCGAGTCCGTATGTTTTAAGCAGCTCCAGCGCATAGCCGCGGGATTCTTCATTCAGATTGCCCTGCACCTCAAGCCCCAGCAATATGTTCCCTTCCACCGTGCGCCAGTCCAGCAGATGATCCTGCTGCAGCATATAGCCCGGCCTGCCGCCCTCTATGCGCACACTGCCCCCGCTCGGCACGGCAATGCCCGCGGCTATGCTCAATACGCTTGTTTTGCCGCAGCCGCTCGGCCCTACTATAGACACGAACTCGCCCTTCTTCACCCCGAAGTCAAGACCCCTTATCGCCGGCGTTTCGCCCTGCGCATCGTGATAATTAAGGCTTACCCCGTTAAATTCAACTATATATGCATTATCGCCGTTCATAATGGCCTCCATATCGTTATATCATCACTTTATTCCGTAACCGCGCCTAATGTGCGGCAAAAAAGGCGGCAGGCCGTGTGTCATGCTATGCCGCGAAAGCGTATTATACTATATAAGGAGGGATATATATGTTACAGCGAAGGCCCGCAACAGTATATGTAAAAAAGCAATGCATAAAGCGTAAATCAATACGCTGTGCAATGCTTTTCGTGCTTATTATGATATTGCTGCTGTGCTGCGGGGTCAACTTTCTGCTTGCGCTGCTGCTAAGCGGAGCAACGGTTATAACCATACGCATACTTGTGCTGCCGTGATGCTCAGCCGAGCAGCTTGCCTGCCCATTCGTCCATGCTTATGGTGTATTCCCCCGTTTGGTACAGTGTTGCTTTTATTACTCTGCTGCCTTTTTGCAGTATTACCGTGGGCATATGCACCTCGTCATAATACGCAGCCTGCATGTCCGCGCCCGTATCGTCCAGCTCTATCGGCGTATAATGCCTTTTCAGCCTTGCGTTGAGCAGCAGTTCCTCCGCCGTGGCGCGGGCAAGCCGTGGCGACACGGTTTCATAATAATCTATCAGCAGCCCGCCGGAAAAGGCTTTGCCGCCGCTCACCGTTACGGCCGCACATTCGCGGAAGTCTATCACCACCGGCGCAAGTATGTCGCTTCGCGTCTGTATGCCGTCCGTCACAGGGAACCCAAGCCGCTCGTATTTGCCCGGCACAATGTCCGCAATGGTGGCAAATGGCAATTCGCCCGCGTATTCTTCAAGCGGTATACGGCCTTTATCCGCCTCGCTCCAGCGCGCAATGAACAGGCATACCGTTACCGTCGCCAGCACAGCAAACGCTATGCGCGGGGCAATATAGCGCGCGCTGCTGCGCTTAACGCGGCGCACTATGCTCTCCCCCGCTTCAAGCCGCTTCTTTATGCGGCTGAGATATACAAGCCGCGCTATGCTGCCCGCTATCCACCATATGTCTATTATAAACGCAAGCAGCATAACGTCCGTGCCGACGGTGAACATTGTTGGCAGCAGCAAGCCGTCAAGCTTCAGCACAGGGTATATCAGCAGCCAGAAGCACAACACCAAAACGCTTTCTATCTGGCTGCGCACAATGCGCCTGGCGGCTATCGATTGCAGCGCCGCGTCCGTATTCAGCTCCGGCGCCGCTGCGTCATATGTGCGGAAAATATGGAATGCGCCTATCGAATCCACATATTCCCAGCCAAGCTCACTGCAAAGCTCTATCTGTTCCTCAGCGGGTCTGCCGTTATCGCCGTCCATAATGGCGTTTCGCTTTTCCTTCACATCCATGCGGTAACGCGCCTCCCGCGGTTCGCCCCGCTCAAAGGAGGCGAAATGCGCAAATATGCCGTCCTTTTTAAGATGCAGCCCTTTTGCAGCCATTTCCTCAAAGTAGCTTTGCAGCCCTTCTATATCGTAATCCGCACAGGGTATCAGCCTTACTGCGCCCATTTTACTGCTTTTCATAGAACAACTCCTCCATCCTTGCGTCCTCCGCCATGGTTTCAAGCCGTCTCAGCTCCGCGCGATATGCCCCGCGCCCCTTTTCGGTTATGCGGTACGTGCGCTTTCGGCCTTCCACCTCTGTTTCCTCTATATAGCCTTCGCTTTCAAACTTTGCAAGCACCGTATACAGCGTTGCCGGGCCAATGCTTATGCGCCCCGCCGTTTTATCGCTTACGAAGCGCACCGCTTCTATGCCGCACATTGGCCGCCGCATCAGCGCCATAAGCACATAGAACATCGATTCTGTAAGGCTTTCCATTGCCTTCTTGGGCATTGTGCATTCTCCTTCGCATCAATATCGTTAATCGATATCGTGTAACGATATTATAGTGTAATCAAAAGCCCCTGTCAAGGGGCATGGTGTTTATCTGTGCGCAAGCAGCATAAGCGCGCGTATCAACGCATCCTCTGCCTTTGCCTGACCCGTCAGCTGCATTGTTGTCACGCGGCTGAGTGCTTCCGCCGCATCCGTCAGCGCAGCCACCTGCGCGGTTGAAAGCCGCTTTGCGCTGTCGCTCACGCGCCATGCATAGCCCGAACTTACGCCAAGGCGGCGCGTTATCTCATCCTTGCCTATGCGCTTATCTATCAGCTGCCTTGCCTGAAGCGTAAGCTTTGCCTTGTCCCGCAGACGTTCGGCTATCATCAGCGGCTTTTCGCCGTTTTCCATCAGCCCGTTCAGCGTGCGCAGCCCGTCCGTCGCGCGGTTGGCAATGAATTGATCCAATACCTCAAAAACAACGTAGTCAAGATCCCTTGTAACTATTTTGGCTATAACTTCCCGCGTTATCTCGTTGCCCGCTCCGGCGTAGGACGCGGCCTTGTCAAGCTCGTTATAAAGCGCAGCGCAGTCCGTTCCCGCAAGCGATACGAAGAACGCCGCCTCCTGCTCGGTTATGGGCGCATCTATCGTCTTTGCCCGTTTCTGCACGTATCGCCGCGCCTCAATCTCGTTCAGCGGGGCAAAATCTATGCTGCGGCCAAGCTTTGCCATAGCCTTCACGAATGCGCTGCGCCCGTCCGCCTTTCCCTTTATATAGAATAATAAAACCGTGCTTTCGGGCACCTTTTCGGCGTATGCGGCAAGACGGACTGCGTCGTCGTCCTTTGGCATTGCACGGCACAGCACCACGCGCCTTTCCGCCATAAACGGCAGCGTTTCCGCCGCGGCTATAACGGCAGTTGCCTGCGCGGTTTCCAATATGTCCACGTTAAGATCCCGCATTGCGGGGTCGATAAGTTTCAGCGCGGAGGATACGGCGTTTTCCTTCAAAAACTCCTCCTCGCCATGCAAAAGATATGCCCCGCTCAACGCGCCCTTGCTGGCGGCTATCATAAAATCATTGCGTTCCATGTTTTCTATTATAGCCAATAAAGCGCGGCGGTTCAAGCAAGAATGACACTCAGCGTGCCAAGCGCAAGCAGCACGCAGCCATAAATAAGCTTTTTATTTCTGTCCATAAGGCAATATTTTGAAAGCACTATAAGCGCCGCAAAATACAGCGCGCATGTAAGCCCGTTAAAGCCGCTCAGCTTTATCTGCGCATACGGGAGCGAAGCGATGGCCGCACCGATGCTTTCGCTCGCGCCCAGCATCAGCCGCGCGGGTATTGCCAAAAGCGCGCCGAGCGGCGCAGATATATACGAAAGCACAAGCGCGATAAGCCCTATCGGCAGCGCAAGCGTTATAAGCGGCACAATGAATATATTTGCAATTATTGAATATGTGCTGAATTCTCCGAAGAACATCACCGTGAACGGCAGCGTGCCAAGCGTTGCGGCAACGGTAGTGCCTACGGGTGCAAGCGCGCGGGGCAGGCGGCACATAATTGGCGCATACAGCATGGCTATCCCCGCCACGGCGGCAAAGGAAAGGCAAAAGCCCGCCGAATAAATGCTGAGCGGTTCCGCGCACACGATTATTATAAATGCAAGCGAGAGCGCGGACGCGGTATCGCTGCGCCTTAGGCAAAGCGGAGCAAGCACAATGCACATGAACATTATTGCCGCGCGCATAAGGCTTGCTGGGAAGCCCGCCACGGCGCAGTATATGCCAAGGAATGCGAACACGAACGCGACCCGCACCCTTGGGCGGTTAGGCGGAATGCAGCGAAGCAAAACAAGCGTGAGTGCGGACACATGCAGCCCGCTCAGCGCCAGCGTGTGCGATACTCCGCTTGCGCGGAATGCATACCGCTGAAAATACGCAAGCGTGCTCCTGTCCCCCAGCAATATTGCCCGCGCAAGGGGCGAGGCTTCGGCAAAAAGCGCATCGCACCGCGCATACAGGCTTTCAACCGTTGGCATAAGCGCTGTCGGCGTATGATTGCGCGAAAAGCGGGCGTTTTCGATAATTTCGCTCACTTCTTCGTGCGGGAGGAATGCATAGCCCGCCACCCGCAGCAGCCCCGCCGCGGCGCACACAAGCATTACCGTTGCCGCGCGCTGCTTTTTCGCATGCATAATATATGCCGCAATAAGCAAAAGGAGCGCCGCCAATAAGGCGCGCGCTCCGCTTATGTGCATACCTATCGCCACCCCCGCGCCAAGGCCGAACGCCGCGCACACGAGTGGGCGAAAATTGAATGGATATTTTGCCGCGTTACGGCATTGCATGGCAGCTCCTTACTTAGAAGGAAGCTATTTCATCGGCCGCCTTGTTGGCAACGGCCTCGATTTCAACCAGACCGCCTGCGGGAAGCGCGGCGACCTGCACGCAGCTCCTTGCAGGATAGTTGGGGCCGAAGAACTCTGCATATATGGCATTCACCTTGCCAAAGTCCGCCAGATCAACCATGAATACGGTGGTCTTGAGCACATCGTCCATGGAAGCATTCGCGCTATCAAGCACGTTTTTCAGGTTGGTAAAAGCCTGCCTGGCCTGCGCCTCCACGCCTTCGCAAAGCTTGCCCGTGGCGGGGTCTATGCCAAGTTGACCGGACGTGAACACGAAGCCTTCCATCTCTATCGCATGGCAATAGGGGCCTATGGCGGCGGGTGCGTTGGCGGCGTTTATCTGCTGTTTCATTGCTGTATATCTCCTTTTTTATTATTCTTTGGGGTTATAGGTTTATGGTAACATTGCTTTTCTCAAGTGTCAAGCCGATATCGCGGTTCCACATTATGTAGGCCGCCTCTCCAGTGTCCGTATAATAGCCCTTCCTTACGCCCGCCTTTTCAAAGTCCAGCTGAGCATAAAGCGCCTGCGCGCCAAGGTTGTTCTCCCTTACCTCAAGCGTCATCTCCGTTGCGTCAAAAAGCCGCGCCGTGCGCATCATGCAAAGCATAACCCGCTTGGCTATGCCCTGCCGCCTGAACGCCGGATCTACCGCAACGTTTGTTATGTGCGCCTCTTCGTATATTATCCACATGCCCGCATAGGCCACCACGCGGCCGTCCCGCTCCAGCACAAGATAATGCGCAATTTTATTCTTCAGTTCCCCCGCAAGCGAATCACGCGACCACGGCGTGCGGAAGCAGGTTTTTTCAAGCTCGTATACCCTGTCTATATCCATCGCCTGCATCGGGCGGACAATATCGCTCATTTCTGCTGCTCCTTCGCTTTATACATGCGCTCCGCCTGCGTTGGCCTAAGGTACAGCGGGCGCGCTTCTTCGCATGTTTCGCCGCGTTCAAGCCTGCCATCAGCGCACTTTGCCAGCATATCCGCCGTAAGCATATGCTTTTCTTCCGCAGCGAATGCGGCGTTCGGCAGTGCAGCGGCTATCGCATCATGGTATGTCCTTGCTCCGTCTCCCGTAAATACGGTGTTTGGGGGCAATTCGGCAATAAGCTTGCTCACTACCACGGCCTTCGGCGCAATGATCTCTTTCCCGTTTTCATAAAGCGCGGCGTAACCGTTGCCGTTGCGGGCGTCTATCAACGCGCATACGGGCCGCTCCGTGTCAATGGCATCCGCAAGCGCACGCAGCGAGCTTACCTCTATCACCGGCAGCTTGAGCGCATATGCCATTGCGTTGGCTATGCATACGCCTATGCGCACACCCGTAAAAGACCCCGGGCCAACGTCCGCGCATACTGCATCCATATCGCAAAGCTTTATTTCGTCATCAAAAAGCCCGTCTATCAGCGGCATTATGGTTTCCGAATGGGTAAGGCCGTTGTCGCTCAGCTTGGATCGGACTACCTCCCCGCCGCGGTATACCGCCGCGCCCGCCGCACGGCCGGACGTGGATATGAGCAATATATTCTTCATGCCAATCCCTCCATAAGCTTTTCATGCGCCGCGCCGCTCGCAGCAATGCGCATGGAGCGCGGTTCTTCGCCGCTGCCCTGAATGTGTATCTCAAGCCTGTCGCACGGCAGGGCATCCTCAACGTTTTCGCACCATTCCATTATTATCGCGCCGCCGCGGGCCATGTATTCGTCAAAGCCTATGGCGTAAAGCTCGTCCGCATCGCCAAGCCTGTACGCATCGAAATGGAAAAGCGGTATGCGCCCCGCGTATTCGCGCACTATCGTGAACGTTGGGCTCAATATGCCGCGTATGCCAAGAACTGCGGCAATGCTCCGCGTAAGCGTTGTTTTGCCCGCACCAAGGCCGCCGTACAGCGCTATGAACGCGCCGGGGAACAGCCCTTCGCCAAGCTTTTCGCCTATGCGTGCGGTGTCCTGCTCGCTAAGCCCCTTCAGTTCAAGCTCCTTCATATCAATCAAACATTCCTTTTGCAATGCATTCGTTGCGGAAGTCCATAAGCCTGTCCTCCGCTATGGCCTGCCTTACGCCAGCCATAAGCCGCTGCGAGAAGCGTATGTTATGCATGGTTATAAGCTGCGCGGCCAGTATCTCCTTGCATTTTACAAGGTGGCGTATATATGCCCGCGTGAAGCCGTTTGAGCAGGCGTAGCAGTCGCACCCTTCTTCTATAACGGAAAAATCATGCTCAAACGTTGCGTTTCTGAGCATCTTTTTGCCTGTTGACGTAAGCGCAAGGCCGTTTCTGGCTATGCGCGTCTGCAATACGCAGTCGAACATATCCACCCCGCGGATAGCCCCTTCAACAAGGCAGTCCGGGCTTCCCACGCCCATAAGATAGCGCGGCTTATCCTTGGGCATATACGGGGCTATTTCCTCAAGCATTTCATACATAAGCGGCTTTGGTTCGCCGACGGAAAGCCCGCCTATGCCGTAGCCCGGGAAATCCATATCCGCAAGTGTTTTCGCGCTTTCTATCCTAAGGTGCTTATATGTTCCGCCCTGCACTATGCCGAACAGCGCCTGATCCTCCCGCGTATGCGCCTTTTTGCAGCGTTCCGCCCAGCGGTGCGTGCGGTTCATTGCAGCGCGTGTATAGCTTTCATCGCTTGGCCACGGCGCGCATTCATCGAACACCATCGCTATGTCCGCACCCAGCGCTTCTTCTATTTCCATAACCTTTTCAGGCGTGAAGAAATGCTTTTTGCCGTCTATCAGCGAACGGAACTCTACCCCGTCCTCCTTTATTTTGTTGGCAACCGCAAGGCTGAATACCTGGAATCCGCCGGAGTCGGTCAATATGGGCTTGTCCCAGCGCATGAACGTATGCAGGCCGCCCGCCTCGCGCACAAGCTCGTGCCCGGGGCGCTCAAACAAATGGTATGTATTGGCAAGGCATATCTCGCTGCCCGTGTCCGCAAGGTCCCGCGGGGTCATTGCCTTAACGGTGGCCTGCGTACCCACGGGCATATAGCAGGGCGTGTTTATAACGCCGTGCGGCGTATGCAGCCGCCCCAGCCGCGCGCCCGTCTGCGCGCAGGTATGTATCAGTTCAAAACGGAATTGGTTCATCTTTCCTCCTATGTGGTCGTGGGCAGTCAAATAAGCTTTTCCCACGCCCGCTTTGTGTATATCACGCGGATTATGTTCACGGTGTGTTCCGCGCGGTTCACGGCATAAAAAACGCAGTAATTATCCACGAGCAATGTCCGTATGCCGCGAAGCGCCAAGTATGTATCAGCCACGAGCGGATGCCTTTCAGGCATTGTTTCAAGCGATTTTACGGCCGTTTTCAGCCTGCCAATAAGCTTTGCGGCCGTTTCCGGTTCAAGCAGCGTATTGGCTATGTAGTCCGCTATTCCCCCAATGTCCTCTGCCGCTGCGGCGGACATCATGACGGAATAATTATCCATCTTTGCCCTGCCCAAGCTTTTGCTCTATCCGTGCGAAAGCATCGTCCGCATTCTGCACGCGGCCCTGTTCAACGTCGTTAATTCCCTTTTCCATAAGTGAATACAACTCAAACCTGCCCACGAGCCGTTCATAGGTTTCTATGCTCATCACGGCCAGATCGCCCGTGCCGTTCTTTGTAATGTATACGGGCTCATTATACTTATGGCAAAATTCCGATATTTCATTGTACCCATTCCTAAGATCGGAACTCGGTCTTATAGCCGGCAATGCCATCACCTCCGCAATTATTATATCAATATTTTATGCAAATATTGATATACTGTCAACCTCACAGGAACAGGCAGCAATCGCCGAAGCTGAAAAAGCGGTAGCGTTCCTCTACGGCATGGGCGTATATCGCCATTACTTCTTCGCGCGAGCAAAGGGCGCTCACAAGCATAAGCAGCGTTGATTCGGGCAGATGGAAATTGGTTATCAGCCCGTCCACGGCCTTAAAGCGATAGCCCGGCGTTATGAATATGTCCGTATAGCCGCTTTTGGCGTGAACAACGCCGTTTTCATCGGCCACGCTTTCAAGCGTGCGGCAGGACGTTGTGCCGACGGCTATTATCCTGCCCCCGTTTTGGCGGGCGCGGTTTATCCTTTGGGCCGATTCTTCGCTCATTTCATAATATTCGCTGTGCATATGGTGTTCTTCCACGTTTTCCGCCGATACCGGACGGAACGTGCCAAGGCCAACGTGCAGCAGCACATCCGCTATCTCAATGCCCATATCCTGCACCTTTTTGAGCAGCTCCTCCGTAAAGTGCAGCCCCGCGGTTGGTGCGGCGGCGGAGCCGTTCTGCTTGGCATAAACGGTTTGGTAGCGCTCCTTATCCTCCAGCCGCTCGGTTATGTATGGCGGCAGCGGCGTTTCGCCGCAGCGGTCAAGCACCTCTTCAAGTATGCCTTCATAATGAAGATATACTATCCTGCCGCCCGCGTCGGTCGGGGATTCAACCTCTATACTCAGTTCGTCCGTTACCTTATATATAAGGCCGGGCTTTGCGCGCTTGCCCGGGCGTACCAGCGCCTCGTAACGGTGGTCATCCAGCCTTTTGAGCAGCAAAAACTCCATCAGCCCGCCTGTATCCTCCCTGTGCGCATAAAGGCGTGCGGGTATAACGCGGGTGGTGTTGCGCACCAGTATGTCCCCCGGCCTTAAATGGGTAAGGATATCGGTAAATATCTCGTCATGCATCTGCTTATTCTTCATATCGTAATAAAGCATGCGCGCGGCGCTGCGGTCCTTTATGGGCGTCTGCGCTATCAGCTCATGCGGCAGATCATAGTAAAAGTCACTCGTTTTCAAATGCGTTGCCTCCAAACATTCGGGCGCGGTCAGCCTATGCGCCTGATGGTATTATATTGGAAAAGCCTGCCCTTTGCAAGGCGCAGGAGAAAGCGTCAAGAAAAAGTGTTAAATATTTTTGAACCGCTTGACTTGGGGCAAAATAAAGGATAGCATATTTATATGAGCTTTTGCGGCAATTTCTGCCGCACTGGCGTTTATATAAGGAGAATACGATGAATAGGATCGTTTTTATATATATCAGGGCTTTTTTTGTTATGCTCATTTGCGCCGCCATGCTTTTCTGCCTCTGCGGCTGCACCGTTAACGATAACAACCCCAACAATGTAAATAATGATATAGTCGAGGTGCCCAAGCCAACCCCGCACCCAACGCCCACGTTCGTGCCGACCGTGGAGCCTTCGCCCACGCCGGAGCAGACGGCTGCCGCCACGCCCGAAGTCACGGGCGCGATAATGCCGGGCGAAACGGATAACCCGCTAAGCGAAGAAAAGTTGGTCGCATTAACGTTTGACGACGGGCCGTATGGCGAGGTTACAAACCGCATACTGGACGTGGTTGAGCAATACGCCGAATATGGTGTACACGTCACTTTCTTCGCGCTCGGCTCACAGGCGGAGAAATTCCCCAATACCGTTAAGCGCGCGGCGGATCTTGGCTGCGAGGTGGCGAATCATACATACAGCCACAAGAACCTGACCAAAATATCAGAGGACGAGCGGACAAGCCAGGTTGAGGACACCGCCGACATTATAGAAAGCATAACAGGCACGCGCTCTAAGCTGGTGCGCCCGCCATACGGCGCGAAGAACGACGACGTGCGCGCAACGGTGAAATACCCGCTGATACTTTGGAGCATAGATACGCTGGACTGGAAAACGCGGGACACGGACAGCACCGTTGCGGAGGCGTTGAAGGCCGTTGACGGGGACATAGTGCTTATGCACGACGTCAGGGATGATACCGCGGCCGCCGCGGAGCAGATAATTCCCGCCCTTGTGGAGCAGGGATACAAGCTGGTAACGGTGAGCGAAATGTTTGAAGCAAAGGGCATTGCCCTTGAAAACGGCAAAGCATACAGAAAGGCGAGGTAGAGCGCATGAAAACGCTGCTGATAACCGCATTTGAACCCTTCGGCGGGGAGAGCGAGAACCCCTCCGCATTGGCGCTGGAGCTTCTTCCCGAAACGATAGGCGGTATACGCCTTGAAAAGCGGCTGCTTGAGGTCACGTTCCTCGGCGCAAAGGACGCCGTGTGCCGCTATATTGACGAGATAAAGCCCGATTATGCCATATGCCTCGGGCAGGCCGGCGGCAGGGCGGCCATAACGCCGGAGCGCGTTGCGATAAACGTTATGGATGCGCGCATAGCGGACAACGCGGGCTATAAGCCGGAGGATGAGCCGGTTGTAACGGGCGGAGCCAATGCGCATTTTGCAACGCTGCCCATAAAGCGCATGGTGAGCGCAATGGAGCGCGCTAACGTTGCCGCAGCGGTATCAAACAGCGCGGGCACATATGTGTGCAACAGCACGATGTATGCCCTGCTTGACCATATTGCCGCGAACAGCATGGCAACAAAGGCCGGTTTCATACACGTTCCCTATATCCCAAGCCAGGCTGCCGATAAGCCGAACATGCCCAGTATGCCGCTTGAGGATATGGTCAGGGGTTTAACGGCGGCAATAGAATGCATTGATGAATGAACAAATGCAACGGGGGATGCTTAAAAGCATCCTCTTTCTTATACGCCGCGTTTTATGCTATAATTATATAAAGCTGTGCTATGAGGAGAAAACATGGAATACTTTTCAACGGGAGTTACTAAGGACAAGCTGATGGTGCTTCACGGGCTGAAGGCGCTCGGCATGCAGCCCACCAAGGAGCAGCTTTCGGACTTTTTCGGCATATATGATCTGCTTGGGTATTTCGCGGTGCAGAACGCCGCGTATGAGCTGGAGGAGGAAGGGCTTATAAGCGCCGTGCCGCGCCCATATGGGCAGGCGTATTTCGTCACGCCGCAGGGTGAGCAGACGCTCGATATGTTCGCCGTGCGGCTGCCCGGGTCGCTGAGGGACAAGATCGCCGCACGCGCCGCGGAATACGCGCCCGTATTGATACGCCGCACGCGCTTTGCCACCAAAATAGAGCGCGACAGCGCGAGCGAGACTGCCCGCAGGGTAACGCTGAGGGCTATGGAGCCGCACGGCGATTTGGTCAAAATAGAGCTGCTGCTGCCTGATGAGGCCACGGCCCGCCATGCGTGCGACGTTTGGGAAGAACGCAGCCAGGCCGTGTTCAGCGCGATATATTCCGAGCTTACCCGCGAATAATCAAACGAACTTGAGCAGGCGCTGAATGTTTTCCTGCTCGTTCCTGCGTGCGCGCTTACATAAGCACATTGCCTTTGCATCCGCGCGGACGCATTCGTTTTCCGCCCGGGCAATGTTTATAAGGCTCATCGCGCAGCCCTGCACCAGCATTTCGGATAGGTGCGAAGGCGTGCTGTCTATTGTCGTGTTCAGCGCAAGGCCTATCAGCATGGGCTTCTTCTGCCGCGGGCTTGCGCCAGAATCGTGCCGGCCAAGCTCCCTTATTATCTCCTGCGCATCGTTATACAGCTCGTGATAGTTCGCGAACATGTCCGCCATAACGCTGCAAAACGATGCATCGCGGCAGCGCTTTATAAGCCGGCTGAGCGCAAGCTTGCCCATGTCCGCACTGTCGCTTATTTCGCGGCATATTTCCGCCGTGTCGTTCATAATGTCACCTCTTTTCGGTTTTTGATTAGTTTTACCGGTAAAAAAGTTAAATATCCGCGCTTGACTTGTCCAGAATAAACCATTGTATTATAATATAAAATTGGTTAATATTGATTTTATTCTGCGCTGCGGCGCACTTGGAGGGAATATGTCTAAAGACTATACCGTAAGCGATATAAAGGTTATGGAGGGGCTGGAGGCCGTGCGTATGCGCCCCGGCATGTACATCGGCTCCACCGGTGCGCGCGGGCTGCACCACATGCTTTGGGAAATTGTTGACAACGCCGTGGACGAAGCCGCCAACAGCTTTGCGGACACGATAAACGTTACATTGAATAAGGATAATTCCGTAACCGTTGAGGATAACGGCCGCGGCATACCCGTTGGCATACATGAAAAGCTGGGCGTGAGCGGCGTTGAGGTTGTGTATACCCAGCTGCACGCCGGCGGCAAATTCGATAACGACGCATACGGCTTCTCCGGCGGTCTGCACGGCGTTGGCGCAAGCGTTGTAAACGCGCTTAGCGAGTACGTCATAGTTGAGGTGGCTACCGAAGGCAAAAGCTATATTCAACGGTTCCATAGCTATGTTGATGCGGACGGCGTAACCCATTCCGGCATACCGGAAGGCCCGCTTCAGGAGACCGGCCGCACAAGGAAGCGCGGCACAAGGGTCACATTCCTGCCGGACAGGCGCGTTTTTGAAACGCTGGACATGAACTTTGAAATAATATCAAAGCGGCTCAGGGAGCTTGCCTACCTTAACCGCGGCGTTCGCTTTACGCTTACGGACGAACGCACCCGCGGGGACAAAAAGGAACGCGAATATTGCTTCGAGGGCGGTCTTTCGGACTTTGTAAAATATCTCAATGCGGACAAGACTCCGCTTTACCCCGAACCCATACACATAAGCGGAACGAAGGACGGCATAGTTGTGGAGCTTGCCATGCAGCATAACGACGGCTACACGGAAAGCATGTTTTCCTACGTGAACAACATACCCACCACCGAAGGCGGCACGCACGAAACGGGCTTCAAAAGCGCGCTTACGAAGATAATGAATGATTACTGCCGCAAAAGCGGCCTGCTGAAGGAGAAGGACGCTTCATTGAGCGGCGAGGACTTCCGCGAAGGGCTTACGGTGGTGCTTGCGCTGAAGATGCACTCTGTGCAGTTTGAAGGGCAGACCAAAACGCGCCTTGGCAACACGGAAGCCAAGCCCGCGGTGGAGTTCGTTATGAACGAATTTCTAACGCCATTCCTTGAGGACTTGAAGAATAGCGAAACGGCCTCACTTATGGCGGACAAGGCCATTAAGGCGGCAAAGGTGCGCGAATCCGCCCGCAAGGCAAAATCCATGGCGCGGGAAAAAAACAAGCTGGATAACGCTCCGCTCGTGGGCAAGCTTTCAAGCTGCACGGGCAGGGATTATAAGATAAACGAGCTTTTCATAGTTGAGGGAGACAGCGCAGGCGGAAGCGCCAAGCAAGGGCGCGACAGGCGCTTCCAGGCGATATTGCCGCTTAGAGGCAAGCCGCTAAACGTTGAAAAGAAGCGCATAGATCAGGTGCTGCAAAACGAGGAGTTCCGCTCCATAATAACCGCGATAGGCACCGGTATAGGCGAGGATTTTGACATATCCGGTCTGAAGTACGACAAGATAATAATACTTTCCGATGCCGATCAGGACGGCGCGCATATTCGGGCCATATTGCTCACCTTCTTCTATCGCTATATGAAGGAGCTTATTACGGAAGGCCATGTATACATGGGCCAGCCGCCTCTTTATAAGCTGCAAAAGGGCACGAACGTGCAGTATCTTTACGATGATGCGGCGCTGAACAAGGCACTTAAAGCAATAGGCAAGGGATACAGTTTGCAGCGCTACAAGGGCCTTGGCGAGATGAACCCGGAACAGCTTTGGGACACCACCATGAACCCCGAAAACCGCACGCTTGTGCGCGTAAACATAGAGGATACGGCGGACGTTGAGCACCTTGTTACCCTGCTGATGGGCGACAAAGTTGGCCCGCGCAAGGAATACATAAGCGAATACGCCAATTTCAACAAGACAGACGCCTTTGAAGAAAAGGCGGAAAAGGCGCAGCGCAATAACGCAGAAGGGAGCGTTAAGGTAAATGGCTAAAAAGGACGAAAGGCCGCCCATTGCGACGGACAAGAACATACTTACAAAGAGCATGGACGACGTTATGCACGAATCCATGCTGCCCTATGCCGAGCATGTAATACTGGAACGCGCCCTGCCTCGCGTTGAGGACGGGCTGAAGCCCGTGCAGCGCAGAATACTTTACACAATGCTCGGCCTTGGCAACACGCCCGATAAGCCGCACAGGAAAAGCGCGCGTATAGTGGGCGACTGCCTGGGTAAATATCACCCGCACGGGGATTCCAGCGTATATGACGCAATGGTGCGCATGGCGCAGGATTTCAATATGCGCGCGCCGCTTGTGGACGGGCACGGCAACTTCGGCAGCATAGACGGCGACAGCGCCGCCGCAATGCGCTATACCGAGGCAAGGATGACGCCGCTTGCGCTCGAGCTGCTGCGCGACATAGATAAGGACACGGTAAAATTCAGCCTTAACTTTGACGATACGGAAAAGGAGCCGGACGTGCTGCCCGGCCGCTTCCCGAACCTGCTTGTAAACGGCGCGAACGGCATAGCCGTGGGCCTTGCAACGGCCATACCTCCGCATAACTTTGCGGAGACTATAGATGCCGTTATTGCGCAGATGGAGAAGCCGGACATAAGCCTTGACGAGCTTATGCAAATAATCCCCTGCCCCGATTTCCCAACCGGCGGCTATATACTGGCAAGCGATGAAATACGCGCCGCCTACGAAACGGGCCGCGGCAAGCTTACCGTGCGCGCAAAGTGCCACATAGAGGAGCAGAAGAACGGCAAAAAGCTGATAGTGGCAACCGAAATGCCCTATCAGGTGAACAAGGCCCGCGCACTTGAAGGCATACTGAAGATAACGCAGGAAAAGAAGGCCATGTTCGCCGGCGTAAGCGACATACGCGATGAATCCGACCGAATGGGCATGAGGGCCGTTATAGAGGTCAAAAAGGATGCGGACGCGGAAAAGATACTGCAATACCTTTATAAATATTCCGACCTTCAGGTGACTTTCGGCGTGAACATGGTCGCCATTGCCGAAGGCAAGCCGCAGCAGCTTGGGCTTAAGGATATGCTGCGCTATTACATTGCCCATCAGGAGGACGTTGTAACGCGGCGCACGCGCTTTGACCTGGACGCGGCAATGAAGCGGGAGCATATATTGAACGGCCTTTCCATAGCCGTTATGAATATAGACGAGGTAATAGCCATCATCCGCGCATCAAAAACGCCCAAAATCGCGCGCGAGGCATTGATGAAGCGCTTTGAGCTGACGGAAATTCAGGCGCAGGCCATTTTGGATTTGCGTCTGCAAAGGCTGACCAATCTTGAGCTGCTGGCTATCGAGAAGGAGCATAAGGACATACTTAAAACCATAAAGGAGCTCAACGCCATACTGGCCTCCCCGCAAAGGCTGCACCAGGTCATAAAGGGCGAGCTCGGCGAAATACGGGAAAAGTATTCTAAGCCCCGCATGACGGAGATTATAAACGCAGAGCCGGTAATAGAGGTGAACGAAGCGGAGATTGCCGCGGTGGACGTGAGCGTTGCAATAAGCGCGGACGGTAAGCTGAGGCGCGTACCCAGGCGGCAGCGGGACACGCTGAACACGGAAGCCGAGCGCGCAAGGTGGCTTTTCGATACGTCAACGGATAAGCGGATAAAGCTTTTCACCAACCTTGGCAGCCTTATAACGCTGAGTGTGGACGACATTGCGGAGACAAAGCCCGGTGCAAAGGCCGTGAACCTGAACACCATTGCCGCGCTTGAAAAGAACGAAAGGCTAATCGCCTGCTTTGACGCTATGGGCGAAGGCGATCTTTTCTTCTTCACCAAGCAGGGCAACATAAAGCGCACAAAGGCCGCCGAATACATAACAAAAACAAAGAAGATTCAGGCTGCCGCGCTTAAAGACGGCGACGAAATAACAGGCATAGAGCCGGACGCGGGCGAAGGACGCACTATACTGCTGATAACAAAGCAGGGTATGAGCATACGCTTTGAGCCGGACACGATACCCGAAATGGGCCGCGTGAGCAGCGGCGTTAAATGCATAAAGCTGGACGCGGGGGACGAGGTTGTATACTTCGGCCAAATAACGGACGAGGGCGAGATTTTGACCCTGACCGACCGCGGCTACGCAAAGCGCAGCTTTGTATTCGAATACGACATACAGGGCCGCAACGGCAAGGGCTTAAAGACATTCGATTTTAAGAAGAACGGCAGCAACGGCACCTGCATAGCAGCCGCTTTCCATGTTACAATGCCCTTCCCCTTCGCCGTGCGCCAGTTCCACGGGACCGAAACGCGGATAGACACGACGGAGCTTGTGCATATAGAGCCGCGCGCGGGCAAGGGTAGCATACTTGTTATGGCGCTGCTGGACGACGTTGTGACGGGAGCATACAAGCTGGATTCATAACCCGACGGGCGGCGGCATATCCATATAGCATCATTACATGCTATGGAGAGTGGATATGGGCTACACGCGGGATGAAAACGGACTGTTTATGCGGGGCAGGCTTATCGAGCCGCTTACGGCGGAGCATGATGCCTACGGCGAAACGCTGTATCTTGGCAAAATAGAGATAATGCGCCTGAGCGGCACGGCGGACACGCTGCCCATAACCGTGCCGGGCAGGCTGATGCGAGATTTCCGCACAGGGGACACGATTGAGCTCAGCGGTGAACTGCGCTCCTACAACCGCCAAATCGGCGGCACGAACAGGCTGCTGCTGAGGCCGTTTGCGCGGCGCATAGAATGCTGCCGGGCGGACTGCGGCCAAGTGAACAGCGTTACGCTCACCGGCTGCATATGCCGCGAGACCGTGTTCCGCACAACGCCCTTCGGGCGGGAGATAACGGATATGCTCATCGCCGTGAACCGCGACTATAAAAAGGCGGACTACATACCCTGCATAGCGTGGGGCGGCGCGGCGCACGCAGCGAAGGAGCTTTGCATAGGCATGCGGGTGCGCATAGAGGGCAGGCTGCAAAGCCGCCAATACACAAAGAATGAAAACGGCATAATGCTCGAAAAAACCGCGTATGAGCTGTCCATTGCAAGGCTTGAGCGGCGATAGCGCGCATATGCCGCACGAACGGAGATGATACCAAATGTCCATGGACGGACTGAGCCTGTACAGCGCTATGAACGAACTGAACAAGCGCCTTGCAGGCGGCAAGATAGACAAAATTCAGCAAACCGATAAAGAGGAGCTGCTTTTGATGGTGCGCAGCCTTGGGCAGACATATAGGCTGCTTATAAACGCATCGGCTGCGGACAACCGCGTGCAGCTTACGGAGCTTAAAAAGCAGGCCCCGAGCGAAGCGCCAATGTTCTGCATGCTGCTTAGGAAGCGCATTGCCGGCGGCAAAATAGTGCGCTTTGAGCAGGAGCGGCTGGACAGGGTGCTTAAAATAAGCATAGAAACATACAACGACCTTGGCGACCTGAGCGTATTTGCCCTTTACTGCGAGCTGATGGGCAAGCATTCAAACATTATACTGGTGAATGAAAAGGGCGTTATAGTGGATGCGATAAAGCACGTTGGCCTTGGGATGAGCAGCGTGCGCTTCGTTATGCCGGGGCTTGAGTATTCCGCGCCCCCCGCGCAGGACAAGCAGGACCCGTCAAAGGCCTCTGCCGATGATTTTTCCATGGCTATGTGCATGGTTGGCATGAGCATTGCAAAGGCGCTGAGCAATGCGTTTTTCGGCCTATCCCCCGCCGTTGCGGCGCAGCTTGTTGCCCGATATACCGATAAAACGGAATGCACTCAGCTAAGCGAAGCGGAGCGGGAGGAGCTTGCGGAAAGGCTTGCCGCCTTCTATGCGGACATGGCGCAGGGCAAGGAGAAGGCAAGCGCCGTGCTCAACGCCCTTGGCGAGACGGAGGCGGTGTATCCCTTCGCAATAGCTGGCAGCGGCATTAAGCTGTACGACAGCATTGGCGAGGCTTTGGACGGCCTGTATATAAACAGCGACAGGCGCGAATGGGCCAAGCGGCACGGCGCAAGCGCAAGAAAGGTTCTTCAAAACAACATTGAACGCTGCGAAAAGAAGCTTGCCCTTTACGCGGACGCGCTCAACAGCGGGGAGCAGATGGAAAAATGCCGCCTTTACGGCGAGCTGCTCACGGCAAATCTGCATTCGCTCAAAAGCGGAACGGACACCGCGGCGGTGGATAACTATTATGCGGACCCAGTGGAGCGCATAGCCATTCCGCTGGACAGGCAGCTTACGCCCGGGGAAAACGCGCAGCGGTATTATAAAAAATATCAAAAGCTGAAGGCCGCGCGGGACATGGCGATTGTTCAGCGGGAGCAAACACTGAGTGAACTGAACTACCTTGAAGGCCAGCTTGACAATTTGACCAAATGCACGGCGGAAAACGAGCTGAGTGAGCTTATAGAGGAGCTGAAGGACCAGGGCTACATAAAGCGGGACAAGGGCGGCAAAAAGAAAATGAAGCTTGCCGCATCAAAGCCCATGCACTTCGTATCCTCCACGGGTGCGGACATATACGTTGGCAAAAACAACCGCCAGAACGACGAGCTGACGCTGCGCTTCGCCTCGCCAAACGACATATGGATGCACACCAAGAACATACCCGGCAGCCATGTTATAGTCAAGGGCGCAAGCGAGCAGGACACCGCCACCATGACAGAAGCGGCGCTGCTTGCGGCGTATTACAGCCGCGCAAGGGGCAGCGAGAACGTTGCCGTTGACTACACGCCGCGAAAATACGTTAAAAAGCCCGCCGGTGCAAAGCCCGGCATGGTGATATACACAACCAACAAAACCGCCTACGTCACCCCGAGCGAGGAAGCCGTGGCAGGGCTGAAGGAACGGTAATGGCTTAACCCGTCACAGCGCAACTATGCTTGCCATGGCGCTGCCGTTTTCTATTTCAAGCTTGGCGAAGCTTTTGCGCCTGCCGCGGCGCGGCACGCTGGGGCTGCCGGGGCAGACTATCTGCACCCCGCCCGCGTACTCTATTTCCGAAACATGCGTATGCCCGTACAGGGCAACGGCGCAGTCCAGCTCCTGCGCACGGAGCATCAGGCGGTAGCTGTTCAGCGCAATGGCATAGGCGTGGCCGTGCGTCATGAATATGCGCACCCCGCCGAGCGTTATCACCTGCTCCTCGGCAATGTCCCCCGCGTCGCAGTTGCCCTTAACGGTGTATACCGGCTTGCCGCTGTGTTCACGCAGCCAGTTCGCTTCGCGCTGCCCGTCGCCGAGGAACGCCCATGCATCGGCATTTGGCAATGCTGCATACACGCGCTTCACCGCGTCCGTATCGCCGTGCGTGTCGCTCAATATTCCCAGTATCATGCCCGCTTCTCCGCCTCAAGCGCGGCCTTGAGCGCCTCCAGCGCCCTTTTGCGGTGACTTATGGCGTTTTTGTCCTCCGCGCTCATCTGCGCAAAGGAAAGCCCCGCGGGAGCATAGAAGAACAGCGGGTCGTATCCGAAGCCGTTCTCCCCCTGCGGAGCGTAAAGTATGCTGCCCTCCACCGCGCCGCGGCAAACCATCGGTTCCTTGCCGCGCCGTGCCAACGCAACCGCGCTCACGAAGCGCGCCGTGCGCTTTTCTTCAGGAACTAAGCGCATCATGTCCATAAGCTTTGCGTTGTTGGCTGCGTCGTCGTGGCCTTCCCCGGCGAAGCGCGCGCTGTATACGCCCGGCGCACCGTCAAGCGCATCAACCATAAGCCCGCTGTCGTCGCTCAGCGCCGCGTCGGCATCGGCAATTTTAAGCACCTCCTGCGCCTTTTTTAGCGCGTTCTGCTCAAATGTTTCGCCGTCCTCCTCAACGTCTATGGCAATGCCCGCCTCCTTAAGCGAAAGTATCTCGCTGAAATAATCGCCCAGAATCTCCTTTATTTCGCGTACCTTGTGCGCATTGTTCGATGCTATTATCAGCCGCATCCGTATTTCTCCTCTATACAGTAATATTTATTGAAACGTGTTTGCGTAAACAGGCGCTGTGCATTCGCGCGTAAGCTCGCACTCCTTGCCCTCCACCAGCACGTTCAGTTCGCTTATATCCTCAATGGCGTTGGCGGTAAGGAAAAGCGTATCGAACGCCGTTTCCGCCATGCCCTCTGTATACTGGGCGGAAAGGAACTCCCCGCTCAGGTTAACCGTTGCTGTCCCGCCGTATATATCCGCGCTTATAAGGCGCGTACCTTCGGGGAAGCTGTTCATCAGCGCCGCATCCTCCGGCCCCGCAATAAGCTGCTCCACCGCCGCCGCAAGCCCATGCCCCGCGCAGTACCGCGTGACGGGCACGTTCAGGCTTGCCGCGTTGTTGGCAAAATACAGCGTCATAGGCTCCATCCCGTCTGCCGAGGCGCTCACGTCCCCATCCTCCGCGTTCAGCATAAAGGGAGTCATGGCCTCGCTCAGCTTTGTTCCGCAGGGAAGCTTAGTCACCTTTTCGCCGTTGAGGGTTATCGTCACCGCGTCTATCGTGGGGAACTCGGCAAGGCTGTTCACAATGCTTGTGACCATCGCCCGCTCGCTTGCCTCGTCCGCAAATGCGCTCAGCGAGCTTATGTCTATCGTAGCCACCCCGTCGCGTATCCTTAACGTATACTCCACCCCGTCCGGTATGGTCGCGTTCAGCCCGCGGGAGCGCGCCTCTGCGCGGTTTTCCGCCGTGTCCACCAAATTGCCTATCGCCGCGCGGCCTATGCCTTCCTCCCACGGGATAAGCTTCATAACGGGCACTATGAACCCATCGTCATCCTTATAATAAAGCACCGTGCGCCGCATTCCGGCCTCGCCTGCGGGTTCATCATACATGCCCGCGTCCGTAGCCACGTCCTTTGCGCAGCCGCACATTGTCAAAGCCATGCCGCATATTATCATGGCCGCTGCCACAGCTATGCGTAATTTCATATTCTCCGCCCTCCGTTCGCGTTTTTACCTAATACTATTCGCGATGGCGGAGGAGTATGCGGGCGATACCCGTATTGCTTCCGCCAAAAGGCGCCCCGAACGGGGACAGCTTTTGGCTGGAGTTACCACTCCCATAATACCACAGTTTTGCCCCGCTGTCATTGCCAAGCCGCACTTTCCCCTGCCGCGTATGCATGGTATAATGCAATAAGGGATGAGAAACGGACAGTCGGAGCTATTGCGCGTCCGGCGGAAAGAGGAGGAAAAAGCATAAAACTATGGAGAAACCTTTTGTGCATGGCAATGGCTATTGCGCTGTGCATCAGCCTTTCCGCCTGCGGCAATACGGATGATGTAACCAGCGACGACTGGCGCGCAAGCGGGGACGTTGCAGGCAGCGGCACAATAACCCACGACGGGGAAAGCGACGTGCTTGTAAGCTTTATACATGAAAACGGGGACGAGACCGAACTTATATGGGACCCCCTGCACACTATCGTCCCTTGCGTCCCTATCGTCCCTTGCGTCCCTATCGTCCCTAAGCCGCTATTTGCCTAGGTTTTTTTCAGGGACGATGAAATCTTGCGTCCCTGAGCGGAGGGGCTTACGCATGCCTACTGCCAACTAAAAGCTGTCCCCGTTTACGGGGAAAGTGTCGCGGCGTAAGCCGTGACGAAAGGGGAATAACTCGGAGCGGGCGAGTGCCGCGAGGTGTTCCCCCCTCAGTCTGTTTCGCTATCGCTCACAGACAACTCCCCCCCGCAAGCGGTGACGCCTTTTGGCCGATGTCCAAACTCTTACGTTAAGCCTCCCTCACCAAGGAAGGTGGATTTTGCGAAGCAAAATACGGAGGGAGTCAGCCTGCCCTGAAAGCAGGCAATATAAATTTAAAATCTTCAGCTAACGCAAATAAGCCAACCTTTCGATTGGCTTTTGCATAACCCTAATAAGGGGTAATTACTTAGTTAATTAGTTAGCCTTCGCAGCCAGCTTGAGGGCAAGCTGAGCCTTTTTGCGGTTGGCATTATTCTTATGCAGCACGCCCTTTGCGGCAGCCTTATCAACGGTGCTTACGGCGTTGACATAGGCGGCGGTGATAGCGGCCTGGTCGCCAGCCTCAAGGGACTTGTCAAAGCTCTTGATAGCGGTCTTGACCCTGGAGGTAATTACACGGTTGTTAAGGTTTTTCTTAGCGGTGACTGCCACACGCTTCAAAGCGGACTTATGGTTTGCCAAAACGGTTTCCCCCTTGTTATTTTTACTCGAACATCGTGTATTATAGCACGGCTCTTTGCATAAAGCAAGCATAATTCGTGCGTAAAATCGGTTTTTTTATTCGTAAAGCGGCGCATAATAGCCCTGTGCACCATTTTTTATTCAAGGAGGACAATAATGAAGGCCGATATTCGCACAGACCTTGCCATGGAGGCGCGGGAGCTGCACGCCGCAGGCACCGGCGTAAGCGAGCAGAACGAGCAGCGCGAGGGCTACGCCATATCCCGCATACGCATAGAAACGGACGAAGCGGCAAAAGCGCTCGGCAAGGCGAAAGGGCTATACGTTACGATAGACGCGCCTGAGCTTACCTACGGCGGAGCGGAGCTGACAGCCGCCGTTACAGAGGCCGCAGCCAATGAGCTCAGCGCAATGATAGCAGGGCTTGACGGCACGGCGCTCGTTGCAGGGCTTGGCAACCGGGCCGTTACACCCGATGCATTAGGCCCGCGCACAGCGGAAAAGATACTTGTCACGCGGCACATAAAGCAATACATGGCGGACGCCATACCGCACCATGTGCGGAGCGTCTGCGCCGTATCCCCCGGGGTATTGGGCGTTACGGGAATAGAAACAATGGAGATGATAAAGGGCGCGGCGTCAAGCAGCAAACCCGCCGTAATAATAGCAATAGACTCCCTCGCCTCCCGCAGGACGGAGCGCATAGGCTGCACCATTCAGCTTTGCGATGCGGGGCTTCAGCCCGGCGCGGGCGTGGGCAACGCAAGGAGCGGACTTGACAGGCAAAGCATGGGCGTGCCGGTGATAGCCATAGGCGTGCCGCTCGTGGTATACGCCAGCACCATCTCCCGCGACACGGTTGGGCTTATCGCGGGCGAGCTTGGCCTTATGAATAACGAAGAAAGCGTTAAGGAGCTTGCCGCCAAGGCCATAAGCGAAAAAACGGGCGAGCTGATAGTCACGCCCAAGGAAATAGACGCGCTTATAGGCAGCATGAGCGCAATACTGTCAAATGCAATCAACATGGCGCTGTTCGGCACGGATCATGCCGAGCTTAAAAGCCTTATAGCATAAGCCGCGCCCTCCCTTCATACCAATATGGAAGGAGGATAAGCCATGAACAAACGAATGCGCGGCCGCACACGCGCCGCTGACCACCGCAAAACGCACTTAGGCGCAATGCTTCTTTTCATGTTTACGCTTGCCGCGCTCATAGCCGCCGCGCTCATACGCCCCGCCATGCGCACGGATAAGCCGGATGGGGACGAGCTTACAAACATAGAGATAGTGCTTGACCATGTTGATGCAGATGAAGGCGTAAGCCGCAGGGTGCTGCTGGAGCTTATGAAGGCGGACACAGATAAAAGCACGGGTATAGGTCTATCAACCGAAGGGCCTACCGTGCTTATTTACCATACGCATACTACGGAAGCATACTTCCCAACAAAGCGCTATACCTACGCCGTATCCTCCCCATGGCGCACGAAGGACAACGGCATGAACGTTGTTGCCGTGGGCGAAAAGCTATGCACTTTGCTCAACGAACGCTACGGCATTTATGCGATACATGATATTACAGACCATGAACCGCCCAAGCTTTCCAGCGCCTATTCACGCTCGCTTGAGACAATGCTTGAATACAAAAAGAAATACCCCACGATAGAATTGTTTATAGATCTGCACCGCGATGCATACGGAAACGACCCCAAGGCCCCCGCGGATTATTTGGTGATAGACGGCAAGGAGTGCGCCCGCATAATGTTCGTCGTAGGTACGGGCGAAGGCGCAACCGGGGCCGGATTCGATGAAATGCCGGACTTTCAATCCAACTACGCCCTTGCCAAGGGCATAAGCGAATACCTTGGCACGATACACCATAGCCTTGCCCGCAATATCCGCGTTAAGGTGGGGCGATATAACCAGCATGTGTCCTCCCATTGCCTGCTGGCGGAGATTGGGCACAATGCAAACACGTTTGAGCAGGCCATGAACTCCGTTGAGTTCCTGGCCGAGGCAATAGCCAACGCCGCCTCGGCTCCCGCATCCGCACAGGTTGAGGAGGAAGAAGCCCTGCCCACAATGCTCCAACTCACTCCGTAGGCAATGTTATTATGAACAGCGTGCCGCGGTTAAGCTCGCTCGTTATGTTTATCTCCCCGCCGCACAGTTCAACTATGCGCTTTGCAATGCTCAGCCCCAGCCCGTTTCCGGCGGTGGCGCGGCTGCCTGCGCCCTGATAGAACCGCTCAAAGGCATGCTGCCGCGTTTCTTCGCTCATGCCCACGCCGTAGTCCTCTATCTCCACGCGCACGCTGCTGCCGTGCTTGGCGCAGTATATGCGCACCTCTCCGCCATCCTTGCTGAACTTTATTGCGTTGCCCAGTATGTTCAGCCAAACCTGGGAAAGCATCTCCTCGTTGGAGGTATACTCAACCTCGTCCAAATCTATATCAAGGCTTATGTTCCTGGCTTCCCATTCCTTTTCAAGCAGCAGTATGCATGTGCGCAGCTGCTCATCCAGGCGGAACGTGGTTTTGTCCGTAACTATCTGCTGGTTTTCAACCCGCGTCAGCGTAAGTATGTTGGAGGCCATGTTGGTCAGCCTGTCGGCCTCGCTTATTATTATGTCCGCATATTCCTGCCGCTGGGCTTCTGTAATGTCGCTCTTTTTAAGCTGCCGCGCAAAGCCGCGTATGGATACCATGGGCGTTCTGAACTCATGCGAGAACGAATTGATGAAGTCCCTGCGGAAAAGCTCCGTGCTGCCCAGCTCCTCCGCCATCATGTTAAAGCTTTTTGTAAGCTCCTCAAGCTCGTTCCTTACGCCCTTTATCTCCTCCACGCGGACGGAGAAATCCCCCTTTGCAACGCGGCGCACGGCCCCTATGATCTGCTTCATGGGCCTGAAGTACCACCGCGTGAGCAGCGCGTTTATGCCCGTGCCCACCGCAACGCATATGCCAAGTGCAATTACGGGCCACACCACCGCAGGATATTTCACCTCCGGCAGCGCGCCAAGGAACTCCAGCAGCAGCATGACCGTGACCGTAAGCGCAGCCGTTGAAAGCATAACAAGGAACGTTGCAAAGACCATCTGTGCGCCAAGCTTTTTCATTGCTTCTTCACCGCCTTGTAGCCAAGCCCGCGTACCGTTGCAAGCTCAATATCCCCGTTGCCCTTCAGCCTTTCGCGCAGCCGGTTTATGTGCACGTCAACCGTTCGCTCGTCCGTGTCGCTCTCCATGTCCCATATTTCGTCCATAAGCTGCCTGCGGGTAAATATATGGTTTGGGTAGGACAAAAGCTTATACAGCAGCATAAATTCCTTGTTCGGCAGTTCATGCTCCCCCGCCGCGTCTATAAGCGTATGCGCGTCGTAATCAAGCGTGGTGCTGCCAATCGTCAGCCGCCGTTCGCTCACTATTCGGCTGCGCCTTAACAGCGCAGCAATGCGCAGCATCATCTCCTCCTCGTCCACGGGCTTTACCATGTAATCGTCAGTTCCCGCAAGGAAGCCTTCCTTCTTATCCTTGGCGCTCTGCCGCGCCGTGACCATCAATATGGGCACGTTATTGCCCGCGCTCCTAAGCTCCCGCGTGAGCGTATAGCCGTCCATATGGGGCATCATCACGTCCAGCACAATAAGATCAACGTGCTTTTTATCCATCAGCGCAAGCGCCTCCACCCCGTCGGACGCGGGAATAGCCTCATAGCCGTTCTGCTCTATCACGGCCTGCATAAGCCGCCGCGCGTTTATGTCGTCCTCTACCACCATTATCTGAAACATCGCTTTTCCTCCGGTGCGGTCTGCTTTCATGTGAATTATATCATCAGGTTAACAAAAAAGCGAGCTTTCGCCCGCTTTGATGTCGCCTTGTTTACTTGGCCTTATTTGATGCCGCTCACGCGGTCATAGTACTTCTCTATCTTTATTTCTTTCTTCCACTTTTCAAGGCAGTCGTTGTAAATGGCAACCTTTTCATCCTCGGTCAGCTTGTCTGTTATGGCCTGCTTAACGTCCTCAAACGGGGTGTCCTTAACCTCCGCATCTGAGGTGTACTGTATGAAGTGGTAGCCCGCTTCGGTCTCAACGGGGTCGCTCACGTCGCCTATATTCTTGAGCGATATGGCGGCAATGCCGAAGCCGTCGTAATACTTATCAAGGGTGTTTTCGCTTATAAGATAGCCCTCGGTCTTGTAAGGCTCTTCCTTCATGCCGGGATCCTCGCCGTATTCTTCAACGAGCTTATCGAAATCCACGCCGTCCGCCAGCTTGGCCTTCACCTCTTCAACTATCTGGTTGACGTTCTTGGTGGTGTCGCCCTCTTCGGCCTTCTTTATAAGTATATGCTTGCAGAAGCGATATCCTTCGGGCACGGTAAGCACGCCTACGGTGTCGCTGCCGCTGATGGCGTTGGAATAATCGGTATAGAACTGGGCGGGGGTTTCGGCATATTCGGCCTTCTTGGCGGCAAGCTGCTCGTCATAGTAGGCCTTGGCGTCCTCCTCGGTCACGTTCACGCCGGAATAGAGCGATTCCATATACTTGTTACCTATGGCTGCGCCGCGGACGTCGTCCTCTATCATCTTCAGATAGGTGTTGTAGTTCCAGCCGCTGCTCTTAAGCGCCGCCTTGAACAGCTTTTCCTCTTCGGCATACTTGGCGTCCTCATCGGTTATGGATTCGTCCACCTGGGAGGCATACTGGGCTATCATCTGGTCTATCTGCTCTTTGAAGTCCGCCTGAACCTGAGCCTCTTCCTCCTCGGTCAGGGTAACGCCGTTCTGCTTGGCCACTACCACCGGCAAGGCATTGTTGATAAGGTTATCGAACACCTGGTCCTGCATACGCTTGAAGGCTTCGGGCGTTGAAACATTGTAAAGGCCATACATGGAATAAACCTGTGCAAGGTAGTTGTAATTATTATAGTAGGCGTTTACGCCTATGTTCATGTCGCCTACTTTAAGCACGGTGTAATTCGGGTTGTTTACCGAACAGGCGCTCAGCGCCGCCGCGAGCATTATAGCGGCCAGTACAAGGGCAATGGTCTTTGTTGTGCGCATTTTTCAAAAATCTCCTTTGTAATAAGCGCGAGGATACCCCCGCGCGCGGATAAACTGCCCTACTATTTTATCGCCCAAGGAGCTGCATGTCAACGAAAAAGGCGATTGTACACAGAATTAACACTATCTTATCCTATTTTCATCTTACATTTAGCTTACTTTTCACAATAAAATATGGAAAATATTTTATCCATCGGTTATAATGGTCTGCATAGGAGAGTGTAATTTATGCGGCATATACCAAACGTGCTTTCGGCCATACGCCTTATATTGGTCGGCGTGTTCATATTTCTTTTCGCGCGGGCAAAATATCTTGCCTGCCTTATTGTGTTCCTCACGGCGTTTTTCACGGATCTGCTCGATGGCTACCTTGCCCGCAGGAACAACTGGATAAGCGACCTTGGCAAGGTTCTCGATCCCCTTGCGGACAAGCTTATGGTAATAGCGGCGCTTTCGTGCTTCTATTCCGCTGGCTGGCTGCCGCTTTGGATACTGCTTGCGGTGCTTATAAAAGAAGGCATAATGATAATAGGCGGGCTGCTGCTTTTCCGCAAGGAGGTGGTTGTGTACGCCGATTGGTACGGCAAGTTTGCCGCGGGCTTCTTCAACGCGGGCGTTGCGCTTACGCTTTTGAAAAACTTCTGGCCATGGATAGGCATGCTGAACATAATAGTGTTCTGCATTGCGATAGTGCTTGCGGTAATAGCCCTTTGCCACTATGCAAAGGTGCAGGTATTCAACCGCGAAAAGAAGGAATCTTAAACCGGCATATCAAAGGAGCCGCCTTGCACGGCTCTTTTTTTCTTGCCCCTGCCCGCGCTCTGTTCGCGCATTGCCTTGTGCGGCGGCGGTTTTTGGGGTATAATATGCGTTGGCACCCCCATGCGAGCCTGCATGAGGGCGTGATTGCGTGCAATAAACTTTTTACGGAGGTTTTTATGTATATAATAGTAGGCCTTGGAAACCCCGGGCGCGAATATGCCGACACGCGGCACAACATGGGCTTTATGGCGCTGGACATATTGGCAGCAAGGCACAATATAGATATAAGGAAGGAAAACTTCCACAGCGTTTACGGCGAAGGCCGCATAGGTACGGAGCGGGTTATACTTGCTAAGCCCTTAACCTTCATGAACAATTCCGGCTGGGCGGTAAGGGATTTGGTCAACTGGTTCAAGATCGAGCACGATCAGCTTATTGTTATATATGACGATATAGACCTTGACCCCGGTGATCTTCGCATACGCGAAAAAGGCTCCTCCGGCAGCCACAACGGCATGAAAAGCGTTATATACCAGCTTGGGTTCGATGATTTTCCCCGCATACGGGTTGGCGTTGGCGCGCCTGAAGGCGGGCGCGATTTGATAGCGCACGTTATGTCCATGCCCACGGGAGAGGCGCTGGACAAGGTTAAGGCCGCGCTGAACGATGCTGCGGACGCGGCGGAGCTTATGGTATCGGGCCGGATAGCAGACGCGCAGATGCGCTTCAACAAAAAGCCCAAGCGCAAAAAGAAGGAAGAAGCCAAGAAGGCCTAAGCCGAAAATGCTGAACAGAAAGGCGAAACGAAGGATGAATGAGCATCCGCTGATAAAAATACTTAATAAGCACCCGGAGTATACACGCCTTGTTGACGCGCTGAAAAAGGGCGAGGGCAGCGCAGCCGTGTTCGGACTGGGCGAGGCCGTGCGGGCGCACATTGCGGCGGGCCTGTTTTGCCATACGGGCAAAACCGTGCTGATAATAACCGCCAATGAATCAAGTGCCGCAAGGATACAGCAGGACATGGCCGCGTTTACGGACAGGGCGTATCATCTGCCCGCGCGGGAGCTGCCGCTGGGCGCAAAGGGCATTGCCGCATCCGCGGGGCTTACGGCGAGGCGGCTTGAGCCGCTGTGCGCGCTGCTTAACGGGGAAAACATTGCCGTTGCGGTATCTGCAGAGGCGCTTATTCAGCGCATGACCCCGCCCACAGCCATCGCCCAATGCATGCGCACCGTTTCCGCAGGGGACAGGACTGAGCCGCGCGAGCTTTTGGCCGCGCTTATAAACGCGGGGTACGAGCGGGTTGATATGTGCGAAGGCAAGGGGCAGGTGTGCCTGAGGGGCGGTTACTTGGACGTGTACCCCATAAGCATGGCGAACCCAGTAAGGATAGAGTTCTTTGATGACGAGATAGACACCATGCGCACATACGACGCAGTATCTCAGCGCTCGATAGAGAACATAGACCGCTGCGTCATCCCCCCGGCAACGGAGATGCCCCTTACGAAGGAAGCACGCACGCGCGGCATGCGTGCGCTGCGCAAAACCGAGGGCATGAAGGAAGAATACGACCGGCTTTCCGAAGACGGCATACCCCTTGGGCTTGAAATGCTGATGCCCCTTTTTTACCCGGAGGCGTTCATTACCGATTATCTGCCCGAAGGCGCAATAATATTGATAGACGAGCCGCAGCGCGTTGAGGAAAGCGCAAAGCTTGCCTTCACAACGCATCTTGACAGGGTTGGGTCATATATCCATGAAGGCACGGCGCTGCCCGAGCAGGCGGAGCTTATATGCCAGCCCTCGCACATATTGCAGAGCCTTGACACGCCATATACGGCCATGCTTTTCGCCCTTACGCGGACATACGGACTGATAAAGCCCAAATGCCTTTTCCGCTTTGAAACGCGGCCGATGGCGAAATACATAGGCAACACGCCAGCCCTTGCCGCGGACATTGAAAGTTGGAAGCGGGGCGGCAGCACCGTTATGATATACGCGGGCGCGCACGCAAAGCGCATAGGCGATATGCTGGGCGATGAAGGCGTTACTATAGGCATTGCCGAAGCCCTTACGCGGGACATCATAAGCGGGGAGCAGCTTATAGTGGGCCAGAGCATAGCGCGCGGCTTTGAATACCCCGAAATAAAGCTTGCGGTAATAAGCGAATGCGAGCTATACGGCACGGAATCGCGCCGCAGTGCGTCATCCTCCAAAAAGAAGCCCAAATTGGCCTTCAGCGAGCTCAGCGTGGGCGATTTGGTCGTGCATGAGCTGCACGGCATAGGCCGCTTCGTGGGCGTTGTAACGCTTCAGGTGGCGGGAGTATCGCGGGACTATCTGCACCTTGTTTACGCGGGCGGGGATAAGCTTTACGTGCCTACGGATCAGCTTGATCGCGTGCAGAAATACATTGGCGGGGACGAAACCACCGCCCATCTTTCCCACCTTGGCACGGGGGAATGGCAGCGCACGGTAAACAAAACGCGGGAAAGCGTTAAAAAGCTGGCGTTCGATTTGGTAAAGCTTTACGGCGACAGGCTGCACAGGAAGGGCCATGCCTTCCCACCTGACACGGCGTGGCAGAAGCGGCTGGAGGAAAGCTTCCCCTATCAGGAAACGCCGGACCAGCTTACGAGCATTGCCGAAATAAAGAAGGACATGGAAAGCGACCGCGTTATGGATAGGCTGCTTTGCGGGGACGTGGGCTACGGAAAGACGGAGGTCGCCCTCCGCGCCGCGTTCAAGGCCGTGACGGACAGCAAGCAGGTTGCCTTCCTTGTGCCAACGACAATACTTGCGCAGCAGCATTATAACACCCTTGCCGCCCGCTTTTCGGGCTTCCCCGTCAACGTTGCGCTGCTTTCGCGGTTCAATACCCCTTCGGAGGAGGCGCGGGTGATAGACGGGCTAAAAAAAGGCACGATAGACGTTGTTGTCGGCACGCACAAGCTGCTTTCAAAATCCGTGCAGTTCAAGGACCTTGGCCTTCTTATAATAGACGAGGAGCAGCGCTTCGGCGTGGGCCACAAGGAGCAGATAAAGGAAATGCGCAAGGATATAGACGCGCTCACCCTTTCCGCAACGCCTATACCGAGAACGCTTCATATGTCCATGACGGGCATACGCGATATGTCAGTCATCGAAACCCCGCCGGAGCAGCGCTATCCCGTGCAGACATACGTTATGGAATACAGCGAGGCTGTTGCGCGGGAGGCCATAATGAAAGAGCTTGGCCGCGGGGGGCAGGTGTTCTTCGTTTACAACAACGTGCGCGGCATGGAAACGTTTGCGGAAAAACTGAAGCAGCTTGTGCCGGAGGCGCACATAGCCTATGCCCACGGGCAGATGGGCGAACGGCAGCTTGAGCGCACGATGCTGGACTTTATGGAGCAGCAATACGACGTTCTGCTTTGCTCCACAATAATAGAAAGCGGGCTTGATATACCCAACGTAAACACCATTATAATATACGATGCGGACAAAATGGGCCTTGCCCAGCTTTATCAGCTGCGCGGCAGGGTAGGCCGGGGCGCGCGGCTTGGCTATGCATATCTCACGTTCATGCGGGACAAGGTTTTGAGCGACATTGCCGAAAAACGCCTGAGCGCCATACGCGAATTTACCCAATTCGGCGCTGGCTTCAAAATAGCAATGCGGGATCTTGAAATACGCGGCGCGGGCAACCTGCTGGGGCCGGAGCAGCACGGGCATATGGCAGCCGTGGGCTACGACCTTTACTGCAAAATTGTTGAAGGCGCGGTGAAGGAAGCCAAGGGCGAAAAGGAGCCGGTAAAGATAGACACGGTGGTTGATATCCCCGTCCCCGCCAGCATATCCACGCATTATATTCCGCGCGAATCAGAGCGGCTTTCCATGTACAAGCGCATAGCGCTGATAGAAACGCGGGACGATCTTTACGACGTGCAGGATGAGCTTATAGACCGCTACGGCGACATTCCGGAGGACACGGCGAATTTGCTCAACATTGCCCTTATAAAGGCGGACTGCTCCCGCGCGGGCGTTACGCAGCTGAGGATACGGGATAAGGAGGTGCGCTTCGTGTTCGATAAGCAGGCGCCCATAGACGGGGCAAAGCTTATTGCCGCCGCGGGCAACATAGCGGGCGCGCGCATGACCTTCGGCGATACGCCGAGCATGGTTATAAGCCGCCCCAAGAGCGACGCCGCCGCGCTCTACGCCATGCTGCCACAGTTTGTTTACATGCTTGCCGATTGCCTAAGCGCAAATTGATGCTATAATACATAATACTGACTTGCGCAGCCATTGCTGCACATGATATGGAAGGAGAAAACGATTTGAATACCAAGAAGCTTATTGCCCTGCTGCTGTGCGCCGCTATGGCCGCAAGCATACTGTGCGCCTGCCAGCTGAGCGACACCGATACCCCCAGCGGCACCGCTGAGCCCACAGACCCTGCCGCGCCCGCATCCACCGCAGAGCCCACGGATACCGACAACAGCGCGGAGCTTGACCTGACTGCCGCGGTAGCCAAAATAAACGGCGAAACCGTGCTTACGCTCGGCGATGTTAAGACCATGTTCGATATGTACGTTGAGTATTTTGCCAACTATGGTTACGACGTGATAAGCGATCAGGCCACGCTTGAGGAGTTTCAGGACGACCTTATCAACCTTATGGTTCAGGACAAGGTTATAGAGGCCAAGGCGCGCGAGCTGGGCTACGCCAACTTTACCGATGAGCAGAAGGCGGAGCTTGAAAGCCGCATTGCCGAAAAGATAGACGGGCTCAATTCCTATTACCGCGACATAGCCGAACAGGAAGCCGAAACGGACGAAAGCGTGAACGTGGACGAAAGGATGAACGAGCTTATACTTGAAGAAGCCATTGCCAACATGGGCGACGAAAACGCCACCTATGAATCCTACTGCGCAAAGCTGAGCGAGGACGTTGAGGTTGAATACCTTGTCGAGCTTATGCGGAACGACCTGACCAAGGACGCCGCTGCGGACGAGGCGGACATTGAGGAGCAGTTCAACACCAACTCCATGACCGATATGGACACATATAATAACAATCCCGAGTACTACAAGGACGATGAGGACGCCTACGAAGCAAGCCAGGAAGGCGTTCCCCCGCTCTATGTTCCTAAGGATTACCATAGGATATATGATATCTACGTTGCCTACGAAGGCGACATTCCGCAGGAATGCACCGATGCTAAGACCGCAATGAACAATCTCAAGACCGAGTATTGCACCCTTGCCTTTGACGATGCAATAAACGGCACAAGCACCAACGCCGCACGCATAGCGGAAATAATAAGCGAATACAAGGCCAAGCAGGCCGAATACGACAAGTATTACGCCGAATACACCGCCAGCGCCTATGAAAAGATAAACGCTGCCTACGCGCGCCTTGAAGCGGGCGAGGATTTCAAGGCCGTTATGGCCGACGTGACGGAGAATACCGACTTTACGGAGATTGATGCTTACGCGGACGGTATGCTCATATCCAATTCCTACACTTCCTCTTCCGATTGGTCATCGGCCGTTAAGGATGCCTTTGCCAAGCTTTCCCTTGGCCAGTACAGCCAGGTGTTCGAGGACACCAACGGGCTGCACATAATCTATTACGTCAGCGACGAAAAGGCCGGCTCCAAGACCCTTGACGAGGTACACGACGCCATAGCCGCCACCCTCACCGCCGACAAGAAGGACGAGGTTTGGAACGCGCTTACCGAAGAATGGCTCAACGACGGCTCCGTAGAGCTGATGACCGAGGTTTACCGCCAGCTCGGCAAATAAATAAACACAGCATGTATTATGCGGGGACGGATTACCGTCCCCCTTTGTTTTGTTACTTACTGCAACCCCTCAGTCAAATAAACACAAAAAACAGGGACGCATAGCGTCCCCATATCCTTATAATTCCTCATGCTCACACGCCATTAGGCGTATTTCACATGGCGGAAGCAATATTTCACTGCGCCTAAGCGCAATTTCACTGCTCACGTAAGCCCGTCACCGTGGGTATATGCCAAATCTCCTCCGCGTATTCCTTCAGCGCGCGGTCGGAAGAGAACTTGCCCGCGCCTGCGGTGTTCATAAGGCACTTGCGGCCGAAGGCCGTGCGGTCGCGGTAGTCGCGGTTGGCGCGCAGCTTTGCCTCCATGTAGGAGGGCATGTCGAGCAGCAGATAATATTGGTCGGGCGCATGCCATGCCGCGCCGTACAGCAGCGAATCGTAAAGTTCCTTGAAGCCGCCCGTGCCGCCGTCCGTAAACGTGCCGTTCACCAGCGTGTCCAGCGCGCGCTTTATGCGGGGGTTGGATTCGTATATGCCCTTCGGGTTGTAGGAGGAGCGTATTTTTGCAATATCCTCCACCGTTGCGCCGAATATATAGTTGTTCTCAAGCCCAGCCTGCTCGGCAATTTCTATGTTCGCCCCGTCGTATGTGCCAAGCGTTACCGCGCCGTTGAGCATCAGCTTCATGTTGCCCGTGCCGCTGGCCTCCGTTCCGGCGGGGGATATCTGCTCCGATATATCCGCCGCGGGTATTATCATTTCCGCATAGGAGCAGTTGTAGTTCTGCACGAACACAACGCGCATAACATCCTTCATGGCGGGGTCTGAATTGACCATGTTGGCAATTTCGTTTATGAACTTTATAATGTTCTTCGCCCGTATGTAGCCCGGCGCGGCCTTTGCGCCGAATATGAACGCCGTGGGGGTGAAATCCGTAAGTGTGCCATCCTTTATGGAATAATATATATCCAGTATGGAGAATGCGTTCATAAGCTGCCGCTTGTATTCATGCAGCCGCTTCACCTGCACGTCGTAAACAAAGTCCGTTGGCAGCAGCACGCCCTCCTTTTCGCTTATAACGGAAGAAAGCCTGCGCTTATTCTTGGCCTTTATTTCGTTGAAGTGGGCTATAGTGTCGTCATCTATATGCTCCTTCAGCTTGCTTATCTGGCTAAGGTCGGCAATGAAGTCGTAAGAGCCCGTCTTTTCGGCAATCAGCGCCGCGTATTCGGGATTGCACAGGCCAAGGAAACGCCGCGGGGTTATGCCGTTGGTCTTGTTCTGGAAGCGTTCGGGATAGAGCGCGTACCAGTCGCGGAACAAGTCGTTTTTCAGTATGTCCGTATGTATCTTGGCAACGCCGTTCACCGCGCTTGAAACATAAACCGCCAAGCGGGCCATGTGTATGGTGCCGTTGTCTATTATCTGCATACGGCTGCGCATTTCGTCGCTTGCGCCGCGGGCGCGCAGTTCGTCGTTAAGCCGGTCGTTTATGCGGTAAATTATGCCCGTCAGCTCCGGCACAACGCTCGAAAACAGTCCCTCGTCCCAGCGCTCCAGCGCCTCGCTCATAACGGTATGGTTGGTGTAGTTGAATGTTTTGCGCGCGGTCTCAAACGCCGCGTTGAAGTCCATTCCTTCAAGCATCATAAGCCTTATCAGCTCCGGTATGCTCACCACGGGGTGCGTATCGTTAAGCTGAATGGAGCAATGCGAGGCAAACATGCTCATGTCCGTGCCGCGGGTGCGCTTATAGCGGCGCACAATGTCCTGCAGGCTGGCGCTTGAAAGGAAATACTGCTGCTTTAGCCTAAGCCGCTTGCCCGCGTATGTGCTGTCGTTCGGATAAAGCACGCGGGTAATATCCTCCACCATGTTCTTTTCCCGCACGGCAAGGGCATATTCCTGCTCGTTGAACAGATTGAAGTCGAATTCCTCTATCGGTTCGCTCTGCCACAGGCGCAGCGTGCCGCTGTGCGCCGTGTTGTAGCCGAAAACGGGTATATCGTACGGCACGGCAAGCACCTTCTGGTCCGCAAATTCAACGGTAACGGTTTTGTCGTCCCTGCGCTTGCTCCATGGGTCGCCGTATTTAAGCCAGTCGTCCGCCTTCTCCACCTGGAACCCGTCAACAAAAGTCTGCTTGAACAGGCCGAATTTATATCTCAGCCCGTAGCCTTCAAGCGGTATGCCCAGCGTGGCCGCGCTGTCCAAATAGCACGCGGCAAGCCTGCCCAGTCCGCCGTTGCCGAGCGCCGCATCGTCAATTTCCTCCATTGCGGAAATGTCCGCTCCCCTTTCGCGGAGGAGTGTGCGCATTTCGTCCAGTATCCCCAAGTTGTACAGGTTTGAAAATACCGACCTGCCCATCAAATATTCCGCGCTGAAATAATATGCCCTGCGCACGCGCTCATGCGCGCGGCGGCTTTCGCGGCAGTCCTTCGCGGTAACGGCCATAACGGCCTCCGCCAGCGCGTTATGCAGCTGCACCGTTGAAGCTTCGTGCAGCTCTATCTGATAATCCGCACTGAGGCGCTCCTCCATGCGTTTTACAATCTCGTTGCAATCAATACGGCTCATAGGCCCTCCGTTTTGATAAAAAATTATATCAGCATATATCATACCACAAAGCGACATATGCCGCAAATGTTTTCGCATGGCCTTGACTAAGGGGCGGGTTTACAGGATAATAATGCTAAGTATTTTTCCCGGAGGATACATGTCCATGAACGCGCCCACAGCAGCCGTAAGCGAAGCGTTTTGCGAACTTGTGCGCACATATAATGCCTGCATGCAGAAAACGCTGAGCAAATACGGCCTTTACCCCGGCCAGCCGCAGGTGCTTTTTGCCATAAACCGGCTGGGCGCGCCCACGCAGATCGAGCTTGCTTCCCAGCTTGGCGTTACAAAGGCCAGCGCGGGCGTGTCGCTGCGCAGGCTTGAGGCGGCGGGCTTTGTTAAGCGCGTGCGGGATAAGCTTGATACCCGCTGCGTAAGAATCCGGCTTACCCAGAAGGGTGCGGATTACGCCCGCTGGTGCGATATTGACTTCGAAATGATATACACCACCATGATGGAAACATTCTCCGCAGAGGAGCGGGACGAGGCGCTGAGCATACTGAACGAAATGAACAAAAGCCTTACCGGATTGAAGGAAAGGCTGGACGGATAGGCATAAGCGGGCAATTTTGCCCGTTTTTCGCAGTTTTTCATATCATATTTAATAGCGGTGTTGACAAAACTGAACAAAGGTAGTATATTATATGTGAAATCATACTGCATTGGTAGGAATTGAGGTGACGCGGTAATGTTCTTCTCCACAAAAGGGCGCTATGGATTAAAGGCCATGGTAGATCTTGCCATTGAATACGGCAACGGCCCGGTAAGCGCGCTGAGCCTTGCGCAGAGGCAGGACATAAGTACGTCCTATCTTGAGCAAATGATAAGCCAGCTTAAAAAAGCGGGGCTTATAATCGGCTCACGCGGGGCATACGGCGGTTATGAGCTTAGCCGCGCGCCAGAGGATATATACGTAGGCACGGTGCTAAGGGTGCTTGAAGGGGACACGGATTTGGTAAGCTGTGTAGGCACGGAAAACGCCGCCTGCAGCAATGCGTGCAGCTGCTCCGCCCGCCCGCTTTGGCTCAAGCTTCAGGGTCGCATAAACGAGGTGCTGTTTTCCACCACCCTTGCGGACATGGCGGAGGATTATAAAAGCCAGCTTGAACGCTGCGGCAAGGGCGACGAATACCATATTCCAATGGTGCGCAGGCCCGCGCCGAAAGACTCCTACACCAAGCGCAGAACAATAAATATGGATAAATTTTATGCAGATCAGGAGACAGAGGACAAATGAGAAAGGTTTATCTTGACAATGCGGCCACAACGGCCCTTTCCCCAAAGGTGCTTGAAAAGATGATGCCGTACCTTACGGACATATACGGCAACGCATCAAGCCCGCACTCCTTCGGCCAGACCGCCCGCATAGGCGTCGAGCATGCGCGCGAGCAGGTGGCCCGCGCCATAAATGCCGACCCGAGCGAAATAGTATTCACCGGCTGCGGCACCGAAAGCGACAATACCGTGCTTTTCGGCGTTGCGGAAAGATATGCCAAAAAGGGCGACCATATAATCACCACCAACGTGGAGCATCATGCAATACTGCATAGCTGCGCCGCGCTTGAGAAAAAGGGCATAAAGGTGACCTACCTGCCCGTTGATAAGGATGGCCTTGTCACCCCCGAGCAGGTACGCGATGCCATTACCGACAAAACCATTCTTGTAAGCGTAATGTTCGCCAATAACGAAGTGGGTACCATAATGCCCATTCCGGAAATCGCCGCCGTGTGCCATGAAAAGGGCGTGCTGTTCCATACGGACGCCGTGCAGGCCGCGGGCCATGTTCCCGTTGATGTTAAAGCCATGGGCATAGATATGCTCTCCATCTCCGGCCATAAGTTCCACGGCCCCAAGGGCGTTGGCGTGCTGTATGAGCGCAAGGGAATACGCCTGCCCAGCTACATAATAGGCGGAGAGCAGGAAAAAGGCCGCCGCGCCGGTACCGAGAACGTTGCCGGTATAGTTGGCCTTGGCGAGGCGCTTGAGCTTGCCGTTACCAACATGAGCGAAACCTCCGCCCGCATGACAAGGATGCGCGACAGGCTGATAGAGGGCATAGAGGCCACCATTCCCGAAGTTAAGCTGAACGGGCACAGGACAAAGCGCCTGCCCAACAACGTGAACTTCTCCATTAAATATATCGAAGGCGAAAGCATACTGCTTATGCTGGACATGGCCGGCATAGCGGCCTCCAGCGGCTCCGCCTGCACCAGCGGCAGCCTTGACCCGTCCCATGTGCTGCTGGCGCTGGGTCTTACGCATGAGGTTGCGCACGGCTCCGTCCGCATGACGTTGGGCGACGACACCACCGATGAAGATATCGATTACGTGCTTGAAACGCTGCCCAAGGTGGCGCACAGGCTCAGGGCGATGAGTCCAATCAGCCCCATAGACTAAAATAAGCTAAAACGGAAGGAGAAAATATAGATATGTATACCGAAAAGGTTCTGGACCATTTTGAGCATCCCCGCAACGTGGGCGCATTGGATGATGCAAACGGCGTAGGCATGGTTGGCAACGCCAAGTGCGGCGACATAATGCAGATGTTCCTCAAGGTAAATGACGACGGCATCATCGAGGACGTGGGCTTCAAAACCTTCGGCTGCGGCGCGGCCATAGCCACCAGCTCCATGGCTACGGAGCTGATAAAGGGCAAAAGCATAGAAGAAGCGCTCCAGCTTTCAAATTCCGCCGTTGTGGAGGCGCTGGAAGGTCTGCCCCCGCAGAAGATACACTGTTCCGTGCTTGCCGAAGAAGCCGTCCGCGCGGCCATAGCGGACTACTACCGCAAGAAGGGCATGGAGGACAAGGCCAAGGAAGTTGAAAACACCAAATGCTCCTGCGAGCATGAAGAGCCGCACGAGCACTGAAAGCCATAAGTACCAAAAAACTCCCCCCGTGGGGAGTTTTTTGTGCTACCACCGTCCCAAAGCTATCCCCGTTTACGGGGAAAATGGACACAAACGGAGTGAGTGGTCGAAAGGGGAACGGCTCGAAGATGCCAAGCTATCTTGCTGTTCCCCCTCAGACAATCCGCCTTACGGCGTATTGCCAGCTCCCCCGCATGCGGTGGCGCCTTTTGAGGTTGGCCATAAAAAATCTTAACCTCGCTCCCCCATCTTCTTCGCCAGATTTTCCCTTGAAAATTTCCGTCCAAATTACAAAAGCTAAATAAAAAGTGCGAAAGGAGATAAGGGGCATGAAAGCTGTAGCTTTTGCGGCGGGCTTGGCCGCCGGCATGGCGGTAGCGGCCGCGGCCGTGTGCACAATGTATCCGGACGTATCCAGGCGAGCCGTCCGCGATTCAAAAAGAATGATAAAAACCGGCAAGCGCGCCATTGACCGCATGTGCAACTGGTAAGCTGAACGCAAACGGGACGCATGGATAACCCCTGCGCCCCGCTTTTTATTCAATCTCAAGGTTTGGCGGAATATCAAATTCCTTTGGTGTGCTTGCTCCGCTCTTCTTCCGCTGGCGCACACATTCGCTCAACAGATATTCTATCTGGCCGTTTACCGATCTGAAATCATCTTCCGCCCATTGTGCTATCGCGGCATATAGCTTGGGTGATAATCTAAGCGGTATCTGTTTTTTTGCGTTATCTGCCGCCATATGTCAATACAAGCTGCCGCTGTTAACAATAGGCTGCGCATCACGATTGCCGCAAAGAACAACAAGCAGGTTTGATACCATTGCCGCCTTGCGTTCGTCATCAAGCCGCACAACGTTGTTTTCGCTCAGCCGTTCAAGCGCCATCTCAACCATTCCCACCGCGCCGTCAACTATCATTTTGCGGGCGTCTATTATTGCCGACGCCTGCTGGCGCTGCAGCATCACCGCCGCAATTTCCGGAGCATAGGCAAGATATGTTATTCGCGCTTCTATTATTTCAAGCCCCGCGTCCGCTACCTTCTGCTGTATTTCATCGCGTATGCGATTCGCCACAACCTCACTGGAGCCGCGCAGACTGCCCTCGTCTGCTATGCCGTCGCCGGTTGTGTCCACGTTGGGAGCAACGTCGTAAGGATATATGCGCACTATATTTCTGAGCGCGCTGTCACATTGAAGCGACAGGTATTCTTTATAATTATCAACATTGAAAACAGCCTTTGCCGTGTCAACCACGCGCCACATGACCGCTATGCCTATCTCAACCGGATTGCCGAGGCAGTCGTTTACCTTCTGACGGTTATTGTTAAGCGTCATAATCTTGAGTGATATCCGCTTGCTCGGTATTTCGGCGTTTGCCGTCGCCATCTCCGCCGTGTTTATAAGCACCTGCTTGCTCCCGGCTCCGTTAACGTCCCCGCTCTGGCTCAGCTTTGTTTTTGCGGCAGGATTTACCGCAGTGCAGAATGGGTTAACAAAGTAAAACCCTGCCTCTCTTATCGTTCCTATATATTTACCGAAAAGCGTAAGCACAAGCGCTTCCTGCGGTTTAAGCACCTTCAGCCCCAAAAATAGCATCCAACCCAAGCATACCCAAAGTATGCCTATAACGCAAAGTAGCGTTATATCGTATATCGCGCCGAATACGATAAGCGCTATTGATGCAAAATACAGCAATACGCTTACAAGAAGCATAAGCATACCGTTTTTCTTGTTTGATAGAATCTTTTCCTGCATAATAAAACGCCTCCTTCATGATATTATTATGATATCATTTTGGAAGCATTTGTCAATATGCTTTTTATAGCTTTATAATCTCATAAACCCTCAGCGTGTCTCCGTTCACCTTAAAGCGCACGTCAAATCCGGCGTATTCAAAGCCGAACGGCGTATCCGGCTCCGTAATGTATGCCGGGCGCGGGTCCTGCGAAAGGGACTCCGTCAGCGCGTCGCGTTTACTTTGGGGTATCATGGCCATAAGCTCGTCCGGAATTTCAACCTTCAGCGCATAGCTCAACCGCTCCCCGGCGAAGCCGTTCTTCGCATCGGGATGGCTGTCCGTAAATGAAAGATATGGCTTGATATCGTATATAGGCGTGCCGTCCATAAGATCCGCACCCGATACTATAAGCACCGTGCCAAGGTTCGGCCGCTTCTCTATCCCTTCAAGCTTTACAGAGGAAAGCCCTATCGGGTTCGGCCTGTACGGCGAGCGCGTGGCAAACACGCCCATGCGCTTGTTCCCGCCAAGGCGCGGCGGCTTCACCATGGGCGACCAACGCTCCGCCTTTACCTCGCTGAAGCCCCATATGAGCCATATATGCGAATAGCCGTCCAGCCCGCGCAGGGCGTTTTCGTCGCGGTATTCGCTTTCGAATACTATTGTTGAAAGCTGCGCCGCCGCAAGCCCGCTTTGGCGCGGTATTCCGAACTTTGTTGTAAAATCGCTCCTGATGGTGGCAATCGTCTTTAATGCGTCCATAATTTAACATAAAAGGACTCCTCCTCTTGCGTGGAGGAATCCTTACGTCCCGTGTTTATCTGTTCTCTATTGCTTCGCGCGCCTTATCCGGATAGTTGGTTATAACGGCCTCTATGCCAGCGGACGCCAAATCGCACACCACCTGCTCGTCGTTGCAGGTCCAGGGATGTATCTCAACTCCCGCCTTTTTGCAGCCTTCTATCAGCCCCGGGCAGCCCAGCGCCGCCAAATAATGCGGATGTATCGCGTCCGCATGCAGATAGTTTGCATATACCCACGGGTCTACCATGGCTTCGGAATAAAGCAGGCCTATCTTCGCCTTGGGGTCAACCTCCCTCAGCTTCATCAAAACGTAATGGTTGAAGGAGGAATAGATTATCCTGCCCTGCATACCCATTTCGCGCTCAAGCTCTATAACCTTATCCCAAATGCCGTAGTATATAACCACGTCGCACTTTATTTCAACGTTTATGGTAAGGTTCGTGTTCTTCAGCAATCCGTACACCTCTTTAAGCGTAGGGATGCGCACGTCCTTATAGCCCGGCATGCCGTTTGAAAAGTCCAGCTTTTTAAGCTCCTGGCAGGTCATGTCCACCACGCGGCCCGTGCCGTTTGACGTGCGGTCAACGGTTTCGTCGTGAATGACCATCAGCTTGCCGTCGCTGCTCAGATGCACGTCCAGCTCAACGCCGTCCGCCTTCTGCTCCACGGCCAGCTTAAACGCAGAAATCGTGTTTTCCGGCGCATAGCCGCTGGCGCCCCTGTGCGCCCAGACTTTGGTTGCCATATATTCATACCCTCCTTGTTTTGTTTATGCGTTTATAAGTGATGCAAACGTGCTTACGGCGTATTCAACATCCTTTGTTGAAACATCGTTATTGGTAACGAAGCGGAATTCGCCAAGCTCTTCGGGATTTATAAGTATGCCCTTCTCCTTCATAAGCTCGGGCAGCCTGTCCTTTAGCGCGGCGTCCTTATCCACCTTAAAGAATACCATGTTTATCTCTACGGCGTCCACGTCCACGCTCACGCCGTCTATTTTATTGAGCAGATTCGCCATAAGCTTGGCGTTTGCGTGGTCCTCGCCCAGCCGCTTTGTCATGTCCTTTAGCGCTATTATGCCCGCCGCGCCCAGTATGCCGCACTGCCGCATGCCGCCGCCGAGCATTTTTCTGCATTTCCTTGCGCGCTCTATTGTGGCCTTAGGCCCCGCCAACACCGCGCCAACGGGAGCGCACAGGCCCTTGGACAGGCAGCAGGACACCGTGTCTGCATATTTGGTTATTTCCTTCACGTCAACGCCCAGCGCCGTTGCGGCGTTGAATACGCGCGCCCCGTCAAGATGAATGGGCAGGGAATGCGCGTCCGCAATCTTTCGTATTTCCGCCATTGTTTCAAGCGGTACCACGCGGCCGTTCGCCAGCGCGTTTTCAAGGCATATAAGCGCCGTGGGCGGTTCGTGTATATCGTTTGGCCTTATGCGCGCGGCTATCATCTCCGGCACGGGTATGCAGTTCGGGTAGTCAATCTGCCTTATGCTCACGCCGCTGAGCACCGCCGCCGCGCCCACTTCGTGCATAACTATATGGCTTTCCGCCCCGGCGATTATTTCATCCCCGCGCCGCGTTTGGCTCATTATGCCTATTTGGTTGCCCATTGTTCCGCTCGTTGCGAACATGGCCGCCTCCTTGCCCAGCATCTGGGCCGCAAGGGCTTCAAGCTCGTTCATGGTGGGGTCGTCGCCGTATACGTCGTCGCCAACCTCCGCTGCGGCCATTGCAGCACGCATGGCAAGGGTGGGCTGGGTAACGGTGTCGCTTCTAAGGTCGATGTAGTGCATATTATCCTCCCTGAATTTGTTTATTTTCAGCGTATTTCAAGCATAACCGGGCAATGGTCGCTGCCCGTCACCTCGGGCAGTATGCTGCTTTCCTCTATCCTGTGCTTAAACCGCTCGCTCACAACAAAGTAGTCTATGCGCCAACCTATGTTGCGCGCGCGGGAATTTGCCATGTAGCTCCACCAGGAGTAGCAATCCCGCTTGTCCGGATAAAGATAGCGGAAGCTGTCCACAAAGCCGCTTTGCATAAGCTCGCTGAACTTTGCGCGCTCCTTATCGGTAAAGCCGGCGTTGTTATGGTTTGTTTTGGGGTTCTTCAGGTCAATCTCCTCGTGCGCAACGTTAAGGTCGCCGCACATTATTACGGGCTTTTTCTTATCAAGCTCCGTAAGATATTTCCTGAATTCGTCCTCCCAATCCATGCGGAATTCAAGCCGCGTAAGCTCCCGCTGGGAATTGGGCGTATAGCAGTTGACAAAATAAAATTCGTCAAATTCAAGCGTTATCACCCTGCCCTCGTTCGGGAAGCCGAGGTTTTCCATGTCCGGCAGGTCATAGCTTACGGAGAGGGGCTTTTGCTTGGTGAATACCGCCGTGCCGCTGTATCCTTTTTTCTCCGCGCTGTGCCAATATTGTTCGTAGCCGTCAAGCTCAAGCTCTATCTGATGCGGCTGAAGCTTGGTCTCCTGCAGCGCCACAATGTCCGCGTTCACGGTATGGAAAAACTCCATGAAGCCTTTGCCCATGCAGGCGCGCAGCCCGTTCACGTTCCATGATACAAGCCGCATTTATTTATCCTCCCTGTAAAACGTGCAGCCGCCTATAAATTCGCGCAGTATGCTCGTGGGCGGTATTTCGTCCTCTATCCCGTCCGCATCAAGGAAGTAGTTCAAAACCTTTGTTATGTCCCGCGCGGCGGCGTAGCAGGGGCTTTCCTTGGGTACCTCCTGAAGCAGCGGATAAACGTATTTCTTCAGCACGGAAACCTCGTAAACAAGGGTTGTGTTGAAAAGCGCGTCCGCGTTTTCCTGGTACGGGAATATCCATTTTTCCTCGCCCCGCCTTACGCTCGGCCACATGGAAAGCGTATGCTCCATGCTTGCGCCGCGGGTTTCATAATCGCGCACAAGGCGGCGCAGAAGCCGCGCATCGGTTGTGTGTATCCTGTTGTGGTCGTCTATATTCAGCGTTGTAAGCGCGCTCACATACACGCGGAAAAGCTTATCGCGGTCTATATCGTCGTTGAGCAGCATCGGGTTTAACGCATGTATGCCCTCTATTATAAGCGGCTCGTCGGGATGCAGCTGCATCACTATGCCTTCCTTGGCGCGCTTGCCGGTAAGGAAATCGAACACGGGAACCTCCACCTGCTCCCCGCGCATAAGGGCGGCAAGGTCGCTTGAAAAGCGGGGTATATCCAGCGTGTTTATGTGCTCCAGATCCTTCTGCCCGTTTTTGTCGGCAGGGATTGCGTCGCGGTCAAGATAGTAATTATCGAGCGAAAGCATCTTGGGATCCTGCCCCAGCACCCTAAGCTGAGTTGCAAGGCGGTTTGCGCTGGTGGTCTTTCCCGATGAGCTTGGCCCCGCAACAAGCACCGCCCGCGCCGAATGAGCCACTATTTTATCCGCAATGTTGGCATAGCTTTTTTCATGCAGCGCCTCGTTCACGCGCACAAGCTCGCGTATCCTGCCGGTGGATACGAGCGTATTCAGCTCTCCCACGGTTGAACAATGCATCAGCTTGCCCCAATCGTCGCTCTGCTTAAACACTATGCCGAGCTTCGGCAGGGGTTCATAGTCGCTCGGAACGTCCGGCTCGTCGCTCCTGGGCATGAGCAATATGACCGCGCCTTCAACGAATTTAAGGCGGAATACGTCCGCATAATCGGTAGACGGCGCCATTTCGCCATAGAAATAATCCATGTAGCCGCCTATAGTATATACGTCAAAATAGCTGAATTTGCGCCATTTCAAAAGCTTGGCCTTATCCGTTTGCCCGTCGCGCTCGTAAAAGTCTATCGCGTCCTTTATGTCCAGCCGCTTTCTTTCAAGCGGTATTGCCGCGCGCACAATGTTTCGCATTTCGGCTTCCAGCTTCAATACGTCCTGCTCGCCGAGCGCGGGCTCCTTATCTATTGTTATATACAGCCCCGGCCCGAGCGTATACCTTACGCATACCCGCGCCGCAGGGAACAGCCGCCTTACCGCCGCAATAAATATGAATTGCAGCGTGCGTTCGTATACCCTTCTGCCTGCTTCTTCCTTATAGTTAAGCAGATGTATGTCCACGTCCTTGAACGGCGTATATCTAAGGCTGAATACCTCGCCGCCTATCTGCGCCGCCAGCGGGCGCGACGCAAGCGACATCATGTCAAGATCCAGCTTTTTCACCGCGTCAAGCAGGCTCTCCCCGTGCTTTATTTCGCACACCATTGAGTCCGCAGTTATCTTCATATCATAACCTCCGTTTTATATGTTAATCATTATACAACAAAACCGCCCAATATAAAGCCGAAAGCCAACAAATTTTGAAAAGTTGGCGAATTATTCATACTTTCCCTTATTTTAGCCTTATACTATGATATAATAACAGCCGGCTGCGGGGAAACCTATGCCGCGGCCAAAGGGTGGAGAAAACATGGAAAAGAAGCAAAAGTCATTTGTTCAGGGCGCGGCGCTGCTGGGCGCGGCGGGCCTGATAGTAAAAATAATAGGCGCAATATTCCGTATACCGTTTGCAAACGCAGTTGGGCCCGAGGGCGCCTGCTATTACGACGCGGCATACCCGTATTATTCATTTCTGCTGGTAATATCCTCTTCCGGCCTGCCCACGGCAATATCAAAGCAGGTTAGCGAGCGCGTGGCGCTGGGCGACCATGCGGGGGCAAAGGAAGTGCTCGGCGTTTCGGTAAAGCTTTTGAGCATAATAGGCATAATAACAAGCGTTGCAATGTTCCTTGGCGCGAATGTGTTCGCCGCCATAACATCCTATCCCGAAACCGTATTGAGCTTCCGCGCGCTTGCGCCGGCGCTGCTGTTCGTATCCGTAATGTGCGCATACCGCGGCTATCTTCAGGGCATGCAGCAGATGGCGGGAACAGCCCTTTCACAGATTGCGGAGCAGCTGGGCAAGCTTATAATCGGCCTTACGCTTGCAATAAAGCTTCTTCCCAAGGGTCCCGAATACGCCGCCATGGGCGCGCTGATAGGCGTTAGCGCAAGCGAGCTGATGGGGCTAATAGTTGTGTATCTTTTCTACCGCAGGCGCAAAGGGGAGCTTGACAGGCTTGCTAAGCATTCCGCATCAAAGCCGCGCGGCTTCGGCACGGTATCAAAGGCGCTGCTTGCAATAGCCATTCCAATAACCATAGGCGCATCCATAAGCCCGCTCACAGGCATGGTGGACAGCGCACTTATAGGCAGAATGCTTACGAAATTGGGGTACAGCGAGGAGGTCACAAAAACCGCCTACTCACTCCTCAGAACATACGTTACCACGCTTATAAACATGCCGGGCGTGCTTACAATGGCGCTTGCAATGAGCCTTGTGCCCGCAATATCGGCCAAGAATGCCATGCGGGACCGCGAGGGCGTAAAGGCCACGGCAAGGCTTGGGCTTAAGCTTGCGCTTATAATAGGCATACCGTGCGCGGTGGGGCTTTTTGTGCTGGCGCAGCCGATTATACACATGCTCTATCCAAAGCTTACCGAGGCTGAATTGGCACTTGCCACGGACCTTATGCACACGGCGAGCATGGGCGTTATATTCCTTTCCATGGTGCAGTCCATGACCGGCGTTGTTCAGGGACTGGGCAAGCCGCAGATTCCGGTTTTCAATCTGTTCATAGGCTTTGTGCTCAAGGTCATAACAATGCTTATACTTATGAACATACCGTCCGTAAACATCCAGGGCGCGGCGATATCAACCGTGGTATGCTATGCATACGCCGGCGTTGCGGACACGATTTACATGATGCGCCGCACCAAATGCCCCGTTAAGCTTTACGATACGTTCATAAAGCCCGTTGCCGCATCCGTAGCCATGGGCCTTACGGTGCACTTTACTTACACATTGCTTGCAAACGCAGGCCACGGCACGCTTGCCACCCTTGCATCGGTAATAGCGGGCGTTGCGGTATACGGCATACTGGTAATATTGCTGAAAATGCTTTCCGCGAACGAGCTCAGCTTTATCCCCGGCGGAAGCAAGCTGAGGCGCATAATGTACAGAAACGCAAGCAAACGCTAAGGAGATATTATTATAATGAAGCTTACGATAGCCCCGCTTTCAACTCCCCTGTCCATAACCGCCGCCGCGCAGCAGGCAATAATTGCGGCAGACAGGCTGTTTATCCAAACCGAGCAGCACCCCAGCGCATACTGGCTTAAGGACAGCGGCATAGAATACGGCAGCATGGATGATTTATACGAAAGCTGCTATGACTTTGACGAGCTGAACGCCGCCGTTGCACAAAGGCTGCTTGAGGGCGATACGGACACGGTATACGCCCCTGTGGGCCGCGGAGTTGGCAGCGCGCTGCTTGAGGCAATACGCACCCGCGCTGATGAAACGGGCGCAAAGCTTAGCATACTTAGCGCAAGCGGCTACGCGGAGGCCGCCCTGTGCGCCGCGGGACAGCCAACGGGCAGCGTGCGCATACTGAGCGCGAACGAGCTGCCCTGCCGCATAGATACGAGCGTGCCGCTGTGCATAGAGGAAGTGGACACGCCCATTCGCGCGGGCGAAGTTAAGCTGGCCCTTGGCGAATACTATCCCGATGAGCACAGCGTTACGCTTGCCTGCATGGACGGGCGCGGCGCGTACCATTGCAGCGATATAAAGCTATATGAGCTGGACAGGCAGAGGAACAGCTTCTTTGCGGCGACTGTGCTTATAGTGCCCCCTGCGGCGCTTGAGCAGCTGGACAGGCACGGCATGGACAGCCTTGTTGACGTATTGAAGCGCCTGCGCGGCGAAAACGGCTGCCCCTGGGACAGGGAGCAGACGCACATGAGCCTGAGAAACACAATGATAGAAGAAGCTTACGAGGCCGTTGACGCCATAGAGCGGGACGATATGGACGCGCTGTGCGAAGAACTGGGCGACGTGCTGCTGCAAATAGTTTTCCATGCGCAGATAGAAACGGAAGCGAGCGACTTTACCATACGCGACGTTACTACCGGCATAGTAAAAAAGCTTATGTACCGCCATCCGCACGTTTTCAGCGCGCTTAAAGTATCCGGCACGGAAGAGGTGCTGAAAAACTGGGAAGAGCTGAAAAAGAAGGAAAAGCATATCCATTCCGCTACGGAGGCCATGCAGGCCGTTCCGCAATGCTTCCCAAGCCTTATGCGCGCGGGCAAGCTGCAAAAGCGCGCCGCCGCCACGGGGTTCGATATGGATGCATCCGCCGCGCTTTCGGCCGTTACGGAAGCGGCGGAGCGGATACGGACGGAATATGCTGACAGTGCGGATAAGGATACGCTGTATCTTTTAGCCGAAGAGCTGCTGTTTGCGGCGGTATACGTTATGCGTGCGCTGGGGCTTGACGCAGAGCTTACGCTGAGGGATGCAGGCAGCGCCTTCCTTGATGCGTTCGCCAAAGTTGAGCATGAATCCCGCCAAAACGGCACTGAATTGGGGCCGCTTACGCCGGATGGACTGCACGCGCTGCTGCAAAGAGCAAAATAGGCGAAATTCAAGGCTTTTTTAACGCAAAAAAGCAAAAAAGTGCTTGTACTCAGGCTAAAAAGCTGATACAATATCCCATGCGCAAAATTGTTGCCAATTATTTTTAGGAGGATAGAAGTAATGAACAAAACCGAGCTTATAGCTGCAGTAGCTGAGAAAAGCGGTCTCACCAGGAAGGATTCCGAAAAGGCAGTGCTTGCCGCGCTTGAAACCATCACCGAAACCCTGAAGACCGGTGAAAAGGTACAGCTGGTTGGCTTTGGCGTATTCGAGACCCGCGTTCGTCCCGCTCACAAGGGCCACAACCCCATGACCGGCGCCGAAATCCAGATTGCGGAAAGCAAGGCTGCCACCTTCAAGGCTGGCAAGGCTCTCAAGGAAGCGCTCAACTAATTAAGGTATCATTACGCGATAAAAGCGGCGTAGCCATAAAAGGCCATGCCGCTTTGTTTTTACCCTTCTTTTATAAATTCCCGCATGAACGCGCCGAACGCGGCAAGGGCCGGGCTGTGGTAATTGGCGTTCATGGCAAGGCCAATCTCCCTTTCGCTGTGCTCAAGCGGCACGGTGCGCACATTGCCCAAATGCATTGCGCTTAGCATAAGCTCCGGCAGTATTGTGAACCCCAGCGCGCGTTCCACCATTGCGGCCGCCGCATAATCATCGCCCATGTTCAGCACGGCCTTGGGCCGTATCCCCGCCCTTGAGAAAAAGCGGCCCACGTCGTGGTTTGTGCCCTCCGCGGGAACTATAAACGTTTCGTTTGCAACATCCTCCGCCAAAAGGCTGCGCTTTGCCGCAAGGGGGCTATCCGGATGCACAACCGCAAGCAGCCTGTCCCGCGCAAGGGGTACGGTTTCAAACTCAGCACGCGAAGGCAGCGCAACGAATGCGCAGTCAAGCAAAGAACTGCTCAGCATGTCCTCAATGGGCGAATATGTGCCGTTTTCTATTGTTATGGCAATGCCCGGGTAGCGCGCATTGAACCTTGCCATAACGCTTGGCAGCCACGCTATTGCCACGCTTGAAAAAGTGCCTATCCTGAGCGTTCCGCGCTCAACTCCCCTCAACTCCTCTGCCGCGCCGAGCACGGCGTTCTCCGCCGCTATAAGCCGCCGTATGTGCCCTATGAGCGCATTCCCCTCCGGCGAAAGCTCCACGCCCGCCTTTGAACGGATAAGCAGCTGCACGCCCAGTTCCTGCTCCAGCGTATGCACAAGGTGGCTAACGCCCGATTGGGTGTAGCCCAGCTTCTGCGCGGCGGCGGTCATGTTCCCCTCCTCCGCTGCGGCTATAAATGCGGCGTATTTGCTGTTTGCCACGGCAATGCCCTCCCGTTTCGCTTCGTTATGCTTTATTATAATAATTACAGCATTGCCATGTCAATGCATCGCGGCATATTCAATTAGTTGCAAGATATCAGTTTTACTCATGCATAACACAAAGCATATTCATTTTACTTGCGCGGCATATGGTTGTATAATCACATTCGGATTGTATTGCGTTCGTTTTTCCCTAAGAAATACCCATTATTTCCAAGAAAGGGCTGCCGTAACAGAAATGAGCATGAATTCTACCGCTGCGGCTGAGATAAAGGCTGCGGCAAAGGCTAAATCCGGCTTCAAAGCATGGAAGGCGGTTGTATTCCTTATATGCTTCGTGGCGTTTTTTGCGCTGTTCGCCGTGCCGATGGGGCTATCCAACATGATGGATACAATGATGAACACGGCGTACAGGCTACTGATGGACACAACGCTTTACCTTATGGCAATAGCCGTAATAGTTGGCGCGCTTTCCGCCGTGCTTACGGAATTCGGCGTAGTTAAGCTGATAAACCACGTGCTATCCCCGCTGATGCGGCCGCTGTACGGTATGCCGGGAGCCGCGGCGCTGGGCATAGTTACAACATACATGAGCGACAATCCCGCAATACTCACCCTTGCAGACGACCCCAAGTACCGCCGCTATTTTAAGGCATATCAGATACCCGCGCTTACAAACCTTGGCACCAGCTTCGGCATGGGCCTGATAGTTACAACGTTCATAATCGGCCTTGGCACGGCGGGCGGTGAGCACGTTGGGCTGGCGGCGCTGTGCGGCAATCTGGGCGCGATATGCGGCAGCATACTGGCAACGCGCCTTATGCTCCGCCATACGGCAAAGGCAATGAGCCGCGAGGCAGAGGCGGAGCCTATTGATCCCGCGGAGCAGACCAGCGAACCCACGGAGGGCAAGGGCAACGGCCTTATGCGCTTCCTCAATGCGGTTATGGACGGCGGCAAGAAGGGCGTGGACATGGGGCTTGGCATAATACCGGGCGTGCTGGTTATATGCACAATAGTAATGATGCTTACCAACGGCCCATCGGAAACCGGCGCATACACCGGCGCGGCTTACGAGGGCATACCCGTATTCCCATGGATAGCGGAAAAGCTTGATTTTATACTGCATCCGCTGTTCGGCTTCTCCTCAAGCGCAGGACTGAGCGTGCCGGTAACGGCGCTTGGCTCGGCAGGGGCGGCGCTGGGGCTTATACCCGGGCTTCTGCAAAGCGGCATGGCAAACACCAACGATATAGCCGTTTTCACGGCAATGTGCATGTGCTGGAGCGGCTATCTGAGCACGCATGTATCCATGATGGAGCTGCTGCACAGCACGCGCTTCACCGCCAAGGCCATACTGTACCACACGATAAGCGGCCTGTTCGCGGGCGTTGTGGCAAACTGGCTGTTTAAGCTTTTAATGCTGATAGTGTAGAATGTTCGGTTCAACCCCTCAGTCTCACTTCGTTCGACAGCTCCCTCTAAGAGGGAGCCTTTTGGCATAGTGCGTATAGCCGTTAGAGCAACTTAACCAACCTCACTGCGCAGGCAGGCGACTGCCCTTGCGCTTATGCATTCGCCGCGGCCTTCGGCATTCATGCCCTCGGTAGTGGTGGCCTTCACGCTCACGGCGGCTGTGCTTACGCCGAGCGCGGCGGCAATGTTGGCGCGCATGGCGTCTATGTACGGGGCGAGCTTGGGGCGCTGGGCTATTATCGTTGCGTCTATGTTGCCCACGGCGTAGCCCGCGGAGCGTATCTTTTCATATGCGGCGCTCAGCAGCGTAAGGCTGCTTATGCCGCGGTAACGTTCATCCGTATCGGGGAAGTGGCGGCCTATGTCCCCCAGCGCAGCCGCGCCCAGCAGCGCGTCCGTCACGGCGTGCAGCAGCACGTCCGCATCGCTGTGGCCAAGCAGGCCCTTTTCGTATGGAATATCCACCCCGCCAAGTATCAGTTTACGGTTTTCGGTAAGTATATGCGTATCCTCTCCGCAGCCTATGCGCATCGTGTCCCCCCTTGCGGCAGTGAAAAACGGTATGTCCGCCGCGTATGTAAGCTTTTGATTCATTATGCTGCCCTCGCTGTAATGCGGCGCGCCAATGCAGCGCATGTATACGGCGCAGTCGTCCGTGTCCGGATAGCCATCGGCGCGGCTTTTGTCATACGCAGCGGCAATGGAGTCCAAATCAAAGCATTGCGGCGTTTGCATTACGAGAAGCCCGTCCCGCTCCACGCTTTGCCCGTCCGCACGCCTTAGCGTATCCCGTGCGGGAATGGCGGCTATGCCGCTGCCGTGCGCAAATGCGGCTTCCACCGCGCGGCATATCGTGCCGCTGTCCACAAGGCAGCGCGCGGCGTCATGTATCGCAATAACGGCCTTTCTGCCCGCGCTCAGGCGCAGCGCTTCCCTAACGCAGTTGTGCGCGCTTTCCCCGCGGCTTGCACCCCCGGCTATAACGTGTACCTTTTCATAGCGGCTGCATAATGCCTTCACGGCCTCCGTATTTGCCGCAGAAGTGGCAACAATAATGCCCTCTATATTTATGGGGCATGCCGAAAAAGCCTCTATGGAAAGCTCCACGGGGCTTTTACCGCCGAAAGACAGGCTAAGTTTGTCCCTGCCCATGCGGCAGGATGAGCCCGCGGCAAGTATCGCCGCGAACACGGGCGCGCTATCGTGCATCATTCGCCGAGTATTTCATACATTGCGGCAGCCTCGCCCTTGGGGGCGAATTCGCGCACGCTTATTACCTTAACGCGCATATGCTTGCCGCCCATCAAAATGTCCAGCTCGTCGCCTTCCTTAACCTCGGTAGAGGGCTTGGCGACCTTGCCGTTTATCTGTATGCGGCCCAAGTCCGCCGCCTGCGCGGCAACGGTGCGCCGCTTGATTATGCGCGATACCTTCAGGTATTTGTCCAGTCTCATGTTGTGTCTCCTTTGAAAATAGTTAACTCCATTTGTAGGGGCGGCTATTGGCCTCCCGCCGTGGCTATGCTTTTTGCCTCAACCCCTCAGTCACGGCTTGCGCCGTGCCAGCTCCCCGTTCGGGGAGCCTTTAACTCCCTCAGTCTATTCGCTAACGCTCATAGCCAGCTCCCTCGGTGAGGGAGCCTTTTGGCCGATGTCCAAACTCTTACGTTAAGCCTCCATCCTTGAGGGAGGTGGATTTTGCGAAGCAAAAGACGGAGGGAGTCAGCCTGCCCTGAAAGGGGAGGTGTCAATGAGCGTCAGCGAATTGACGGAGGGGTTATAAAGCAGCTAACAGCACTTTACTTGTTACAACCCCTCAGTCACGGCTTGCGCCGTGCCAGCTCCCTCTAAGAGGGAGCCTTTTGGGCGGTATCTAAACTCTTGCGTTAAGCCTCCCTCATTTAGGGAGGTGGATGCGAGCAAAGCGAGCAGACGGAAAGAGTTAGAGCGGGCAGCTAATAGCCGCCTCTACAACGCCTAAGCGCAATTTCACCCCATGCGTAAGCATGCTACCTTCTCGGGCTTATGGCGGGGCGGATACGCTCGTCATAGAACCGCTGGCACATCCAATACAGCTTATCGTATGCGAAAAACGCCGCCTGCATTATGAGCACTATTGCCCATATGGGCAGCGCAACGCTGAGCGTAGTCATATCAAACCCAAAAAGCTTTATCGCCGCAAACACGCCCAGCACCGTGAATACATCGCAGTAAAGCACCTTTACCGCGCTCTGCACCACCTTATCGGGCATAACGGAATCTAACCACGTTTTGAATATGCCGAAATGCCCAAGCAGCACTATGTACGGCACGGCAGCGGCACGGCTGGGCAGTATCAAAAGCGAAAGCACGCCCGTTGCCAAATAAACGCCAACCGCGCCCAAATACGCGCTTTCGGCCGCAGGGACATACACAAACAGCGATGCTAAGAAATACAGCGCCACGCGACCCGTTGGCAGCACAGCCGCCGCATACAGGCACAGCACGCCCAGCGCCGTGCACATTGCGCCCAATGATATAAGTTTTGCTCCGCTAAGCCTTCTCATTTTGCGTCACCTCAGCAGCAGCGTATCAAATCGCCGCCCATGCATTCGCAGCAGCAGTCCGCGCACATAAGGCCGGAGCATATGTCGCACGCGGAGCAATTGCCGTAGCTTGTGCTCTGCCGCGGGCGGGAATACGGGTTGCCCGTGTAGCGCAGGGTATTGTAGGCTTGGGCATATTCCGCGTTGCCCGGCTCCGTGCGGTACGCCCGGCCGAGGAACTCCCGCGCCTTGTCGTACCAGCCCTGCCTAAGATATATTATGCCGTACAGATAGTACCATTCGGCGTTGCGGGTCTGTATGCTGTCAAGTATTGTCTTTGCCCCGTCCAGATTGCCGGCGTTTATAAGGCTGCGCGCGCGCACGAACCTGTCCGCTTCGGGGCCGGAATAGCTCCCGCCGTGGCCGCCCGCGCCGTATGCTGCGCCGGAGTATCCGCTGGACGCGGTTTTGCCGGGGTTTTTGGTAAGCTGGTCGTAGGCTTCGTTTATCTCCTTCAGCTTTTCGTTGGCAAGCTGCTTCATATCCGGGTCGGTATACTTATCCGGATGGTATTTTTTCACCAGCGAAAGATACGCTGCGCGTATCTCCTCGTTCGTTGCGCCCTCGTTCACGCCCAATACCTTATACGGATTCGTCATCGTTCCCTCCAATTAAGCGGCGCGTTTTCAGCCCGCAGCCTTCCTTCAGTATGTTTTCTATTATAGCCCCGTCCTCAAGGGGCCTAAGCAGCATATATGCTTCCTCCGCTTCCTTCAGCGAATTGAAAAGCATTATCTCCGCCCGCTCGCGAAGCTCGGCCTCGTTTGCGTCTTTAGCGGCAATGTTAAACGCGTTGTATGCGCCGCTTTCCCTGTCCCGCGCACGGTCGTCCCATGCATCCATTATATATACCCAGCGGCCCAGCGCGGCGCACAGCGCGGCAAAGGCCTTCCTTATGGGCATGTTCTCTATCGGTGCGCAAAGCGCTGCGGAGTGCATCAGCCCCGCAAATGCGGCGGCGGGGGCGTCTATGCTGCCGTCCATGCTTTTTTCTATGGCGTTCAGCTCCGCCATGCTGCGCTCTATTGCGCCGCACAGGGCTTTGTTATATCGCCTTGCCTTGGCATAGTCCTGCTTCAGCGCGGCGCGACCCACCTTGGCGCGTATGCGCTTCTGCCCGCGCTCGTCCGCAATATCGTCGCAAAGCTTGTTGTACGCAAGGGCAACGTTTACGTCTGCGGCAAAGTCTATGCCCGCGCTTTGCTCTATTATGGGCATGGGCTTCTTCAGCGGCTTATAGCCGCAGCGCATGGGGATGCATCTGCTTGGCCCCAGCGTATTGCATAGCGCAAGGGCGAAAAATGCGCAGTCGTAATTGAGCGTCAATCGGGCGGTTTGGGAATACCGCGCGCCTATGCTTTTGCACAGGGCGCAGTAAAACGCGCGGTAGCGCGTAAGCTCCTTCATCTTCAGTTCGCCCTTATCCGGCTCAATATATCCAAACATAGCCGTATTGTAGCATATTTTAAGGCGTTAGCCAATAGCGGGGAAGAATATGGGCATATATATGTGTAAATTATAACATATATGTGACAGTTCATATCAATTTGACCCGATAATAACATTCTTTTACCCATAAGCGGAGGCAATGCCCCCATAAATGCGCAGGATAGCACAAAAATCTTGCATAGGCTTATGTTTTTGCTTGCCTGTATGGGAGAATAATAGTATAATGTCCATTAAGTGCGAAAGGGCGGCTGCCCCTTTGCGCGACAATGTGTTTTTATTTAAATTGAATATTGGAGGACTGAAATCAATGTCGAAAAAGTACGTTTACCAGTTCAGCGAAGGCAACGCTTCCATGCGCAACCTGCTGGGCGGTAAGGGCGCCAACCTGGCCGAAATGACCAAGATAGGCCTGCCTGTTCCCCAGGGCTTCACCATCTCTACCGAGGCTTGCACCCAGTATTACGAAGATGGCCGCAGGATTAACGACGAAATCCAGGCGGAAATAATGGAAAACATCATAAAGATGGAAGAAGTGACCGGCAAGAAGTTCGGCGATAAGGAAAATCCGCTCCTCGTCTCCGTCCGTTCCGGCGCGCGCGCTTCCATGCCCGGCATGATGGATACCATACTGAACCTGGGTCTCAACGAAGAGGTTGTTGAAATAATCGCAGCCAAGAGCGGCAATCCCCGCTGGGCTTGGGACTGCTACAGAAGGTTCATACAGATGTTCTCCGACGTTGTTATGGAAGTCGGTAAGAAATACTTTGAAAAGCTGATAGACGCCATGAAGGAACGCAAGGGCGTTACCAGCGACCTGGATTTGGATGCGAATGACCTGCACGAGCTGGCCGATCAGTTCAAGGCCGAATACAAGCAGCAGATCGGCAGCGATTTCCCCACCGACCCGAAGGTGCAGCTGTTTGAGGCTATCAAGGCCGTTTTCCGCAGCTGGGACAACCCCCGCGCCAACATTTACCGCATGGATCACGACATTCCCTATTCCTGGGGCACTGCCGTTAACGTGCAGATGATGGCCTTCGGCAACATGGGCGACGACTGCGGCACCGGCGTTGCGTTCACCCGCAGCCCCGCCACCGGCAGCAAGGGCCTCTTCGGCGAATTCCTGACCAATGCTCAGGGCGAGGACGTTGTTGCCGGCGTGCGCACCCCCATGCCCATAAGCGAGATGGAGCAGAAGTTCCCCGAAGCGTTCAAGCAGTTCGTGGAAGTCTGCAAGACCCTTGAAAATCATTATCATGACATGCAGGACATGGAGTTCACCGTTGAGCACGGCAAGCTTTACATGCTGCAGACCCGTAACGGCAAGCGTACCGCTGCCGCCGCCATAAAGATTGCCTGCGACCTGATTGACGAAGGCATGATAAGCGAAGAAGAAGCGCTGATGCAGATAGACGCCAAGTCCCTGGACATGCTGCTGCATCCGCAGTTTGACCCCGCCGCGCTGAAGGCTGCAAAGCCCGTTGGCAAGGCCATAGCCGCCAGCCCCGGAGCTGCCGCGGGCAAGATCGTGTTCACCGCCGAGGATGCGGTTGAGCAGGGCAAGATGGGCGAGAAGGTAGTTCTCGTTCGCCTTGAGACCAGCCCCGAGGATATTGAGGGCATGAAGTATTCCCAGGGTATTCTGACCGTTCGCGGCGGACAGACCTCCCACGCGGCCGTTGTTGCGCGCGGCATGGGTACCTGCTGCGTATCCGGCTGCGGCGAAATAAAGATGGACGAAGAGAACAAGCAGTTCACCCTTGGCGGTAAGACCTATCACGAGGGCGACGTGCTGAGCCTTGACGGTTCCACCGGCTGCATCTACGATGTTCTTATCCCCACCATCCCCGCCGACCCCAACAGCGGCTATTTCGGACGCATAATGGAAATGGCAGACAGGCACAAGAGGCTTGCCGTGCGCACTAATGCAGACAATCCGCATGATGCCTCCGTGGCGGTAAGCTTCGGCGCGCAGGGCATTGGCCTTTGCCGTACAGAGCATATGTTCTTCGATGAGGACCGCATCCCCGCCATGCGCGAAATGATAGTGTCCAAGACCGAAGAAGCCCGCCGCAAGGCGCTGGATAAGCTGCTGCCCATGCAGAGGAGCGACTTTGAAGGCATCTACAAGGCCATGGGCGAAAACCCCGTTACCATCCGCTTCCTTGATCCCCCGCTGCATGAGTTCCTGCCCCATAAGGACGAGGAAATTGCAGAGCTTGCCAAGGAAATGGGCATGACCTTTGAAGAGCTGAAGGCCACCGTTGCCAGCCTGCATGAATTCAACCCCATGATGGGCCATCGCGGCTGCCGCCTGTGCGTGACCTATCCCGAAATTGCGGAAATGCAGACCCGCGCCGTTATAGAGGCCGCCATCAACGTGCGCCGCGAAACCGGGCTGAACATAGTTCCCGAAATCATGATTCCCTTGGTAGGCGAAGTGAAGGAGCTTGCTTACGTTAAGAGCTTCGTCGTAAAGACCGCCAAGAAGGTAATGGAGGAGAACAACACCGAGTTCAAGTTCCTCGTGGGCACCATGATAGAGATCCCGCGTGCGGCCCTTACCGCCGACCAGATAGCCACTGAGGCGGAGTTCTTCTCCTTCGGCACCAACGACCTTACCCAGATGACCTTCGGCTTCAGCCGTGACGATGCGGGCAAGTTCCTGAGCGCTTACTACGAGAAGAAGATTTACGAGTCCGATCCCTTCGCGCGCCTTGACCAGATTGGCGTAGGCAAGCTGGTGGACATGGCTGCCAAGATGGGCCGCGCTACCCGTCCGGACATCCATCTGGGCATCTGCGGCGAGCACGGCGGCGATCCTTCCAGCATAGACTTCTGCCACCGCGTTGGTCTTGACTACGTATCCTGCTCGCCTTATCGCGTGCCTATCGCCCGCCTTGCCGCGGCCCAGGCCAACATAAGGAACAAATAAGAAATAAGTATTCAGGTTTGAATAAAGCTAAACCGGGGGACGGATTGCCGTCCCCCGGTTTGTTTGTATTTACCGCAGCCCCTATATAAAGAACTTCCTTCTCAGTCCCTCGCGCATCTTGGGGCAGCAGGCGATAACGATAAGCGTTACGCCGAAAATAAGGCTGCACGCCAGCGGATACAGCGACCACACGAGCGTATCGCTCACATGGAACGTTATGTTTATAAGGAACTCCACAAGCACCGCGAAGCCGCCAATGGCTATGAGCGTGCCCGCGTACACGAACAGGTGGCCTTTCCTAAGATAATGCAGCAGAGTTACCGCGGCGCAGGCAATAAGCATAGCCCCGCCTGTCACGGGGAACGCGAAGGAAAGGAACCAATGCCCGTTCACGGCAAAATCGATATACAGTAAATATAGCCCTATCGCCACAAAGTCCGCCGCAACGAATATAACCGGCGTTGCATGGCGGAACCACATGGGCAGCACTACTATTATGTATACAAGCGCAAGTGCGCCCGCCGCATAGCCCGACCATACAAGCGTTCCGTTCACCTTCCAGTCGCACAGCAGCGACAGCACAAACGGCACCAAGAACATTATGCTTGTTATGAACAGCATGCCCGAGCGGCTGGCCGTTTCAGCAGGCCGCCTGCTTTCGGCGGGATACGGCTTTTCGCCGTCCGGCCGCTTCATGTCCGGATGGAACACCACCGTGCCGCAAAGCGGGCATTTTTCCTCGCTGTCCTTCAGCTCCACTCCGCATTTTATGCAATACATATGTATTCGTCTCTCCTTTCTTTCCCATCCGTTTAAGCCTGATTGCTCTCCACGGCGGCGTTAAGCCCCTGCCGCTTGAGCGCGCGGAAGAACCTCAGCTCAAGCTCCGGCTCCTTTATGTTGCGGATCATGTTTATGTACATTGTGCCGTTGTATGTTATTATGCCGCAGTTGTGCGGCGCGCGCGCCTGCACGCCTATTATGAAGTCCATTCGCTCAACGTACTTGGGCATATCCCCGGGCAGCGTAACATTGCCAAGGTTGGATAGGCACAGGCAGCTTTTCCTCTCCCCCACCGCATCGAACACGGCCTTCATGGCAATGTTCTTTATGAAAAGCGGCATTACCTTCAGCGCAAGCGCCCGCTCACTGCTCACATTTGTTGCAATGCGGGTGCCCATAAGCTTTGCGGTATAGTCAAGCCCCATGCGGTGATGCACTATGGCGCATATTTCATCGAACGTGTATTCCCCGAGCGTGGGATCGACCTCCGGCGTTATGTACAGGGCAAAGTTTCTGAGCGTTTTGCTTGAAAAAAGCTTCCTCAGGTTAACGGGGATAAGCACCTTTACCGGCTTTCTCCTGCGGCGGGAATGCACCCTTTCCGCCTGAATTTCAAGTATGGCCTCCATCATTGCCGCACACAGGAACTCCGTCACGGTAACGCCGTGCTCCTTTGCCTTTTTGCGCACATCGTCCGCGCTGAGCATAAGCGTAACAATGTCCACAAAGCCGTTTTCCTCCGGCGTGCCGCTCAGGTGATACGCCGTTTTTTCGCTGCGGCTGGCGCGCACATCCCCGCTGAATTTAAGGAAGCTGTCCTCCAGCTCCTCATCGCTGGGCGCTTCCAGGCGGCAGAGTACGCCGTCCTCATTGGGTATCTCCACGCCATATTTCTGCGTTATGTATTCCGCAACCAGCGTTTTAACGAATGTCAGCGCGCCGTTGCCGTCCGTCAGCGCGTGGAAGAACTCCACCGCTATGCGCTTTTTGTATACTATAACCCTAAACGCGCACTCCCGCACCTCCTTGAAAGGCACATACGCCAGCGGGTAAGCCTTCTCGTCCCGAATCTTGGGTGCGTTTGAAAGCTCCTCCAGGTAATACCAGAACGTGCCCCGCCTCAGCCGCACGGCTATGGACGGGAACCGCCGCACCGTAACATCCAGCGCGGCCTGAAGCACCTCCCTGTCCACGTTTTCCGTCATAGTGGCGGACACGCGGAAGAAATTATTCCAGTTTTTCCGCCTTGCCGCGGGGTAAATCTTCGCCGCGTTGTCCAGCCGCATCCACCTAAGCTTTCTTTCCGGGCAAAGATGGTCGTTGAGGAAAGCGTTTATGGCTGTGAAATCATCCTGATTTTCATTAAGCTGATACAGCACATATGCGTGCCAACGCTCCGGCGCAATTATAAGCCTGCTCTTGCAGCCGCACTCGGTCAGCCGCCTGTTGAGTAGCACGGAATCATCCAGCAGTATTTCGTCCCCGCCAGCGAATATGAGCGAAGGCGGCATGCCCGTAAGCTCCCCGAACAGGGGCGATATTGTCTGCTCCCGCCTGTCGTGCTCACCGGCGTAGCATTGGGCGTAAAACTCCAGCACCTCCGCCGTAAGCGAAACGTCCTTTTCACGGTTGGTTTCGTATGTGCTGCCGGAGGCCGTAAGGTCCGCCCACGGGGAAATGGCTATTATTCCGCAGGGCAGCGGCAGCGAAAGCTCCTTCAGCTTTAAGCACAGTGCAAAGCACAGCCCGCCGCCCGCGCTTTCGCCGCAGAGCATTATATGCTCCGGCTTATAGCCCTTCTGCCGAAGGTAGTTATATGCTTCCAGCGCGTCCTCCACCGCCGCAGGGTATGGGCTTTCCGGCGCCAGCCTGTATGCCGCAGCAAACACGCGCACGCCTTCCTCGTCCGCAAGCGTTGCGCCAAAGCCCTTTGCGTAGTCAAGGTCTCCGCAGGTGTATCCCCCGCCGTGCAGGTAAAGTATAACGCCCTGCCTGCGCTCGTCCTTGGGTATTATCCACGCGCCTTCAAAGTTTGCGAAGGCATGATCGCGCGTGATCACGTCCTTCCTATGTATGGCTTCCATCAGCTCGCCCAGCTTATCCTGCCCGCGGCGTATAGTTTCCAGCGAACAGTTAGCCACCAGCGGCTTGAAGAAGTTCAATTGAGAGTGAACCAGTTTTGCCGGCAGACCCATAGTAATCTTTCCTTTCGTTGCCATAAAGCATTTTTCATGCTGAATTTATATTATACCATGGTTATGCGCAAAAACAAAAACAGCTATGCGGCAAGAATGTAAAAAAGATAGCACTTGCAAAAAAATGCTGCGCAAAAGCGGACAGCCCATGCCGGACTGCCCGCTGTTTTACTTCAGCTTAAATTATATGCTTTCGGGAACGTGGCTGTTTATGCGCGCGTAAAGCTCCGCCACTATTTCCTTGGTGCGCTGCATGGCGCATTCAAGGGGAACGTCCTCCTTTATGGTCTTGTCCCTTGTAACTATTTCAACCACGCCGCGGTCAAGCGTCTTGGGCGATATTACTATGCGCACGGGGCTGCCCAAAAGGTCTGCATCCGAGAACATGAAGCCTGCGGACACGGTGCGGTCGTCAAACAGCACTTCGTAGCCTTCGTCCATAAGTGACTTATAAAGCTTATTGGCTTCCTCCTTAACGTGCGCCTGATCCGCACGCAAGGCGCATATCTCTATTTCCCAAGGGGCTATTGATATGGGCCATACCGGGCCGTACTGGTCATGATGTTCCTCGCACACGCTGGCCATCAGCCTGCCCACGCCTATGCCGTAGCAGCCCATTATGGGGTTGACGCGGTTGCCCTTTTCATCGTCATAGGTCATGCCCATGGATTCGGTGTAGCGGCGGCCAAGCTGGAATATGTTGCCGACCTCTATGCCGTTTTTAATGGTAAGCGAATGCTTGCCGCACTTGGGGCATACGCCGCCCACGGTCGCCTTGGCAACGTCCACATATTCGGCATTAGGCACGTCCCTATCCATGTTGAGCCCAGTGAAGTGGTAGCCTTCTTCATTCGCGCCGCACACAAGGTTCCTTGTGCCTTCAAGCGAACGATCGTACACCACGGTTATGCCCTTGGCGGGGTTTACGGGGCCAATCGCGCCCGCAACAAGGCCGGCGTGGTCTATTTCAACGGCGGGATGCACCTCCGCCTTAAGATAGTTCCTCAGCTTGGTTTCGTTAACCTCAAGGTCGCCGCGCACGAATACAAGCACATAGCTGTCGTCCTCGTTGCGCTGATAAACAACGGCCTTGGCGCTCTTTTCCGCGCTGCCGTGCAGGAAGTTACACACGTCCTCAATGGTCTTGTTGTCATACGTTGCAACCTTTTCAAGCGGGGCCATGGCTTCATCGGGGTCGTTATGCACTATGCAGTCCGCCGCCTCCATGTTCGCGCGGTAGCCGCACTCCGGGCAAAGGACGATGGTATCCTCGCCAATATCGGTAAGCAGCATGAACTCGTGGCTCACCTTGCCGCCCATCATGCCCGAATCGGACGCAACGGCAACGACTTCCGGTATGCCTACGCGGGCATATATGCGCTCATACGCGCGGTAGCAGCGCTTATAATACCGCTCCAGATCCTTCTGCGAGGTATGGAACGAATAGCCGTCCTTCATAGTAAATTCGCGCACCCTTATAAGGCCGCCGCGGGCACGGGGCTCGTCGCGGAACTTAGTCTGTATCTGATATATCATAAAGGGATATTTCTGATATGTGCTCGCCACGTTCATGGCCATATGCACGGCCGCTTCTTCATGAGTCATGCCAAGCACCATATCCGCGCCGCTCCTGTCCTTAAAGCGTAAAAGCTCCTTGCCGACGCTTTCCCAGCGGCCGGAAGCCTGCCAAAGCGTTGCGGGCATAGTAACGGGGAACAGTACCTCCTGCCCGTCTATCCTGTCCATCTCCTGGCGCAATATCGCCTCTATCTTATTATGTATACGCCGCGCGGGAGGCATAAGGGAATATATGCCGTTGCCCACCTGCTTGATATAGCCGCCCCTTACCATAAGGTTTTGGCTTTCTATTTCCGCAACCCTGTCCTTATACCTTTCGCCTAACAGCTCGCTGACTTTCATGTTTCACCTTTCCTATCCGCCTAACGGGATAACGCCGTTTTTGTCATACCCTGCATTATACCACGCGCGCGGCAAAAAACAAACATTTTAGGCAATATTGTTGACTATTGCGCAAGCATTTTTTATAATATGCTTTCGCATCACTATCATCAGTTGAGGAATGTGCCATGTATCGTGACCTTACGCGCGGGAGCATATCCCGCTCGCTCATTCTGTTTGCGCTGCCAATGATGGCGGGCAATATGCTGCAGCAGTTTTATAACATTGCCGATACGCTTATCGTATCCCGTGCGCTTGGCGCAAACGCGCTTGCCGCGGTTGGTTCGGCCTATACGCTCATGACGTTTCTCACTTCCATATTCCTGGGGCTGAGCATGGGTTCGGGCGCGCTTTTTTCGATATACCGCGGGCGGAACGATTCAGCTTCGCTGAGATCAGGCATATTGCATGCGTTCATTCTCCTCCTTTCAATAACCGTGCTTATTAACGCCGCAGTATACGCCTTCATGGAGCCTATACTCTTGTTCCTGCGCGTGCCGGACGCTGTGCGCGGCGGTATGCGCGAATATTTGGCAATTATATACGTTGGGCTTATTGCGACCTCGCTTTACAATTATGTTTCCTGCCTGCTGCGCGCGCTTGGCAATTCTTCCGTGCCGCTGATTTTCCTTGCGATATCCGCCGTGCTGAACATTGCGCTTGACTTGATATTCGTGTTGGTATTCAGTTGGGGCATTGCGGGCGCAGCTTGGGCAACGGTTATTGCGCAGTACGTTTCAGCGGTGGGCTTATGCCTGTATGTGCTTTTCAAATGCCCGGAGCTTATCCCAAGGCGCGGGGATATGCGCTTCAGCAAGCCTATACTGAAGGATATATTCAGCCTGTCCTCCCTCACCTGCCTTCAGCAGTCCGTAATGAACTTCGGCATACTTATGGTGCAGGGGCTTGTAAACAGCTTCGGCGCTACGGTAATGGCCGCGTTTGCCGCCGCGGTGAAGATAGACACATTCGCCTACCTTCCCGTACAGGACTTCGGCAACGCTTATTCCACATTCGTTGCGCAGAACCATGGAGCGGGCGACCATGGGCGCATACGTTCAGGCACAAAGCAGGCGTTTATTATAAGCGCGGCGTTCAGCATAGCGATATCGGCGCTGGTGTTCGCATTCGCCCGCCCGCTGATGCTTATATTCATAGACGCAAACGAAACAGCCGTGCTGCTGGCGGGAATAAAATATCTTCGCATAGAAGGCGCGTTCTATTTCGGTATAGGCTGCCTTTTCCTGCTGTATGGCTATTTCCGCGCAGTGCAGCGGCCCGCAATGTCCGTTGTGCTTACGGTTATATCGCTGGGCACGCGCGTGGCGCTTGCGTATATACTTTCCGCAAAAATAGGCGAAATAGGCATATGGATGGCAATACCCATAGGCTGGCTGCTGGCGGACGCGACTGGTTTGATTACAATGTTCAAAAGCAGGCGTTTACAAAAGCAATAAAGGCGGGTAAACTATAGCTATAAACGCTGAACGGGGTGAATATTATGAGCAAAGTTGAAACGCTTGTATCTCAATATAAAAACGAACTTAAATACGCCGGCCCATTCTATATTTCGCACGAGGGCTTCGGCGCGGCGCCGCTGGGGCAGATAGACTACCCTGCGCTTTCCATGGCCTTTGCCGAATGGCTTGATGCGCGCGGGATACTGCCGGAAATAGTTGGCTGGAGCAACAAAACCGGCTTCTGCGATGCGGACGCAGCGGGCTATGCCGCCGCATTCCCCGCAAACGAAAACGGCCTTGCAGCCGCGCTGAGCGAGCTTGAGACCGCCATATGGGACGAATTTTGCAAAGAGAGCATCTGGGACGAATGTATATACGATTCCCAAATGCCGGACGAGGGATGAAGCAGCAGGGTTAATGCCATCTTGAATATTCCGCGCCAAGGCTTTGCAGGCGGGCTATTCGTTCATCCTTTCCCGGATGCTTTGAATACAGCGCCTTCAAAATGCTGCCGGGCGGCGCACTGTCCGCCAGATTATCCAGCGCCCATGCAAGCTGCCCGCCAAAGCCCAGCTTATATGCGAACTCATCGGCAATGAATTCGTTTCTTCTTGCCGACCACATTAAAAACAGCATACAGAACTTTGTCCACGCAAAAACGCTAAGCGCGGCAATGCTGCCGAAAAGCCCTATCAGGCAGCCTGCGCCGCTTTTTCGCGTACCGATCGCAGCAAGCCCGAATATTCCAGATATTGCCCATGCAGCAAGCTTAAGTATCAGCAAGAAAATGGAAACCACTGCGTTTGCCCCGCCTATGAGCAGCTGTATTTCGGAATGGCGGTTCGCAATGTGCCCAAGCTCGTGCGCAAATATGCCCATTATCATTTCGTCCGGAAGATCAAGAAGTCCCTCCGTAACGCCAATAGTCCTCCTGCCGAGCGCGTATGCGTTTACCCCGCTGCCCGGAACTATTTTCAGGCGAAGCGAATCCGCCATATTCGGCGCTTCGCGCTTCGCCCTTCCGTATACTATTTCAAGCAGCGGTATCAGCTTTATCTTCATATCGCGGCGCTTTATGTCCCTCGCACTGGCAAATATGCAAAGCGCCCATTCTCCGACGGGAGAAAAGCCGATCGCTACCGTTATAACATAAACGGCAAGCAATATCATCCCCCCTGCCGGAGTAATACTGTACGGATAAAGCAGGCCTATGATCACAGACAAATTCAGCGCAAAGAATATAAACGTGCCTATATTGCTGAGCCTGAATACCTTGGCCAATGTATCCTTAAATCCCATTTCCCCGTCCTTTCCGCCGCTTGTCAGCGTATCGCCGGGCTATTTATCCTGCCCGCCGTTTCGGCAGTATTGCCTGTATTCTTCGGCCAGCTGATCGTAAAATGCGTGATAATCCCCCGGCCAGCTATATGCGTTCGCGTCATTCGTACTGTCCTGCGAATGGCCGCTTGCAACATCCAGCTCATAGCCGCACTGTTCCAGCATCGCCGCCCTATGCCGAGAGAGCGTATTATTAAGCCACTCCCCGTCTGGAACTCCGCGTTCCATCAGCGCCTCTTTATAATTGTCTATCATCGCATCTGTGCTTTCCACATTGCGCTGCCACATGTTATCGGTCATTTCCCGCGAATAATGCAGGGTAAAGCCGCCTTCTTCCGCCTGGTCCTGCGCCGCGCCGTTCAAATTTGTCTGCTCGTATTCCTCCACCGCCCGCAGTATTTGTATCATGTCCTTTTGGCCTTTAAGAAACACGAGCTGAATTTTCTTGAGCGACGATACGCTTTCGTTTATAACATCGCCAAGCTCCCTGAATTTGTTATCGTTCCATCGGCCGCCAAGCTGCCTGTACTGCGACAATATGGTTTTGTATGCGCGCTCCACCTCTTCGGCAGCCACCGCAAGCATGGTCAGCTGCCTTCTTAATTCATCAGACGAAACAGAAACCGATGGCATTATTCGTTACCCCCTATAACAGAATTCAGGTGTATATGAAGCTCCTCTGCGGATGGGAAAACATACGGCTTCACCTGGAATGTATTCTTGATCGAATCGGAATAATACACCGTGTTATGCTTAAGAGACTTTACCGATATATTCTCTATCAGCGATTCGGCATCGCTGTCGTTAAGCGAGAATACATATCGTTCGGGGAACTTGGGAAGAGTATTTTCCCCAAAGTACATGCATTCCTTAACGCTTTGGAATTCAATACTTCCGATTATGAAGAATATTCCGTAGGCCGTTCCGTCGTCTATCAGCTTAAGCAGCTTGTCCGATACATTCATCGCAGAAGTATCTATTCCCATGCCGAAATCGAACGGATCATCCGGCACTTCCTGAACCGGTGCATCCTCAAGATAATCCGATTCATCTATCGGTTCTCCCTTCAGCATCGACTTGATTATATCCATAAACTGAAGGTTTTTGATCATGATGAATATCTGATCGCCGCTGTTTTTCTTTTTTCTTGCAGTATATATGTCATATACTTCATTGATGCAGCGGATAATGTCTCCCCTGCCGTCAGCCATTGTAAACCTTGAGCCGAAACGCGCGTATTCTTCATAGAAGCGATCGGCCTGAGAAGGACCGAGCAGCCGCTCGCCATCAAAGCAATAGAGCTTGGCGCCATTGTTTTTAAGTATTGCAAGCGAATACAGATTCATAAGATTTTCGGACATACGCTCTCCGCTTCCGCATATCAGCGTATTGTGCTTGCGGCGGCGGTCGAACACTATTCTCAGCGGCGGCGCAACCTTAATAAGCGAGCCTATCTCGACGGCAAGCGGCGCTTCGTCGCCAAGACCAGATGAGCCGAATTCCGTATCCAGCAGAGGCGTTACCTTGCTGCCTTCAAACGTCTGGAGATCGTATTTGTATTCCGTAAGCTCATTGGCGATAATATCAAGGTATTTCTTTTGCGTTGCGTCATCGCAATAAGCCGCCCGGAAGGCTATCAGGTCCTTTTCCGTATATTCCTCGTTCATAACGGCCGTGCCTATCGGCCCTTTCATCATTTTCAATGCTTTCGCATCGTTTCTCTCCGTAAACAGATAATTTGCGTCCCATTCGCCGCATTTCAGGCCTATCCTTATACGCATCTGCTCAATCGTTCCTGTTTCAATCGTAAGATTCGAAATGATTTTTGTGGACTGCGTAGCCATCAACAGGTGCATGCCGTAGGAACGGCCTTCCGTTACTATGCGCTTTGTCAATTCCGCGCAATGGTTCGCCACCTTGCGATTTGTGGAATCGTTATACAGAACCTGAAACTCGTCCATTATTATAAGTATTTTGGGCATTGCCACGCCGGAAAGCTTAACATATTCGCCCAGTGTAGACGCGCCAACAGACTTGAACATCTCGCTTCGCCTGCCAATTTCGCTAACAAGATTTTCAAGTATGCTTTCGCCGAACTCCTGCATTGCATCCAACGCAAGCAGTTTAATATGCGGCAGACGCCTTGAATCATACACCTTGAATTCAGTACCGCTCTTGAAATCCATTAGATAGAGGTTAAGCAGATCCGGTGAATAATTCAGCATTGCGCTCATAATCAGCGTGTGCAGCAGCGTGGATTTACCCGAACCGGTTGCGCCGGCAATGAGCGCATGATGCGAAGACCCACGGCCAAACGTGATAGGCACTATGTGCTCCCCGTCGCCCACGCCAACGGGTATGGACAGACCCTTTTCAAGTGTTCTTGAAAACAGCCCGTCATCCAAAATATCCGTGAAAGACAATCCCTTGTTCTTTATCTTTTCGCTCTCCGCTTTATAATCCTCAACAAATTTGTCGATCTCTCTGTACGTCAAAGGCTCCTTTACGGAAATGGGCAGATTAAACGGAAGGAGAGATATCGCTTTATCCGTCAGTTCTATCTGCGTGCAGCTCCGCTTATAGGTTTCCATATATTCATTAACGTTATCATAAGAGGAATAATGCACGCCGCGATTATGGCATATAATTGTATAAACGCCGCACTTTCCGCCGTTTTTGAGTATGTTGTTCAGCATGCTCAATGCTCTTGCGTCAAAGCCGCCCGGGAAATCATATATTACAAGCAGCGTTATGGGCTCCGCCATATTTGGCGTATTGCGGTTATATTCCAAAAGATTGGCAAAGCGGCTGCCGAGCTTTTCCTGAATAAGGCTGTCTATCTGCCGGTTCAATTTATTCAGCCGCTCGTAAATATCATCCGCGTTCGAATAGATATTGTCGTCAAATACGTCCGGGCAGGCCTTCTTGAAGCCGAGGAACGGCGTTACGCTTCCGCCTTTTTTCTCGGCATCGAATATTACAACATCTGTCTTCGTAACCGGCAGTGCCGAAAGGAAGCTCCATATAACATTATGCGTAAACGCAGCCGCATTTCCCGCCCGGCTTTCGTCAAAGGACAGCAGCAGGTTCGCAGATTGACTTAAATCAAGCGAAAGCGTAAGCATTATGCGCCCATTCGGTGCCGCAAAGCTGCTTTTGATCTTTTCGCAGCCGAAGCAGTCCGCAAACACATCCTGCGGATACTGTGTTTGGCCTATTATCACCTGCTCCGGATACACGTTGGCCGCCTGCGGAACGTGCCCGTAGCCATTGTCATAAGCGCTCGCTGCATCGCAAACGTCCTTTATGCTTTGCTCAAGCGCCGCTTCATCCCGGCTGTCCACCAGCCGCTTTATGATCGGCGGGAAAGCGATGCCACGGTTCTTTATGCTTTCGTTAATAAGCAAATACTTTGAAAAGAAAGCGTTGAATTCGTTTCGCAGCGGCATTGCGCAGCACGTTAAATCAAGCCCTGATGCAGTGAATTTGGTGTTTCTCTGCTGTATAAAAGCGCAGGCCTTTCTTATTTTCGCAATATGGTTTATGTATTCTTTTGAGTAAACATTCGAAGATATTTCGCCGCTTTCGGTAATGGCAACATATATCCCGCACTGCGGCCCGTGAACAATAATGTTTTCAAGAGCAGAAAGCAGATATTCATCAAAGCCCTTGGGAAAATCAAAAACCGTAAGAAGTTCGACACGGCATTCGCTGTTTGGATTATCCTTTGCGTATCCGAAAACAGATGCATACTGAGTTCCCAAAACATCCTGAGAAATACGCTCTACCTCTTCGTTCAGCGCCCGTATTTTTGCGGCAGCCGCTTCGTAGTTTGTATAGAACTGGCCGTCAAAAAGCTCCGGCATTTTCTTCCTCGCGTCGAAATAGGGCGCTGCGCTGTTGCCATGGTTTTCGCAGTCTATCACGCTAAGTTTAAGCTTTGATACCTGCACGGATGACAAGAATGAAAACATTATTCCGTGTATAAGCTGCTTTACCGGCTCCGAGCCGGTTCCGTCCGTCTTAATATAAAATGACAAAGGGGACGTAGTCGAGCATATCAGCGGAAACTTGATGCTCCCGTCGCTTATGATCGCATTGCATTTTTTGTTTATGATCTTGTTTATCGCATCCGACTTAATAAAGTCGGCTATCGGATAATCCACAATCGCCGCAGCAAGCATATTATTGGCGACCGGAACGGCGGAATTGACCTTGCCGAATGAATCGCTGAATTTATTCAGCGCCTCCCTCATTCTGTTAATAAGCGTTTTGGGAAGCAGCTTGTCAAACTCAGCATCCGCTTTCATTGCAAAGCTGGCCATGTTATGCTCATATTCCGTCGCCAAGGCTTCTATTTCCAAATGCTGCGTCGCTTCAAGCTTTTCCCTCTGCGCTTTATATTCGGAGTCCATGTCGGCGATCGTTTCGGCCGTTATCTCCGGCATTGCGGAGCCAATCTCAGTCACAAACGCATCCACCGTGTTGAGCAGGATTATCAGTTCCTCGTACTCCTGTTTGCGTTTGCTTGAGAACAGATAGTTTAACCCGTTTATAAGGCTTGGGAGTATATCGGTGGAGTACTTGCGGCTCAAATCCGAATAGCGATGCTTAATTTGATCGAGTGCTTTAAAATAATCGCCGTTGGAATCATATTTTCTGTCTTTCACACCGGCAAGCTCAAGCTCTTTTTTCTTTTTGGTTTTTACATAGTATTTGTCTGCATGCGAAAGCTGCTCATCGAGCGCATGCATTTCCCGCTTGATCCTTTTTGCCTCATTTATCATATTCTTGGATCTTGCCTTGGTGTTTTCAATTGCGTTTTGATGATCGGAATCAAGCTTGCGCATTATATCGCAATGATTCTCCTTCATTTTCACTTCCTTGACGCAGTACAGCTTTTGCATGTTCAGCGCAAAGCCGTCCGTTTTGTCAATAAGTGCGTTCATATCCTGTATCAGCCGAAAAGTTTCCTGATATGTCATGGGTATGAGTTCCATAGATACCTCCGTCGCACTTTCCTGTTTTTGCTTTTAATCCGCACAAAAACTATTTTTCTTCCGCTTCATACATGCATATTCCGTCGCCCTTGCATTTTTTTCTGTTGTAGCAAACCACCAGTGACGTTGTTACCTGAAGCGGATAGCTGAATATTTCAACCATTTCTCCGCCGATCTTTGGGTTATCGGTATTGCATATGATTGTATATTGCGCAAGGTTGTTCAAAAGGCGCGGAATATAGTCCGGATCAGTGGAATTGAGTATATCGATTATCAGCTTTATGCCTATCGTGGTAATAAAATTGATATCCACCGAAATACCGGGCTCAAATTTCATTCCCTCTGTGTTTTCCTGATTAGAATATATGTGATGATTGGCCTGAGCCCTTGCGGAAATGTTTCCCCCATCGCCAAGCGCGCATTCGTAGCATGGCATTCCCCTGCCGGGAATATGATAGAATATCTCTCCCGCGTATGCCCTTTCCCAGAAGCCTATGGACAGGAAAGCCGCCGAATAGTAAATGCTTATCCGGTTGGCATAAACGTCCGCATCCCTGTTATCCGCACATCCTACGAATATCGTTTGATCAGCCGTACAGAATTCATCAAGCATTGCCTTGGGAATGTTTTGAACTATCCCTTCAAAGCGGATGACCTCAACGTTCGGATTTATGTTTTTCAGTTTTCTCCCCAGCGCGTTTACCTTCAGGTCGCCAACGTCCTCGATGCCGCACTGATGCCTGCACACGTTATGGTATTCCACTATATCCGCATCGCAAAGCAGGAAGTGCCCCACGCCGGCTCTTGCAAGCTCCATCGCCACAAGGCTGCCCACTGAACCGCAGCCCAAAATGACCGCCCGTTTATGCGTCATTTTATCGGTTTCCAGTATTCCTTTATTGCGGGAGAAAATGCTTTGATACAGCCCGTATGCTTCAACCTTCAGCTTCTTTCCGTCATAATAAAATTCAAGCTGCTCCCCCGTAAAAACCGCGCAAAACCCCGCCCGTGTTTCAGGGTCTTCGTTCGGCGCAAGAACATCGCACAGATGCTCCCCCCTGTCGCTCAACTGCGCCGGGAAAACATTGAAAATGCTTGTATCTTCAAAATATCTTCCGTAAAGCGCTTTAATATTCCCGTCATGAAGCTGCTCATCGGAAATAAAAACCGTCTTTTCTATTTTTTCGCCAAAAATGCTCTCAATTTCATTCATCGTCAGTCTCTCCGTTTTTAATGCCAGTCAAAAACTTAAGCCAGCCGTTCAAGGCGCCGCCTCCATTCGTATGCGCTGCGCCCGCGTTTTTATCAGGCTGCTTTTCATTTACGGCCTTCGTAAACAATTCCTTGAAGAGGCCTGCTTTGTAAAAATAATTCTTACCGCCGTATTCAAACACGCCTTGATCATCTTTTTCGGAATAAGCAAAATACAGCCGTGTTGTCCCCTCCGTTGTGTTCTGAGAAACGGCGGCATATTTCCCGTGCTGCGCTACCGTTACCTCCATCCCCGCCTCATCCGCAAAAAATATTAAATCATCAAGCAGCAGTTCTATAAGTCTGTCCTTGCTCTTTTGTTCATCCATATCCGATTCGGATATCGCGTTCATGCATGCATAGCTATCCAAATATGGGCTTATCATCTTCATAAAACTCGCAAGGCAGGCGGGCTTGCGCTGTTTCTCAGTCTGCTGCATGTCAAAGCCTTTGTATGTGCTCAGTTTTTTCATCAGCGCCTTGAAATCGTCCGGCTTTTTCAGCGCCAATAATCCGGCCGGAAAAAGTTCGTCGCCTACTTCGTATTTTATTTTTGAATACCTGCATGGCTTGTCCACATGATACATCGTAAGTCTGAAATCCGGATCGATATTTACAAGGCCCGATATTGCCCCATGCTCATTGAGCTTGGCATACTTGGCGTTCGTCTCATCGTCTGTTGATGAAAAAATATCGAACGAGCCCGGATGCCTGTGCCAAAGACCGATAAGTTCAAGCTTTGAAGCGTATAAATTCGCCGTTTTCCTTATCAGGTGCTGAGTATATGCCCTATCGTACTCAAAGTAAGCAACCTCAAAAACGGACTTGGGCCCCGGATCTATGGCCTCGACAACATACCATATGCCGTCTTTATATTTCCCAAGGAACAGCCCGCCAGTTTCTGTCTTAATTTTTTCTGTTGTTTCGGCCAATATAGCTGCGAACGCCCTTGTTGAAAAAACAACCTTCATATTAATACCATCTCGCTTTGCTTCGTTCGGTTCATGCAGGGGCAGCATGCGCTCGAATGCCGGCTGCCCCCCCTTTATCGGGTTTCTTAATAGTTTCCTTCAAGGGCAAGATCGTCGCCTATTTCGCCGTTCAGCCACATCTCGCAAAGGATTATCCATTTGCATGCCCAGCTAAGGGCGGAAGCGGCAGATGTCGAACGATTTAATCCCGCTTTGAAATATTTTGGGTCTGCCGTGCAGATAAAATATTCCTCGTTCCTTCCGAAATTGTTACGGTAAATATGCGGCAAGCCCAGGCCGAAGCCGTGCGCGGCGGCGTTATCATACGTCCCGTAGGTTTCAAGTATCAGCGGCATCATTTTTTCGGCAAGATCCTTCAGCCGCGGCTGCACCGGCAGTATTTGAACGGAGCCGCCGTATTCGCCGCCCGTCGCATGCGGATGATCGTTTTTGTAGATCAGCATAAGATCCCAAACCATTCCGCTCTCGCCTGCAGGCTGAACCTTTCCGCGCCAGTACAAGCGCCCCGATCCGTCCGGCAGCTGATTTATCTTAAACGACGGAAAAAAGCGCCTCATTGTTTCAACTTCAGCCTTATAAAGCTCCGGATCTCTTTGATACCAGTAAAAAGCCATACAGCCTCCCCTTACGCGAGCTTTCCGGCCGGCACTTCGATTCCGGACAGTCCGTTTTCATCCGCTTCACCCTCTATTTCAACGGAGCCGGTGGGCGTTACAATAACCGGTTCACTCCGCTGCAATGCAGCGGCAAGGGCGCGCCTTCTTGCGATAACAGCTTCTTCGTTAGGGATATTGTTAGGGTTATTGTTTTCCATGATAATTCTCCTCCTGTTAAGTATAACCGCACATTAAAGTGCCGCGTATATATTCCGCCTTATGCACGGCCGAAGGCAATGCACAGCCCCCGGCCGAATGCTTCCCGGCTTTTGCTTATCAAGCGGCAAAGTTCCTGATGATCTCGCCGTTTTTGGCAATAGTTGTGGTGCATTTCCTGAGCTTTGCATCGGCAGCAGCCTCGCCCTGAGTGCTGACCATTTTGGCATAGGAGTTATTATAAAGCTCGCTGCCCTGCGCCATAAGGGTTTCAAGATCAACGCCCTTATTTTCGCTCCTGACCTGCGTATATTCCATATATTCACGCATCTGCTCAAGCGCCTCGGAATCTTCTTCGATATACTTCGAAGTGCTTATCCAATACTTAACGCACTGCACGATTTTTATGATCGTCTTAAACGGGGCAACCACCGCGCCGCCCAAGCACGCACCGATAAAGCCCGGAAGAGAACGACCCGCCGGATTATTCCACCAGCCAAGGAAAGAGTTTTTCACCCACATTCCGAATGAGCCAAACCACAGCATGCCTATGAAGACGGCCAGCGCCGGCGCGCCAGCACCGCAAAACACTACCAGGCCTGCGATCATTCCGATCAGTGTTATTACGCCGATTTTGATGATTTGCGTTTTCTGCTTTTTGAGCAGCTCCACGTTTTCCGCAACGAGAGCCTGGCAGCAATCAAAGCACAGGCATTTGTTTTCATATTCTCCGGAGCTGACGGTATATGCTTCGGCGCAGTCCTTGCAAATATATTTGCCGCAGCGGGCGCACTGCGCGGCAGCCGGCTCGTTAGGATGATGGAAGCAAACCGGCTCGTTGTTATTTGGCTTTGCAGGCGGTTCAAAGAACGGGATATCGTCGTTATCCGCAGGCGGGGTAAAGAACGGGATATCGTCGACCTGCTTGGCGCTGTTCGGAATCGTTTTCTGATTGTTTTCCTGAGCAGGGCTCTGCAGCTGAGTTCCGCATTTTGAGCAGAACATTGCGCCATCATTGTGCTTGGCGCCGCATTTTGTGCAAAAAATCATTTTACTGTTCCTCCGTTAAAATTTGACTTTTCCGTATCTATCAAGTGCCGTTGCAAGCCTTTCAAGCTTTGGACCCGCTGCAATCAACGTTGCCATCGGCGATTGCGTCAGCTGCGCTATTCTTTTCATCAGCGCCTGATACTGCATGCCGTGCGCGTCATTCCAGCTTGCGCCTGAACGCATCGCACCCTTCACGTTTTGCTGTATCCCCTGTATAGAGGTCACAGTCTTTTGAATTGTGCTTTTCATGTCACGCACAACCTCAGGAGACGATTTAATGGCCATCTGATATTACCCCCCTTTCATTTAACTCTTGTCTGCTCGTACTCAACTATGGCTTTATGCAGCGCATTGAGTGACGTCATGCATTCCTCAAGCTGCTTTATCGGATTAGACAGCGCGCGCGTACATTCGTTGACTATCCCGCCGAGTTGCTGATACTTGCTGTCCTTCCAAGAAGTACCCGCAGCTTGGAACTTCCTGTTCAAATCATCCGATGCCTTATTAAACTGCTGAATGGATTGCCGGCAAAGCGATATAGCACTTTCTACCGCTGCCGATTCAACTGATACACCAGGCATTTGTTTTACCTCCTTATTTTTTAGTATGTTATTTTATTACTGCTCATTTATCTTGCAAAAAGGCTTCCAAAGCGTCTAAATACCGGCTTATACCGCCATCGTAATCATTTCCGAAGCGATCACGGATATTGTACACTTCGTTCCTGACAACATTCATGAAATTGCCCTCCTCAATTTCCGCAGTTATTTCATTTTTGTATGAATCCGATCTCGGAACATCCGGCAAAAAAGATCTATGCCTTCTGCCCTGCCTGCCGCCGTAGCTATCCGTTCCATCCCAATGATCCACAATTGAGATGGCAACCGTTGGAAGCGAATCGTAATATGGCCTGTTTTCTTTGCGTTTCGCCCCCTGAGCCTTAGCCGACGGTATATGATGGGCTGTGTATCCGCCGATCCCGGAATCTCTCAGCTGCTTGCGAACTTCCGCATACGAACCGCCAAGCTGCGGCAGATCCGGGTTCCCTTCGGTCAACTCCAAGTCATCTCTCAGTACAGACAATTCAAACAGCATATTCTCGCGCATTTAGGGAGGATTTTCGTTCAAAATTTGCCTTATGTTTCCCGCTATGCGGGGCAGCCCGCTGCCTGAGTTTCCGCTGCTCATGCCGCTTACGCTGCCCGCAATTCACCCGCCGCTCCCGCCGTTACTAAGATTTACTGCTTCGTATTCATCAATAGCAGCAATGCATTTATCAATTCCGGATGTATATGTGCTGCTTGAGTCCAAGCTTCTTTGCCTGTATTGCTGTATTGTGCCGGACAGGGCAACTATGCCGGATTGTGCCGCATGCCCCGCGCTTTCCATTCTTTCGCACTTGCTTTTTGCGAATTCATGTTCATTTTTGGTTTTTTCAAAGGCGGCATCAAGCTTCATCTTGTTGCTGCGCAGCACGGCATTCTGTTCGTTAAGGCTGCTTTCCTGCCTGCGCAAGTCGGATATCTCCTCGTTAAGCTTCCTCTTTTGCTTTTCGTATTCCTGAATCGTGTTTTCAATATTGTTCAGCTGCGCGCTGTTATTATTTTCCAAGCTGCCATTGGACTGCCCCTGTGACATAAGCTGCTGCTTCTTCGCCCTCAGTTTGGCTATTTCGTTGTCCAGCTCACGAATGCGTGCCGATATGTTTTCAATACGCCCTTTCAGCGAATTTATCCGATTATTATTGCCTATTATCTGCGTTTGACATTGCTCTACATCCGAAGCCAGCCGCGTCAAGTTGTTTTTCAGCGATGCGACAGCCTCACGCTGTTTTTTTATTGAAGCTTGTATGTTTGTCGCTTCCTCATCCAAATGTGGCCTCATATGCGCTGTCGCCGCATCCACGTCCGTATGAAAATCGCCGAGCGCCGTTTTCACCTTATGTAAAGCTTCCCTTGAAACCGATACACTGCTCATATTACTTCCCGCTTTCTATCTGCCTAAAGCGCTTTATTGCGGCTTCGCATTCTGCTGCATCGCTTACAAGCTGCTTGGTTGATGCCGCAAGCGTCTGTATTGCGTAAGTCATTTTCTGGAATTGCTCGTCACGCCAATCTACCCCGCATGACCTGATCGTATCGCTAAGCTTTTTACTGATCTGCTGAAAAGAATCTATGTCTTTTCTAAGCGTGCTGCTCTGCTCCATTTTCATTTCCCCCATGCTGCTTATTATGAATAACGATTATGTTGATCCCTTGATATATCTCTTTATATTGCTTTTCCGCTATCGCCTCATCTTCCCACAATACATAGTTGGTCGCCGCTGATATGAATAAATGCACAAAAGGGCAAAGAATATCGTAATCGCAATTCAGCCTGTCTGCCAGCACCATTCCATAGCTGTCATACGCGGCGGATAATTCGCTCGTTGCGTCTTTAAGTCTGGCCCCGTATTTGGGGCTTACCAAGACCTGATATACTAATTTAAAATGTTTTTTGTATGCATCTATCGCGCGTGGTATCCGAACAAAAAGAGTATCTAAATCGTTTAGGTAGCCATACGCCTGCGTAAACAGATCATCAATAATCGATTTCAGTCCAAAAAGCGTTGCTTCCAGCACTATTTCGTCCTTATCTCGAAACCAATAATAGAGACTGCTTGAATTAAGACCGGTAGCAAGGCTAAAATTCCGTATAGATGTATTCTCAAGGCCGCTTGAAACCAAGCACTCAAAGCACTTTCCGAGCGTCTCTTCCCGATTAAATCTATTTTCGGCGGCTTGCCTCATCAGCCCATTGCTCCCTTTCCGATGCTTCTTACGCAGATGCGCTTATTTGTGGAACGTTCGTTACACAAGCATTTAACAAAATGTGTACTTTTGCTGCCCGCCATCTTTCTCTGCTGCATTCAATCAGCGGTAGCTAAGGTACACTTTATCTGCCGTATGGATATTGCAATTCATTGATGAATGTTATATAATGAAAACGTAAAAAATCTGTCGATTTTATGTGAACAGAAGATGTCAATGCTTCTTTGGTTTAATTGGCAGATAAAGTGTACTTTTTTCAACTTTTCTTCCAAACAAATAAAAATCAGCTTGTTGCCCACTGCTTAAATGTGCCGTGAGCAATCCCAAGCTTCTCGGCGGCCGCCCTGGCTGAAACGTCGCCCCGTTCCCAGGCTGCTTTCAATTCATAAAACTCTGCCGTTCGCTCTTTCGGTCTGCGGCCGAAGCGCACACCGCGTGCCTTGGCTGCGGCGATGCCCTCTGCCTGACGCTGCTTAATAAAGGTTCGTTCCGTCTCCGCAACGTAGCTGAGAAGCTGCAAAACAATATCCGCAATAAGTACTCCTGTCAAATCGCGCCCCTGCCGCGTATCGAGCAGAGGCATATCCAGGACAACGATCGCGATGCGTTTTTCTTTTGTAAGATATCGCCATTGTTCCAAAATTTCATCATAGTTTCGTCCAAGCCTGTCTATGCTTTTGATTGCAAGGACATCTCCACGCTTCAGCTTTTTAACAAGCCGCTTATATCCCGGGCGGTCAAAGTTTTTGCCGGATTGCTTATCCAAAACAATATTTTTCTCCGGTATCCCGAATTCCAGCATGGCGATATACTGCCTGTCCTCGTTTTGCTCCTTTGACGATACTCTAATATAGCCATATTGCGCTGAGTTCACCTGTTTTTCCTCCGTAATCGCGTTGTCTGCTTCCGCAGCACCTATCATTATGAAAGAAAGCGCCGAAGATGGCTCACCTTTTTTGCCGTTTACATTTCGCCTATTTATTTATGCTCTTCATGGACGGAAAATACCCGCGCAGCAAACAAAACCACTCGCCTGCGCGATAGCACTAATGCCAAGGCCGCCCGATCTTATGCGAATGGTTTGTTTTTGTATATTATAATATAAAGCACGGTATGTCCGCATCGACTCCTTATGGTGAGCTCTTTTGCGTTATTTTATTGTTCGGATGGCTCCGGCGCGGACTGAAGCAATGCGGGATCAACGGGAATGCAGCCGCAAACGCAGATGCCTATGCATTCGCCGCAGCGGATGCATTTTTCCGTATCCACCACCGGATATTTATCAACAAGCGAAATAGCCTTCTGTTTGCAAGCCGCCGAGCACAGGATGCAGCCGATACAGGCGTTCAGATGGCTCGGTACGTCCGGGCTGCTTTTGGACAGCGACCGGTTAAGCCGCTTGGCGACTTCGGAAGGGGAAACGCCCATGCATTTTACGAAATTTCGATAATATGTTGAAAAATCCTGAAAGCCAACGGCTGCTGCTGCGTCCGCAATAGACATGCCTTCCCGCAAAAGACGCAGTGACTGCTGAATACGCCGCTGAGTAATATACTGGCGAACGGGCATGCCCGTATGCAGCTTAAAAGCATTATACAGGCTGCTTTGGGACAGCGCCGCCACCTTCACAAGATCCTTTGTTCCTATATCATCGGCAAGATGCTGCTCTATATAACGAATGCAGCTTATTACCGCAGAATAGTTGCTTTCCGAAGGCTGCTTTCTGTCCAGCAGCTGTGTTGTATAAACGTCCCGCACCATCAATTGCAATGCCGAGATCACAAGCATGTTGCCGATTTGGAACGGGCTGTCTGCGGATGTGTTCTGCTCGTCCATCAGGCAGTAAAGCAAGTGTACCAACCGCTCTCGTTCGTGCCGCGCCATGTGTATTATCGGCGGCAAATTTGAAAAATCCTTTTTGAGCTTTGGAAAGCAGGCTACCAGCTCATCCATCATTTCCGCAGAAAAGGAAAGGCAGAAATAAGATGTATCCGGCGAGAATATATACAGGCTGTGGTTGCAGTATATCGGCGTAAACAGCAGATCTCCCGGCCGCATCCGCAGCATCTGATCCTGCTGAAAATAACTCAAATCGCCATTGAGCAGCAATGTACAATGATAAAAACTGTGGTAATGCGCATCCACCTTGCCGGTATAGCGCTCACCGATATAAATATGGTAATTTTGCTTGTTTGCAAAAAGTAGCTGCCGGTTTAGATTATTCATTTTGATATGCTCCTCCTGATCTTCGGCTGCTTCCAGCGAATTTTCGTATGATTATAAAGCGATAAAATAAAAAATGCAATACGGGAGGCCTAACTTTAGAAACGGAGCAATTTCCATCCGCTCCGGACGTTGCTATAATTTAAGCATACAGTTGATCGTTTTATAAAACGTTTTGTCGAAAATGGCTATGCAAAATTGAATTTGAACAGGGAGAGTGGAAGTATGAGAGTTTATATCAGTATGGACGCGGAAGGAATTTCCGGTATTTACAAGCTGGCGCAGGTCATGCCAGGGCATACGGAATATGACTATGCCCGCAAGCTTATGGCGAGCGATATCAATGCCGCCGTGGCAGGCGCATGCGATGCGGGAGCGGAAAACGTTTTTGTGTGCGACGCGCATAACAGCGGCGATAATCTGCATATTACCGATTTGGATGAACGCACCATCCTCTGCTCCGGCGCAGACAGGCCGTTTACAATGGCGGAGGGCTGCGACCTTGGCTACGACGCGGCGCTGCTCATAGGCTATCATACCCGCAAGGGCAGCAAGGGCGTTATCAGCCACAGCTATGCCTACGGTTCAATGGTTGAAATGCGCATCAACGGCAAAATCGCCTCCGAATATGAACTTATCGGCTATATGATCGGTTATTACGGTGTACCTGTGGTGTTCCTTTCCGGCGATGATATAGTCACGGCAGATGCTCACCAAAACGTTCCCGGTATACATACCGTTGAAACCAAGCGCTGCATCAGCAACGGCGCCGCAGCCTGCCTGCATCCCAACGTTACCGGACGCAGAATCAGAGAAGAGGTTAAAAATGCGCTGCTTAATTTGAAGGCTGACGGCATCAAGCCCATGCATATTGACGGCGATATAACCATAGACGTGCGCTATACGGCGGAAGCGCAGGCATGGAAGGCAATGCAGGCACCAAATACCGTTCGCATTGACGAAACCACGGTTCGCTATTTCGGTAAGGATTACAAGGAAGCTTTCACGGCGTTCTTGGCAGGCACAGCGCTGGCCGGCACTTTCCGGGACGATGCGGATCTTTACTGCTGAAAAGCATTAAGGAGGACGAGATGTTTCGCTATGTTTCCAAACGAGTGATCCAACTTGTCATTGTGTTTTTCATCGTGTCGATTCTGATCTTCGCGGTGGTACGCATGACTCCGCTGGATCCCATCGCCTCCATTTCCAAAGGAAAGGCCATGAGTGAAGAGACCAGGCTGGCCCTTATGCGGGAATACGACCTGGACAAGTCCTGGGCCGGTCAATATTTTTCCTGGATCGGCGGCCTGTTCCGCGGGGATCTTGGCAAAAGCTTTCAGTACAGAGAGGCGGTATCCGATCTGCTCTCTGTTCGATACAAAACGTCTGTGCAGCTGGTCGCCATGAGCACTGTTATGATCGTCTTCTTAGCCATTCCTCTGGGCGTTATCAGCGCGGCACATAAAAACAGTCTGCTCGATCAAACGCTTACGGTCACCTCATTGGTTTTCGTGTCCTCTCCCCCGTTTTTCACCGGCATTTTGCTTATGCTTCTATTCACCATGGTATGGCCTATATTCCCCACCTTCGGCACAGGCTCGGATTTCTGGAGCAATATGAAATATCTGTTCCTGCCCTCCGTATCTCTGGCGGCGGTACGAATAGCGCTTTCCATGCGCATAACCCGCAGCAACATGGTTGAGCAGCTTCAGGCGCCTTATATTCAGACAGCCACTGCCAAAGGGCTTTCCCGCCGTACTATCGTTTATAAGCACGCGCTTAAAAACGCTGCCATACCCATTATGACCGTTACCGCGCTCGACATTTCCGGCATGCTCGGCGGCTCCGTTCTGGTTGAAAAGGTATTTTCCCTAAACGGCGTCGGCTCGCTGCTGGCGGATTCGATCACAAAATCGGATTACCCCGTTACGCAGAGCATCACGCTTATCATGGTGCTGGTATTCATGCTGTGCAATCTGTTTGTTGATATTATGTACGGCATTATAGACCCGCGTGTGCGGCTGGATTAAGGAGGCGCATTATGGAAAAGAAAAAAGCCTTTTCGGCCAAGCGGAACACCGGAACGCTGTTTACGATCCCGGTAGTGATCTCACTTGTGATACTGTGCATAATTATTTTCTGCGCCGTATTCGCTCCGTTGATTGCACCGTATGATCCGGTCTATCAGGATATAAGCGCGGCGCACAGCGGCCCGACCGAGGCGCATATTCTGGGCACGGACAGCGTTGGCCGCGACTTGCTCAGCCGCCTGTTTTACGGCGGCCGCACCACAATAGTTGGCGGTTTGGCCATAATATCCCTGTCCATACTATTAGGGCTGCCTATCGGCCTGTTCTGCGGCTATTACGGCGGCATAATCGATTCAATATTCATGCGCATATGCGATATTCTGCTCTCCTTCCCTTCCATGCTGCTGGCCTTCGTTCTGGTAGCGGGCTTTGGCCGGGGCAGCATGAACAACGCCATAATCGCCCTTGGCGTGATTTACGTCCCAGGGCTTGCGCGACTGGTGCGTTCGCTTACGCTTGTGGAAAAAAATAAGATATATGTGGAAGCGCTGCGCTCCATGTGCTATTCCGATCTGCGCATCATGTTCGTTCATATAATTCCAAACTGCATTTCGAGCGTTATAATTCAGCTTACGCTGGATATGGGTTATGCCGTGCTTGATCTTGCAGGCATGAGTTTCCTTGGCTTCGGCGTTCAGGCGCCCACGGCGGACTGGGGAAATATGCTCAACGAAGGGCGCGGATATTTGATGCAGCAGCCCATGCTGGCAATACTGCCCGGCCTGTGCATAATCGCGCTGGTAGTTTCGCTCAATATTTTCAGCGACGGTCTATATCGGTATTTAGAACCGCAGCAGCGCAAGTTGCCCACTTTTAAGAAATACGATCGGATGCGCGAAAAGGCGCTTAGAAAAGCGGGGGTGAAAAACGATGAGTGAGCTTTTGAAGATTCAGGATCTTTCCGTTGAAATCATGTCCACCCGCGGCCTTGTGCACGCAGTCCGCGGCGTTAACCTGACGGTGGAGCCAGGCTCCATCCACGGCATCGTAGGGGAATCCGGCTGCGGAAAAAGCGTAACCGCGCGTTCCATACTGCGGCTTTACGACAAGCGTTATGTCCGCACGCGCGGCCATATCCTGTTTGACGGGCAGGATCTTCTGGAATGCTCCAATAAGCAGATGCAAAAGATACGCGGCAAGCAGATAAGCATGATCTTTCAGGATCCCATGACCGCGCTGAACCCGCTGTATAAGGTCGGCGACCAGATAGCGGAGGTGTATATCCGTCACTTTGGCGATTCAAAGCAGGAGGCACGCAAAAAAACGCTTAACATGCTGGAACTGGTAGGCATCCATCCTGCCGAGGTGCGATATGAGCAGTATCCCTTTGAATTTTCGGGCGGCATGCTGCAAAGGGCGGTAATAGCCATGGCTGTTGCCGGTGGCCCCAAGCTTATCATTGCGGACGAACCCACCACCGCGCTGGACGTGACCATTCAGGCGCAGATCTTAGAGCTGCTGCAAAAGCTGCAAAGGGAGCTGAACATGGCCATTCTGGTTATAACCCACAATTTCGGCATAGTTTCCGAAATTTGCGATACTGTCTCCGTAATGTATGCGGGAACGGTTTTGGAAACCGGCTCCAAGAAGGACGTATTCCGCAATACGGCCAATCCATACAGTCGTGCGCTTATGGAAAGCATCCCACGGCGCGGCGTAAAGAATCAAAAGCTGCTTACTATTCCCGGCATCCCGCCGGAGTTGTTTGATGAAATCGAGGGCTGTCCCTTCGCTCCGCGCTGCGGGCGCGCCACTGAGCGCTGCCGCGATGTGAAGCCGGTACTCACACCGCAGCTCTCAACCGGTATCCTGCCGCATTTAGCGGCATGCCATCATGCGGAGGGAGGAACAGACAATGCATAATGATATTAATGCCACAGTACCCTGCATTGAGGTGCGCGGCCTGAAGAAATATTATCCATTTAAAGGCGGGCGGACGCTGCGTGCGGTAGACGGCGTGGATCTTGCCATAAATACGGGCGAAATATTCGGCATAGTCGGCGAATCCGGCTGTGGCAAATCCACACTGGGCAAATGCATGATGCGCCTGACCGAGCTTACGGAAGGGCAGGTGCTGTTTCAGGGAAAGGATATATCCTCTCAAAGCCGAAAGGCGATCCGCAGCGATTTGCAGCGGATGCAGATGATATTTCAAAACCCTTATTCCAGCTTCAATCCCAAATTGAAAATATCCTATTCCCTTGCGGAGCCGTGCAGACTGAAGGGCATGAGCAAGCCGCAGATAAAGGAACGAATGGACAAGTTCCTTAATTACATTTCTCTTTCGGAAAACGAACTGAACCGTTTCCCGCACGAGCTTTCCGGCGGGCAGCTTCAGCGCCTTGCAATCGCACGGGCATTGCTGCTTGATCCCGATTTCATCGTAGCAGACGAACCCGTTTCCGCGCTGGATGTTTCCGTACAGGCACAGATATTGAACCTTATCGCGGATCTGAAGAAAAACTTCCGAATGACCATGATGTTTATTTCCCATGATATGACAGTTGTGGAGCATATCTGCGACAAGGTAGCGGTCATGTATCTTGGCGCGGTTGTGGAATGGGGCGAAAGCGATGTTGTATTCCGAAACATTCAGCATCCCTATACTCAGGCGCTTATATCCGCGATACCCGTGATCGACTTGGATCAGCAGAAAAAGGAACGCATAATATTGCAGGGCGATATACCCACGGCGCTTGAAAAGCACAAAGGCTGCCGCTTTGCCTCCCGCTGCTCGCATTGCCTTGATATATGCAGGGAGCAGCCGCCTCAGCTCCGCGAAACGGAGCCCGGTCACTATGTGGCATGTCATTGCTGTTAGTTTGGCAAAAGTCAAATTGGCATAAAACAAAAAAACGAAACAGAAAGGAATTTCAACCATGAAAAAGATCCTCTGCGTATGTCTGATCATCGCCATGCTGGCCTCTTTCGCGGCTTGCAGCAGCACAGACAACGGAAAAGCCTCCGACGAAAAAGTTGTTCTCAACGTTCATATGAACGGCGACCCCGTTGCCATTGATCCCGCTTTTGCCTACGACAACGCAAGCAGCCTTGTGGTCAACCAAATCACCGAAAGCCTGCTTACGCATAACCCAGATAATACTCTTAAGCCCAATCTCTGCAAATCCTTTGAAGCCACCGACCCTTGCACCTATGTTTATCAGATCAGGGACGATGTGACCTTCTCTGACGGAACTCCCATGACCATGGATGACGTTATCTATTCCATTCAGCGGCATCTGGATGCCGATCTGGGATCCTACATGAACTGGTTCTTTGCCAATGTCACATCCGTTGAGGCGACCGGCGAATGGGAAATGACCATCAAGCTGGCCGAACCGCAGGCTACCTGGCAGTATGTTTTGGCCACATCTGCGGGCATGATCGTCCAAAAGAAATTCTGTGAAGAGCACGCCGGCGATGTTGGAACAGCCTCCGTTGGCATCATCGGCACCGGCCCCTTTGTATTTGAGAAGTGGGAAAACGGTTCCAAGGTCATCCTCAAGAAAAACGAGAATTACTGGGATAAGACCGCAAAGACCAACGTTGACGAGATAATTTTCAGCATTATTTCCGACGACACAACCATCGCAACCGCTCTCAAGAGCGGGCAGGTGGATTTCTCCTGGGATTTTTCCAGCAAGCTTGTGGAAACCATACAGGGCTTTGAAAACGTTGAGCTCAAGAGCTGGAGCGGCATGGGCATAGAATATCTGGCCTTCAATAATATGCGCAAGCCCTTTGACGAGGTAAACGTCCGCAAGGCCATTGCTTACGCCATTGATCTTGACTCTATATTCGATAACGTTATAAAGGATTCCGGCATAAAGGGCGACCTGCTGCCCATGACCGATTCCCTCTTCACCATTGAAGCGGATCGCTGGAAGCAGTATGTTGCCGAGCACGGCGGCCATGTCTACGATTTGGATAAGGCAAAGGAATACCTTGCGGCCTCCTCCGTCCCCAACGGATTTGATTTCACCATGTATGTATCCCAGGCCAGAAGCCAGGCATACGATGTCGCGCTGGTCATACAGCAGAACCTGAAAGCGCTGAATATAAACGCCGAAATCGTCACGCTGACACAGGACGAGGTTTACGCTTATCAGTTCGGCAACATTCTTGATGCAGACGGCATCCGCGATTACGACTGCCTGGTTACCACTTGGGGTGCGGACTATCCCGATCCTTCCGCCAATCTTGATCCCCTATTCAACATTGCCAATATCGGCGCCGGCGGCTATAACTGCGCTGCGTATTCCAATGAGGAAGTCGACAGCCTGCTGAACAAGGCCGTCACAACCACCGACGAGAGTGAGCGCATGGATCTGCTGTTCCGGGCCTGCGATATAATCGTAGCGGACGAGCCGTATTATGTATATAACTATACTAAGGGCTTTGCAGCCTTCAACAAGAACTGGACCCTTGGCGATATGAACATTACCTGCGCATGGGACTGGAACTTCAAGGATGTTGTTTATAACGGATAATATTTTGCAAATTCCGTAACCGCAAAAAGAGACGGCCGCCGGCCGTCTCTTTTTGCATTATATTAACCCTTCACATATAAGCCGCTTTATTTTTTGAACAGCTTTGACCACAGCGTTTCCTTTTTATCGTTGTTTTGGGGCGCATAAGCTTGGGGCTTAGGCTCCGCGGTGCCGTTGCTGTATTCCTGATTATTTTGGCTTGATAGAGCGAGCTTTTTATCGCCGTCAACAAGGAATATGCTTGAATAGTCGCCAACGGGTATCTCGGTGGTAAGAATCAGCTCATCAATGTGCATCCCCAGCGCAGCTTCAAGCCTCATGCCTTTGGTATATATCCCGCGAACAACCCCTTCGGGGCAAAGAACCTTTCCGAAATTATCAATCACATTCAGCACATCTCCTTCTCTGATCGTCCCGCGCTGTATCGTGCCGGAGAAGCAGGTTCGCATCGTATCGATCTTCCGTATTCGATCCACGAAGAAAACCAGGCTTGTTTTTTCGTTGGGGATATACCTTGGAACATCGGGCTTGGGTTCTTTTACCACGGCTTTTGTGGTCAAAGTGACCCAAGGATAGCAGTTCTCTATCAGCGGCAGCAGCTTGCCAAGCGGGTCGTCTAAGCCGGATATAGTTTCGTATTCGCATACCACTTCCATCTTTTTATCCGGATATAGCCTATTTATTGCGCCCTCCAGATTTTCAATCATGGCAGCCAGCGCAATAAAAATGCAGTTTGGAACAAGATTTGCCATCTTTATAGTAAAGCATTTATGGAATAATTCGGGTTTCCCTGCACTTCTATCATTGCCCGCCCTAACGCTACCGCAATCTGAAAGCGCTGTTGAGCATCGACTATCGCTGCTATTTCCGATATCTTGGTATCGCCTGCCGTGAGAAAATTCCCGCCTATTCTCAAATCATCAAACGCGCCGGTATGAATTTGAAAAAGGCATTATACAAGTTCCTTATTATTTTTCTCACGTGAATTCAAAAGATTCCAGTTTTCAACCAGTTCATACGCATCCATAGCAGTGCTCCTTTATCATATTTTTGCCAACGCGGCGTTCTTATATGCTTCGTCATCGGTAACTTCCCTTATAATTTTAAACCCCTTTGGGAAAGCGATTTTCTGGTCTTCTTCTCTTATTTCTATTTCAACGATCGCCTTGTCGTTCCAGAACGGATATATATCTATTTCAAAATACTGATTTTCATACATAAGACAGTATCTGTCCTTCCTGATAGGCCTTCTTGTCGGATCGGCATTCATTAAAAGGCGAAGGTATTCTTTTTCGGACAGCCTTCTTTCCGTTTCAATGCGCTTTATGCCCCCGGCATTTTTCTTTGTGGTCAGGTAATATACATAGTTGCCGTCGACTCCCCTCTGCCGCACTCTGGTTTCCTCGCCGTTATCGGAGTTGAGATAGGTTTGGATGATTTCGATTTTTCGGCAATTCCGCAGCGATTCAAGCCAATTTATATCCGGGTATTCGATCAAATATTTACGCTCGATCTCATAAGACTCCGGCTCCCCGAGGAAAGAGGATATTTCGGCTATCAGCCGCTTCATCTTCATCTCAAAATCCGAAGTATTGTCTATTACGCGGAGATGAGGATGTCCCGTCCATGCTGAAATCAGCTTATCGTCAATGGCAGCTGCCTCATCTATCGTTTCAGTCCTTGCCGAATTGTTTGCCGTCGTATAATACTCCGCAGCCCCTTTTGCAGCGGTTACAAGATGAAATACCGCATCGTAATTATCCCGCAGCGCAATCTCGTCAGTCCCTAAAAAATCAAGCACCTCCGCGAATTCCAAATCATTCATATAAGCCTTGTTATCAAGCGCTCCGCGGTCGCACACGATAAGCACCTTATCATTCATGGTTTCAGCAGCCTGCACAAACACTTTTTCCTTATCAAGCTGAAGCATCATCTGGCACTTTTGATATTCACCGTTCGAACCGCATGTCCACGGCGCAACGCCGCCCATGATAACGATTTTTATTATGTCGGTGTTTCTTTCTCCCTGAAATTAATCATTTTATCAATGCTGGCATGAAACAGCGCAGCTAATTTTCTTATTGTTTCCGTGCTGGGCTTTGCCACGCCTACTTCCCATTTTGAAACCGCCTTATTTGTTACACCGATTTTCGAAGCCAACTCCGACTGCGACATTTTCGACATTGACCGAAGTCTATAAATGTAATTACCGAATTCATAGTCATTCATCCATGTTATCCCTCCTTGCACTTTTTATTATAGCGATGCTTATACCATCACGCAACAATGCAGCTATCGAACACCGGTAGAAGTTTTCACGGCCTGCCCTCTGCGGCAAATGCCTGATACATGCTCAAAGGCGCGTGAATGCATGGTCATCTGCCGTTAAGCATTTCGGGAAAGTTCCCCTTTAAGAAATGCCTGTATTCAGGATGATCCGATGCATTCTCATATTCCTCGGGAATGGTTCTTCTGTTCCATTCTCTGGTTTTGTCCGTCATTTCTTCATATCTGCGTATAGCGATAAGCCCTTCCCGCTCGGCCTGCAAAATGGCTTCATATGCGTCTGGAATGAATTCCACGCCAGATACGTCCACTGCCGCGCTGCTTGCGGCGGCGTCGGGAATATTCAGAGCAAAGCCTGAATCAGTAATCGTCTTGGCGGAATAAATATAGCCCGATACGCCTTTATATGTGCTTATCAGCGCATTTGGATAATATTCTTTCAAGCGCTGCCGCCCGTCTTTATCAAAGCCGTACGGCCCCCACTTTTGATATTTCCCGTTATACGAAAAGCCCGTTTCCTTGCAATACTTTTCAATTGAATTGCTTAAATAGACCAACACATTTTCCCTTTTCACCGAAAAAATAAACCAGCGGGATGCCATGATTGGAAACCTGCGGCCTCAGTTGAGTAAGCCCCTTGACCGGCGATGCATGATAGTACATTTTCTTCCCTCCTAACGCTGTTATAAAAACCGAGTTCCTGATTTTGCACAATATCAGTCGGTCTGTTTACCGAAATCACATTTAACTTTTTCAAAGTTTTCCGCTAACATGTCCGCACCGTTCTTGAACACACCGATTTATCGAATTGACTTTACCATATTATTATATTTATTTCAAATAAAACAGCACGATGGCTTTGATGCAAAACCTTCGTGCTGTTTGGTGGAAAAGAAATCATATATTGATAGAATTTTTGCCTATGGGTGCAAATGCACGGTTGTTGGTGCAAATTGATACCTATGGGTGCAAATCAAGGGGGGCGGTTGCAAGGCATCCTATACTGCGTAAGGACAGCGCCGTTGATACAATTTAACGATTCCTTTATGAAAAAACGGCAGGAGTGCATCCCTGCCGCAATAAATGATTGTGGTGCGATAACCGTCCGCTGTGTGCCCTCAAAAATCACATTTTCGAAGGTATACCCGCTTTGCCTGTGAAAACGGGATACAGTGGCTTTGTGAGGAGCCGATGTATTATTTATCCTTTTTTGTACCTCCATACAATTCTTTAATTGAGGGCAATACTGCTCCGACAACCGCAATTCCGACGATGAAAATCCCCGATATTGCAAACCATGTTTCAACACCTGTCATATCCGCAAAGCATCCTGCCGCAATCAAACCCAAAGGCATGGCGAGCGACATGGTGCTGAGCGAAAGGGAGAAAACACGCCCAAGATATTCGGGACTGACCATCTCTTGGTATATGGCGGTCTGTACACCGTAGAACGGACCAGAAAAGCCCATGATCGCACAACAGACCACAAAGGCAATGAAACCTGATGCGGGTAAAATGCCGGCAATGAGCAATGCAATCCCCATGACCGCAATGGACAAAAGCACCGTTGTTGTTTTTCTTTGAAAACCTCCCCATACACCAAGCACGATGCCGCCGAGCAGCATCCCCGCTGCAAATACCGATTCAGACATTGCAACGTGCCAAGTTGTTCCGCCAAAATGATTCATGCTGATGAGAGGAAACAGGGCGTTGATGGGCATATAGGCAAACATATACAAGGCTCCCATCCAAAGAAGCGTCAACAGACCTTTCTGCTGAGCCAAAATACGGTATGCCTCCTTAGCTCCTGCAAGAATCCCCTCGCTTTGGGGAATATTTGCGACATCGATATTCGGGATTTTCACCAGCATAACCGCTATACTGGCGATAACAGCACCCACAACATCTAAGGCGATTATCTCTGTAAGCGTACATTGTGCATACAGCAGCGCACCCAAAGCAGGGCTGACAATGCTGCTCACGGATTGCAGAGATTGGATGTATCCCGTGCACTTTGCCAGCTTGTCGGTGGGTACGATGAGTGGTGTGACTGCGTTAATCGAGGGGGTGTGAAATGCGCTGCCTATGCTCCGCAAGAACAGTATGGCTAAAACTACCCAAACGGGAGGATCCAAAAAGGCTGAAATAACAGCCAGCAATGCGCTTACTGCAGCAATGAACAGATCGGCGCCTATCATTATTCGCTTGCGGCTGTGGCGGTCTATCCATCCGCCGATGAAAAGCCCAAGTACGCCTTGAGGCAGAAATCCGACAAGTGTAGCCAAAGCCAAGGTCATGGATGAGTTTGTTTTTTCGGTCAGATAGAATATGAGCGCCATTTGCAGAGCGCTGCTCGTGATGAGCGAAATCGCCTGACCTGATTGTATCGTAAAAAATGTGCGTTTCCAGCTTCGTTTCTCCATATTGTTTTCTCCTTATTCACGGTATTTTGGACATAGAAAAAGCAGACTGCCCTTATTTCAAAACCGCTCGTCTGCTATGCCTACGGGAAATACGCCATGTATAGGGCAAAATCAAGAGAAAAGAAAACGCCAATACATAGCATTTACACGCAAGCACAACAAAATAGCCCAATTATTACTGGGTATCATTTGCTTTGCTGTGAACTTACCGTAAACGCATGCTGGCTGTCATAGTTAGCATCTCTCCTTTTTTTATGATAACCTCTTTTATGATAACATCACAGATAAGAGAGGTCAATGACTATCTTTCAAAAAAGAGAAAACGGGCAGTTTACACCGCCCGCTTCGCTCTCCTCGGCTCCTGCCGTGGTTAATTCTTTTGTGACTATAGTGTGTATGGACAGTGCGACGCCCTATATATTATACACTCAAAAAACATGGGTATCATGTACCATGGAGGATATAAAGTATGCCACCCCCATCCGGGGATTCTACTATGGGGAGTCAAACGGGGAGAATACGAAATGTTCTATGGTTCGTTAACTGCGGAGTTTAATGAGGACACAGACTTGCTGATTGAGGGCGATTAAACCCACGAGGCAAACCTTTACTTTTTAAGTCACCACGCAACGACCGCCGAAAACAAGAAAAACCCGTCCCAGAAATGACTTCAGGACGGGTTGCTTTATAGGTCAAAGACTTATAATCCATTGAAATCAACGCATTTTGGCAAAGAAAAAGGTGGTAGACTTTCTATCAAAAGCTACTACCTTTTTGCTGACAGCAAGCCTTACTTTCAATGACTATCACCTCCGTTGGTAAATCGGTTCTCTCGTATATAATAAGGTCGATAACCTAAAAACTCAATATTAGACGAACACCTTACACATACAGCATCATAACTTGCCAAAAATCCATATTATATAGCAGCTTGTCGTTTATATTGTCATACTCCTTTGCGGATACAAAAGGTTTATCCGCGCTGTTTATAAGAGCCACTGCCTCATCAGAATACTCTTGATATTTTTCGAGATTCATTGTGACTCCCGAAATAAGTGAAGCGAGGGCAACACAGGCATCGTATATGTTGTCAATTGTAAACTGCTTAAAATGTTGTTTAGATCCTTTTGACATTTCGCACCTCATCTTAACTGTTCCATTCAGATTTTTGTTAAAGCGGCTAACCACTAATCAGCTCGCAGCTTTTCGCCGTCCGGAAGGGTAAATGTTTGTTCAAATTTCACTCCCAGAGCATTTGCTATCAGCTGCATTTCATCAGAGGTAAGTGTGCCTCTCTGCAACTTTTTGTTTAGATTCTGCCTTGATTGACCGATTCGTCTGGCAAGTTCGGAAATGCTGACGTTCTGTCCGGCACATATTTGTTTAATCAATTCTGATGTTGTCATGTGGCACTCCCTCCAAATCGCTATTTATATTGTAAACCATTTGGTTGCGTTTTTCAAGAAGAATCCGTATACACCAGTCAATTGGCATATACGGATTTAATGTTATGTGTCTTTTATCCTTCAATTTCCATCCCGTTTCTGAACCGGAAGAGCAGCGTTCCGTTGTGCCTAACCACTACGCAGTCAATGACCGAGAGCCAAAGTTTACTGTCGAACTCCACGACCGGCTCATCGGTTTCATGTAGTTCAAACATGAATGCGCTGATGGAATCCGCCTGTACCTTACGCTGTTCGCTCTGCTCACGGAGTTTTTCGACCTTGTCCCGAATGGCGGCATATCGGTCTTCGTAGCCTTTGTACTTTCGGCTGAACTCTGACTGATTCATTGCATTCGCTGCGTTCTCCTCGATAAGCTTTCGTGTGAGTTCCGTGACCACTTCAGCCTCCTGCATGAGGTCTGTTATCTTGCCGTCAATCTCTGTGGTATCGGTTAAAGCATACATCATCCGCCTGCAGTCATCCAGGATGTTCTCTCTGTCTGGGATAAGGCTGTTGTAGGTTGCGATGAACCTTACTCGAATATCGTCCTCGTTTAAGTGCGGTGTGGTGCAGCGGTGTTCCTTGTCCTTAAACTTATCGTTGCACTGCCACACCGTCCGCTTGTACTTGTTTGTGGAGTTCCAGGTCTTGGCACCGAAGAACCCGCCGCAGTCTTCGCAGATTAGCCTTGCTCCGAATACGCTGTTTCCGCTGTACCGTCTGCCGAGGTTTTTTCGCCGAGCCATCTCAAGCTGCACCAGTTCCCAATCCTCCGGCGGGATGATTGCATCGTGGGAATGCTCGATGTAGTACTGTGGGACTTCGCCGTTGTTTTCTTTCATCTTGTGCTGAAGGAAGTCTACCGTGAACTTCTTCTGAAGGAGTGCGGAGCCTTTGTACTTCTCATTTGTAAGGATGCTTTCCACAACTGCGGAACCCCATTTACTTTTCCCTCCCGGAGTCGGTATGCCTTCCTCGGTGAGGGTCTTGGCAATGGTGAACGGTGTCTTGCCGTCAATGAACATCGTGTATATTCTGCGGACGATTGCAGCCTGGTCTTCCACAATTACAAGCGGATGGTCTTTATCGGGACCTTTCTCATAACCGAGGAAGGAACTGTAGCCGAGGCTGACCTTTCCGTCCGAGAAGCGTTTCCTATGACCCCATGTAACGTTCTCTGAAATCGACCGGCTCTCTTCCTGGGCAAGGGAGGACATAATGGTGATCAGCACTTCGCCCTTGCTGTCGAAGGTGTAGATGTTTTCTTTTTCAAAATAGACCTCAACGTTGTGTTCTTTGAGGGTTCGGACATTGGTAAGGGTATCGACCGTGTTTCTTGCAAACCTGGAAATCGACTTTGTAACAATGAGGTCAATCTTTCCGTCAAGGGCATCCTGAATCATCTTGTTGAAACCGGCACGGTGCTTGGTGTTCGTACCGCTGATGCCTTCGTCCGTGTAAACATCCACGAAAGTCCAGTCAGGCTTACTTTTGATGAACTGTGTGTAGTAATCGACCTGTGCCTCATAGCTTGTAAACTGCTCATCACTGTCTGTGGAAACTCGGGCATATCCCGCAACCCTTCGTTTTGTTATGCCCGCGTCCGGCATTCTTGTTGCCGGGTTAATCGTCTGCGGTATGACTTTTACAGAACGGGCTGTTGCTGCCATTATTTATCCCTCCTTTGCTTTATAGCTCTTTGCCTTGCGGCTTCACGCATCTCCGGTGTCCAGGACTCGGAACGTGAGCGGTCTTTCCATTTCCGTTCTACGCTGCGGCCGTCCTTAAAATAGAATATTAAGCTGTTAGCTCCCGGAACCTTGATGTGGTCGATCTTTTCATAGAAGATCTTTTCATCAAAACTATCCAAACCGAGAACTTCCGCAGTAACGCTTATAAGAGTTGTTTCCGGTATTGATTTCGACTTACAAAATGCTCTGCCTTGTTCCTGAAAAGAACGGCAATTCCAGGATATTCTACCGTTGGCAGTAACACGTTTGAAGTTCTCTCCGCAGAGTCCGCATTTGATTGTGCTTGTAAACGGATACCGTTTCGGTGAATTTTTACCACAGTATTTCTCTCTGACGGCTTTTACAACCGCCTGCACTTTTTCAAAGGTTTCTTTGTCGATGATTGCCTCATGAGTTCCTTCCGCATAGTACATCGGAAGTTCGCCGTTGTTCTTTACTATCTTCTTTTCGATATGATTATTAACATAGCTTTTTTGAAGAACTGCATCACCGATGTATTTTTCATTGCTTAAAATTTCGGTAATGCGACGGGCTGTCCACTTTTTTCCGAAGTATGTACTAATCCCTCTTGCATTCAAATCTCTGCAGATACTGCCAAAGGTCTCTCCGGCAATGGCTCTGTCGAAAATGTTTCTAACAACTTCAGCCTGCTCCGGGTTGATTTCTATCTTATCTTTCGTGATGTTGTATCCGTACTGGATGCGCCATTGTACAAGTTCGCCTTTTTCGTAGGACTTGCGTATTCTCCATTTCTGATTCTCACTTGCCGAACGGCTTTCTTCCTGGGCATAAGATGCGAGGATGGTCAGCATCAATTCACCGTCACCACTCATTGTGTGGATGTTCTGCTCCTCAAAGAAAATATCAATTCCAAGTTTCTTAAACTCTCTGACGATATTTAATAAAGTGAGCGTGTTCCTTGCAAAGCGGGAAATGGACTTCGTGATGATCATGTCGATTTTTCCCGCTCTACAGTCAGCTATTAGCCTTTGGAAGTTTTCTCTGTTGTCCTTCGTTCCGGTCATTGCTTCGTCGGCATAGACACCGCAGTAATTCCAACCCGGATGGTTTTGAATCATCTCGGAGTAGTAACTGACCTGGGCGGATAAGGAATGCAGCATAGCATCTTTACCGGAGGATACCCTTCCGTATGCAGCCACGTTCAGAAGTTTCGGCTTTGCGGGAAAAGAAGCATCCAGTTTCCGTACCTTTCTATCCATATATGATTCCTCCTTTCTTATGGTATATATCACTCTAAACACCGATAATAGCAAGGATTATAAGTAGAATATGCTGGATAAAGTTATGCCGTATTTTTCGGCAATTACGGTACGGATTTTCTCATAATCATTATTGGAAATAATGCCTCTTTTCCGCATTGTATCCGCAATACTCATAGCAAGTCTGTAGGCAGTGATTCTCTCGTTATAGTCATCCATTGTTTTTCCTCCTGGCTTCGGCATAGCACCCGACAGAGCAATAGACACGTTTACCGTAATCTTTGAATTTCTTACCGCAGATCGGACAGACATATTCATTTAAGGTTTGCTTTGTCATCATATGCGGATGAGCATACCACCACTTGTTCTTGCAAACCGATGAACAGAAAGTCTTTTGCCTTTTATGTTCTGTATGGTTAAGCGGCTTTCCGCAGTACAGACAGACATCCTCGAGTTCCACAGGATGGCGGGTGATGTAAGATTTGACAGCATTGACCGCTTGACCGGTGATAACAGCAATTTTGGTATAGCCGATACCTCGCTTACGCAGTATTTCAATTTCATTTATTTCAGCGTTCGTCATTGACCGACACCTCCTTCATAGTACGCAGAAAAATATGCTGTTTTTCAGGGTATTCTTTTAGATGTCAGTCAAAGAAAAATGCCTGCTTGACAACCAAAGGCAAAAAAATAATGCCCGCCGAAGAATTAAATCCTCGACGGGCAAAAAATCTTTATCAAAAAAGCAAGGCACAGAGATGTGCTTTGCTTAATTACGGCTTTTCATATGTAATCAGCTCTCCGACATCAATATCCAAATAACAGCACAGCTTACAGATGAGAGAGGCATCAAGCCTTTGGAATTCATTTCTGCAATAGCGGTTAAAGTTGGTTCTTGGGATATCAAGATCCTTGCATATCTGATTCTTTGAGATACCGCGTTCGTTTAAAAGTGTTTCAATATTACACCGCAGTTTCCCGTATTCCATGCTCAACCTCCTTCTTTACTTCAATACAGAAATTATATATAATGACTGGGTATTTAATAATTCACTATAAAGCGAGTCATTATACAGTTAGTGTTCAGAAGGAGGGATAATAATATGCATCGATGCTTCTTTATCGGAAACCGGGAAGCGGGAAGTGAAATCCTTCCACAGCTTGAAAGAATTATAGAACAGCATATCGTTGAATATGAAGTTGAAGAGTTTATAGTGGGCAGCTACGGCCATTTTGACAGGCTCGTGCATCACGCTCTTGAATCAGCCAAAAATAAACATCCTCATATAATATTGACATTGCTACTGCCGTACCATCCGGGAGAGAAATCTGTTGTTCTGCCTGACGGATTTGACGGTTCGTATTATCCGGACGGTATGGAACGGATACCAAAACGATATGCTATTGTGCGAGCAAACAAAGCGGTTTTAAATGAATGTGAATACCTCATTGCCTATGTGTGGCATCCGGCAAGCAATTCATTAAATATAGTTGAATATGCCGAAAAAAGAGGTATTCACATATCATACATAAAGAGAAATACTACTCTTTAAAAATACCGCCAAGGGATGAAACAGTATTCTTTCCTGCTTTGCCATCAACGGTGAGACCGTTTGCTTTCTGGTATGCCTTCACAACACTTTTGGTAGAGCTCAGATAATTTTTGTTCGTCGTATGAAGGTTTAATCCATAGCCTTTGCTCTGTAACAGCTTCTTTAATTCGCAAACATCCTCACCACGTCTGCCATATTTCAATACTCGTGTGAAGACGTAGCCTTCGTTCCAGAACGGAGGTCTGCCGAAGGCATTCCATCTGCTGTCGAGCTTTCCTTTGACCACACCGTAATCTCTGCCTCTTGCCTCGATGACATTTGGTACATCGTCAACGACATAACCGACGTGTGTTGCTCGGCCTTCGCTGTTGACCTTGAATACAAAGTCACCGGCTTTTAATTCGCTTTTTGCAATCTTCTTGCACTTGCCTTTGAGTCCGTTTGCATTCATGTCCGAGCTGCAAATGCCGGATAAGTTCTGCAGAAAATACATCCCGAGACCGGAGCAGTCAAACGCACGAAGCACTTTGCCATATCCGGCATTGACCTGCTTTTTCCAGTACGCAACAGCTCTGTCGCCGTTTGCTTTGCTCGTTTCCTTCTTCCTGATCCAGTCCTCGGTGATACCGGTCTGTCCCTGTGCACCCCAGACATATATGCTGTGATTGTTAACCTGCTCCTGCAGGTAAGAAATAAAATCATTCAGTTTATTCGCCATCTTCATCATCCTCCGAATCTTCTTTTGTTTCCGCACGATCATGCAGCTGTTCGAGCACTTCTTTTAGCTTTGTCGGGATAGGTAAACCGAGATGAGCCGAATTCTCTACAAGGGATAAGCCTTCATTTGCCATGTAGAAGAAAATCACCGCTGTGCGCATGACCGAGCCACTCTTAATGATGTACAGGTCAAGAATGTGTCCGATTCCGACAAGTGCAAAAATCAGTATTTTCTTAAATATCCCTTTGAAGCCGACTGCGCTGGAGAGCTTCTTATCTACCACCGCGCACATTACTCCGGTGACATAGTCAATCACCACGAATGCGAGCAGTGCGAAGATAAGCCCATCGCAGCCACCTAAAAACCATCCGAGCCATCCGCCAACTGCGGTGAACATGACCTGTATGGCAGTCCAAAATTCTTTCATGTTTTTTCTCCTTTATGCCGTTCTTTTGTACATATAGCAGGTGATGTACGGCGGCAGCTTATTGACTGCCGTACCGCTGCCTGCTGTTCCGGTTGAGCCGGAAAGCGTTGCTGTATGTGAGTGTGAGCCTGAGCTTGCAATAGTCTGAGGCTCAGTCGATCCACCGTTAGTGAAATACTTGTAGGTACTGCCTGAGCCTGAGCCAACCTTGTACGAACCCTTTGATGCCGTATGCGTATGAGCACCTCCGGACGCCACTGTTACTGTGCCGCTTGAAAGCGTGTGGCTGTGGCTCGGCAGGTTTCCTGTGGCAAGCGTTACGGTTTTTGCGCCGCCGGTCTTTTCTGCTGCACTGAAATCCGTATCCTGTGAATTCACTCCGATCGGCACTCTGCCGGCACCCCAGAGCACCCATATTCCACCCATGAAGGTGGTTGCTCCGGTTGTGCTTGTCGTCATTCGTATGGATCCTACGGGATAGATGAGGTCTCGCAGCCACGAAAGGTCGGAAAATGTAACGTCGCCTTTGAACTCAACGTCTTCTGCAAACTCTGCGTCCCAGCCAACCTCGAACAGGTTCTTTTCGGATATCTTGCCAATAGCAAGTCCCAGTCCGTTGTTACGTATTGACATGATCGTGTTTGCTGTGGATATATCGCCATATGCGTATGTCGATGAAAAATAATCCTTTGCTTCTACACGGATGTCGTATGCATACTGGTTGGATAGTGAGCCACCTACTATAAATCTCGTACTGCTCACGCTGTATCCCGAAGTTGAAAGCGTCGTTACGGTGTAGTCCGTTGCCGTCTTTCTCTTGTATCCGACCTTGAAAGCAACATCGTTTCTGTTGTTCAGTGCTGTAACCGCACCTGTGAGTGTTACCGCGACGTATGTTCCGGTGTGGCTTGCAGCACCGCTGCTGTTACACCGGTAAACAGATACTCCGGATAATGACGGTGCCGAATATGCGAGCACCGAGTAAGACACGTTTGTCGTTGCGGTTCTGCCTCGGCTATCCTTGACGACGATTTTCATCGTCTTTGTACCTGATCCATTGAGCTCCGCCGTTGTGAATGATGTCGAGGTATATGTGGCATCGTTCACCGTTGTCGTTACCGAAGCGATCGTCGAGCCGTATGCTCCCGAAGGCGTAATCGTTACCTTCAGCTTGGATTTGCTCTGCACATAAGCACCAATCTTTGCGGCAAGTCCGCTGACGCCTTCCTGCATTGTGTAAGTAAGCGTCGGTACCACGCTTGACGGAACTGCGAGGCTTAATCCCACACTTTTTGTACCGATGAGCGTGGTGCCATTGTAGGTATCGCAATACAGCGTACCGACTGCAGTCGTAGCGTTCGGCACTTGGCTTGCAAGGCTTATCGGTGGTGTCCAGCTTACTGACGTTGAGCTTGTCTTTGTAACAATTGTTCCGCTGGCATTTCCTACGAGGTATCGCAGCGTGTGCGTAAACGAAGACGATGCAGGTGATAGTGATATCGTTCCTGCGCTGCCCATCGTGAGTGAGCCGACGGTCGGTGTTGTGCTTCTGGGTATCGTCGGCAGTGTTACCGTGATTGATCCGCTGGCTGTGCCGTATGTAGATGCAATCGAGAAGTTGCCGCTAAAGGATAAGGTAAACTGCTTTGTCCCGTCCGAGTTATGTGCGACCGTAAAATCGCCATATGCCGCTGATCTCGTGGAAGCGTTATCCGTAAGTACAGTAATGTACTTTTTGTTTTCCGCACTCGAGTATGCTGTTTCATACTGTGTAGTGAAGTCCGTTCTTGTCGGGACGTTAGAGGTTGCAAAACCGCGCTTTTCTCTTTCATACACCAAGCTGCCACCGGCATATATCTTAAACATTCCTCGTGTGTCACCCGTATGGTTGTTCCAGTATGTCCAATACTTTGTTCCGGTCACAGTTGCCAGATATGCATAGACACGAATCGTGCTCGTGTTGTTTGTAATCGACTGACTGATTACCTTGTACTCAAGCCAGCAGGCGACCTTGCTGTTTGCACTTCCGGACAGCGAGCCGTTGACTACTGTGTATCCGGAGTTTATTGCTCCGCCTGTCCAATTCGCCATTCTCTTTTATTGTTTTTGCGGCTATATAGCCGCAAAAACTACCTCCTTTCTTCGGAATTGGGGCTGGTTTTGCAAAGCAAAATCGCTGCGGTTTGCAGCGAAAGCCACAAAACGGGAGTTTGAATTTATTCAAACTCATGCCTCCATTAACTTAAAATTCAGATTGTCATTATCCGGCACCCACGCAAAAGGCCCGATCTTCTGCGACGTCAGTATTTCAACGTTGTTTACGTATAGCTTTCCTGCGGAGAAGTATGCCAGCGCGTTTGTGGTTGACACCTGTGTTTCGTCGCCGGTGAAGAAATACAGGATGTCGTTCTCCAGCTTCAGCTTTATGTTCGAGCTACTTTCGCCAATGACAATGCCCGAGGCAATGAGGCGTATGAAGCTTCGTATCGTTTCAAACTGCTGCGATACTTCACCGTTCATCTCAGATATCTCCGAGTTGGTTTCGGTAAAGTTTGCTTCTATCGTTCCTGCCATTACCGTGAGCGTTGTATTGATAGAACTCTGGAAAGCCGAATAGTCTGACGTTTTTACATAATTCTCAAGTGCAGTGAGAATGATCTGCTCCGCTGACTGCAGTATGGACGTGTTGTGGTCTATCTGCGTGTTGGCGATAGCTGCCGCTTTTGTTCCGTCAACATAGCTGCCTTCAATCTTCTCTACACGCGCTTCGGTTAAAGCCTCGCTTGCAGCTGTTTCCGTTACGAGTGAGGCCGCTTCATCTCCGAGTGTGATCACCGTGTTTGCCGGATTGTTAAGAGGAATATCCATGCTTGTAAGGATGAACATTTCCTCCGGGCATATGTCGATGCACGAAACCACCACTTTATCCAGAAATGAAAAGGCCTCCACATTCTTATCGAGATTGTGAAGGTCTACTGCTGTGAGTGTGATGCTTCGCTTTAGCTTCACACCGCTGTTCGCAAGCCATGTGAGCCCTTTTTGTTTTAGGTACGTTGCGTTCTTTTCCTCCGGAAAGGTCGTAAGCGATACCGGTGCATAGATGATTCCGTATTCTGCTGCTGTGGTGCTGTCTATGAGATAGTCGAGTCCAGCGTTTGCATCTGCTATCGTGAGGCGTTCCTCCGAGGAGGAATTCTCATCGATTTCGTTTTGCTTTGCTCCGAGGGGAATGCAGGCTGTGTAGGTTTCGTCTGCGTTTCTCGATACCGCAAGTGACCGCAGGTTTTCAGCAAACTCGATGTGCTGCGTTGCCGTATCCGTCACATCGGCAAGATACGAAAGCACCGGATTCTCGCTGCTGTCAAAGGTGATAACGAGGTATCCACCGTAAGCATCAACCAAGTATGTCTTAATAGCAGACCATGTCGATATGTAATCCTCGGTGGTCATGCTGATCGTTTCCTGCGATGTTACGGTGCAGCTTCCTTGTATAAACTGCTGACCGGCATTCACCTGCGAGTTGTGTGCGGACAAGAACTGTGCGAATAGCTCTGCCGGTGTCGTTTCTTCTACGGTGAACGGCCGGATTACGCTATCGAGCAAATACGCCAGCGTTCCTTCTGCCACGTAAACGTGCTTTGAATCAAGGGATACGCTATCTTCAATAACCCTGCCGAGGAATATGAGAGTGGAATCCCGGTATACCTTTAACTTGCTCTTGAGCCTCGTAATGTGGCTTATGCTTGGATTTGTGGACGGCAGCGTGAATGTCAGCTGTCCGGCTTCGTTTGCCTTGAGCGTCAGCTTGGGATCCATCGCCACGTAGTCCTGCATCCGTGAGTCGTAAATCAAGTATTCATCTGCATATATGCTGTACATTACAATGCTCCTTCACGATATGTAAAAGTCACCTTGCCGGAGGTTGTGACCGTTACTACCAAATTGCCGGGTGGGAGCACCAACTCCGGCAGCATCGTCGTTCCTGTCGGAACAGAAAATGTTTTTGTAACTCCGCCTATGGTGCATGCGAGTGTTGCTGGTGCCGTTGCCGTAATGCTCGGTACCACCGGCATAGCAAGGTTTGTCAAAGTCAGCGTTCCGTTTCCTGTCCGTGATTTTGTTGTTGCGCTCTGTTTCAGCTTGTATGGCTCGGCATTAACGGATACCGATATCTGGCAGTATCCGTTGTGCTTTGCTATGCCCGATACATCGACTCTGCCGACGTAGAAAAAGGAGCTGTCTTTGCTGAATGTGATATTCATGTTCTTACCGTGAACTGCGTTTACAAGCTCACTCACGACAGCATCATAATCACCGACCGCGTACATCGTTATTGCAATACTTCTGTTCGAGTATTTGACCGTACCATAGCTTTCAGACAAATCGAGCATTCCGTTTCTTCCGGGAATGCTCACATAATTCGTCTGCACCTTAGGCATTGGTATCTCGTATGGTGCAATAATGAATTTTCCGGTCGTGTCGAACGAACCGAATATTATGTGACTCATACAAATCGCTCCTTTCTGCGTTTTATGTTTCCGAGTTCAGTATCCATTGCAGGTGCGAGCCATCCAACCACGGCTCCTGTATCTGTTACCAGATTGTAGTTACCGAATGTCGGCAGGTATTCCTTGAGCAAAGCCATAATGTCAGCAAGCGTTACATCTGTGAAACCGGTCTCCGGCACAGCAGTAATGCCGCTGATATCCGCATTGGCGTTGATTGTTCCTGCATCGAACTCGCTCGGAATAGCCTTCTGCATTTCTTTCTCAACGTCTTCCATTGCGTCAACAAAGCCTTCGCCAAGACCTAAGCCCATGTTTTCACCGATTCCGGCAAAAACGGTGGACGGAGAATGAATACCAAACAGGCTCTTAACACCGCTGATGAGGTCATTTGCCCAGCCTTTGACCTTGTTCCATAACCACGAGCCTGCCTGCTTGATGCCGTCCCAGATGCCTCGAATCAGGTTTGCACCGGCTTCGACCATCTTGTAGACGAGGTCACCGAAGGCTTTGACGATGCCCTCGACGATCTTCGGTACAGCCTTTACGATTTCAATGATTATGGTCGGCAGGTTTTCAATGAGTGCAACAAACAGTTCAACACCGGCCATGATGATTTTGTCGATGTTGTCGATGAGGGCTGTGAGAATTCCGTCGATGATTTTCGGGATTGCCTCGCAGATTGTCGCAATGATTTCAGGTAATGCCTGTATCAGTGCGATGAACAAATCAATGCCTGCCTGTACAATTAACGGCAATGCGTCAAGCACCGCTGTTATGATTCCGTCAATGATGAGCGGAATGGCTTCCACGATCGCCTGAATGATTTCGGGCAGTGCTGCCACCAGTGAAGTCAAAAGCTGTATTCCCGCGTCAATGATTTGCGGTATCGCTCCTAAGATGAAATCCACAATTGCAAGAATGATGCGGGGCAATGCTTCGATAAGGACAGGCAGTGCAGCCAATAGACCTTGTGCCAGTCCCTTTATGAGCTGCAGTGCTGCATCCAGCAATAGCGGAAGGTTTGCTATGAGTCCTTCCACAATCGTAATGATTGCCTGCACTGTGGCAGGTATCAGCTCCGGAAGCGCTTCTGCAATACCGGTGATAATTGCGGTGATAATCTGCATCGCTGCCTCTATGATCAGGGGCAGATTCTCCACGATTGTATTCACGATCGTCATGATTGCCGCGAGGACTGCAGGTATAAGCTCCGGCAGCAGGTTCAATATCGTAGTTAAGACCTGACCGAACAAATCCGCAATTGTGGTGATAAGCATAGGCAGCAATTCTGCCATTGCTTCCAGCAGCGCGTTTGTTACTGTCGGCAGTGCGGCAATGATGTTTTCTATTACCGGAGTGATGTTCTTGATGACCGTCTTTAAGGCATCGACCGCATTGTTGCAGAGCATTTCCATGTCCGCGTTGGCATCACCAAATCCGACCACGAGGTTGGAGAGTGCTGCCTTTAGGGAATTTATGGATCCGGAAATGGTCTTGTCCGCTTCCTCTGCCGTAGTGCCGGTAATGCCCATTTCGGTCTGAATGACGTGAATGGCATCTACGATGTCAGCATAGGACGAAACGTCATAGTGAATGCCGGATATCTTTTCTGCGTCAGCAAGCAGCCGTTCCATCTCGGCTTTGGTACCGCCGTAACCTAATTTCAGGTTATCGAGCATCGTGTAGTTCTGCTTCGCAAAACCTTGATATGCTGTCTGGATGGCGGATATGTCCGAGCCCATCTTATTGGCGTTATCCGACATGTCCGTTATGGCCATATCGGCATACTTGACAGCTTTCTCGGTATCGCCTCCGAGCGAGGAGATGAGGCTGGCAGAAAAGCTCGTTACCGTATCCATGTAGTTGTTTGCCGACATGCCTGCGGTCTTATATGCGTTTGCCGCATACCGCTGCATCTCAAGCGACGAATCCTTGAACAGGGTATCGATACCACCAACCAGCTGCTCGTAATCCGCATATGCGCTAATGACTTCCTTGCCGAGCTTTATCGCTGCGGCTCCGGCTGCAACTGCGACCGCTACAATAGCGGTGCCTGCTGCTTTTAGCGTTTTGGTGAGGCCTTCATATTTATTACTTGCGTCATCAGCGGAATCGCCGGACTTCTTCAGTTCCTTGCCATTCTCATCCAGCTTTTTGTTATTGTCAGCCAGCTCGCCTTCAAGGTCATTGAGCTCGGCTTCTGCGTTATTCAGCTGGATCTGCCAATTCTGCGTTCTACGGTCATTTTCTCCGAAGGATTCAGCACTGTTTTTAAGAGCAGCACGAAGGGTTTCAATCTTGCTTTTCTGTGCTTCGATTTCTTTATTCAGCACTTCGTTTCTGGCGGTCAATGCTTCGACGGAGCTTTCGTTCCTGCCGAACTGCGAATCGACCAGCTTCATCTCAGAGCCTAATACCTTGAAGCTCTGATTGATGTCCGACAGTGCTTTTTTGAATTCTTTTTCACCCTCAAGACCAATCTTCAGCCCTAAATCGTCTGCCATGCTTTCACCTCCTTAAAATCCGAATGGAATAATATCGTCTATGTCACAAACCTGTTTGGGCTTTGCCATTCCGCTGAACTGTCTATGGCATTCCCATAAATCGAGGAGTAAGCCAAACGGCATCAGCCATACCTCATCCATAGACAGATGAAGCGGACCGATGCCGCAATACAAAAGTCGGGTGAACAGTTCCTCGTCTGTTACCCGACCTGTGTGTTTTTTACTTCTTCGCTCTCGATGTTCCGCTTCGTGCCTTTAAGCATTGCCTCTGTGATCGCTGTCTTGTATTCCGCAAGGTCTGCCGGACAGGTCAACAGTTCAACTTCTTCCTCGGTAAGAAGCGGTTTTGTGTTGTCCCTGTTCCTCAGATTGTGGATCTGAATGCTCTGATTGGCGAGCAAGGTCAAAAGCCATACGATCTCGGAGATTGCCAGCTCGAAGTTTTCCGCCTTCAACAGCTTGTCGCCCAGGTTATCAAGGCCGCCGTAACGTCCTGCAATTTCCTTTGTTGCCTTGGTAGTGAGAATAAGCTCATAAGTCTCGCCGCCGATATTGATGTTTGAACTTCTTTCGTTATCCATATTTGCCTCCTGAATTATGCTGTAAAGTCGGGTTCATATACGCTGGTAAACCAACCGGAAATCGTCGATGCGGATACTCCGGTATCGCCATCAGTTACCTCTGCCTTCCACGGGTGTCTGTTTGCATCGTCCTTCTTGTTCCTGCGCATGATCGTGCCTTCGATGGTAGGTGTCGAGAAAGTAATGCTGTCGCCCTTTGTCTGCAGGTTGGTTGCAGGCACGCCGAACTTCACCTTGTAAAGCCAGAAGTATCTGTATTTGCCGTTTGCTTTCTTAGCTCTAAAGCCAATGGCCACAGGTGCGCCGCCGTCTTCGCTTGCCGCTACAAGTACCTTGTTTTCATCGACGTGTGCGCCGGTGAGTGCCGCTGCGGTTGCTGCTCCGATATCGTCAACGTTGAGAGTAATTGTGCCGGATTTGAATTCCTTTACGACCTCGGAAGCGCCGTCATCTGCATAGAGCGTTGCCTCTGCGAGTTCTACGGAAAGCTCTGCGGAAATTGCTTTTGCAAGCACCGCAGGCGTGCCATAGGTTTCATCACCGATTTCCACACCGGTCGATGCTGCCGTAGCTTCGGTAATGGTGGCATAATACAGTTTGTCTAAGCCAATCGTTGCCATTTATGTGTCCTCCTTAAATTCGTATTCTTTTGCTACATCCACTGCGTAGTGGTGATAGCCTGTTTCCGTTTCATATTCCACGTAGCGTCTGTCCGTAATTACAAAATCCGAACGGATAAGGGATTTTGTAAGGCTTGTTGCTGTTTGTAAGTAGTTATCCCTGCTGTAGAGTGATAGCCGCACCTCGTTAACCTCCGAAACGGGCTTATCGTCTGCCGACAACGGAAAGCTGTCCATGATCGGTGTCATAACGAGAAAGCAGTCCGGAGCTGCCGAGGTATATGCGCCTGTTTCAACAGGGATATTCAACTCTGCTGCCACGGTTTTTAATTCAGAGAGTATGCTCACAGCTTTGCCACCTCTTGTTTCAGTTTTTCCGCCATTGCCGCCTCCGCAGGTTTCTTTGTCTGGCTTTTTGTCCGCTTCATAAAAGGTTTTGCCGGCTGTCCGCTTTTTCCATATTCGATGATGGATGCGAGCATAGCGTTTGCTTTGCCACCTGAGTGCGGTTCACCAAATCCGACCTTTATGTTGCTGTTGCCGTTCTTGCCGATGAGGACAGGAGATGTACCGACAGACGAGACGAGCTCACCGGTAGCTCTGGATTTCTTCTTTGTGTTCTTGCCGACCACGGAAGCCAAATTGCTTCGTAGCTTATCCTCAACAATTTCTGCTCCGGCTTTTAAGACCTCTGCGGCAATTCTGTCCTGCTCTTTACCGAGCCTTGACAGCTTTATCATCAGGTCTTCGGGCATTGTTATCTTCACGTTAGCCATCGGATTCCTCCATGTGCTTTGCGAGTACCTCGTAATACATCTTTCGCTGCCTTACGTTTTCCACACTCGTGATGTCGAATCTATCCGTCCCGATCTTGATGTAGTTTGCTGTTGTCAGTGTCAGATTAGGAATAAAGCGAAAACGAAAAAGCACGTCCGCTTCAGAAAACACAGACGAGCTTCTCCATTTTTCGCTCATGTTCTTTTCTTCCATGTAGGCTCTTACGGTTGCAAGAGTGGTTTCGGTGTACGAGGGAAAGCCATCTGCATCGATGGTTTTTGCTCTCGTGCAGATGGCTATTGTAGTTTGCATTTTTCCTAAGCTCATACTTTCCACTCTCTTTCCAGCCTTAGAAGGTTGTTTACCGTCTTCCAAACCATTTCGCCGGCTGCTGTGCTGTCAGCAAAAAAGCCACCGGTAGAACCGTCACGCGATTCGTAGTAGTGGCTTGCAAGCATGATGATTGCCTGTTCAGTGTTAGCTGACATATCATTTTCGTCATAGTATCCGGCGGCTAAATGCTGGTAGCCCTCGGCATAGGAAACTGCGGCGGTGATGTAGCTTTGCAAGAGCGTATCATCTTGATTGTGCTCTACAATCAGGTTTGCCTTGACCTTTGCAAGTAAATTGACTGCCATTTATCACCGCCTCCTTTCTTAATCGGTTGCTTCGTCCGCAGCCATAAATCCTGCTGCTTTCAGTTTTGCAAGCAGGGCATTAAAAGCGGTTTTAAGGTCTGCAACAGTTGACGCGGTACTGTCTTCCTGATTTTCACAGGGAATTACCCCGTCTGCCGAAAGCACACCGTTGCTGTCAATGGAAAGACCTTCGCCAACCTTGATGCCGCCGAGAGTGTCTGCCGATGCTTTGTTAAGAGGGTTGGCGGAAAGGCCTTCGACCTCTACGCCATCCTCAAATACTACCTTGCCGCCAAAGTGAGTGACATCGCCGCCTTGCTCGGTATAGTTCTTTGCGTTATAACTCATGGTTTACCTCCTTACGCCTTCATCTGAAGGACTTTGATGGCTTCAGGAAGGATAAGCTTGCCGTCAACACGCTGGGTTGCGACAAAGCCTGTCTGGTCGGTTGCGGCATAAAGTTCGGACAGCTTCTTAAAGACTCTGCCCTGACGGTCAGCGATCCAGTAGTAGCTGAAATCACCGAACGCGATGACCTTTGCACCGGATGCGATGGTAGGCACATAAGAGGAAGTCTTCACAGGTCTTCCGAGGAGAGTATCGGGAGTGCCGGAAGTAAGAGCAGGCTGCCAGAGGTAGTTTCCGTTGCCGTCCTTGAGTTTACGGATCGCCTTTACGGTTGCATCGTTTACGACCCATACAGCGTTCTTGCGGTAAGGTGCGCCGAGACTGTAGAAGAGGTCGATAACTTCGTCAGCGGTAATAGCGGATGCAGATCCGGCAGTGACACCGACCTGTGCGCCGCCCGTACCGTTGAAGATTCCGACAGGCTTGCCGGAGCCGTCACCGTTGAAGAAAGCATCTTCTTCCTTGCTGCCGATCCTGCGGGCGAACTCTTTGGAAATGTACTGTTCAAGGTTGAAAACGGAGTCATTTAAGAGTTCGTTGGAAACCTTGATGAGAGTGCCGAGTTTGTACGCACCGATGGAAACCTGAGTGAAGGAATCGTCACTTTCGGTGATGGAGCCTTCCTCATCGACCCAGGATGCAGTACCCTTGGTAGCTACAACAGGGATCTTTCTGTCACCGGACGCAGTCTGGATAACATGAGCGAGCGTACGGAAAATGTTCTCGGATTCGAGTGCCTCAACAAGGGTATGCTCAAACTCATCGGGAACGAGATAGCCGCCTTCGGAATCGGTGCCTTCCTGGAGGGCATTGGCAATTTCGGGACGGATGTTCTTCTGACGCATAGCGTTCCAGAAGGACTTGTTATACGCTTTGGATGCTCTGCCGGTCTTTTCCTCATCATCGGCGGCCTTCATAGGCTTTTCGGTGATAGGAGTGCCGACAGGCTTATTCATTTCGGCTTCGAGAGCCTCTTTTCTTTCCATACGCTTGATCTCGTTGGTAAGGGCATCAAAGTCCTTTTCCATCTTTGCGTAGGAAGCATCGTCCTCGGCGGAGAGAACTCCGTCAGAACCGGTGCGGGTGTCGAGGAAGGCAGTCATGCTCTTCCAGAGATTGGCGCGCTTATCACGCAGTTCAGTAATGGTCATAATCATTTCCTCCTGATTACATATAGTTTTTGATCATGTTGAGACGCTGTCTTAACTCATTGACAGAGCGTCCCACGGATTTCTTCTCCGCCTTTTGGGAGATACGGTTGATGAGCGCCTTTTCCACGGAACTTGCGGAAAAAGTGTAGGCTTCGAGTTCTGCGTTCAGCTTTTCATCTGTGAGCAGGTCATCCGCAAAGCCGAGTTCGATTGCTTTCTTTGCGTTCATCCAGGTGGTCTCGTCCATCATGTGGGAAAGCTGTGTGTGCGAAATACCCGTCTTGATCTCGTAGGCATTGATAATGCTTTCCTTGACCTCATCGAGCATCTCGATAGCTTTCTTCATATCGACATGGTCACCGAATGCCGCAGTTGCGGGGTTATGGATCATCATGAGAGCGGTCGGTGCCATCAGCACCTTTGTGCCTGCCATAGCAATGACGGAAGCAGCCGATGCTGCAATGCCGTCAATCTTGACAGTGACGTTTCCCTTGTAATCCATGAGCATGGAATAGATCTGGCTTGCCGCAATGCAGTCACCGCCCGGAGAGTTGATCCAGATGGTGACGGGACCGTTTCCTGCAAAAAGTTCATCCTTGAACATCTGCGGTGTGATGTCATCGTCAAACCAGCTTTCCTCGGCAATCGTGCCGTACAGTTCAAGAATTCTCTCTTCGGATGGACTTGCGTCCGCCTGATTCTTCCAGTTCCAGAATTTCTTCATTTTCGGAATCGTCCTCCTTTCCGTCATTGGTATTTGCAAAAGCACCTGCCTTCTCAAGCGGGAGCATATTGCCGTTAATGAGATAAAGATTGCCGCCGTCCTCGTCCGGGATAAGGTCAAGGTTCTCCAGTTCACGGATGTCATTGGCAGACATCCAGCCGTTCTGCCTTGCCGTTGCGTAGCCCTGCATACGGGATGCGTAATCTCCTCGGAGCAGTCCTTCCACATTGAATTTCACAAAGTACGATTTCTTTTCCTCCGTGGTGAAGAGAGTCCTTTGGATGGACTGCTCCCAACGAATGACCCACGGGTCGAGCGTGTACTTTACAAACTCAAGGGATTGCTGCTCAATATTTGAAAACGAGGACTTTTCCAAATCGCCCACCATGTGAGGAGGGACACGGAAAATCCTCGCTATCTCATTTATCTGAAATTTTCTTGTCTCCAAAAACTGTGCTTCATTCGGAGAGATGGAAATCGGTGTGTACTTCATTCCTTCCTCCAAAACAGCTACCTTGTTGGAGTTGCCGGAGCCGCCGAATGTGTTCTGCCAGGACTCCCTTACACGGCTCGGGTCTTTTATCGTGCCGGGGTGTTCAAGGACACCCGAAGGTGCGGCACCGTTGGCATAAAACTTACTGCCGTATTCCTCGGCTGCGATGGCAAGACCGATGGCATTTTTCGCCATAGCTATCGGCGAATATCCCACCAGTCCGTCAAAGCCGAGTCCCGGAATATGAAGAACATCTCTCGGTGAAAGGATCACTGTGCCGGTATCCTTTAGTGCTTCGTCAGTATTTCGCTGATACTGATAGAACAGTTTTCCGTTTTCATCTCTGTCCACGGTCATCTTGTTCGGCATCAAAGGATAGAGAGCCACGATTTCGCCTTTGCCGTTACGGATGATCTGTGCATAGGCATTTCCCCAAAGCAAAAGATGAGTCATCAGCGTTTCTCTGAACACAAATGAACTCATCTCCGGATTCGGCTCATCATGAAGAAGAAGGTACAGCGGATGATCGATTGCCTTTTCCTTGCTGCCGTCTTTGTTGTATCTGTAAACATGAACCGGAAGTTCTGCCACAGCCTCGGAGAGAATCCTTACGCAAGCATAGACTGCAGTCATCTGCATGGCACTTCTTTCGGTTACAAGTTTTCCTGCCGAAGAGCCTCCCATAAAGAAGGAGTATCCGCTCCCGGCAGTTCGGTTTTCGGGACCGTCACGATTACGGAACAGTCCGCTGAATATTCCCATAGCTTTTTCCTCCATTTAAAAAACGAGCAGACCCCGTGTATCGTAGACCGACTCGCTTGTATCGTATCCGCACCGTATCGCGCGGTCGAGCGCCATGATCATGGCAATGGCACCATCTATCTTTTCCGTTGACTTGGATTTGTCCGCCTTTATGTTTCCGGCGGGGTCTGTACGGATGCAGATATTATCCATGTTCCACCTAAGAACCGGATGCCCGCCGTGAGCAATGTTCTGCTGAAGTGTCAGCGTCATAAGTTCCTTTGTCGGGGGACTCATACTTGCAAATCCCTGTCCCATAGGAACTACGGTGAATCCCATACCTTCAAGGTTCTGTACGCACTGTGTCGCACCCCAACGGTCGAAGGCAATCTCACGGATGTTGTACTTCGTGCCGAGTTCCTCGATGAACTTTTCTATAAAGCCATAGTGAATTACATTGCCTTCCGTGGTTTGGATGTAGCCTTGTCTTTCCCACAGGTCATACGGAACATGGTCACGCTTGACACGAAGGTCAAGCGTATCCTCTGGTATCCAGAAGTATGGAAGGACATAGTACGGTGCGTCCTCATCTTCCGGTGGGAACACCAGGCAAAAAGCGGTAAGGTCCGTAGTGGATGAGAGGTCGAGCCCACCGTAGCAGACACGGCCTTCCAGCATCTCCGGATTGAAGGGACTGCCGCAAGCATCCCATTTGTCCATCGGCATCCATCGGACAGCCTGCTTGACCCATTGATTGAGACGAAGCTGACGGAAGGAATTTTCCTCGGCGGGATTCTGCTTTGCCTGTTCGCAGGCGGTTTGGACTTTGTCCATTCCTATCGTGATACCGAGAGAGGGATTGGCTTTTTTCCAGACCTTCGGATCAGTCCAGTCCTCATCCTCATCGACTCCGAAGATGACAGGATAAAAAGTAGAATCGTGTTTTCTGCCTTCAAGAATGTCTTTTGCCTTTTGATGCTGTTCAAAGCAGATGGAGTTCACGTTATCTCCGGCTGTGGTAATAAGAAAGTACAGAGGCTGCATTCTCGCATCACCGCTGCCTTTCGTCATAACATCAAACAGCTTCCTGTTCGGCTGGGTATGCAACTCATCAAAGATAACACCGTGAATGTTAAAGCCGTGCTTGTTTGCGACGTCGGCAGACAGAGCCTTGTACTTGCTCCCGGTCGGATTGTATTCCATTTCCTTCTGCGACTGCCGTATGGTCATTTTGCTCATAAGGAGCGGACTTCGCTTGACCATTTCAAGCGCCACATCAAATACGATTTTCGCCTGGTCACGGTCTGCGGCACAGCCGTATACCTGTGCGCCGGGTTCAAAGTCTGCACAAAGTAGATAAAGGGCAACGGCAGCCGCAAGTTCAGACTTGCCGTTCTTCTTCGGAATCTCGATGTAGGCGGTATTGAACTGCCTGTATCCGTTCGGTTTCAGAATTCCGAAGATGTCTCTTATGATCTGTTCCTGCCAGTCGATGAGTTCAAAAGGTTCACCATCCCATTGACCCTGGGTGTGACAGCAGAACTTTTCGATAAAGCACACCGCATGGTCTGCGGCATCCTTATCGTAGTAGCTGTCTTTTGCCATGAAGCGTGTCGGCTTATAGTTTTTCAGTTTTCGTATCGTAAAGCCTCACCTCCGGACATAAAAATAACAGCCTTGCGGCTGCTTCATGTACGAGAGAAAGAGCCTCTCGGCTCAATCTCCGCTGATTGGTTTTGTCAGTAGTTTTCGCTGTGAAGGAGAATCTCCAAGGCGAATGCTGTGTTCTGATCGACCGGAGCGACATCTTCACCTCTGTCGAAGTTATAGACGATCTCGCCGTTACGCTTCAGCATCAGCTTTGAAATGCGTCCGCCGTTGATTCCCCGCTCAGACCCCTCATTGTACTGCTTCATCCAGTAATGAAAAATGTCTCCGTTTACTCGCAGGCTGCCTTCTTTCCACATTGCCGCATCCTCCTTATTCTTCGCCGGTCAGGATAAAGCGTACATACTTTGCTTTTTCCTCTTCGATGAAGGTCACCAGTTCGTAGAAGTCCATATCGTAGGCAATGCGCTGAACGGCACTCAAGTCGAACATATTCGTGAGTCCCGTGTCACGGACTGCGAGGATCTGCTCCTTTACTCTTTCGTCCATCAGTCGCACCTCCTGCAGCTGTCTTCTCCGTAGGCTACGGAAAGTCCCGAGCCGTTGTCCCAGCGAACCATGATGCTGCCGATGTCATCCACGCCGATGACCGTGCCTTTTGTGCCGACCGGCGGTGCCTGGGAATCATCCATATGGAGAAGCTCCACACGGCAGCCTGCGGGATACTGTTTTTTCAGTCTCTCAACGACTTCTCTCGGAATACCGAACATTTACTCCACCTCCTTGTCTTCCTTGCTCTTGAAAGCCGAGTTCCCGGAAAGGCGGGAAAGAAGGATCTTTCTTGCTCCCTTGAACTCGTCACCGATGAATCCGAGGCGGAGAAGGAAACATCTGAATGCGTACTTGTCGTTGTCGGTATCCTTTTCCTTGGCGGTGACCCGCTTGGCTCCTTTGGCAAATGCCATCAGCTTGTTTAAGAAAAGGATGCAGGCAAGTTTCTCGTCTTCCTTTGCGGAAAGGTCAAGCTTGAACCAGGGGAATTGAATGGTGTGTTCATCCTTGTTCCAGTTGACCTCGGTGGAGATGGCATCGAATGCCTTTGTGATAAGGCTTTTCTTTGCTTCGCAGAGTGCCTTGAACCTTTCAAAGGCGGCCTCGTCAAATCCGGTATCCGGGAAGGAAAGCGTAACGCTGTCAATGTCCTCTATGGAGTCAATGGAAGGTGCTGCGGAAAACTTCTCGGCTACCGCCGAAATGTCGCTCTCAAAACCCTCATCGTAGAGATGCTCCAGAAGCCTTTCGATGACCTCGGAATCGGTTCTGTCATCGAAGATAAGGTTGCCGTCACGGTCAATGGTGAAGTAATCGATTTCGTAAGCGAAAGTCGGTGCGCCTGCGTATTTTACATCTGCCTCAAGCCAGGTGCCGATTGTCTGTGCAAGGTTCTTTCTTGCCTTGCCGGGTACGTTGTAGTGAATTGTCATGGTGTTGATCCTCCTTTAATTTTGGTAGTACATATATCACTCTAAACGGCTGTAATAGCAAGTCATATGTGAGAAATATACTGCACAAATATCAGGAGTTTTTACTGTGCGCCCAGACTATCCCGGACAATACAAAGTACACGCAAGGGAGTGCCACACCGTTGCCCCACATCTTATATTCCGCAGAGTCGGAATGCGGGTCTTGAAGGAAAGCACGTATCTGTTTCTCCGTTTTAGGCTTACTTGAAGAACCGGTTATCTTTCTGTGGGTTTCAAATATCTTGTACCACTCATAGACATCCTCGCTTGTCGGATGCTCGATGCCGAGATCATCGCACCACCAGTCGGGGAATCCCTGGAGTCTCGCACATTCTGTCGGAGTAAGACGGCGGACGATATAATCTGCTTCGATCACACCGTTTTGGTAGCCGGGGTTCGTGCCGTTCACAAGGCAGCCGGATTTATCTTCCGTCATACAGACACATTCCGCTTTCATCTGCGGATAGAATCCGTAAGGCTTATCATTCACAAGCGGTGGGTCTTTATAGTCCGTTGCCACCAGGCAGTTCGCCGTTTCTTCCGTTGCCTCCGTGAAGAAGGATGCCTTAGAGGAGGAGAATGTCGGCTGTGCAACAGCACCCGGACCTTTTGCCACCATCGTGGGTTCAAGTTCCGCTTCGACAGCAAAATCGTAGAGAGCGTTTTTGCCCTGGTTGAAAGCCGCACGGTCAAGTCCGTAAGCCACAGCGTGATGCTCCGTGGCATTTAAGGTATAGGAAACATCCTCTTCCGAATATCCGTCACCGTGATGGGACGGACGAGAGCCGTTTCCTTCAAGAGCCACAACAGCCATACCGCCCTGGTTGCAGGACGGATTGCCGCCGTTCCCGTCAAGGCAGCGTGTTGTCTTTGCTTCATAGAATCCACTGTTCGGATTGTCCGATTTCATGGAGTTGGAGTCTTTTGCGCAGATGCCGTAGACCTTCGGCTGAAAAAGCGTCTGGTCATTGTTGCATGAAAGCGTGGCGGACTTGTTGTCCTGGACAAGAGGTCCTTTGCCGCCGCCTTCCTTACCGCAGCGTATCTTCATGGTCTTCGGTGTCTCCACCACGAACGGTTGATTGTTGCCTCCCGTTCCGAAGGTGGAAAGCACGGTCTGTGCGATTTCATCGGGACCGCGGTATCTGCAGTCCTGGCTGTGGTTTTCAAACACAAGCGGAGGATGATGGCTCTCCGCACGGAGAGTGGATGTCTTTTCTTCCGTCACATCCATACGGTTGCCACCCTGATCATTTAAGACAAGCAGACCGTTTCTTCCGGTCGATTCACCGCAGTTCACTCCAAGGGTCGCAGCCTTGTCCGACATAGCGGAGTTATATCCGTCTATGCCGTAGCAGCCTGTCTCACAAGAGCAATCCGAAGGATCTCGGGTAATGTTTTCCCACGAGCGGAAGCCCTGCGGAGTATACCCAGACAAGCCTTCTGACTCAAATAGTATTTCTCCGGCACTCCCGCCATCAAAATCTGCGACAAGGTAGATACGTTTTCTTCTCTGGGGAACTCCCCAAAATTGAGCATCGAACTGTCTCCAGGCAACGGAGAATCCGTCACCCATGATGCATCCTGCATACGGCCACTTCTTAGGTCGAGGGACAGAAAGCTTATTGTCTTTGATGCGGCAGATGCTTTCGAGGACGCACCGGAAGTCTTCACCTTTGTTTGAGGAGAATGCGCCGGGGACATTTTCCCAGACGATGTATCTCGGATATTTTCCATCGGTTTTACACCTCATTTCTTTGATGATTCGGACAGCTTCATAAAAAAGACCCGAACGGTTACCGTCCAGGCCTTCACGCTTTCCCGCCACGGACATATCCTGGCACGGAGAGCCGAATGTAATGATATCGACCGGTTCGACCTCGCCGCCGTCCATCTGCGAGATGTCACCGTAGTGTTTCATAAAAGGAAGTCTCTTCTTTGTCACCATGATCGGGAACGGCTCGATTTCCGAAGCCCACACGGGAGTGATCCCGGTAAGGAGTCCGCCGAGAGGAAATCCGCCCGAGCCGTCAAAGAGACTGCCGAGGGTGAGGTTATTCATCGGACACCTCCACATCTTCGTACTTCAGTTCCGCTCCGTCACGAAGGACGCTCACACCATCGGAGCTGCCCTTGAATTCGATGTACCTTCTTACGATGACATCACAGTACTTTTCATCGAGTTCGATGGTATAACAGCTTCTGTCCATCTGCTCACACGCAATGAGCGTAGAACCGCTGCCGCCGAACGGGTCAAGCACAAGCGTATTTGACATCGAGGAGTTTGCAATCGGATACGAAAGAAGAGGTATCGGCTTCATCGTAGGATGATCCGTATTCTTCTTTGTCTTTTCAAACTCCCACACCGTGGTCTGCTTGCGGTCGGAATACCATTGATGCTTGCCGGACTTCTTCCATCCGAAAAGGCAAGGTTCATGTATCCATTGATACGGACTCCTGCCAAGCACAAGGCTCGGTTTCTTCCAGATGCAGCACCCGGAAAGGTAGAAACCCGCCGCATCAAATGCCTTGCGGAAGTTCAGTCCCTCCGTATCCGCATGGAATACATAGATGGATGCATCGTCCGCCATGACCTTTTCCATATTAGAAAAGGCATCGAAGAGGAAGTCGAAAAACTTCTCCGATGCCATGTTGTCGTTCTGTATTTTTCCTGCGGTGCCTTCGTAGTTCACATTGTACGGAGGGTCGGTCACCACAAGGTTTGCTTTCTTTCCCTCCATGAGGGTCTCATAGGTTTCAGCCTTTGTGGAGTCACCGCAGATGAGTCTGTGCCGTCCGAGTGTCCACACGTCACCGGCTTTTGAGAATACCGGTCTCTTCAGTTCCTCTTCGACATTGAAGCCATCGTCTTCGGTTTCGTTTCCGTCATCAAAAAGTTTTGACAGTTCTTTTTCATCAAAACCGGTAAGGGCAAGGTCGAAAGCATCTGCCTGCAGAGCCTCGATTTCAACACGCAGAAGCTCTTCATCCCATCCGGCATCAAGAGCCATTCTGTTGTCGGCAATGATATATGCCTTCTTCTGTGCTTCGGTAAGATGGTCGGCAAACACGCACGGAACTTCCGTCATGCCTTCTTCCTTAGCGGCTAGAAGTCTGCCGTGACCTGCGATGACACCGTAATCCTTATCTATGATGATGGGATTGATGAATCCGAACTCACGAAGAGAAGAACGGAGTTTGTTTATCTGCTCCGGTGAGTGGGTTCTTGCGTTATTTACATAAGGCACAAGTTTGTTTACGCTGACAAGCTTGAAGTCTGTAGTTGTTTTCATCATACAAGCCCCCATTCTGCAAACTTCTCGAAACCGCCTGTTCTTTCAATATAGTCTTTTGCGATTTCCACGATTTCGGAGTATGGTCTTCCGTCAACGGTATCGTCGCCGATTGCACAGCACAGCTCCACCGTTTTCCCGGATTGTTGTGCTTTAAGCCATGCGTAAATGTTTACCGAAACGTCTGCCTTGGATAAATCTTTGCCATGAAGTCCGCCTCCTGTGACGGAGTCCGCCATATCGCTTCCGAGTTTTCTGTTCGTTGCACCGCTGTCAACCGAAGTGCCGCCAGTCCAGTCACCAAGCGGATTTATATATGCACCCGGATATTTCTTTTCAAGTGCTTTCTTTTCCGCATTGCTCTGGCAAATAATGAGCTTTTCACCATCAAGGATATATTTGCCATCGCAGCCGTATTTTTCATAAATGCTTCTCGCTATCTTTGACAACTCTTTCTGTTCTTTCGTTACAGGAACTCCTTTGAATATTCCGTTATCTCCGCAGCGGAAGTTTTTATCCTGGTTTTTTGCCAGATGTTCATCCTGCGGAACTTCCGCATAGTCGGTTTCGACATCACCGGCAATTCTGCGAACTACATCTCTGACATCGTCCGGATTCAGCTTTTCGGATGTTTCACAGATAATGTGACACACTCCGTGACCGATAAGCACCTCCACAGCTGCTTTCGGATTCCTGTTTTTCTTGTAGCAGAGGTCAACAACGGCCCCGGCTATTCTGTCAGCCACCTTGTCCGGGTGGCTTGGATTTACTTTTTCATACATAATTAGAAACCCTTTCTCTGATGAAGTATTTTTTCAAGATCATCGTTCGGGTTTGCTCCCGAAAAGTCTACGGAGCAATTCTCCTTGATGGTCTGCATGATGGCATCCCACTGACGGGTTGCCTGGTTCAGATAGTTGATGCCGATATTTATGAAGGGAGAAGTGATCGGCTTGTTTGTGGTCGGATGACGGGAAAGAAAACCGAGTTCATTCGTCATCTCTTCGCACTGCAGCCACCTTGCTTTGCACATGGCATACTGCTCGATCTGCTGCGGGGAAACATAGGCTGTGGCTTTTATCCTGTCGAGCCATTTCCACACTCTTTCATAAATCTCGGCGGCTTTTAGGGTCGTACCGTCCTTTTGCTTTGCGGACAGTATTTCATCGGGTTTCGGCATTTCCATACCCTCGATTTCGGGGATATCCAGTACGGTGAGTTTCCTGCCGCCGGGGTTGCCGTTAGCTGCTTTCTCCGCTACACCTTTCGGTTTACGACCTGCACCCGGTCTTTTGCCACCGCGTCCGCCCGTGTTATTCGATTTTGTCGGCACTTTCTCACCGCCTTTCCTTTGATAAAAATACCGGGACCTTAATCACCCTTTTGAATACGCCTTTTTTGCACACGTGACCCCAGCGCCGTTGCACGGAACCTAAAGCGTAGAGATCTCGACCGCCCCTCCGGTCAGCCGGAAGATTGCGGTTTATGGTTGTGCCAGCGGTCACCGCGCTGTGCATGGATACGAGAGTGGCATGATGCACATAGTGATATGAGATTGCTCCGTGAGTGGTCACCGCCTTCAGCCAAGGGCTTGATGTGGTGTACCTGTTCCATCGGCACGAACGTTCCGTTCTTAAGGCACTCCTCACACAGAGGATGCTCCTTTGCGTAGGAGTCACGGATGCGTTTCCATGCTCTGCCGTAGCGATTCCTTGTGGCGGGGTCTCTGCCGTAGCGTTCGTACTGCCGGTTCACAAGTTTCTCATGTTCCTCGCAGTATCTTTTGTCCGTGAGCCTTGCGCATCCGGGGTAGGCACAGGGATGCTTTGGTTTTCTTGGCACCTTCGTCCTCCTTTCTTCGGGCATAAGAAAAGCCTCCTAGGATCGCTCCCCGAAGGCTCGTCTGATTCTGCTTTTCGCTGATTATATACTATCACATATATGACCATTGCATCTCGTTGCAAAGCATTGCATTTGTTGCAAGATTCATATTGTTATAGGGCTTTCCGGGATTACCGTGTGGGCAAGAGCCTTCTGATGCCACCGCCACACGGTAACCTTGTCCGCATTCAGTTCGTCACCGATCTGCTCCCAGGTCATGTTGTGAATGTAACGGTAGCGAAGTACCATCTGCTCATCCGTGTCCTCGACCTTTTCAATGACCGAGCGGATTTCTTTTTTCAGATCCACGAAGAGGTCGATCTCCGCATCGATTTTTTCTTCCATTTCCTGTATTTTGAAGATGCATTTTACGAAGGGAGCATCATTGCTTCTTGAAGTCTGTACTCTGTCCCCAAGCTGTGGTGAGGAGATGGAGAAGGACATTTCACGGAGCCTTTGCAGTTCCTCAATGTCGCTGTTTATTTTATGGTCAAGACGGTAAGCCTGGTGAAGATATTCTTTCGCAGTCATTTATCGTCCTCCTGTTGTAATTTCTTCAGTACGATCTCACCGTTTACATTGGTGAGGGTTTCAAACCAGTCCGAGAGGAAGAACCTCTCGCAGTCTTCTAACATTACTTTCGCATCGGCATTCTTCGGACGCTTGCGGAGTTTATGCCGTGCCATGCGGTAGTCCTTTACCGCCTGCATCACGATTGCGTTTGCGAGGTTCTCGTAAGGCTCGGTCATGGTCTTTTCTCCAGGTTGGCTTTTACCGCATCGATCAAAGCGGACTGCGTCTTTTCTTTACGCTTAAGGGCGTCCATGACATCTTCATCAATGGTGCCGCCGCAGATGATGTGGTGAATGACAACCGTTTCTTTCTGTCCTTGACGCCAGAGCCTTGCGTTCGTCTGCTGATAGAGTTCCAAACTCCACGTCAGTCCGAACCATATAAGGGTGCTGCCGCCGGCTTGGAGGTTAAGCCCGTGACCGCTTGATGCGGGATGGCAGAGCATCACGGGAACTTCGCCCTTGTTCCATCTTTCGATACTGTCCGAGGTATCAAGCTTGGCATACGGTATCTTCAGGTGTTTCAGTCGCTGCTCAATGCGGACAAGGTCATGCTTGAACCAGTAGGCAACGAGAACCGGCTTGCCGTTGGCTCCTTCGATAAGGTCTTCCAGCATATCGAGTTTTCTGTCATGGATGAGGTGAGCAGTACCCACTTCGTCATACACAGCACCGTTTGCCATCTGGAGAAGCTTTCCCGAAAGCACGGCGGCATTGGCTGCATCGATTTCTTCGTTCTTAAGCTTTATGACCATATCCTCACGGAAGTCATCGTACACAGACTGCTCCGAGGGACTCATATAGACCGGCACTTCGTTTATGACGCATTCCGGCATATCCAGATAGTCCACGCTCTTCATGGAGATGGTGATGTCGGATATCTTTTCGTATATCGCATCCTCCGCTCCGGAAAGAGGTTTATAGCTGAATACCATCTGTGCGTTGCGTTTGTCAGGCTCAAAGTACGAAAGACGGTAGCGGGTTATGTATCTTCCGAGCCTTTTGCCGAAATCCAGGATTCTGAACTCCGCCCATAAATCCATAAGCCCGTTTGAGGAAGGTGTTCCGGTAAGACCCACGATTCTTTTAATGAAGGGTCTTACTTTGAGAAGCGCCTTGAAGCGTTTTGCTCCGTAGGATTTGAATGAGGACAGTTCATCTATGACCACCATATCGAAGTCAAAGGGAAGTCCAGATTTGTTGATAAGCCAGTCCACATTTTCACGGTTGATAATGGTGACCGGTTCATTACGGAGAACGGCTGCTTTTCTTTCAGCCTCCGTTCCGACTGCAACGGCATATTTCATGCCTTTAAGGTGATCCCATTTCTTTATCTCCTGTGGCCATGTATCTCTTGCCACACGAAGAGGTGCGATGACCAGCACCTTGCAGATGGTTTCCGATTCAAAGAGCATTTTCATTGCCGTCAAGGTAATGACACTCTTGCCGAGACCCATTTCAAGGAATACGGCGGCTATGGGATTGTTTACTATAAAGTCAGTCGCATAGGACTGATATTTATGAGGATTGTATTTCATCTAAAATTCCTCCGATCTGTTCCGGCTCATCCAGGATGAAAACGGAAAAGCCAAGCTGCTCAAGCTGTCTTTTTCTTCTCATTTGGAGAGGCCGTGGTTTAAGTCCTGTAGTCTTTATTTCAGCGAAACCGATATGACCGCCGGGAAGAAGGATGATTCTGTCGGGCACCCCATCTAAACCGGGTGATACGAACTTCACGCAGAGACCGCCCATCTTCTTTACGGCACTTACCAGTTTCCGTTCCAGTATCTTTTCATTCATGCTTTTGCACTCCATCTTTTTTAATGGCTTGGGACAAACGGATGGACAACAGCAGATTTTTTCCTATACGCGCGTATACACATATACACGCACCCGCTTTGTCCTTATTTTTTTTACTGAATACTAAGTAGAGAAAAGTTGTCCGCCTGTCCCAAGCACCAAGGAAAACAGCCTATTTACAAGCCTTCCGGCATTGGACAATGCTCGGACAGCTTTGCGGACAGTTTAGTTTTCTGTCCTGCGGTAGATACGCTGACGTCCGTAGATGGGAAGTGAGGCTCGTCCGTTGTCCGCCGCCTTGTCCCATCCGTCGATCTTCTTCACGATAGCTGCAATGGCATAGGAGTCGGCGGGTTTGATTGCCGATGCGTCCTTGCCGAAGCACTCGCACCAGATCTCGATGTTGCTGACAGTCTCACGCCTTACGGTGCCTTTGTGGGTATCGCCGCCGAACTCCGAGCCGGTCAGGAAGTTCCGTCTTTCATAAAGGGACATGGAATCCCACTCCTCCGGGAGCAGCGTATCAAGGTAATTGCGGACAATGCCTTCACGGTCATCGGACTCCATAGCGGCAGCCTGTTCGGACGCAGCCTCCAATGCCTCGTCACCGCGAAGATATAAAATCTCACCTCTGCGATAGATGGTAAGAGCCTCCGCCCATATCTGCTTTACGGCTTCCTCGTCCAGTTCCCACGGCTTTTTTACAGCATCACCACCAATGCGGACGGGCCAGAAACGGCGGTTACCGGTGATGTCACGAAGGAACCCGCTCTCCGCATTTGTTGAGCCGACAATGATGCTCTGCCTGAGGTGGCTTTCCACATTGACGCCGTAGGATGCTCTGTACTTATCGTCCTGTCGGGTGATGAAGGACTTCACCGTTTCCACATCGGCTTTCTTCATGCCGTTGAGTTCGGAGAGTTCCAAAATCCAGTATCCCTGCAGTTTCTCCGCACCGGACTTATCCTTCATATCCGTTAAGGTGAGTGAGTCGGAGAACCAGTCACCGGCAAGCTTTGAGAAGAAGGTGCTTTTTCCCACACCCTGGGGACCGTTCAGAATGAGAACACTGTCGAACTTCTTCCCGGGTTCGTAGATTCTTGCAACGGCGGCAGCAAGGGTCTTTCTCATGACCGCTCTTGTGTACTTGCTGTCGGCGGCACCGAAGTAGTCAATAAGAAGCGTATCGACTCTCTGCACACCGTCCCAATCGGGAAGTGCCTCCAGGTATTCCATGATCGGATGGTAGGCTCTTTCCGCAGCAACTGAGACGGTTGCATCCTTTGTCTTTGCCGGGGAGTACAGACCGTACTTCTTTGAGAGGTATACCTTGAGAGATGCGTTGTCGGAATCATTCCATCCCGGCTTCATCTGCTCCCACGGAAGACCGCCGTTTGCATCGATGCCGTCACGGTGCTTGTTGAAGGCAATGTTCTGAAGTTCTTCATCCATACGGAGGATGAGTACGATATTGTCGAGGGTGTCTTTTATCTTCCCGTTCTTATCAAGTTCCAGGAGAGTTTCCCAATCGGTCGTACCGAACTCACGCTCGGCGGCTTCTTTTCTTTCAAGGGCAAGCTGTTTTTTAACTTCATCATCCTGCACGGCAAACTCGCTCATGGCGGTAAAGGACTTCTTATCGTCCAGATCGCCGAATTTGTGGATGCGGATGATGTCAAAGGCATTGAGAAGCATTCCACAGGCGGGGTCTGTCGCATGGTGACTGTAGGCGAACTTGTCATCGTAGAGCACAACACCTGCGGAAGAGTCTGCAGGTATGTAATCGTATCTGCCTTCCATAGCGGACGGAGCGTAGACATCCGGCAGGAACTTGTCGATGGCATCCTGCACCGTATAGGCCCTGCAGAACACACCGACAATGCCGTCCTTTTCAAGAGGGTCTGCTTGCTTCTTTGTAGCAGAAGTTCTGACTTCGCTTTCACGGCTTGAGGTCGGAAGAAGACTGCAGTCCTTCCAGTTCGGATGAGCGGACAGATATTTATCCGGGTCAAGCCACTCGCCGTCAACTCTTTTGAAAACATACTCGCCGTTTGCCGGAGTGGTAGGCCAGTACATAAGCTGCTGCGGACGATAGGAACATTCATCGAACTGGTCGATACCCCATTCCTCGGCAAAGTATCTGCCGATGGCGGTGAACTCGTCCGGGGTCACATCCCTTGTGAAAGGAACGATGATACGCACTCTCGGATTCTCCGGTGTGTGACCGTGGGTGGTATATAAAGCGGCGGCATACTTGCAGCCGGAGGTGAACTTCTCGATGAAGTCTTTATCCGCATGGTCCGCGTCATGGGTGAGCATGGAACGGCAGACCACGTTCTCACGCTTTCTGCGGTTATCTTTCAGCTGACCGCCGACAAAACCGCCGCGATCCTTTGCACGGTCACGGTCGGCTTTTGACAGCTTCGGATATTCCTCGACCGTCTCGGTGGTATAGGTTGTATTTTTAAGCCTATCGCACAGTTCATCGAAGGTAGTGGTCTTGTTCGGCCATTTCTTCGCATAGCAGCTGTTGCCGTAGGCTATCGGTAAATTACGCATGATCTGTGACCTCCTCGCAGTTTGAATCAAAATACCTTAAGCGGTAGTTCTTCCATTTGGCTCTCTTGATCTCGGAATCCATACCGGAAGAAATGCGCTCTCCGAAAACCCACACCTCGCTGCATTTGCTCATGATGGCGTTACCGAAGAAAAGAGCGAGTTCCCGTTCCTCCGGGTCACCATCATCCATGAACTGCGGAAAAAGCAGATGCACGGCGATGGGAATATATCCACTGTCAACAGCGAACCTGCAGTACCTCTTTGCGGCGGCAACATTACCTTCAATGTCACCCGCAAAGGGACTGCAAATATACACGATAGGTCTGAAAGCACGGAGAGCTTTCCTTTCTGTTTCTATATTGGTAAGAGCCTCGTATACCGTAGGGTCGGCATACTGCTCACTGTTTAAAAATGGAATATTCATTGGTTCAATCCTTTTTGTAAAATTCACACTCATACCCGTCGGCACGAAGAATCAGTCCAGGTGCCCAAGGCGGTGTCCTGCTCATTTGCTTGCAGACGGCATCAAAGGACATACCTTTATCCGCTTCGATGATCAGTTCATCGTGAACGTGGGCAACGATACTGCAGCATCGAAGGGTGTTCATGGCATACATCAGAATGTCGCGGCTCGTTGCCTGGACAATGTTTTCCACGAACTTGGGGCCGTAGCTTTCGATTCGCTCCCAGCGTTTTGTCATTCCGACACCTTCATAGGTCACGGATTCACCGCCGAAACGATTCTCTCCGATGCGAGGCTTTGCGTAAGCAAGACTTCTGCCGGAAGGAAGCGTAATGAAGAGCATCCCGCTTTTACAGGTGAAGGTGATGCCGTGGGTCTGCGTGACGGTCTTCTGCTTGATTGCTCTTTTAACCGCAGAATCCACATCCCACCAGAAACGCACGATGTTCGGATTAGAGTTTCTCCAGGCATTCACAAGCGGCTGAAGTTCCTCTTCGGAAAGTCCCATCTCGATTGCACCCATCGCTTTGAGCGCCCCGACAGAGCCGCCGTAACCGAGAGCCAATTCCGCTATTTTACCTTTCTGACGGAGATGTCCGTTTTCGCCGTTCTTCACAACGGGAACTTTGAACATCTGACTTGCGGATGCACAGTAGATGTCACCGCCGTCTTCAAAGACCTTCTGCCGCCATTCCTCACCGGCAAACCAGGCAATGACTCTCGCTTCGATGGCGGAAAAGTCGGCTACGATGAACTTCCTGCCGTCCTGCGGAACGAAAGCGGTACGCACAAGTTCCGAAAGCACATCCGGCACGGAGTCATACTTTTCGCTGATTGCCTTATAACTCAGACTGCACACCATATCTCTGGCATCGGCGAGGTCTTCCATGTGGTTCTGCGGAAGGTTCTGAAGTTGCACGAGCCTTCCCGCAAATCGTCCTGTGCGGTTTGCTCCGTAGAACTGGAACATCCCACGGACTCTGCTGTCGGCACAGACCGCATTTTCCATAGCGGTGTATTTCTTGACCGAGGACTTGGCAAGCTGCTGACGGATAGTCAGCACTTCACGCAGGTCTTCCGGGCAGTCTTTCAGAAGTTCGATAACGGCTTTCTTGTCCAGACTTTCGGTTTCAAGGCCGTGTCCGGAGAGCCATTCCTTCATCTGTGCCACAGAGTTGGGATTCGTAAGAGCGGTAAGCTGCTGAAGACGATGCCTAAGGTCGTTGGAACTGTCACGGTCGCGGGCAATGGCATGGCTTACGAAGTCTGTATCCACACCGATTCCTCTGTCGTTGATTTCTTCGGAGAGATGGTATTCATCCCACACTTCGTCCGGCACGGGGAATTTGCCGAGTCTTTTCTGTATGCCCATTTCGGTTTCCACGTCACACTTGTTGTAGGCTTTGAAGGTTGTCCACTTTTCTTCATCGTGGTAGTAGAGGTTGCGGGTCCTGCCGCCGTTCTTGATAGTCGGTCTGCACGGCTTTGAAAAGAAACGGATCAGGTCTTTGCCTTCACACATTTTCTGCTGTTCAAGACCGAGAATCGCACCGACACTTTCAAGGGAAAGCGGAAGTCCCATATATGCCGACCACACCATCGAGCATCTCCAGGAGGATGGGTCAAGGTATTCTCCGGTTTCGTATCCGAGCCACCTCGACAGACAGACACGCTCAAAGGAGGCATTGAATGCCCACTTTAAGATGCTGCCATCCGTGAGAGCGGACACGATTTCCTCCGGTATCTTTTCACCGGTTGCAAGGTCGACCACTTCGACCTCACCGCCGTCAACGGAGTAGCCGAACAGCAGTATTTCAAAATCCGGGGATTCTACATAGCGGTAGACCCCGGTCTTCGTCAGGTCGGCTGACGAGTATGTTTCAATGTCAATACTGATATTTTTCATTTGAGTCACACCTTTCGCATAGTCCTCAAGGGCAGCGGGACAATGCCCGCCACCCGAGAGGAGAGATAATTACTTGCGGAGTTCCTTCATACGCTCAAGGTGATACTCTGACTCACGCTTTTCACGTTTGCGGTCATTGATGAAGGTCTGAATACCGACAACAACCCAGGACAGTGTTGCGAGGGAGAAAGATCCGATGAGGATATTCACAAGAAACTCGGTTACTGCGCTTACAGTTGTTCCGTCCATGTCCGCACCTCCTTATGCCAGGAACTCATCGTCATCGATGGCTCCGAAGTCTTCACTTGCGTTACGCTTGCCGCCAAGGGGTTCGCCGTCCCTGACTTTCTGGATGTTGCCGAGACCGCAGGCAATACCCTTATTGCCGTTGGAGTTGAAGGCATAGAAGTTGATGGACACACGGGCATAGCAGCCGGAGTAAACCTCGCCGCGGTCGAGAATAGGCTGAACCTTCTGATCCACGATCTGGGGAGCGGTAGTGCTGTTGGCGTTGACGAAGTAGCTTCCTGCGTAAGCCTCATCGTCACGCTCGATATCTCCGTCACGGAGAGGAAGCTTGATGGCAGCCTTGTTAGGCTTCTTGCCGCCGAACTTGCCGATGCCTTCTTCGATTGCGGCATCGATGGCAGCGTTGATGGCTGCTACGGTCTTGGTATCATTCTTCGGAATGATAAGGGAAACAGAATACTTCTCGGCACCGCCGTTGATGCTCTTAGGCTCCCACACGTTGGCGTAGGAAAGACGAACGGTACCGGTGATAACTTTTGTTCTTGAATTAGCCATGATATGAATCCTCCATAAATTCATTAAAGTCAGTTGTTGCGTTTGATGTATTGATTGCAGGACGCTTGTCACTGCTCGGAACGAGAGTCGGCTTTCCGGGCGGCTTTATAAGGAGAGGTACGATGATCTTTTCAAACTCCGCTTTGCCCATAAGCTTCTGCATCTCGGTGATGCCGATGAGTTTTTTCGTGTAGATATCTCTGTAGCCGGCTTTATTTGCGGCTTCAGCCACGGCATCCTCATCGGAGTACTTCCTGACGGATCTTCCTTCGACCACCTTGAAACCTTTCCACTCTTTGCCGTGGAACAGGGCTGCGTCCGTGGCATATGCCATCAGTTCGCTTGCCCACTTGGTGATGTCCGGGAGTTTGATCAGGATTTCTTCAATCTCCTCATCAGTGAGGAGGGGTGGGAGCGAAAACTCCCTCTGTGCAAGCTTCAGCTTTTCTTCAGCTCTTGCTCTGCACTTCGCAGCCGCCTTACAGAACTGGCAATGATCTCCGGGGAGATATTCGCCATCGCCGTTGTAAGCGGCCTTTGCTTTCGGTATCAGCACCGTCTTTGCCCACTTGCGGAGTTCCGTTGCCGTAATGGTCCAGGTGGACACATTTTCACGGCGGGGTTGGAAGATGGACATTGATACCCGTTTGATCTTGTACTTACGGCTGTATTTCTTGAGAGCCGCAAGTGCGTACAGCATCATCTGGCTGTTATACTCTGCTTCAACGAGGACCCCTTGTCCGTACTTGAAATCGATGACGTGGAGTTTGCCGGGTGCAAGAAGCACCGCATCTCCCGTACCGAACCCGTCCGGCACATAACTTGAGAAGTCGAGCCTTTGCTCGATCAAGACCAGAGGGTCTTCCTCGGCACCGTCCTTCATCTCATAGAACTGCTCCATGACGAAACTCACATAGTCCGTGGTATATTCGTCCATCGCATCGTCTTCAAAAGGTGAAGTCGGTCTCTGGCTTCTCAGCTTGAGCGCCCGTTTCAGCTTGTGTTCCGCAAGAGCATGAGCCGCCGAGCCTTCCGCTGCCGCCTGGGATGTGCTGCCTTCAAATTCCAGTTCGAGTCTCGCAGACGGGGTGCATTGCATCCATCTGTGAGAGGAAGAGGCTGAAAGCACTGCGTGGTTGTTAGGTGGCATGGGGTTCACCGCCTTTGGAAACCTCGCTGATTGCGATCTCGTCCACGGCATCACCGGGAACAATGACGGTCAGCTTCTGCGGGGTTCCGAGGAGAAAACGGAGAATCCGCTCCCTCACGGTTATGCGTCTGCAAGTGACTGCGCCGCCGTTTGCATGGTCTTTCACCACGCTGATTTTCAGATTCTGTCGCATAGCGTTTACCTTTCCGAGGGGTTGGTATTGTTTTGTCCCTCTCGCTGTACGCAGAAAAACGGGGCGTTTGTCAGGGTAGTAATTTAAAATTTCTTCGGGAATTTTTTCTGGGCGGCCTTTATGGACTCGTCCACGGACTGGAAAGACGCTCCTTCCAGTTCCGCAATCTCGCGCAGAGTCTTACCTTTTATATAGAGAATCAGCCTGCGTTTCTGTGTTTCCGTCAACTTCGAGAAGCAAGAGTTCAGTATCTGTCTGCGCCTTTCAGCTTCAGCATCACTTTCGCCGTAATCCTCACAGCGTCCGTATTCATCTCCTTCATAGTCGATAGCATCCAGGGAATAGCAGTGATAGCGTTCTTTCTCCTGCTGTGCGTGTTCAGCCTTGCGGCTGTCGATGACGATGGCACCGATTTCCTCCGAAACCTCGACTTCCGATACATCACCGTTTGCAAATACATACTTAATCTTCATTTGTATAGCTCCTTAAAATTTCAATTTTTGAAATCCGCCAGAGCCGCGAAATCCGTCAAAAACAGAAAAAGACGGCGGTGAGAATCCACTTCGCCCGTAAGGGTTTGATGGATTCCGCACTGCCGTCTTGCGTTCTGGCGGATTTGATTTAGTTGTTATGCTGCCGGGAGGTTCTCAATCTTTAGAGTCCCATCCGGATTTGCTGTAATCCGTGTAATACAGCCTTTGATTTCAATCTCGATAACCTTGTGGTCTGCCGAAATATCGCAGACTCTCTTGCCGTTATTGTTTCGGACTGGTTCGATAGCCATCACCTCCTGTTCTCTTTAGAACTCATAAGTACCACTTCCTTTGATTAACTATTACCAATAGGTTCAACTGATAGAGAAAAAAATACACCGTAATCTACTGTGGGTCTTGATTACGATGCACAGTTGAACCGATAGGTTCAATAATATTATAGTCACACGCTCATACGGTGTCAATAGGTTTTTGAACTCATAGGTAAAAATTTTTACATTTACTATTGCTTTTGGGTTCAATGTGTGATACAATACAGTTACAGCCGAGAAAGAGGTGTGAAAATGACATTAGGAGATTTTATTAAAACAAAAAGAACTGAACTGAATATGAGCCGTAATGCACTCGGTGTCAAAGCAGGTATTAGCCACACTGAGGTATACAGAATTGAAACCGGAGCAAGGCAGCAGCCTTCGCTTAAGGTTCTCTGTGCAATTGCTGACGCCTTATCCGTTCCCCAGGAGGAATTGATGAAAGTAGCAGGATATGCACCTTCTGACGATACTTCCGCAGTAGAAAGAGCTTTTCCCGGTCTTCGTACAGAAAAACAGAGAGAAACTGTTGAACGTATTGCCGATGGTCTCTCCCGTAATGCTGACTTAAAAGATGAGGATCTGGATGATCTCTATCGTCAAGTTGAGGTGTTTATTGAAATTGCAAAGAGAAAACAAAATTCCAACTAAGCCGAGGTTTAATTTTGTAACCGATACCGCTTACGATTTTCTTCTTGAATACGGATACAGTAAATTTCCGATATCTCCTTTCAAAGTTCTTGAGGACTTATCGGAATTTGTCTCTTGTATGCCGTGGTCGGAGGCAAAGAAAGCACTTAAATCATCAGACCCTTTTCATTTGATGGAAACCGGTGCCGAAGCCAGAACCATCCGCCTACGCGACACGGGAATGTATCTTATGGTCTATGATGATGTTCACTTTAACAGTGATCACCGCATTGGATGGACTATCATGCATGAAATCGGACACATAGTTCTGGGGCATCTTACCGACTTTGAACAGACTGCATTAAACCGAGGCGGTTTAACCAAGAAGGGATATGAAGTTCTTGAAATCGAAGCACATTATTTTGCTGCGGAAGTTATGATGCCGACCGCTCTTCTTAAATACTTTCAAGCCATTGAGATTGAGGAAATCTCTTTGCTCTTTGGTGTATCCGAAGAAGCTGCAAGGAAGAAGTATAAGCGTGTATTTCAAGTCGACTATATGCCACGTCACTCATGCGAAGATAAGCTGATAAGGAACTTTTTTGATTTCCTTGAAAATGACTTAGACCGCACTATCTACAACAATATTTACGGAACTTGGGGCATTCCTAATAAAAACAGTTACACGAAAATCTGTAGAAAATGCCCCGAGTGTTTAACCTACATATCAGACAGGGATGCTGATTATTGTCCTTATTGCGGAGCGGAAATCGACAAAAGACCCGCCTATAAAAATATGTTTCATAGGCTTGGAGATCTGCAGAAGTTCGCAAAACTCCCCGGAGTTTCACATCCCGATTTGCTTACGAAGACGATTACTCTCCCCGGCGGAGATAAGGTTGAACGGTTACGCTTTTGCCATAACTGTTTGAATCATGAGATTGCTGACGATGCGGAATACTGCAATATTTGCGGAGAAACGCTTTACAGTACTTGCCTTAATGAAGAAACCAGGCTTGCGATAAATGAATGCTTTTGCACTTCCTGCGGAAGTGAGTCACCGATTCATAGCACTTACCTTAAAGCAGAAGGACGGCTTATGCGGATAAAAGATTGCTCAGCCTGCAAAACCTATTCGGAAGAGTGGATGCAATACCCTTACTGGGGATTTATAAAAATGAAACTCTATTCAGAACGAAGCAAGGCTACAGATTCATTGAGGAGTGCGCTTATCTATAGCAATGCTTATATTGATGACAACGATAATGTAATTATTTATACGGACACTGCGGCAGCTGCAGTGTGCATAAATAATGAGATAGATACGGTTCTTCAGACAATGAGCCGATACGATGAGGTTGAGCATAACTCTGCGGAGGTGTTTGTAGCGGATGATTTATAATGACGGATTTCAGATGGATGATAACCTTCGGGTAACGAAATGCCCGAAGTGCGGAAATGAGCAGTTTGATGACGATGCGGAATATTGCAGGATTTGTGGGACTCCGTTGTTTAATATTTGCGAGGGACAAGAGGAATGGGATAACTTCGGTAACGTTATAGACCGTACATATCACAGAAACTATGGTAACTCCAGGTTCTGCGAGAGATGCGGCAAACCTACCGGGTATTTCAGGTTAAAACTCCTTCGCCCATATGATGAGGTCGAGGAACAATACAAAAAGCAATACTCCGAACTCAATTCCTTGGAAGATATCGATTCGGACGATCTTCCGTTCTGAACCGTAGCGAGGTGATTTGAATGGCGAAAAAGAATGATGATTTCTTTGATGAGAAAAAAGATTGGTCAAAGGTCAAGGATGCGTTACTCGGTAATTATTTCAAGCCATATGTGCAGAAAATCTTACACACATACCGTCCTCTCGTTTATGTTGATTGCTTTGCGGGAAAGGGCAAATTTGCAGACGGAAATCCCGGGTCTCCCGTAATTGCTTTAGATATCATTAAAGAGTGCGAGGCGCAAACTCGTGTTGAAACATCCTCGATTGAAGCAACTTTTATTGACCTGAACTATGCCGCCGACCTCCAAGAAAACTTGAGCGGATACTCTGGCGTTTGCATCGTGTCTGGAAAATATGAGGAAAATATTAAACGAATCCTCAAGGACAAGGATAACTGCAATGTGTTTTTATATATTGATCCTTATGGTATTAAAGCCTTGCAATGTTCTTTGTTCGATTATTTTGCAAAGCGAAACTTTAATTCGATTGAGCTATTGATAAACTTGAACTCTTTCGGATTTATTCGTGAGGCTTGTCATGCAATGGGTACCTCGTTTGACGCTCCGGATGTTTTTGAAGACCTTGTAGAATATGACCCTACAAAATTGGATGCCACAGAAAAGTCCATTAGAGAGCTAAACGAGATTGCTGGCGGTGACTACTGGCAGGCAATTATAGCAGCATATAAGAAAAAAGAAATCGATGGATATGAGGCAGAATCACAGTTTGCTGAACAGTATTGTATGAGGCTGATGGATAACTTCAGATATGTTCTTAATATGCCTTTACGTATTAAAAGAGGTCAGCGACCGAAGTACCGTATGATCCATGCCACAAATCATACAGATGGATGTCTGCTTATGGTTGATAATATCTGCAAGCGTTGGGAGATGTGGCAGGATGTTCAGAACGAGGGACAAATGACACTCTTCCCTGAAACTTATGATAATCAGTTCCTCAGTGAAGAAACGCTTGAACGAATGGTTGTTGAGCATTTTAGTCAATGCTCGAAGTGGACATCTTTAAGCGAGGCTCTTGCCATATTCTTCGTTATGCACGGTCCTATCTGCAAAGCAGGAGAAGCAACGAAGATCCTTTCACGTTTGGAGAAGGAGGGATGCCTTTCTGTACTAAGAAACCCTGAGAAAACAGAGAAAGGTACACCAACAAAATTCATGACAGAAGGTAAAGGAAAAACAGTGTCAGTGAGGTGGAAAACATGAAAAAAATAAAAAAGTTTATCCGCCGCAAGACTATGATTTACAAAACCGGAGTCGAATACGGGGACTATACAATAAACCATGTGTTGGGATGTTCCCACGGATGTAAATATCCTTGCTATGCATACATGATGAAAAAGCGATTCGGTGATATAGCCTCCTATGAAGAATGGTGCGAACCCGCACTTGTTGAGAACACTTTGGAAATTCTTGATGATGAAATACCAAAGTTCAAAAGCAAGATTCATATGCTTCATCTATGCTTTACAACCGATCCATTCATGTATGAATACGATGAGGTCGGTGATATGAGTTTGGCGGCAATCAAGAAATTGAATGCTGCCGGCATTCCATGTTCTGTATTGACGAAGGGTATCCTTCCGGCAGAACTTGCCAACTGCTCAAAAGAAAATGAATATGGAATAACACTTGTTTCATTAAATGAGGAATTCCGCAGGAAGATGGAACCAGGGTCAGCCACATTTGCTGATAGACTTGCAGCCCTTCGTGTACTTCACGATTCAGGATGCAAAACGTGGGTAAGTATCGAACCATATCCTACTCCAAACATAATAGAGCAGGAACTAAATGAAATCCTCGAAGCTGTAGGATTTGTAGATAAGATAATCTTTGGCAGAACAAACTACAGCAAGACCATTTCAGCTTATAAGGATCATCGGAAATTCTACAATGAGCAAGCGAATGTAGTCATCGAATACTGTAAGGAACACGGTAAAGACTACCACATCAAAGACGGAACAATAACAAAGTAAAGAAGAACTATTGCTAAGAGAAAAGACCTGCTGATAATTCAGCAGGCTGTATCTCTCTTACAAATACAATAGTTGGAGAAGTAACATGGAACACGTGGAGACTGTAACTCTAAGCTTGGACTCACCCGAAATTGTGTACTTGTGTTCAAGAGACAAACGCCTTGCTAAAATAATTACAACGATTGGCCCAATCACGTATACCATACGAGATGATGCCGATTCATATGCTTTCCTTGTTCATGAGATAATTGAGCAAATGCTCTCAATAAAAGCCGGACAAAGCATCTACTCTCGGTTGATTGAATTATGTGAAGGCAACATATGCCCTCAAGCCATTTCCAAATTGTCTGTTGAACAAATACGAAGCATCGGGACCTCGGCAGCAAAGGCTGAATACATAATGAATCTCACTAACCATGTCCTTTCCGGAGAGCTTGACCTGGCTGCTTTACGGAACGAACCGGATTCTAATGTGATAAAGAAATTAACAGAAATCCGAGGAATTGGTTCCTGGACGGCAAAAATGTATCTGATTTTTGTTTTAAATCGTTCAGACATTCTACCTTTTGAAGACGGCGCATTTCTCCAGTCGTATCGATGGATGTATAAAGCTACCGACTGCAGTCCTAATGCCGTAAAGAGTAAATGTAAGAAATGGAGTCCTTATTCATCAATAGCATCAAGATATTTATATCGTGCGCTTGATTGGGGACTCACAAAAGAAGCGTTCCATTTGTATAAGTGAAAGGAGTATAGTATGGGAGCAGTAGATGAAAGAAATTCACGAATCAGTGCGTATCTTGAGCGGTTATACAATCAAGCCACCGATGAAAACTTTCAGATCGATGAATCGGAATATAAATCTGACATGGATAAATTGTTTACAACTACGGCTTGGGGATTTCGTGAGATTCTGTTAGTAGTCGCAGTTGGCATGGAGTTGGATAACGCATTCAAGGCATCAACTGGACTGTATGATTGCAATCCTCGAGCTATTTATGAAGGCCCAATCAAAGAATTTTTAATTGCTAAGGAAATCCCTCATAGAAAATCCGGCCCGCTAAATGTAGCAAAGGCTACAGTAGGTCTTGACCATACTTGGGCGGCTCAACGCAGACCTTCTGATGTTGCGGAAAAAGTCGTTGCTTTGGTTGAATATATGGAGAATGATACCAGCAGACAAAAGACACGTGTCACTAAAATTGCAACGTCTTTGCTTAGAAGACTCATAGCAGAGTCGAACCGAATGGAAGCATTGTCCGTTGAAATCGAACCGTCAGCCGATCCAGACTTTCTGTACAAGCTTTGCTATGAACTTATTACTAAAGCCCCGGATTCTGGAAATACACCTCAAAAAATTGCAGCCTACCTGCTGAAAAGTTACCATTTAGCTATGGATACCGGCATCATAGTAACAGGAGAAGAAGACCGGGCTTCCGTTACAAGCACAACAAGTAAAAAGCCAGGAGATGTCAACGAAGAATCTCCCAATGGCGAAATATACAAGATATATGAAATAACCGTAAAGCCTTTTGGTATAGCAAGAATTCGTGATTCATATGATTGCGTCAGCAAGTACAATGAGGCGAATGATAGCACCTATAACGAAATAATTGTAATCTGTAGAAAAGAAGACTGCCCGGAAGAAATGGAACATAGCCCGCTCCATTCATATCTTGGAAGATTTGCTTATCAAGATATTATGTACTATTTCTGGGATATTTATGAATGGATTTCAGATACTTTGCAACGAATGACACCAAGTGGTAGAATCGAGTTCTATTCAGACTTAAACAAATACATTGCGGATATTAACACTGCGGAAACAGTAAAAAGGCTTTGGCAAAAACTTCATGAGTGATAAGAACAGGAGGCTAACATCAATGGGATGCAGCCTCCTGTCCTTCTTTTTCTATTTTGCTTCGCTTTCCAAATATGAAATGACGGCTTTTGCTACTACTTCAGCAAGTTTACACGGAACGGCGTTCCCAATCTGAGTGTATATTCTGCCCTTGTTTCCTTTGAATATATAGTCATCTGGAAACGTCTGAATCTTTATTGCTTCCTTTATTGTCAGCCTTCTTAGCCGAGAAGGGGCCTCCTTAAATTCAGGTGTTATGCTCCCATCTTGAAGTCCTTTATGGTAAGCAACGACCCAGTCCTCGGAGGCATCTCCGTACAAGTAATCTTCGTCAACAAAGGGAGTCTTGTTTCCTCCCATTGAAGCAGGCAGGGTATTTGCGTATTCATCTACGTTGATAGGTCTACCTTGCCCATTGAAATACATTCCGGCATACGGCGATTTTCTCATCACCGGATTCGTAGCAAAAGTTATTTTAGCAGTACAAGTATTTGGATGCCTTTCCGTTCCCGCTTTTCCTAATGGTTTCAGCAAGTCTCTTATAAATGGCGCTTTTTGCTTCTGATCTTCAATGTAATTTCTAATATGATATTCAAAGAATGGATCGCCACAGTCTTTTACTCCCACGAAGAATACTCTTTCTCTTTTTTGTGAAACGCCATATTCGGTAGCATTTAGAATAAAAGGCATACACAAATAGCCCATTTCTCTTGCTCTGTCTAAATACTTTTTTCGGACAGGTTCCCATTTTTCGAGTACACCTAACGCCTTCACATTTTCCATAACAAACGCCTTCGGCTGAACTTTTTCAACAACATCAAGAAATGTGAAGATTAATTTGCTTCTTTCATCGTCAGGATTCATTTTTCCTGCAACGGAGAATCCTTGACAAGGTGGTCCGCCAAACACAAAGTCTGCTCCTATATATTGACCCATTTGAGGTAACTGGTTATAGATATCATCATTAACCATATTACAGCCAGGATGGTTTGCTACATAGGTTTCTGCTGCTTCCTTCATTAGTTCATTCGCAAAAATGACCTTAATTCCAGCGCGTTCGAAACCCACATCCATACCTCCGGCACCCGTAAAAAGAGAAACCCCAGTATATTGTTTGTTACCCATTATTGCCTCCGTCTGTATTATCATGAATCTTTAATACAAGAGTTTTTTCTTCGGTATCCAGAAAAATATCAAATTTTGTAATACCTTTTTCTGCGTTTAAGTTAGATAAGATTGCTTTGGGCATTCTAATTCGCATATCTTGCTGTAGGACATATGTATCCAAGTATATCTTTTCGCTGGCCATGATTCTCCTCCAAACTGAATTTAGTCTAATTATAGCACAATATCAGACTAAATTCAAGACTGACCTATGCTTTTCTTCATTATAGGTTATTTGCTGTACAAAAAACGGACAAAGCAAACGATAACCCCATAAAGCAAACCTTTACTCAAAAAGCAAACGATATACCCACAAAGCAAACCTATACTTTTACGGCAGTCCGCTGCGACCTCCGAAAACAAGAAAAACCCGTCCCGGAAAACACTCCAGGGCGGGTTGCTTTATGCCTTGAAAGTCTGAAAATCCCTTGAAATCAAGGGATTTTTGCAAAGAAAAAAGGTAGTAGACTTTCTATCAAAATCTACTACCTTATTTGGTGGAGCCGAGGAGAGTCGAACTCCTGTCCGAAAACCCTTCAGCAAGACTTTCTACGAGCGTAGCCGCTGATTTACAATTCCCTCGGCGGAGCCCCCGGCGGCAGGGTCGGCGCTTGCGGTAGCTTCATATATCCCGCCTGCGGCAAAGCTTACGCAGGTTGGTTCCCCACATTGATGACGCCCGTATCCTTAGGCGTGGGAACCTAAGGGCGGACGGTCACTGCTTACGCAGCGACGGGTACAAAATTAGCTTCGTCAGTTAATTTTTAATTTTCCCGCTTTTTACGAAGCGCGGGGCTTCGGCTCGCTTATCCGGCCCCCGTGATCCCCGTCGAAACCATTTACGGCCCCATGATAAGTGATGTCCCCTTTTTTCAGGGGGATTATATTATACTATATTTCTTCGCGTCAATCAACGCTTTTCATGCGGCGATCCATATCGCGCTTGGCGTCCCGCTCGGCCATGGTATGCCGCTTATCGTAAAGCTTTTTGCCTTTGGCCACGGCAAGCTCTACCTTCACCAACCCGTCGCGTATATAAAGGCGGGTGGGGATAAGGCTGTATCCATCCGTTTGGGAAAGGGAATTGAGCTTTCGTATCTCCCGCTTGTGCAGCAGTAGCTTTCGCGTGCGGAACGGATCCTTATTGAATATGTTGCCCTGGTCGTATGGGCTTATATGCATCCCCACCAGCAGCATTTCGCCGTTCTTCACCTGCGCATAGCTGTCCTTCAGGTTCACCTTGCCCGCGCGCACGCTTTTAACCTCGGTCCCTACCAAGGCTATGCCGCATTCATATGTGTCCTCTATAAAATAATCGTGCCTGGCGCGGCGGTTTTCCGCCACCTGCCTTGTGCCCTTGGTTATAGGCATGCTTCGGCACCCCCTTTATACATGGTTTGAAAAAGGGAACGCGCTAACATGGCGCGTCCCCGTTGCATTAGGATCGATGCTTATTTTACGAACATCATCGCTATGGTAAGCACGGCGATAACAATGCCCAGTATAAGCGTGATTTTCTGCAGCTTGGCTTCCTTGCTGACCGCCTTATTGCGGGCGGTGTTGAAGGAGGCGGTATCGCTGCCGAATGCGCTGCCAAGGCCGCTGCTCTTGGTCTTTTGCATCAGTACCGAAACCACAAGCGCGGCGGAGGCGAGTATCAGCACTATGTTAAGAATTATGTGTAGAGTTCCCATCTTATAAACCTCCTAAGCGTCTTTGCAAAACTTACTTTCTCAGGTTCAGCTCGGCAAGTATGGTGCGGTAACGCTCTATATCGGTTTCCTTGAGATAGTTGAGCAGGCCGCGGCGCTGACCAACCATCTTCAGAAGGCCACGACGGGAGTGGTGATCCTTCTTGTGCTCCTTAAGGTGCTCGTTAAGGTGGTTGATGCGATCGGTAAGCAGAGCTATCTGTACCTCGGGTGAGCCGGTGTCGCCCTCATGAAGCTGGAATTTCGCGATGATTTCCTGTTTGGTTGCCATTGTTTTTTCCTCCTAATAATTATATCGCCCAGCGCCGAGTAAAGCGTCGGAGTCGTCGCTAAACACAGCCGCCGGTTCTGACTAAAGCAGTATACCATATTTTCCGCCGCATGTAAACGGCATATCAACTATTTTTTAATATATCGCGGGCCTTTTCGCCATCAGCCTTCATTTGCGTGGCAAGCGTATGCACGTCCGGGAAGCGTATTTCCCCGCGTATGCGCTCAATGAACTCCACCTTCAGCGTTTGGCCGTATATATCCGCGTCAAAGCCAAGCATGTGGGTCTCTATGGTAGTATGCTCGCCGTTCACGGTAGGGTTGCGGCCTATGTTGGTTACGGCAGGGTACTTTTCCCCGTCAAGCACGGCCCGCGTTGCGTACACGCCGGCCATGGGCACGGCCCTGTCCTCCCAGCCCGCTATGTTCGCCGTTGGGTAGTCAAGCGTGCGCCCTATGCCGCGGTTGCGTATTACAGGCCCCGTAATTGAATACGGCGCGCCAAGCATCTTCCCGGCGTCCTTCACACGGCCCGCTTCAAGGCAGGCGCGTATGCGCGTGCTGGACACGGCTTCCCCTTTATACATTACCGGCGGCACTATTTCCACCGCGAAGCCGTATTTTTCGCCCAGCTTTTTGATAAGCTCCACGCTGCCTTCCCCGCGCCTGCCGAACGTATAATTGAATCCGGCAACGGCGCAGCCCATATTGAACCGCTCAATAAGCATTTTTATGAACTGCTCTGGCTCGGTCGCTGCATACTCGGCGCTGAATTCATCCGCGCTGAGCATGCAGCCCATGCCGCCGAGCGCAGCCATGCGTTCGGACTGCGTCATCAGCAGCGGCGGCTGCTTGCCGAAAAGCGCCATTGGATGAGCCGTGAAGGTGTATATCATCGGCTCCATATCAAGCTCCGCAGCCTTATCTATCGCCGCGTTTATTATCGCGCGGTGGCCTATATGCACCCCGTCGAACGTGCCAAGCGCTATTGCTCTTTTCATGCGCCGGCCTCCGTAAGGTTTATTTTTATGTGTACGCTGCCGCCCTCGCCCGTTTGGCCTATGCCTAAAAATTCGCCGTCGGCATACAGCATAACAATGCGGCTGTCGTCCCTGTCCTTTAATTCCCCGGGGAATATCTCCGCGCCGTTGCGTATCAGCCGCGCCTGCTTTTCATCAAGGCCGGTAAGGCTCAGCTTATCTATCAGCCCGTTGAGTGAATCCTCTATGCTTATCACGGCGTCGTCAAGCCGCCCTTTTTCCTTCATCTGCCTTAGCTCGGCTATGGAATAGGTGCTGCCTATTGTGAACTCCCCGCTGCGCGTGCGCAGCAGAAAGCTCATATAAGCGCATGTGCCGAGCCGCTTGCCAATATCCGCGCACAGCGTCCTTACATATGTTCCGCGGGAGCAAACTATACGCAAAAGATACCGGTTTTCGCCGCTTTGCGCCATAAGCTCAATATTATCTATTGTTGCGCTGCGCTTTATTTCAACGGCATCCGCCCCTTCGCGCGCAAGCTGATAAAGCCGCTTGCCGTCTATGCTGACGGCGCTGTACATGGGCGCGGTCTGCTCAATTTGGCCTATAAAGCAGGGCAAAACGGCCGCAAGCTCATCCTTTGATATTATCCTTGTGTCCCTTTCAACTATGCGGCCGTAAGCGTCCTGCGTATCCGTTGCCGCGCCGAACGTTACCTCCGCAATGTATTCCTTTTGCTTATCCACCAATATGTCAAAAAGCCGCGTAGCCCGGCCTATACAAATGGGCAGCACGCCCGCCGCGCCCGGGTCGAGCGTTCCGGTATGGCCGACGCGCTTTATTTTAAATATATGCCTAACGTCCGCCACAGCGTCGCTGGACGTCATTCCCGGCGGCTTTAATATGTTTACGATACCTTCTGTCATCTGTGTCTCTGTTTATGGTTATAATGCCTGTATAAGCGCCTCGGTAAGTTCGGCGGCAAGCGCCTCCAATTCGCCGCGCACGGTGCAGCCCGCAGCAAGCCTGTGCCCGCCGCCGCCGTAACGCTCCGCAACGGCGCACACGTTGGCGTATTCCTTCGCCCGCATGCTCACCTTGTATACGTTCAGCTCCTTTTCGCGCATAAGCATGGCTATTTCAACGTTCTCAACGTCCCTCAGGTTGTCTATTATGCCCTCGCAGTCCTCGTCCCGCGCGTTGAAGCGGTCAAAATCCGCCCGCGTAAGCTTGCATACTGCTACCTTGCCGCCGTGCAGATACTCCGCCTTTATCAGCCCAAGGCCAAGCATCCTGCGCTTTGATACGGGCGCGGAGCGGTATACAGCGCGGTTTATCAGCGCATTGTCAGCCCCGCGCTGCAATAGCTCCCCTGCGGCGAAAAGCGTATCCGGCGTGGTATTTGAATAGGCAAAGTTGCCCGTATCCGTAACAAGGCCGCAAAAAAGGCACGTTGCAATATTCGCGCCGAAGTCCGCATCAAGCTGCTCTATCAGCCTTTTCACTACCTCCGCCGCCGCGGCAGCGTGCGCCTCAACGGCGTTATGCTGCGCAAACATGGTGTTGGTAACGTGGTGATCTATGTTCGCGGTATGCTTTGCCTGCGCAAATATTTCGTCCGCCGCGCCCATGCGCCCTTCGTCCGCGCAGTCAACGGCTATTGCCGCGCTTGTTATGCGCGCATCATTGGGCTTAATAATATCCTCCGCCCCTTCAAGGAAGCGGTATATGCGCGGCACGTCCCCATCGCACACGGCCTGCACACGCTTGCCCATCGCCATAAGCGCAAGCCTTAACGCGCAGGCGGAGCCTATCGCGTCCCCATCCGGCGAAACGTGCATTATAAGCGTAAAGTCGTTGTTTTCCTCTATCAGCCGCGCTATGGACGCAAGCGGTTGGTTCACGGGCGTGTTATTCATCGCTCTTTTTATCCTGACTGTGCAGGCTTTCTATTATTTTTGCTATGTGCGCGCTGTACTCTATCGATGTGTCCAGCGTGAATTTAAGCTGCGGCAGCGCCCTAAGCTCCATCCTTTGGCCCAGCTCGTGCCGTATGAAGCCCGTCGCGCGGTTAAGCGCGTCCACTGTGCCCTTGCGCACGGCGTCGTCCTCGTCATATACGCTCACCTTCACCTTGGCTATCTTCTGGTCGTTTGTGACCTCGGCAGAGGATATGGTGGTCATGGGCGATATGCGCGGATCCTTCATTTCGCGCACTATTTCGCTTATGGTCTTTTTGACCTCTTCGTTTATCCTGTCGTATCTGATATTTGGCATTTTGTTTTAAGAAGCGGCCCCTTCGCTTTGTGGGCTGCAAGGCCGCTTTCCTTTCCGTTTATTCCTTTTTCGCGTTATCAGCGCTTTACTTCTTCCATTACGAAGGCTTCTATTGTATCGCCCTCGTGAATATCGTTGAAGTTTTCTATGCCTATGCCGCATTCGTAGCCCGCGGCAACTTCCTTAACGTCGTCCTTGAAGCGCTTGAGCGAGGATATTTTGCCTTCATGCACAACTATGCCGTCGCGCACAACGCGCACCTGCGCATTGCGGCTCACCTTGCCGTCCTGCACATATGCGCCGGCAATGGTGCCCACGCCGCTTACCTTGAACGTGTTCCTCACGCTTATGCGGCCCAGCTCAACTTCCTTGAACACGGGCTTGAACAAGCCCTTCATGGCATTCTGGATATCCTCTATCGCGTTATAGATTATACGGTAAAGTCTTATATCCACGTTTTCCTTTTCGGCCAAGGCCCTTGCGCTGGTGTTGGGGCGCACGTTGAAGCCGATAACGATTGCGTTGGACGCGGATGCAAATATAACGTCGGAGTCGGTTATAGCGCCGACTGCGCCATGGATGCACCTTACGCGCACTTCATCGTTTGAAAGCTTCTCCAGCGCCTGCCTCACGGCCTCCACGCTGCCCTGAACGTCCGCCTTGATTATTATGTTCAGGTCCTTCATCTGGCCTTCGGCTATCTGGTTGAACAGATCGTCCAGCGATACCTTATGGGTATTCTTGAGCTGCTCTGCCTTCAGCTTATCGCGCCTTTCCTCGGCGACCTGGCGAGAGAGCTTATCTATTTCGGCGGCGTTGAGCATATCGCCAGCGCTCGGCACTTCGTTAAAGCCAAGCACCTCAACAGGCGTGCTGGGGCCGGCCTTGGTAACGCGCCTGCCCTTATCGTCCATCATTGCGCGCACGCGGCCGTATGCCATGCCGGCAACTATCGGATCGCCAACCTTCAGCGTGCCGTTCTGCACAAGCACGGTTGCTATCGGGCCGCGGCCCTTGTCAAGCTCGGCTTCTATTATTATGCCCTTAGCCATGCGGTTGGGATTCGCCTTAAGCTCAAGCACGTCCGCCTGGAGCAATACCATTTCAAGCAAATTATCCAAGCCTTCCTTGGTTTTGGCTGAAACGGGAACGCATATTGTGTCACCGCCCCATTCTTCGCTGACCAAACCGTATTCGGTAAGCTGCTGCTTTACCCTGTCCGGATTGGCGGCGGGCTTATCCATTTTGTTTATTGCAACAATTATGGGCACGCCTGCGGCCTTGGAATGGTTTATGGCCTCAACGGTCTGCGGCATTATGCCGTCGTCCGCCGCAACGACCAGTATTACTATGTCCGTAACCTGCGCTCCGCGGGCGCGCATAGCTGTGAATGCCTCGTGACCCGGGGTATCGATAAAGGTTATCTGCCTGCCGTTGCAGGTGACGGTATATGCGCCGATGTGCTGCGTTATGCCGCCGGCTTCGCCTTCGGTAATGCTGCTGTGGCGGATAGCATCGAGCAAGCTGGTCTTGCCGTGGTCAACGTGGCCCATTATGGTTACTACCGGCGGGCGCTCAACAAGGTTTTCATCCTTGTCCTCGTCCACACCTTCAAGCAGAACGTCCTCATAGGTCTTGGCAATGTTCTGTTCAAGCTCAATGCCGTAGTCCGACGCTATCAGCGAGCAGGTATCGAAATCTATCTCCTGATTTATGGTGGCCATTATGCCTAAAATGAACAGTTTTTTGATTATTTCCGCCGCGGGCTTGCCTATCTTTTCGCTAAGCTCCTTAACGGTTATTGTTTCGCCGTTTATAACGGCCTTTTCTATCTTCACCGGTTCCGGCTTAGGCGCGGGCGCAGCCTGCCTCTTCTTCTTCCTTCCGCCGAAGCCGCCGTCATCATCCCATGCGTTCATTGAGGGCGCCGCCTCCTTTAACAATGTCTTTTTATTCTTTCTGCGCTCGTCGTCGCGGTTCCCCTTGGCGGGCGCTTTTTTATTGGCCTCGTAGCCGCGCTCGCGGCCGCCGGATGCGGGCTGTATCAGTTCGCTTGCGGCCTGCATGGGGCGTTCGCGCCGCTGGCCCTGCTGCGGCCTGTCATTGCGCTGCTGCTGCTTGCCGAATCGCTCCTCTCCGCGTGGCGGCCTTGCGTCCTGCCCTTGGCGCGGCTGATAACCGTCCCGCTGCGGCCTGTCGGTACTCTGCTGCGGCCTGTCTCCGCGCTGCTGCTGCGGTTTATCCGTGCGGTTGCCCTGCTGTATGGTGCGCTGCTGGTAGCCGCCCTGCTGCAGCCTGTTTGCGTCGTTTGCCCTCTGCCGGGGCTTTTCCTGGTTCTTCTGCTGCACAGGCGCTGTTACCTCGTTTGCCTTTTCTTCTTTCTTGAGTTCTTCCTTTGTTTGTTCCGGCTTTGCCGTTTCCTTCGCGCTTTCCGCCTTTTGTTCGGCAGGCTCGCTCTTTTCTTCCGCCTTGGGCTCCGCGCTCGCTTTCTCAGGCTCCGCGCTCTTTATTGCGCTCACTTCGCTCTTTTCTTCGGCCTTAGGCTTCTCCGGCTCTGCCGTTTCCGGTTCGTCGCTGTGGTACGCCGCAGTATCCGCACTATTGGCCAGTTCCCTGAGCCGTTCTATCCTCAGCGCCTCCGCGCGCTCCTTCTCGGCTATTTTTTCCTTTTCTATCAGCTTGCCTTCGTATTGGCGCATGTCTTCAAGCGTTGCACTCATGTCCGCATTCATGCCCTTTATCCGCTCAAAAAGCTGTTTAGCCCGGGCTTCAAGCTCCCTGGCAGAATCCATTACCTTTACTTTTGCCATTCTTGCCACCCCTTTTAGTTTGCTTGTTCCGTAGCCTGGTAGGCTTCCCGGATTATTCCGGCAAAGTGCCGGTCTGTCACCGCGGCCGTCTTGTGGGCATCCTTGCCTATCAGCCGCCCGAGATCTTCTATGTACAGGCAGTCTATTTCCGCCGCGCTGCACATCGCCTCGTATTTTTCCCTTGTGTTCGCGCTTACGCCGCTATCCAAAAGCATCAGCTGCACCTTTTTCTGCTTCATCAGCTTTTCGCAGGTAAAGTCCCCGCTTTTCAGCTTCCTTGCGCGCGCCGCAAAGCCTATATACGCCGTCAATTTACTCCTGACCACCCGCGCCTATCTCCTTTTGCAGCCTTTGGAACACTTCTTCGTCTATCTTTTTATCCAGCGCCCTTTCAAGCGCGCGGATCTTTATCGCCTTTTCAAGGCACGCTTGACTTTTGCATATATATGCGCCGCGCCCGGCTGCGCGGCCGGTGGTATCGGCGCATATTTCGTTTTCCGGCGTGCGCACTATGCGTATAAGCTCGCGCTTTGGCTTCATTTCCCTGCACGCAACGCACATGCGCATGGGCGTTTTCTTTGCGGCCATTATGCCTCCGGTTCTTCGCCGGCGTCCATGCCGTCACGATCTATGCGGTCCAGCTCCTCCTCGGCCTGGCTCTGGCTCTTTATATCTATCTTCCAGCCCGTAAGCTTGGCCGCAAGGCGCGCATTCTGGCCTTCCTTGCCTATTGCAAGGGAAAGCTGCTGATCGGGCACGACTACCTTCGCCGCCTTTTCGGTTTCGTTGATATAAACCATTATCACCTTCGCGGGGCTGAGCGCCTTTGCGATATACACGGCGGGGTCGCTGTCCCACTCTATTATGTCTATCTTTTCATTGTGCAGCTCATTCACCATGCGTTCCACCCTTATGCCCTTCTGGCCCACGCAGGCGCCCACGGCGTCCACCATTGGATCGGTAGAATGCACGGCGACCTTGGTGCGGAAGCCCGCTTCGCGCGCGATGGACTTTATCTGCACAACGCCGCTCATTATTTCCGGCACTTCCAGCTCGAAAAGCCGCTTCACAAGGCCGGGATGCGTCCTTGAAACAAGCACCTGCGGGCCCTTATTGGTCTTTCTTACCTCAAGAACATAAACCTTTATGCGGTCGTTATTGTTGTATTCTTCGCCGGGTATTGTTTCGTTATAGGAAAGCAGGCCGTCCGTTTTGCCGAGCTCAACATATACGCCCGCCTTTTCGGCGCGCTGCACTATGGCGGTCAGTATCTCGTTTTCCTTTTCAGCAAACTCGTCGTATATAACGCCGCGCTCGGCTTCCCTTATGCGCTGCACCACTACCTGCTTAGCGGTCTGCGCCGCTATGCGGCCGAACTTGCTGGGGTCGGCTTCTTCTTCCAGCACGTCGCCAATATCAAACAAGGGGTTTATCTTATGCGCCTCTTCAAGCGAAATTTCGCTGTAAGGGTTTTCAACGTGCTCAACAACGGTTTTGGACGCGAAAATCTGCACGTCTCCCGTGTCGCGGTCAACAACGGCGCGCACGTTGGCGGTGGTGTTGTAGTTGCGCTTATACGCCGCGACCAGCGCGGACTCGAATGCGTCTATCAATATGTCCTTGCTGATGCCGCGCTCTTTTTCGATAGCGTTCAGTGCTTCGATAAAATCGGCTTTCATCTTAATTACTTATCCTCCCTGTGTTATTCAAAATCTATCCACGGCCTTATAAGCGCCGCATCTTTGCGTTTTATGGTCACTTCGCCCATTTTTTCAACGTTTATGGTGAAGTTTTCCTCATCGTAGCCCGTAAGGACGCCGAGAAGCTCTTTTTTCTTATTTATGGGAGCATACAGCTTGACCTGAAGCTTTTTGCCCATGTTTCTTTCAAAATCCCTGTCCTTTTTGAGCGGGCGGTCTATGCCTATGCTGGAAACGCTCAGGTAATACGCTTCCTCTATTGGGTCGTTTTCATCAAGTATGGGGTCTATTGCGCGGCTCACCTTTTCGCAGTCGTATATGGTCACGCCGTTTTCCGAATCGATATAAAGCGTAAGCACCATGTTGCCGTATTCTTTAACGTATTCAACTTCATCCAGTTCGTAGCCCATTTCGGCTATTTTCCCACGCACAAGGGAATCCACTATTTCGGTAGTTTTCAACCGTACCTCCTTAAATATAAGGCTCACATGAGCCGATTCATTGCCTTATCAAAACAAAAGAGCGGGAACGTCCCACTCTTCAAAAAGCCAACAAATGCGGTATTTACCGCCCAACACAAGCATTATAGCACAGCTTATGGTATAAGCGCAATAGTTTTGCTTATTTTCCTTAGAAAAAGCTTACCTGATTGCTTTCCGCAAGCCCATCGAAGCAGCCAAGCTCCCTCAGCTTATCCACAACGCCGCTGTTCGCCTTCGTGCGGGCGCGGAAGTCCTCTATCGAATTGAAGGGGACGCTCCTGTCCGCCGCGCCTATTCCTTCCGCAGCCGTTACGCCTACGCCCGCCACGGCAGAGAACGGCGGCCTTAGCCCGTCCTTCTCGATGGTAAACTTTGTGGCGTCGGATTTATATATGTCCACATTCAGCAGCTTTATTCCCCGCCGGTTCATTTCGTACACAACTTCGAGTATCACCAGCAGGTCCTGCTCCTTCTGCTCTGCCTTGTTGCCCTTGTCGCGTATCGCCTTTATGTTGCGCAGCACCCTTTCTTCCCCGCCCAGCGCCATGGATACGTCAAACGCATCCGCGCGCACAGAGAAGTAAACCGCATAGAAGGCTTCGGGCATATGCACCTTATACCACGCTATTCTGAACGCCATCATAACATATGCCGCCGCATGGGCGCGGGGGAACATGTATCCTATTTTTTTGCAGGAGAAGAAGAACCATTCGGGCGTGTTCACTTCCCGCATGTTTTCTTCCATTTCCTCCGTAAGGCCCTTGCCCTTTCGCACGCTTTCCATTATTTTAAAAGCCTTTGAAGGTTCCATCTTTATGCTTATGAGGTAGTTCATAATATCGTCTCGCGTGCAGACCACCTGCGAAAGCGTTGCTATGCCGCCAAGCACCAAATCCTGCGCATTGCCCAGCCACACGCCCGTGCCGTGAGAAAGGCCGGAAATCCTGACAAGCTCCTCCATCGTGGTAGGACGAGTATCCATAAGCATCTGCCGCACGAAATTGGTGCCGAATTCGGGCAGGGCAATGCTGCCCACGTCGCAATTCAGCTCCTCAAGCGTTATGCCCAGCGGCTCCGTGGACGAAAAAAGCTTCATCGTTTCCTTATCGTCAAGCGGCAGTCCCTTTGGGTCAACGCCCGTTATATCCTGAAGCATCCTCAAAACGGTCGGGTCATCGTGGCCGAGTATGTCCAGCTTGACAAGCCTGTCGTCCATGGCATGGAAGTCGAAATGCGTGGTAACGGTGTTCTTTTCCTTTTTATCCGCAGGGTACTGTATCGGCGTAAAGTCGAATATCTCGTATCCTTCGGGTACGATAACTATGCCGCCGGGGTGCTGCCCAGTGGTGCGCTTAACGCCTTCGCAGCCCGCAACAAGCCTTTCCGTCTCCGCACGGGTAAAGAAAGCATCGTATTGTTCGCAATAGCCCTTAACGTAGCCGTATACGGTTTTGTCCTTCAGACCGGATATCGTGCCGGCGCGGAAGGCATGGCCCTTGCCATACATAACCTCAGTATACGCATGGGCATGGGGCTGATAGTCGCCGGAGAAGTTAAGGTCAATATCCGGCGTTTTGTCTCCCTTAAAGCCAAGGAATACCTCAAACGGTATAGTATAGCCAAGCTTTTTCAGCTTTGTGCCGCAAACGGGGCAGTCCTTATCCGGCATATCCACGCCGCAGGCATATTTATCAAGGTCAACGTCAAATTCGCTGTGTCTGCAATTTGGGCAAACATAGTGCGGCTGCAGCGGATTCACTTCCGTTATTCCCGCCATTGTGGCAACGAAGGATGAACCTACGCTGCCGCGGCTGCCGACAAGGTAGCCATCGGACATGGATTTTGAAACCAGCCTTTGCGCGCTCAAATACAGCGACGCATAGTCGTTGCCTATTATGGAAGTAAGCTCCTTATCGAGCCGCGCCTGCACAACGGGCGGCAGAACATCGCCGTATATCTCCCGCGCGCGGTTTTCGCACATGCTCCTCAGTTCCTCGTTAGCGCCGGGAAACTTAGGGGCATATGTGCTTTTTTCGCTCAGGAACGGCTTCATGCTTTCGCACATGTCCGCTATTGCGTTCGGCACGTCTATAACCACTTCCTCGGCCTTTTCCCTGCCAAGGTAGCTGAATTCTTCAAGCATATCGTCCGTCGTGCGGAAATACAGCGGCGCCTGCTGCTCCGCATCCTTAAATTCGCGCGCGCTCATAACTATCGCACGGAATATGGAATCCTCCGGCTCCATAAAGTGCGCGTCCCCCGTGGCTGCCACGGGTATGCCCAGTTCCTCGCCCAGCCGCACTATTCTGCGGTTAAGCTCGCGCAGGCCGTCCTCGTCCTTCACTATGCCCTCGCGCATAAGGAAGGCGTTGTTGCCTATCGGCTGTATTTCAAGGTAGTCATACTCCCTTGCAATGGCGCATATTTCCTCATGCGGCTTTTCTTCAAGCACCGCGCGGAAAAGCTCGCCCGCCTCGCATGCGGAGCCGATTATAAGCCCTTCGCGGTAGAAATCCAGCAGGCTCCTTGGTATCCTCGGCACGCCTTTAAGGTAATCTATATGGGCATAGGACACAAGCTTATACAGATTCTTCAGCCCGACTATATTTTTAGCGATTATTATTATGTGATATGTACTGCGCTTGCCCTTTACCTTTTCGTGCGGCACGCAGTCAAAAAGCGGTATGCGCGCCTTACCCATAGCCTCATAACGCTCTATTATCTTCAAAAACTGTTCCTTCAACGCGCGCGCGCCGTCAATGGGCAGCATGGATGCGCGGCTTGTGCCCATAGCTGCCATGCAGCCGTCTATGGTAGTCGTGTCGTCCAGCGGGGCGCGGCAATGGTACCGCGTCAGCTCCATCGCCACGGCGGCATGCTCGTTCATGTCTATGCCGCGCTTCTTCGCCTCTTTATACAGTTCATAATATTCTTCCCTGTCCCATACGACCATTTTAGCGCCCTCTGCAAATTGCAGCAGCGCGTTAACGGCGTCCTTCAAAAGCGGGGCGGTTTCGCTGTCCTCCTCGCTTATGCCGGTCTGGCGGCGGAATTCCTCGCTCATCGGCACGCCAACGCTAACCGGCGTATAAAATTCGCTGCATTCGCCGTTGTCATTGAAGCGCACGGCGCTTATGGCGCACAGCGCGCCGTTGCAATGGGTCAATTCTATCGCCGCGTATTCGCCGCGCGGGCTTGTCCATACGCAGTCCGGCAGAAGGTAGCCCTCCACACCCATTATGACCTTTATATCAACGCCTTTTTTCTTCAGCTTGCCCGCCGCGTTCACCGCCGCGGGGAATGCCTGCACCACGCCGTGGTCCGTTATCGCAACGGCCTTGTGGCCCCATTTGGCTGCGGTTTTCACGGCCTCGCCCGCGTCTATAAAGCCGTCCATGGCGCTCATCTTGGTGTGCAGGTGCAGCTCAACTCTCTTGCGCTCTGCCTTGTCCTTGCGCGTTACGGGATTGGTTTTGTATATTGAGTCTGGAAAAACGCAGTATGTGCCGCTGAATTCGTCGCGCTGATATTTGCCGTGCACAACTATCCAGTCTCCCCCGTCCTTTATCTCCGCGAGCTTATCTATTATGTCCTTATTCTCGGCTTTTGGGAAAAGCTTTATTGGCAGGGTGTTGCTGCGGTCCGTAACGTAGCACTGTACTATAAAGCCGCCGTTTTTCCTTTCGCGCACGTCCATGCTTATTATGCCGCCCTGAACGGTTACGGTTTCGGATTCCTCCGTAACCTCGCTCATTTTGATTATGCGTGCGCCGAAAACGCGCCCCATTATTATGTTTTCCTGCGGCACGTTGGGCTTTGGCCCGGCGTTTTCAAGCTTCCTTCTGAACGGCTTCTTCTCCGCCTTGTCCTGCTTTTTGGGCGCTTCTTCCCACGGCGGGATGTCCCCCTGCGCGCTGCGCTTTATAGCTATCGGTTCTTCCCTGCGCTCCGGCATCGTAAGCGCTATGCTCTCGTCCCCTATCAGCATTACCTCTATGCTTTCGCCATAGGTATCGTATATAAACTTTTCCAGCATATTCGCGCCGTTGTAGCTTTTTGCGCTCAGGTAAAGGCGCTTTGGTATGCGCACGGCTATAATGCCCTCCGCGCCCCTTTCCCATTGGGAAAAGCCGAGCACGGGCTTCATAAGCGGCGAAAAGTGTTCCCAGCTTGCCCTGAGCATGTCAAAAAAGCCCTCCTGCTCGCTTGCAGGCAGGCCGTCCTCAAACTGCGCGCTCAACAAAACGCTGCACCCCGGCGCATTCTGCCCCAAAATGGCCGCTATCTCCGCGGCCTCCTTCGCGTCTATCAGGCGCGAAAGGCAAAGCTGCACCTCCAGCTCCATTTTCCGCATATGCAGTTTGGCCCTGCTCAGCTTTGCGCCGTAGCGGGCAATGCCGTAATCCTTTTCCGCTTCCATCCGTGCGTTTACTTCCTCTCAAGCATCTGCTTGGCCTGCCGTATAAGTTCTTCTTCGGCTGTGTCTATATCGTATGCGGCTATCTGTTCGCCTTTTTTGAAAAGCACTGCGTTCGTCCGCCCGAGCGCCAGCCCTATGTCCGCTTCCTTCGCCTCCCCGGGGCCGTTTACCGCGCAGCCCATAACGGCGATCTTCAGCGGCCGCTTTTCGCGCTTAAACTCCGCCTTCACGCGCTCATATATTTCCGAATGCTTTGCCACGTTGCCGCAGCGGCCACACGTTGGGCAGCAAACAAGATGCAGCCCCTGCGCGCGGAGTTCAACGGCTTTAAGCAGCTCTATTCCCGTTTCAACCTCCCTTTCGGGATCGCCCGTTAAGGACACCCTTATTGTGTCCCCAATGCCTTCCATCAGCAGCGTGCCTATTCCCGCGGCGGAGCGCACTATGCCCTCCATGCCGCCGCCAACCTCCGTAACGCCAACATGCAGCGGATAGGCGCAGCTTTCGCTGAGGAGCCTATATGCCTTCACCGTTTCCGTAACGGACGACGACTTGACGGATATAACTATATCGTCAAAGCCGAAACGTTCAAGCATTTTGGCGTTATTCAGCGCGCTTTCCGCCATCGCCGTGGCGTTCGGCCCGCCGTGCTTAATCAGCAGCTCCTTTTCCATGCAGCCGGAATTTATGCCTATGCGTATCGGTACGCGGCGCTCCTTTGCCCTTTCGCAAAGCTCCTTCACCTTGTAGTCCGCGCCTATGTTGCCGGGGTTTATCCTAAGCTTATCTATTCCGCTTTCAAGCGCGGCTAGTGCCAGCCTGTGGTCAAAATGTATGTCCGCGACCAGCGGCACGATAGCGCCGCGTTTAAGCTCCGCTATGGCGCGCGCATCGTCCATATCCTTCACAGCAAGGCGCACTATTTCGCACCCTTCGTCAACAAGGCGCCGTATCTGCGCAATGGTAGCGGATATATCCGCCGTGCGCGTATTGGTCATGGACTGCACGCTAACCTTGGCGCCGCCGCCTATTTTAATATTGCCCGCCGTGACCTGATGCGTTTTTTCGCGCGGTGTCATATTATCCTCCGATTATAAATGTTCTCACGTCCGATATTGTAAGGAACACAACAAGGCACAGCAGCAGCACCAGCCCCACGAGGTGAACTATGCCCTCCTTTTCGGGCGGCACGGGCTTGCCGCGCACGGCCTCTATTATCAAAAATACCAGCCTGCCGCCGTCAAGCGCGGGCAGCGGCAGAAGGTTCATCAGCCCAAGGTTTGCGCTTATCAGCACGCCCAGCCTGAGCACGGTTTCAAACCCCGTCCGCACGGCCTGGCCTATCATGGACACTATGCCCACCGGCCCCGCAACGTCCCCGCTGCTCACCTGGCCATGGAACAGCATGCCGAAGAAGGATATAAGATCCTTTATCATCTGCCAAACATAGTTAAAGCTGCCCGCAACCGCGCCGAAGAAGTTCTGCTTCAGCCGTGCAGGCTCCATAACTATGCCAATTATGTTTCGGTCTTCCTGCTCGCTGTAAAAATCCTTTATCTCTATTTCAATGTGTTCGCCGCCGCGTATGACCTCGAGCGTCATGCTCTTGCTGTCTGCCGCGCGTATAAGCGAGGATACTTCGTTATAATAGCTCAGCTCATGCCCATCCACGGCAACAATAATGTCCCCGCTCTGCATGCCGGCAACCTCCGCAGGCGAATTTTCAAACGAAAAGCTATTCACCGCGGGCATATATTCGCCGTATGTCATAAGCATTACGGTGGCAAGTATTATAGTCGTCAGTATGTTCATCACCGGCCCCGCGGCAATCACTATCATCCTTTGCCATATCGGGTGGCAGCTGAACGCCTTCCCGTCGCCCGTATCCGCCTGATCCTCGCCGTAAAACTGGCACATGCCGCCTATTGGCAGCGCGCGCAGGGCATACGTTATGCCGTTTTTCTCTTTTTTTATTATTGCCGGGCCCATGCCCACGCTGAATTCAACTATGCCGAATCCGAATATGCGCCCCGCGCAGTAGTGCCCCAGTTCATGCAGCACCACGAATATGCTCAGCACTATCAGCGCCGCCAATACCGAAATGACCGTACTCATTCAATTTATCCTTTCACCGCCGCCATTCTTGCCATAGCGTCGTATTCAAGCAGCTCCTCAAAGGAGCCTACGGCTGCGTTGGCTATGCTGTCCATGGCCCGCTCAACGTGGTCCGCAATGTCCGTAAAGCGGATCATTCCCTTTATGAACATATCCACCGCCGCCTCATTCGCGCCGTTATACACCGCTGGCATTATGCCGCCCGCTTCAAGCGCGCGGTATGCAAGCGGTATCGCCCTGAACCGCTCCGTATCTGGTTCTTCAAACGTGAGCATACCAAGCTTAGTCAAATCAAGCGCGCCAAAGCCGCTTTCGTGCCGCTTGGGATACGTGAGCGCATAATGTATTGCCAGGCGCATATCAGGCGCGCTCAGCTGCGCAATCACCGCGCTGTCGCAATATTCAACCATTGAATGCACAACCGACTGCGGATGCACAAGCACGCTTATTTTTTCCGCATCCATGCCGAAAAGATATGCCGCCTCCATTATTTCAAGCCCCTTATTGAAAAGCGAGGCCGAATCGATGGTTATCTTTCGACCCATGTTCCACGTTGGGTGGTGGCACGCCATTTGTGGTGTAACCAAATCAAGCTGTTCCTTGGTGAACTGCCTGAACGGCCCGCCGGACGCGGTGAGTATAAGCCGCCTTACCTCCCGCTTTTCCCCTGCGCAAAGGCATTGGAATATGGCGCTCTGCTCGCTGTCCACGGGGATTATCTCCCCGCCGCCTTTTCGCTTTGCCTGCTCCACCAATTCATGCGCGCAAACTATGCTTTCCTTATTGGCAAGGGCAACGCGCTTGCCCGCTTCCAGCGCCGCAATAAGCGGCAGCGTGCCCGCAAAGCCGCTGACCGCGTTCACCACCGTATCCGCCGCGGCATACCGCGCGGCAACAGCCGCAGCGTCTTTTCCGGCATACAGCTCAACGCCCTTTGGCAGCAGTCCCTTTATTGAAAGCGCAGCCGCCTCGTCCTCCATGCATATCAAATCAGGTGTAAACTCCTTCGCCTGCTCCAGCGCAAGGAGAGCGTTTTTGCCCGCGCATATCGCGCACACTTCAAATTCATCTTTATGCGAGCGCACCACGTCCAGCGTTTGCGTACCGATGGACCCCGTGCTGCCCAGCACTGCTATCTTCTTCATGGGTATATTATACTCCGGCAACCGTGAACGCAGCGTAAACTATCGGGGCGCAAAATAAAACGCTGTCCAGCCTGTCCATAACGCCGCCGTGTTCGCTGAAAACGCGGCTGTAATCCTTTATTCCGGCATAGCGCTTTATGCTGGAGGCAAAAAGATCGCCTATCTGCCCCGCGCCGCCGCATATAACGCCGAGTATTATAAGCATGATAAGCCCCGCACCGGCGTTCCACACATTCTGCATAAGGAATACCAGCGCCCCGCCTATTCCGCCGCCGACAAAGCCGAATATGCTCCCGGCAACGGTCTTGTTCGGGCTAAGGCGCGGGCAAAGCTTCTTTTTGCCCAAAAGCCTGCCGCCGAAATACGCCAGCGTGTCCCCCATAAGCGGCATTGCAAACGCACACAGCAGCGCTATTCTGCTCTTGTCCGCATCGGCGCCGTATTCGCACAGCATAGCGACTGCGGCAAAAAGGCTCATTGGATACACCAGCACGAACATGGACGCCATAGTGTCCTGCGCTGTGCGCGCTTCGGTAAATATCCTGTCCGCCATGGCTATCAGTATGCACGCCATTGCAACTATCCAAAGCCCCATGCCGCCGAATACCCTATACGCCGCAAAATACAGCAGCGCGAATATATACGCCGGCAGCATGAACGGCTTCAGTTCCTTTTTGGCAAGCGCGCTGCCCATTTCATACGCCGCCATCACCGCGCCCGCCGTGAACAGCGCGCACAGCACCCATCCGCCGAAATACAGCGCCGCCGCCAGCACTGCAATAAGTACAGCGGCGACTCCAATGCGTTTTACAAGCTTCATTTTCCATCCAATCCGCCATACCGCCGGTTTCTGTGCGCAAATTCGCCAAGCGCGGCAATATAGCATTCGTCGCTAAAATCAGGCCACAGCGTATCGGTGAACACAAATTCCGCATATGCGCTTTGCAGCAGCATAAAGTTGGAAAGCCGTTGTTCGCCGCCCGTGCGTATAACAAGGTCAACATCGCTAAGCCCCCTTGTGTAAAGGCGGCTCATCACGCATTCCTCATCAATATCCTCTATATTAAGCCTGCCCTCCTTTGCGTCCAGCGCAATGCTTTTAACGGCGTTCACCGTTTCCGCGCGGCTGCCGTAATTAAGGGCAATATTCAGCTTCAGTCCCGTATTATTCTTTGTTTTCTCCATAGCGGCCAGGCATTGGGCGCACACCTTTTCCGGCAGCGCCGCAATGTTGCCCATGGCGCGTATGGCAACGTTGTTTTTATGCAGATCCTCTACCTCTTTGGTAAAGTATTCCATGAATATCGCAAACAGCGTATCCACCTCTATCTTTGGCCGTTTCCAATTTTCGGTGGAAAAGGCATAGAGGGAAAGCGCCTCTATGCCCAAGTCGCTGCTGAGTTTGATTATCCCCCTCAGCCGCTCCGTTCCCGCCCTGTGGCCCATGGAACGCGGCAGGCCGCGCCGCGTGGCGTAGCGGCCGTTGCCGTCCATTATTATGCCAACATGCTTGGGCTGGGGCGAAAGCGTGATGCGCAGGGCATTCAATTCAGCCACTGTCAATTTTTCATTCCTCCGGCGCGTCAATGCGTGTTTTGAACACGGCAAATGTCAATTCCGCGCTGTTTTCGCCCGTTTGTTTGGCGCGTACAACACGCCGTTCATCCCCGTCCACGCCTTTGCGGCTGGATACTTCAAGCGTAGTTACTTGTATCCCGTCCGCTTCAAGCGCATTTATTGCCGCGGATAGTTCAAGGCCCTCTACGTTCCTCAAACTTCCATTATCTCCTTCTGCTTATCGCTCACTATCTTATCGATATCCTTTATGTGGCTGTCGGTCAGCTTCTGCGCCTGATCTTCCAGCTTCTTGCGGTCGTCCTCGGTAATCTCGCTGTCCTTCTGCGCCTTCTTTATCTGCTCTATGGCGTCGCGGCGGATGGAGCGGATGGCAACCTTGGCTTCCTCACCCTTCTTCTGGATGGTCTTGGCCAGCTCCTTACGCCTTTCCTCGGTAAGCACAGGGAATATAAGGCGTATGCACTTGCCGTCGTTGGAAGGATTGATGCCGAGATCGGATATCTGTATAGCCTTTTCCAGCGGATTGAGCACAGAAGGATCATAGGGGGTTATAACAAGCATCCTTGCCTCGGGCGAAGAGATGTTGCCTACCTGGTTAACGGGGGTGGGCGTGCCATAATAGTCAACCATTATGCGATCCAGCACCTGCGCGTTGGGCCTGCCGGCCCTGAGCGAACTGAGCTCCTTATGCAGCACGGCAATGGTTTTGCCCATTTTCTCTTTTGCGGTTTCTATTGCGTCCATATTTATACCTCCGTACTAATTGTTCAATATTGTATATGTATATTTTAGGCTAAATCTTCCGCTTAGTCAATGACGGTACCAACATCCTGCCCATTAATTGCGCGAAGTATTGCGCCTTCATCCTTCAGCGCGCATACAACAACGGGAATTTTCTGCTCCTTGCAAAGGGTTATGGCGGTAAGGTCGGTGGCCTGCAGGTTCTGCTCTATCACCTGCTGATAGGTAAGATGGCTGTATCTTACGGCGCTCGGGTCCTTATTTGGATCCGCATTATATACACCATCCACGTTCTTCGCCAGCACCAGCGCATCCGCATATACTTCCGCGGCCTTCAGCGCGGCCGCCGTATCCGTTGAAAAGAACGGCCTGCCCGTGCCGCAGGCAAACAGGCAAACCTTGCCCTGCCGCATTGCGTCTATTGCCTTTTCTGCGGAAAAATCATCGCAGAAGGAGGGCATATGCAGCGTTGAAAGCACCAATGTTTCAACGCCCTCTTCCTTCAGCGCCGCTTCCATTGCCATGCAGTTTATGGTGGTTGCAAGCATGCCCATCTGATCCGCGCGGTTCCTATCCATGCTGCCGCCGCTTCTACCGCGCCATATATTGCCCGCGCCTATGGTAACGCCTACCTCAACGCCCGCTTCCACCAGCGTTTTTATTTCCCGCGCAATGGCCGCCACCGCCGCAAAGTCTATCGTTTTGCCGCCGCCCATGGCCTCGCCGGACAGTTTTAATGATACGCGTTTATATTTAAGCATATCTTTCTCCTTTTTGCTGAGTATATACAAAAAGGGAACGTCAAATAACGTCCCCTTTTGCTAACTTAATTATTTCTTCATCTGGCCCATAACTTCTTCGGCGAAGTTATCCTGCCTCTTGGTCAGGCCTTCGCCCATCTCGTAACGGACGAAGCGGCGGACGCTGATCTTTTCGCCGATCTTGGCAATAGCGGCGCTGACCATCTCGCCAACGGTCTTATCGGGATCCTTAACGAAGGGCTGCTCCAGCAGGCACACTTCCTTATAGTACTTCTCGATACGGCCTTCCACCATCTTTTCGATTATGGCAGCGGGCTTGGGCTTGGGCTCGTTCATGGCCTGCTCACGCAGGATCTTCTTTTCATGCTCTATCTCGGCCTGGTCAACCTCTTCCTTGGTAATATAGGTGGGGTTGGAAGCCGCAATGTGCATGGCTATATCGTGTACAAGCTGCTTGAAATCGTCGGTCTTGGCAACGAAGTCGGTCTCGCAGTTGACCTCGAGCAGAACACCGATTTTGCCGCCCATGTGGATATAGGAATCAACTATACCTTCGGCAGCTATACGGGACGCCTTCTTGGCGGTCGCGGCAAGGCTCTTCTCGCGGAGATACTCCATGGCCTTGTCCATATCGCCATCGGTCTCAACAAGCGCGCGCTTGCAGTCCATCATGCCGGCGCCGCTCATCTCACGCAGGGCCATTACGTCTTTTGCAGTAAACATAACTTAATATCCTCCTAAAAATATGCGCTCGGCTGTTTGATTAAAACTCTTCCTCGTCCGCAGCCACTTCTTCAATGGCTTCGTCGCTCATCTGCTCGCCCTGCCTGCCCTCAAGCACTGCATCGGCGATCTTGGAAGCGATCAGCTTGACGGCACGGATAGCGTCGTCGTTGCCGGGGATGGGATAATCGGCCTCGTCAGGATCGCAGTTGGTATCAACTATGGCGACCACGGGGATGCCAAGAGCCTTGGCTTCCAGAATGGCGATATGCTCCTTGCGGGGGTCAACCACGAACATGGCAGAGGGCAGCTTCTTCATTTCCTTGATACCGCCAAGGTTCTTTTCAAGCTTTTCCTGCTCGGCCTTGAGCTGGATAACTTCCTTCTTGGGCAACAGATCGAAGTCGCCGTCGGCTTCCATCTTCTCGATCTTGCGCAGCTTGTTGATGCGGCTCTGAATGGTCTTGAAGTTGGTCAGCATGCCGCCCAGCCAACGCTGGTTGACATAGAACATTTCGCAGCGCTTGGCTTCCTGCTCGATGGATTCCTGGGCCTGCTTCTTGGTGCCTACGAACAGCACGGTGCCGCCTTCCATGGCCAGATCGCGGATGAAGTAATAAGCCTCATCAATCTTCTTAACGGTCTTTTGCAGGTCGATAATGTAGATGCCGTTGCGCTCGGTGAAGATGTATTCCTTCATCTTCGGGTTCCAACGACGGGTCTGGTGGCCAAAATGCACACCGGCTTCAAGCAACTGCTTCATGGAAATAACAGACATAAAAAAACCTCCTCGTTTTTTATCCTCCCCATACATCATTCCGTAACGCGACCCGACTCATCGGGCACGAGCCCTACGGTCCGCATGGGTGCGTAATGATTCACTTTTACGCGGGCGCGCCATTCCATTAAACGCACCGTGGTGGATTATACCACAGAGAGCCCCGCTTTGCAACAAAAAATATAGAGGCGGGCTGCATTTGCCCGCCTTTTGCGCATTAAAAATGCGTCCTTACATATTCATTATATTTTTTTGCGTTCATGCAGTCCTTATATGTGTTCTTAAAGCGCTGCACGGTAAGGTTATTCATTTCAAGGATGTTGCGGTATTTCCAAAAGCCTGCCATAAGCGGCACGCCGCCGCACAGATATCCCATCGGCGCCGTGCGATAGCACGAGTAGCACAGCGCGCCTATGACCACAAGCGATATCAAAACGCCGACTATCTGCTTTTTAGTCTGCATATTCTTAACGTCCTTTTCCTTGACAACGCCAAGCTTAATCATCTCCTCCGCAAAGCGCTTCTGCACGCCGAAAAGGCTTATTGCGTTAAGCGTCATGGGCGCGGTGACAAAAAAAGCGAACAGCGCAAGCAGCGCCTGAAATATAAATATAGCAATACCTACATTGTTTCCCATTATGCCGTCTCCTTAGAATAAAGCGAATGATTTAATAGAAGTATACCATGCATGGAACGTATTGTCACGGAAATAAAAAGCACGGCGCACCGTTTTTTAGCAGTGCGCCGTGCCTTTTGTTTAATCACATTAAGTAATATCTTTTTTATTTGGCTTCCGCAACCATTTTCTTGTTAGCTTCCGCCATTTCCTGGAATATACCTGCGTTTTTCTTGGAAACGACAGCCTTGATTACGAACAGGGTGGCAACCATGAGCGCGATGGCTATGGCAAGGTTGAGCCATACGTTCTGGATAAGGCCGGCCAATATGAAGCTGACAAACGCCACACCGGTTACGGTAAGTGCATAGGGCAGCTGTGTGAACACATGGTTAAGATGGAAGCAGTGCGCACCGGCGGAGGCCATTATGGTGGTATCTGAAATTGGGGAGCAATGGTCGCCCATAACGCCGCCAGAGCAGGCCGCCGCAAGGCCGATGGTGCAGAGCACAGGCTCTGCGCTGTAATCAAACACCGCAACCACTATGGGAGCCATTATGCCGATGGTGCCCCAGGAAGTGCCGGTAGCAAATCCTATCGCAGCGCCGATTATGAATATAACGGCGGGCAGGAACAGCTTAAGGCTGCCGGCGTTGGCCATGGCCGCCCTTACGAATTCGGCGGAATACATGGCAAAGCGGGTGAAGGAGCAAAGCGTCCAGGCAAAGGTCAGTATCAGTATGGGGGCGATCATCTGTATGAAGCCATGGGGGATGGATTCCATGGACTTTTCAAACGTGAATGCGCCGCGAATCCAGAAATAGATGAACGTGAACACAAGCGCTATCATACCGCCAAGGGCAAGAGCCGGTCCTGCCTCAGCATTGGAGAAGGCAACAACGAAGTCCTGATATCCTTCTTCGCCTTCGGTGAAGTATCCGCCGGAGAATACCAGCGCAATTATGCACACGATTATAAGCACCACAACGGGAATGAGCAAATCGAGTACAGAGGACTTGCCGTTGGCAGGCTTCTCGTAATCGTCCGCACCTTCGAAGGGACGTTCGGGAGTGGTGAACAAATCGTTCTTGACCTGGGCGTTATACTCATGCTTAAGCATAGAGCCGTAGTCAAGATTGATAATGCTGGTGACGATAATCATCACAAGCGTCAGCAAGCAGTAGTAGTTCCAAGGAATCTGCTTTACGAAAAGCTCGATACCGTTGATGTCGGAGGTGGTTACATATCCGGATATGGCGGCCGCCCAAGAGGAAACCGGAGCGATCATGCAGACCGGCGCGGCAGTAGCATCGATTATGTATGCAAGCTTAGCGCGGCTGATTTTGTGGCCTTCTGTAACGGGACGCATAACGGCGCCGACGGTGAGGCAGTTGAAATAGTCGTCAATGAAAATGAGTACGCCGAGGAGCATGGTGAGAAGCTGAGCGGCACAGCGGGACTTGACGGTTTTCTTCGCCCAACGGCCGAAGGCTTCGCTTCCGCCGCCCTTGTTCATCAGGTCAACCATTATGCCAAGCACTACCAAGAATACGATAATGCCCATGTTTCCGGCGTCCGCCAGAACGGATATGATGCCGTAATTGGCGCCGACAAGCTCAACAATGGTGTTCCAGGGGTTGAACTGGGTGTAAAGAAGTGCGCCTACCAGGCAGCCCAGAAACAGCGAAGAATAAACTTCCTTGCTGATAAGGGCCAGCACTATGGCTACGATAGGCGGCAGCAGGGACCAGAAGGTGCCCGCGAAGGGGGTTTCTGCCTGAACGGTTTCGCCGTCTATAACGAATTCAGGCAGCGGAGCGCCCTTGAAGCTGATGCCGAGCACCACAAGCAGCACTACGAATACGGCACAAGCTACAAAATAGGCAATTTTTGTACCTTTTTTCTCCATTTGAAAGGTTCCTCCTTTTATTGCGGCAATGGAATCCGCATTTATGCCCCTTATTAAGCAAGGGGAAACATAAAAACACGATTAAAACAGGAATTTAACGCATCCTTTACATCTAATAAAAGCATTTTAACAAAATCTGAACGAAATGTAAACATGCTGTGACAGGCTTTTTTCGAAAAATATTAGTGCGTGAACAGAAAATCAATGCGAAGCAGACAACGGAACAGATAAAAATGCCCTGAAACAGGCGAAAATAGAGAATGCAAAATTTCTTTGACGGCAGAAAAATATTTGAGCAGCTGGGTGATGATTAAACATAATCTTTACGCAAACTTTATGAAATGCAAGAAAAGAGCGCCATGTAGGTGCTCTTTTGCTTAGTATGAACTTATACTGATTAACGTATGCGTGTATCTCCGGACGGCACATCCGGCCTTTCAGCCGGACGGCCGGAGCTTATGCGCGTAGAGCCCAAGTCATCACCGGAACCGGAATTTATGCGGGAATGCAGCGCAGCCTGGCGCTTCGCTTCCTCCTCCAGCTGGGCACGCATCATCTTTTCGCGCTGAGCACGGCGGTGGGCTATGCGCTTACGTTCTTCCTTTTCCTGATGGTCAAGTATTATCAGCGCTATGCCTGCAATCACTGTAAGTATTATAAGCACTATCAGCACCGTGCGCAGCGCGGAGGATATTGATCCGCCTACTTCGTTGAGAACGTCTTCTTCCGTTGTGACGGATGGGGTAGAAGTGGGTGCGGCTTCAACGCCTACAAAGTCCGCCTTTATATATGCATTGTATGTATATATATTGCCGGAAGGATCCTCTATTTCAAGTTTGAATATAAGGTCGCGCGGGGAACCGACACTCATTTTCTGATTGATGGTCTGCGTGCCGCGGGGTACGGATTCCAGCATGTATAGAAGGCCGTATTCCGATTCGCTCAGCTTCAGATTTTGCATGTCCATGCTGCCGGTGTTTTCCACGGTGAAGTTAAGGCTTATGGAGCCTGCGGAATCAAGCGGGGAAGCAACCTCTGCCGAGAAGGATATGCCTATGAGCGAAGGGTCTATATACTTCCTGACGACATAGGTTTCGGTATGGTCGGAATAGTTTGTGTTGGTCGCGTCTATGCCGGATATGTTGAAAACCACGTTCCTTGTTTCGGTTGTGGGCACGGTGTAGGTAAGCGTGCGGCTTTCACCTATTGCAAGGCTTATAGCGTCCGAATTTACGGCATTGCCAAGCTCGTCCGTTACCTTTATTTTGCTTATGCGCTGGTTGCCGTTGTTGGTAAGGGCTATTGTGAACTGCTGCCCTTCTTCGCTTGCCGCGCCCTGCGTTACGCTGACGCTTATTTTTGAATTGACCATGCCAAGCGTCTTTTCGCTTCCGGTAACGGTAACGGTGCTGCCGTCCGCGCCTGTATAGGTTACAACCGGCACGCTTACAACGGTGGATGAACCCATGGTGAATTCATGAATGTAAACATACGGCGTGCCGGGTTCAACGGTTATGCCGCTTACCATGGCCTGCCTCCCGGCAATCTCCTTATCCGTAAGCGATACGCCCGAAATCGGCGTAATGCCCGAATTGGTTATGGTATAGGTAAGCGTTATCGATTCGCCGCGGGATGCTTGGGAGGAGCTGGCCTTTACCGAAACGCTCAGCGCCGCCTCAGCTAAGTCCGCGCCGCTGTTCAGCACGGTCACGGAGGCGGTGGAGTATTTCTGCTCTCCGTTTTCTGTCCATGCAATGTCAAACTCTATCGGCTGGCCGAGCATTGCCGCGGGTATGGATACGCTTTGGCTGAACGCCGTGGTCTCACCCGGGGCAATGATGACACCGCTCGTTTCAAAGAATCGGGTGCCATTGTTGGAAACGGATATGTTCTCCATGGCATATTCCGAATCGTTGGCGATGGAAATGCTCAGCTGAACGCTGCCGCCTTCCGCGCCGAGCGCGCCCGGGTCTGACGTTACGTTTATGGATGCGGCAATGGCTACGCTGCCTACAAGCAGGCAGGTAAGGCCTATTATAATTGCGAAAACTCTTTTAGTGCGTTTCATCAATATACCTCAAAAGCTTTTGTCATCGGTAAACCGATACATACTCTATTATAACTTAAAAAATGCCCGAACGCCATAGCGAAGGGCAATATGTTTCATTTAATTAATATTCCGACAGGCTACTGCGGCAGTACCAGTTCGCATTCGCCTGCAAGCTCCGGCTTGCAGCGGCCGTCGGTGCGCTCTATTATGGCCTTTATAATGCTGTCCGCCTCTTTCTTAGCACAGGATATCGAAAGGCGTATCTCGTCCGTAAATTCGCTTTCAGTTATTGCGGCGTTTGACTTTGCTATCAGGCTTTCTATCGCACCGTAGCGGGAATAATCGCACCTGAGTGCTATCAGCGCGCCGGGAATGTGCTTTTCCACTCCTGCTGCTTTAACGGCGTCTGCCGCGCCCGATGAATATGCGCGCACAAGCCCGCCCGCGCCAAGCAGTATCCCGCCGAAGTAGCGCGTTACTGTGCAAAGCACATAGGTCAGCTCGTTTGCTTTCAGCACTTCGAGTATAGGCATTCCCGCTGTGCCGGATGGCTCACCCGCGTCGCTGAAGCGGGTAGTCTCGCTCAGTTCGCCTATCCTGTATGCATAGCAAACGTGCGTGGCGTCCGGATACTGCTTTCTTACTTCATTCAGCCTTGAAAGCGCCTCGTCCTCGCTCCTCACCGGAAAACATTGGGATATGAAGCGGGAGCGGTTTATTATCCGCTCCGTTTTTGCTTCTGTATGTGCTGTTTTATACGGCCTCATGGGGCGTTAGCCCTTTATTACGCGCAGGAATCCCTTCTTGCCCTTTTTCAGTATTATACCGCTTTCAAGGGCGGCGGGGTCTGCCGCGGCGTAAACATCGGTCACTTTAGCGTCGTTCATCAGTACGCCGCCGCCTTCTATCGTGCGGCGCGCGTCACTCTTGCTGGTGCAAAGTTTGCCAAGCACAAGAAGATCGGTAACCCTAAGGCCGGTGGATTCGATTTCGGCATCGCTCAGCTTGAGTGTGGGCATATGCTCTATATCTCCACCGCCGCCGAACAGGGCTTCGGCTGCCTGCTGGGCCTTCTTGGCCTCTTCTTCACCGTGTACCTGAGCGGTAAGGGTGTATGCAAGCACCTTCTTAGCCTCGTTTATGTTGGCCGTGGGTGCGGTGAGGGCGTTTATTTCGCCTATGGGCATAAAGGTGAGCATCTTGAAGCAGTTCTGCACGCCGTTATCGTCCACATTGCGCCAGTACTGATAGAATTCATACGGGCTGGTCTTTGCGGGGTCAAGCCACAGTGCGCCCTTTTCGGTTTTGCCCATCTTTTTGCCTTCACTCGTGGCAAGAAGTCCCGTGGTGAGGGCGAATGCGGCGTGCTGCTCCTTACGCCTTATAAGGTCTGCGCCGCCGAGGATGTTGCTCCACTGGTCGTCGCCGCCCATTTCCAATACGCAGCCGTATTTCTGGTGCAGCATAAGGAAATCGTAGCTCTGCATCAGCATGTAGCCCATTTCAAAGAATGTAAGGCCGCGCTCCATGCGCTGCTTGTAGCATTCCGCGGCAAGCATCCTGTTAACGCTGAACAGGGAACCTATGTCGCGCATGAACTCAAGGAAGTTAAGCGAATGCAGCCAGCTGGCGTTGTTTTCTATTATGGCGGCGTTTTCGCCTTCAAAGTTGAGCACGTGCGCCATCTGCTTCTGGAAGCAGGAAGCGTTGTGCTGTATCTCATCTGTGGTCATCATGCGGCGCATGTCCGTTTTGCCGGAAGGGTCGCCGATGTATGCCGTGCCGCCGCCGAGCAGCACTATAGGCCTGTGGCCCGCGCGCTGCATATGCGCCATGGTCATCAGCGCAACATAGTGGCCGATGTGCAGGCTGTCCGCCGTAGGGTCGAAGCCGATGTAGAAGGTCAGTTTCTCTTTGCCCATCAGTTCCCTGAGTTCTTCGGGATGGGAACATTGTTTAACAAGGCCGCGTTCCTCAAGTATGTCGTATGCGTTTCTCATTTCAGTCTCCTCGAAAATATGTTATTTGCTTATTATTTTGAATTTGTTGCCAAGCCTTTCACTCAAAAGCGCGCCAAGCCTGTTACTGCCGTCCTTATCAAAGCCGGCCTTATCAATTATCAGCGCAAGGGCCTTGTTTGAATAAAGATAAAAGCAGTCGTTCGTTTCGTATGCACAGAGCAGCTTATCGTAATCAAAGCTTTGCTCATGCCCGTTTATGCTCATGGTTACGCCGGAATCACGGAAGCGGTATTCGTGCCGGAGATTGATGAACGAAGAACTGTCAAACTTCCGCGCCGGCGCTATATAGAGGAAATAATATCGCCTGCCCAACCAAGCCATGCACGCTATGCTTATGGCGAAAAGGATATATCCTCCGGCGGTCACGGAATACACGGCAACGGCCAACGCTATTGCGAAAAGCATAAAGAACACGGCATGCGTACCCCAAGCGACGGACTTGAACATGCGCGCGTCAAAACGCTGAAAGTCCAGCACGGCCTTTTTTGTATATACTGTTGTGTTCATTATATCAGCCAATGCCTGATACTCCTCCTAAAAGCATGGGGATAGTGTATCATTTTTTATCCCTTTTAGCAATACGGGCTTATCCTGTATTTATAATGCTTTTTATTATCTGTTGTAATTTGGCGCACTATGCGGCTATAATAATGCCTATACAAATTATGGAGAGCACAATGTAAATGTACGGCGAATGCGATAAATATTATATGCGTCTGGCGATAGAGCAGGCGAGGGCGGCAATGGCGCTGGGGGAGGTGCCGATAGGCGCGGTCATAGTGAAGGACGGCGAGGTGATAGCAGCAGCACATAATATGTGCGAATCAAGCGGCGATCCTACCGCGCATGCTGAGCTTACAGCCCTTCAGGCCGCTGCCGAAAGAATAGGCAAGCGTGCGCTTTGCGAATGCGAACTGTATGTAACGGTTGAACCGTGCGCAATGTGTGCGGGCGCAATAATCAACGCGCGGCTAAAAAAAGCAGTGTTTGGCGCGCATGAGGAGCGTACGGGCTGCCTAGGCAGCGTTATGGATATAAGCGAAGGGTATTTTATAAATTCCGTGCGGGCATACGGCGGGGTGCTTGAGGATGAGTGCGCGGCGCTTATGGGAAGCTTTTTTGGTGATAAAAGGCAATGAAACAAAGTTTATTCACAAACAGGCTACCGAAGGTTCATCTATTATTCTTACCCATGACACATTTGGGGTTTATCATAACACCATCGGAAGCAAGCAAGACTTTTTCTTCCGTATGTGATACCTTCCTGCGATAAGATACCGGCTCGGGATGCTCCCGGGTCGGTATCGTCTATTTTGGACAAAACAACGCCCGGAAGAGGTTGCTTCCGGGCATATATGTAAACAGTAATTTTAGCGGTTGCGTTTGATAACTTCTATTGCCGCATTGGCCACGTTTTCCGCCGTGAAGCCGAACTCTTTGAACAGCACGGCGCCCTTTGCGCTTGCGCCGAAGTGGTCAAGGCCTATGCTTGCACCGTCAAGGCCGACATATGCGCCCCAGGGCTGGGTAGCACCGGCTTCTATGCTTACGCGCGCGCGTATTGAGGCGGGCAGCACGCTCTGCTGATATTCTTCGCTCTGCTCGCGGAACAGTTCCATGCAGGGCATGGACACAAGGCGGGCGGTGTAACCCTGTACGGAAAGAATATCCGCGGCCTTGTACATCAACTCAACCTCGGAACCGGATGCCATCAATATAACATCGGGCGTGCCCTTGGGTTCGCGCAGAATGTAACCGCCAAGCATAGCCTTGTCGCTGGTATCCTCAATCTGGGGCAGGTTTTGGCGGGAAAGTGCCATTACGCTGGGCGCGTTCAGCTTAAGTGCGGCGCGGTAAGCATATGCCGTCTCTTTTTGATCGGCAGGGCGGAACACATATGTGTTTGGTGTTGCCCGCAGCGATGCAAGCTGCTCTATGGGCTGATGCGTGGGGCCGTCCTCGCCAACGCCTATGCTGTCGTGCGTAAGCACATATGTTACAGGCAGCTTCATGAGCGCGCTGAGCCTGAGCGCGGGCTTTACATAATCGCTGAACACGAAGAACGTGGCGCAATATGCCCTAAGTCCGCCGTAAAGAGCTACGCCGTTGGCTATGCAGGCCATTGCCAGTTCGCGCACGCCAAAGTGTATGTTGCAGCCTTCGCGGCAATCGGGCGCGAAGTAGCCGCTGGTTTTAAGTTCTGTATTGTTGGAAGGGCCAAGGTCCGCGCTGCCGCCGAAAAGGTTGGGCATATGTGCAAATATGCGGTTGAGCACAACTCCGCCGCATGAACGGGTGGCCTTGGGCGCGTCTGCCGCAAGCATTTCATCATCGCTGAACACTTCGTTATTTATATCGCCCCTGCGCCATGCTTCAAGCTGCGCGGCGAGCTCGGGATATGCTTCGGCATAGCCTGCATACATTTCTTCGTATTCTTTGCGTGCGCGCGCCCCGCGCAGGGACAGCGCCTCAAAGTGGGCATATACGTCCTCGGGAATATCAAACGGCGGATTCTTCCAGCCAAGGCGCTTGCGCATGTCCGCAATAACATCATCGCCAAGGGGAGAACCGTGCGCGCCGGCTGAACCTTCCTTCAGTGTGCCGTGGGCAATGTCCGTATGCACTATTATAAGTGAAGGCTTTTCGGCCTCTATGCGCGCTTCCTCAAGGGCGAGCGATATGGCGACGATATCTTCACCGTTTTCAACGTTTATTACCTGCCAGCCCATTGCGCCGAAGCGGGCGGCAACGTTTTCGGTAAAGGCTATGTCGGTGGAACCTTCTATGGTGATGCGGTTGCTGTCGTATATGGCTATAAGCTTGTTCAGCTTCTGCGTACCGGCAAGGCTTGCCGCCTCGTATGATGCGCCTTCCATCATGCAGCCGTCGCCCATAAGGACGTATGTATAGTTATCAACAACGTTGAAGCCTTCTTTATTAAATATGGCAGCCATGTGCGCTTCAGCCATCGCCATACCTACGGCCATTGCAAATCCCTGACCGAGCGGACCGGTTGTCGCTTCCACGCCAACGGTGTGGCCGTATTCGGGATGGCCGGGAGTAAGGCTTCCGTACTGGCGGAACTGCTGCATGTCCTCCATGGTCAAACCATAGCCGTAAAGATGAAGCAGGGAATAAAGCAGGCTGGACGCATGGCCGGAAGAAAGGACGAATCTGTCCCTGCCGGGCCAGGTGGGGTGCTTAGGGTCGTGGCGCATGTCGCTCCATATGGCATACGCGGCGGGCGCTGCACCTATGGGCATGCCGGGGTGGCCGCTGTTGGCCTTTTGAACGGTGTCTGCCGAAAGCACGCGGATAGCGCTGATAGCCTTGGCTTCGATGGGTCGCATAAACTACCTCCGAGATTGCATTTTTTGTTTGCAGGATGTATTATACCATCAGTTGATAAGAGCACACAAGCCCTAAAGGTTTGCTTTGGGACACGCCTGCGTTCTCGTCGCTTGAATTACCTCCAGTAGTACTGCGCTCCTCGGTCTTGGATCGTCCTCAAAGCAATTCCTTTAGGGCCTTTGAGTTTTAGGAGCCAAAGAGTATGGCAGAGCAAGGAGGACGAATGCAGGAATACTAGAGGTCTTTCAAATGAGGACGACACAGCTATGCCGTGCTATTTGGCCCCTAAAACCTTGTGTGTCCTTGTCAACTGATGGTACCATATGATTGGAAATGATGGAACGAATTATGCCGTATTATTATTCAGGAATATTTCATGCGGCGATGAGCGTACATATAAGCAGCTTGCTTAGGTAGCGGGGTTCGATGCGAAGCAAAATTTGCTCAAAAATGAAAAATCGACCTCATTTTAACATTTGTGTCACAGCAATGCGCGTACGGCCGCTTGATATAATGCGTAAAATGCGCTAAAATAAACTATCAAATTATTTAGTGAAGAAGGAGGGAGCTAAATGCCCGGAATCATTAATACGGAACTTGGCGCCATATCTATACCGGATGAGATCGTGGCAACCATAGCAGGCTATGCTGCCAGCGAGAATTACGGAATAGTCGGCATGCACGCCAAAACTACCGGCGATCAGCTTTGGAAGCTTGTCGGGGGCGACAATCAACGCCGCGGCGTGAAAGTCACCTGCGTAGAAGGCGACCAGATCGATATAGATCTGTTTGTTACTATCATATACGGCGCAAGCCTTACCGCCGTTGCGGAGAATGCAATCGGCAACGTGCGCTATCGTGTGGAGGACATGACGGGACTTAAAGTGCGCAATGTGAATATTCACGTTGAGGGCGTGCGCGCCTGAAATTGATAATGCTTTCCATGCGGCGTGAACGCAGGGGAAGCACGGAGGAAACTGATTTGGAAAACATGACCATAGGCGGCGCGATGCTGAAGGAAATGTTCCTTACCGGCGCGGCGCTGCTTGAAAAGAACCGGGCGTATATCGATTCGCTCAATGTGTTCCCCGTGCCGGATGGCGATACGGGAACCAATATGTCCATGACGATGCAGAGCGCCGTCAAGGAAATACAGAATTGCAAAGGCACCAATGTGGGCGATATCGCGGCGGCGGCCTCTTTGGGCGCACTCAAGGGTGCGCGCGGCAATTCGGGCGTTATATTGTCCCAGATATTAAGGGGCTTTGCGCGCGCACTTTCAGGCAAAGAAGAAATGGCGCCGGAAAACTTTGCCGCTGCGCTCACTACCGGGACCGAGGCTGCGTATAAGGCCGTTATGAAGCCCAAGGAAGGCACAATGCTTACTGTTGCGCGCATGATGGCGGAAGCCGTTACCAAGGAAGCGAACGAGGGTGCAAACCTTTATAAGCTTATAGACGTTATGATAGACGAAGGCGAGCGTGCGCTGCTGCTCACGCCGGAGCTTTTGCCTGTGCTTAAGGAAGCGGGCGTTGTGGACTCCGGCGGCAAGGGCCTTGTTACCATACTTCGCGGCTTTAAAATGGTTATAGACGGGGAGGATGTTGATGAATACGTTCTTGCACCGCAGATGCAGGATACCGCAGGTATAACGGGCGGCGAAGAAGGCGCGGATCTTGAAGCGCTTGACGATATAGAGTTCGGCTATTGCACGGAATTTTTCATAATACATCTTGATGAGTCGTTCTCTGAGGCGGATTTGGACAAGCTGCGCGAAAAGCTTATGAAGATAGGCGATTCCGTTGTTGTGGCCTATGATTCGGACTTTATAAAGATCCATGTTCATTCAAATTGCCCCGGCAAGATACTTCAGCTTGCGTTAAGGCTTGGCGAGATAGACCGCATAAAGATAGAGAATATGCGCGAGCAGAACCGCGAATTGCTTGCCAACATGAAGAAGAACGAGAAAGAGAACGCTCTTGTCGCCGTGAGCATAAGCGACGGTATAGACGAAGTTTATAAGGCGATAGGCGTGAACAATCTCATCTCCGGCGGTCAAACCATGAACCCGAGCATAGACAGCATAACCAAGGCCATACGCCGCGCAAACGCAAGGAACGTTTTTGTGCTGCCCAACAATTCAAACATAATCATGGCGGCCCAGCAGGCCGCGGCCATAAGCGACCGCAACGTTATCGTAATACCCAGCAAGACCATGATGCAGGGCCTTAGCGCCGCGCTTGCATACAGCGATGATGTTGACGTTGAAACCAATACGGAGCGCATGACAGCCGCCATAAAGCAGGTGCTTTCCGGTTCCGTAACATATGCCGTGCGCGATACGCAGTTCAATGGCGAAAAGATATCCCAGGGCGATATAATCGGCCTGCTCGATAACGTGATAACCAAGGTTGGCACCAGCGTGGACAGCGTTGCCGTTGAACTTCTTTGCAGCATGATAGAGAATAAGGGCGATGACTGTATGGCCACTATATTCTATGGCGAAGGCGCAGATGAGGACAGCGCGCAGGCCGTTGCCGATGCAGTGAATGAAAAATATCCCGATGCGGAAATAACGGTGCAGTACGGCGGTCAGCCGCTTTACTACTATTATTTCTCCGTGGAATAAAATGGCAGTCGCTCCTATAACGAGCATAAAGGGAATAGGACCCCGCCGGGCCGAAGCATTCGGCCGGTTGGGTCTTTTTTCGGTTGAAGATATGCTGTCGTTTATGCCGCGGGGTTATATTGATTATACTAAAAGCGTGCTTATGTGCGAAGCGGAGCAGGGGATGCTCTGCGCCGTTAAGGTAACGATTACGGGCGAAGCCAAAACCGTGCGAATACGCGGCGGGCTTACAATAACCACAGCTGCGGCAACGGACGGGCTGAATAAACTTCAGCTGTGCTGGTATAATCAGCCGTATATGGCGTCTAAGCCCGAAGCCGGAAGGACATGCTATGCCTGCGGCCGTGCAGATAAGCGGCGCGGTATGAAGCTGATGAACCCGCAGCTTTGCGATGAATTGCCCGGCATAGTGCCGCAGTATCCGCTGGTTAGCGGCCTTACGCAAAAAATAATGCGCGAAGCGGCAGCGGGCGCATTGGGAATGTATAAAGGCAGAATAGAGGAAACACTTCCCGAGAGCATAATGACTGAATATTCGCTTATGCCGCGCGGGGATGCGCTGCTTGCCATGCACATGCCGCAAAGCTTTGAACAGCTTGAGCGCGCAAAAGAGCGCATGGCGTTTGAAGATATGCTGCTTTACGCGCTTATGCTGAGCATACTGAGGCATAGGCGTGAGCAGGGCGGCGGAATTGCGTTCAATATGTATGGCAAGCTTGAAAGCTTCAAAAAACTGCTGCCGTTTGAGCCTACGGCGGCCCAGTTTAGGGCAATGCGGAATATTTCATCGGACATGGCTAAAAACGTTCAAATGAACAGGCTTGTTCAGGGCGATGTTGGCAGCGGCAAAACTGCCTGCGCGCTTTTTGCCATATATGCGGCCATTGAAAACGGATACAGTGCCGCGCTCATGGCGCCGACTGAGATATTGGCGGATCAGCACTACCGCACGCTGAAAAATATGTTTGGCAGCAGGGCAATACTGCTCAAAGGCGGCATGAAGAAAAAAGAGCGCGAGGAGATAGCCGCGCGCCTTATGGGCGGAGAAGCGCTGGCGATAACCGGCACCCATGCCATAATAAGCGGCGGGGTGGAGATAGCTAACCTTGGCCTTGTTATAGCAGATGAGCAGCATCGCTTCGGCGTCAGGCAGCGCGCAGCCATAAGCGCAAAGGGCAGCGCACCTGATACGCTTATAATGAGCGCAACGCCAATACCGCGCACGCTTTCGCTGCTGATGTACGGCGACCTTGAGCTGAGCGTTATTGACGAACTGCCGCCGGGCAGAAAGCCTATAAAAACGCGAATCGTGCCGCAGGAGAAGCGGGACGATATGTATCGCTTTATCGAAAATAAGCTCAAGGACGGCGCACAATGCTACGCCGTGTGTCCCCTTGTTGAAGAAAGCGAGGCCATGGAAGGCGTGCTCAGCGCAGCGGCGCTGTATAAAGAACTGAGCAAAAAGCTTGACGTCAGCATAGAACTCATGCACGGGCGGCTGAGCGCTGCGGAAAAGCAGGCGCGGGCAGCGCGCTTTGCATCGGGCGAAACGAAACTGCTTGTGTCTACAACTGTGGTTGAAGTTGGTGTGGACGTGCCAAACGCCACAATAATGGTAATAGAAAACGCGGACCGCTTCGGTCTTGCGCAGCTTCATCAGCTTCGCGGCAGAGTAGGGCGCGGCAGCAAGGAATCATACTGCTTTTTGCTGAGCGAATCGGATTCAAAAACGGCAAAGGAAAGGCTAAGTATACTGTGCAGCACTACGGACGGATTCAAAATAGCGGAGCGCGATCTTGAAATGCGCGGGCCGGGTGAACTTATAGGCGCGCGCCAGCATGGCGAGGATGGCCTTAGCGCGGCTATGTTCGCAAGCAACATGAAAGCATTCAACATGGCAAAAGATGCGGCGGATAAGCTTATCGCAAAAGGCGACATGAACGATCCGCTTATTAAAAAAGCCGTCATTACGGCGGATGAAAAAACGAAAAATATAGCGCAGAATTAAAACAGAACATAACTGTAAATCTTTATCCACACTTCTCTTATTTACCATTCATAATATCTCCGCTTTGGGCGAAACATAAAGCCAGACAAAGCAAGGAGGTGAAAGCAATGTCACGAAACAGCGTACTGATTCCCGAAGCGAAGAAGGCTATGGATTCCTTTAAGAGCGAAGTAGCCAATTCCCTTAACGTGAACCTGAAGCAGGGCGATAACGGCGACCTTACTTCCCGCCAGGCCGGTTCCATCGGCGGCGAGATGGTGAAGCGCATGATAGCCTATGCCGCTAACAACATGAATAAATAATAAAAGTTATAAAGTTTACAAGGCCGGAAACGGCCGAAAGATATCCGGATACTTCTATTAAAGAAAAGGAGGTGAAACACACAATGGCAAGCAATAAGGAAAACCGCAAGAAGCTGCAGAACTTCAAGACTGAAGTTGCCAACTCTCTTAACGTTAATCTGAAGCAGGGCTACAACGGCGATCTTACTTCCCGTCAGGCCGGCTCCATCGGCGGCGAAATGGTAAAGCGCATGATCGCTTACGCCGAGAACAACATGAACAACTCCAATATGCAGTAATTTAAGCTTAACGGCATATTGAAACCAACAAATAAAGAGCGGCATATGCCGCTCTTTTCATATATAACGAAATAAACTTTTGTTTATGCTTCTTTTTAGGGTGTACTTAATCAAAAAGTAATGGTAATATATACTCTGTTGAATTTTGTATAATGAGGTCACCCAATGAATAGTTTATATACCCGGCTCGACGCGCTGCTCAGGAGCGACGCGGGGGCAAGAGGCTTCAGCGCAAATGCCGGCGCGGCAGATATGGATGCGCTTGTTAAGGCTTTTGCTGCGGCAAAGTGCGTGCTGATAATAACCGGTTTTCCCGTGGAGGCGGATGATGGGCATATCTGCTGCGAAACTGACGGGCCGATAGGTGCTGCGCATATAGCGCGCGCATTTTGCGATGCTGGGAAAAGGGCTTATATAGCCACGGATGAGCTTTGCTATCCCCAGCTTGCTGCTGCTGTTCGTCTGCGTGCTCCAAATGCTGAACTGATAAAGCTGAACGGCGATATGGAAGAACTGATGGGACTTGGTATAGACACCGTAATATCCATAGAACGCCCGGGCAAAGCGCTGGACGGGCATTGCCATACGGCGAAGGGAAGAATAATAGATGGCTGGCTCGGCGCAGATACGGACGAGGAATTCGAATCGCTGCATAAGCACGGGGCAAAGACCATTGCCATAGGAGACGGCGGAAACGAACTTGGCACAGGTAAACTGTTTAACGTTACGCGCCGCGTGGTTGACCACGGCGAGGATATTGCCGCCGCGCAGACTGCTGACATAACGCTTGCTTCCGGCGTATCCAATTGGTGGGGCTGGGGAATAGCCGCGATAGCATCGGTGTATCTGAACAGAAACGTGCTGCCGGATGAGCATGAGGAGCGCGCCGTGCTCCGCGCAATACTGGATGCGGGCGCGGTGGACGGCATAACCAAGCGCAGCGAAGAAAGCATAGACAATATTGATATAGATAAGCATATTGCCCTGCTTAACGAAGTGCACAGCATTGTGAAAAACTACTTGGATAAATAGGCGGAATAGGTTATAATAAATCAATTTTACATAAGCTTTGCCGAAAGGAGTAATCATGGCATATTATTTTGATTCACCTTCACATACTTTCAGCGAGTATTTGTTGGTTCCGGGCTATTCCGGCGCCGAATGCACGCCCGCGAATACCTCGCTTAAAACCCCCATCGTGCGCTATAAGGCGGGCGAGGAACCTGCGCTTTCAATGAATATACCGCTGGTGAGCGCTGTTATGCAGTCTGTATCCGGCGATAAGCTGGCCGTTGCGCTTGCGCGCGAAGGCGGAATATCCTTCATTTTTGTTTCCCAGCCAATAGAAAGTCAGGCGGCGATGGTAAGCCGGGTCAAAAAGTATAAGGCGGGTTTTGCCATGAGCGATTCTTCTATCCGGCCCGATCAGACCATGGCAGACATACTTGCCCTTAAGGAGCGCACGGGTCATTCCACCGTTGCCGTAACGGACGATGGTTCGGCAACCGGCAAGCTGCTCGGCGTTGTTACCAGCCGCGATTATCGCCCCAGCCGTATGGACCCTGCAACGAAAGTGAGTGAGTTCATGACGCCGATAGACAGACTTGTTTTTGCATACGAAGGCGTATCACTCAAGGAAGCAAACGACATAATTTGGGAGCATAAGCTCAACTCCCTGCCTGTTATAACAAAGGAAGGCAACATGGTTGCATTCGTGTTCAGAAAGGACTACGATGCGCATAAGGAAAACCCGACAGAGCTGCTTGATAAGCAAAAGCGCTATGTTGTTGGCGCGGGCATAAACACGCGCGATTATGAGGAGCGCGTACCCGCGTTGGTCGAAGCGGGCGCGGACATACTCTGCATAGATTCTTCCGAAGGCTTCAGCGAATGGCAGACGAGAACGCTGAACTTTATACGGGCTAAATATGGCGACAGTGTAAAGGTTGGCGCAGGCAACGTGGTTGACCGCGAAGGCTTTCGCTTCCTGGCCGATGCCGGCGCGGACTTTGTAAAGGTTGGTATAGGCGGCGGATCAATATGCATAACAAGGGAAACCAAGGGCATTGGCCGCGGCCAGGCGACCGCCGTGCAGGAAGTTGCCCGCGCGCGCGATGAATACTTTCTTGAAAAGGGCATATATGTGCCAATATGCGCCGACGGCGGCATTGTGCATGATTATCATATCACGCTTGCGCTGGCCATGGGCGCGGACTTCTGCATGCTGGGCCGCTATTTCGCCCGCTGCGATGAAAGCCCCTCTGCCAAGGTTATGATAAACGGCAATTACATGAAGGAATACTGGGGCGAAGGTTCCGCACGCGCTCGTAACTGGCAGAGGTATTACAGCGGCGGTGACAGCAAACTTTCATTTGAAGAAGGCGTGGATTCATATGTTCCCTATGCGGGCAGTCTGCATAACAACGTTACCGTAACACTCAGCAAGGTGCGTTCAACAATGTGCAACTGCGGCGCGTTGACCATACCCGAACTGCGCGAAAAGGCGCGGCTCACGCTCGTTTCCGCAGCCAGCATAACCGAAGGCGGCGCGCACGACGTTATGCTCAAGGATGCCAACACATACGCCGTAAAAAGGGACTGATATGCGCCCTATATACACGGCGGATCTTGTGCTGATGCCGGCGGAAGAGTCGCTTGCAGGCGCACTTTACGATTATTTTAGGCGGAACCGCGAGTTTTTGACGGATTATATGCCTGCATGGACGGAGAGCTTTTTTACCGAACGAACACAGCTTGAATCCATACGCGGCCATATGGAAAACGCCAAGAACCGCACCGGATACAGGTATTATATAATGCCTAAGGAAGAGAAAGGCAAAATAATCGGCACGATAGGGCTTAACAACGTTGTATGGGGCAGCTTTTTATCCTGCTTTATGGGTTATATGCTGGATGAGGCATATATAAACCGCGGCTATATGACGCAGGCCGTGGATGCCGTGGCAAACACTGCATTCAACGAAATAGGGCTGCACAGGATAGAGGCAAACATTATGCCGAAGAATGCAAGGTCGCTGAGAGTGGCTGAAAAGTGCGGCTTTGTGCGGGAAGGTATGTCAAAGAAGTATCTTTGCATAAACGGCGTTTGGGAAGACCATGTACATATGGTGAAGCTGAACGAAAACATGGAATGAATAAGCAAAAGGACTGCGGAGCACCGCAGTCCTTTTTGTATACCGAAAACCCCGCCATAGTGGCGGGGTTGAAAATAGCTTAAGCGATGAACAATATAGCCTAACGCGCTAAACTGCGGCGAAAATGGGCAGAAATAATAGGGGGATAAACACGCCACGCTACCGAGTCAAGCAAGTGCAACACCCAGAGAGAAGAAAGCTTCATTAGGGGATTTCCATCGCTTCAAGACACTTTTTCTCGTTTGGACGGCTTTTTGCGTAATGTGATAGATCAAATGATATTGGGGGGGTGTAGGCTCCGAAAAGCCGTGTATTTACAGTGTTCTTAATAGGAAGTAATCATAATATTGAGGGCTGAAAACACCGATAGGGAGAGGGAGAAACCTATACCTACCTAACATCTGTGGATAGACGATTTATATAACATAAAGCAATTCTATGACATAATCAACCTTAGACCCGGCATGAACATACCGCAAAAGCACGAGATAGCCATGATGCTCATCAGGCGCGTGGAGATTCAGCAGGATACGACGAGGATATATTGGAAGTATGATCTATAATTAGTACTTATATATGCCGAATTATAGGGGTTCAGAATGTAAACTAGGCATTATTCCGCCATTCTGTACCCGACTCCAATTTCAGTCAATATGTAGCGTGGCTTCATGCTATCCGGTTCGAGTTTTTTGCGAATGTGAGACATATTTACGCGCAATATACGATTGTTCTCCGAGTCTGCATACGGGCCCCATATATTGCTTATAATGTAATCATAAGTCAATACCTTACCCGGATTGCGGGCAAGAAGCTCAACTATACGATATTCGACCTGTGTTAGACGTATTGTTTCGTTATTAATATTTACTATGCGCTTATTGAAATCTATATTAAAATCTCCTACGCAATAAGTATCATCGTTTGCCGAGCCTGAAGAATTGCGCCTAAGTACAGCGCGTATGCGAGCCAGCAGCTCAGGTGCTGAAAAAGGCTTGGTTATATAATCGTCTGCACCATTGTCGAGGGCAAGAATTTTATCACGCTCAGTGCTGCGTGCACTGACCACTATAACAGGCATAGCGCTCCATTGCCTAAGTTCTTTGAGCAGTTTTACGCCGTCCATATCAGGCAATCCAAGATCAAGCAGCACCATATCCGGCATATACGATGATATGGCAGAGCGTGCCTGTGCGCCGGTTACAGCTGATATTGTCCTATACCCGCCTGCTGCAAGCGCCGTCTCAAGAACTTTCTTTATGTAGCTTTCGTCTTCCACTATCAATATGCTCGATTTAATATTGCTCATTGTTGTTCTCCTTTGGCAGATGTATCATAAATACTGCTCCGCCGGATTCGGCATTGTGTCCTTCTATCATTCCGCCGTGCGCTGCGACTATACTCTTGCATATACTTAGTCCTAGCCCCATGCCGTGTGTGGAATCGCCGCTGCGGTAGGCTGACGGTTCAAACAAAGTGCTAAGCGTTTCTTGCTTCATGCCATGGCCATGATCCCTTACACTGAAAATAACATATTTATCGTTATCTGCAGCGCTTAACTCTATCCCCGATGAATTACCAGAGTATTTTACGGCATTTTCTATAAGGTTCATAAGCACCTGTACTATAAGCACCGGGTCTACAGGAATCATTATAAAATCGTCCGGCTGCTTCACTATAAATTCGGCCTGTGGGAAGCGGCTTGCCGCCTTATCTAAAACCGTGGATAGTATTTCCTCTATAGGCTCCGGGCTCTTGTTCAGTTTGGGACCATTTGAGCCTACGCGCGTTACGGAGAGAAGATTTTCAACCGTGCGCATCAGCCACTCAGCTTCTCCGTTTATGCTTTCAACCAATTCCTGGCGTGATCTTATGTCAAGAACAATGTCGTTTGAACCGTTCAGCATTGAGCATGCGCCAATTATGCCTGTAAGAGGAGTTCTAAAATCGTGTGATATCGAACGCAGAAAGTCCGAACGCATATGCTCAAGCTCTTTTTCCATAAGTATTTGTTGTTCACGCTTAAGCATGGTTATCTTATCCAGCACAATACCTGCGCGTACAAGTAAAAGCTCTGTCATCTGCATTTGATATTCAGTTGTAATAGGTTCATCGGAGTTTAGTAGCATTCCCGCTACTGCGAGGAGCTTGCCGTTGGCAGACACAGGGAAGCACACAAGTGGGTTTTCACCAAAGTATACCGTGCCGAAGCCGGTGCGGCAATTATTCTTCACGCTGGCATTTACCGCGTCATCGCATGGATATAACAAAAGCCCCTTTGGATAGCTTGCAGCCCTATTTGTTGCTCCTTTTTTGTCACGGATAAAAAGCACGGCGGAGCATCCAGTGATGCTGAAAATGCTTCGCACCGTAAGCTCATGTAATTCTTCCTCAGAAGCTGCCGTAAGTAAAGCCGTACTTAGCTGCGACAATGAACGTTCACGCGCGCTTTGTTCCTGATAAGAGTCGCGCTGCTTACGTATATGCCAATACCAGCGATTTGTAATCAAAGCCGCAGCGATGGATACAGCGCCAGTATATATGATAAATGCAATAGGCCGAACAGGCGAGTTATCTGCATTGAAAGTCTGCTCAAGAAGAATCAGCGTTATAACGGCGGCAGATACCGTAACCGCACCCCAAGCTGCATTTGGTGCAAATATGGAAATCGATAACGCAGCAAGGGTACACAGCGGCAAAGCATAAAACGTGTTTTGAAACGTCAGACGGGAGAATATAAAGGAGAGCACGCTAAAAACTATACAGAGCAAGATGCGCTGCAGGTTTTTATATATGCCGGATGAGGTCTTGTAAAGTCCTCTTTTCATGCGGTATATTCCTCCATAATAACTCCCTATTATTATACACTGCCTGCGCGATCGTGAAAATGCATAGACGTGCTAAAATACTGCTAAAAACTTTGCTATTTTATTGATTCATGGAGAATTGGAATATAGAATATCCCTAACAAGCAACGGGTGATCCTCTGAAAAGCGTATACAGCCAACAAAAAGCAACACTTAACCACATAACAAAGAGGATTATCTAAAAAAACAAGTAGGAAAACAAATGAAACGTATTGCAGCATTAGTACTGGTACTGGCATTGATGTTCTCGTTCACAGCATGCCAAAATGGCGATAAGAATGTAAATGCGAACCAAACCGCAGAACCCGTCGCTACAAAAACACCCGAAGAGATAAGTAATGCGGCGCAGGAAATAACCGGTGCAAAGGAATACAAGTCCGTATATAGGACATCATTCAACAAATCCTATGCATCATTCAACTATTTTTCCACTGCGTATTCCACAGTCCGTTCGATAGTTACCAACTGCATAGACGGCCTTGTGGAACCGGACATATACGGCGTATATGTGCCCTCGCTCGCCGAAAGCTGGACCGCCAATGATGACGAAACCGTATGGACATTCAAAATACGTCAAGGTATTAAATGGGTGGATCATACCGGCGCCGATACAGGCATGGAAGTTACGGCGCAGGACTTTGTTGACGGCATACGCTATATAGGGGATCCTCTGAACGATGCTTACTCTTTGCGCGTTGTAAGAAACCTGATAGAAGGCCTTTATGACTATTATTGGACGCTTGATGACATAGATAGCGGTGAAGTGGCCGACAAGACACGCGAAGAAGTGCTTGCAAGCTTTGACAATACGGTAGGCGTGAAAGCAATAGATGAATACACCGTTGAATACACACTTACTTCAAGCGCGCCTTACTTCCTTTCATTGATAGAAAGCAGCATGCTTCTGTTGCCGATAGAGTATGATTATGCCATTGAACTTGGCGAAGATTTCGGCGTAGATAATGAGCATATGCTTTACTGCGGCGCATATTACATTTCTGCATTTGAGCGCGATAAGGCTATAACGCTTACCAAGAATCCGCTTTATTGGGACAAGAATAATGTGACGGTTGAAACAGTTGAATATCAAATGATCCCGGAAGGTACTACTTCGCTTGAAATGTTCAAGCGCGGTGAACTGGATGATGCAACCGTTGAGGCGGAAGAATACCTTTCAATGAAGGGCACAGAGTGGGAAGGTAAACTTATTCCGACCGAGCGTAGTTTGTCCACCAATTATTTGTGGCTTGACTTCTCAGGAGCCAATCCTGAATTCAATACGTTTGTTCAGAGTGAAAATTTCCGCAAGGCTTTGCAGTATTCTCTTAATCGCGAGGCAATAGCAAGCTTGCGCGATCCTGTAGATCCGCAGCGTGTACTCCGTGCAACGATTAATGCGGAAGGTGCGATATATGATGGCAATGGCGTGGATTATACGGACTATGCTCCGCTTAAGGCTGTAAAGGACACCGACTATAACAAACCAGAGCTTGCCAGACAGTATATGGAAGCCGCTGTTGCGGAACTCTGCGATGAAAACGGCAACATAAAAGGTATAGAAGCGGGGAAGGTTGATTACTTGCCCGTGGGAACGTTTGAGGTAGATGCCAAGCTGCCTGTAACCGTAATATACGTCGGTACTGACGATGAAAACGAGATAGTTATGGCGCAGCTTATGAAAACAATGGTAGAAGAGGCAATAGGCACAGACCTTATAGATTTTCAGATAGTGTGCTTCAGCGGCTGGACATACGGCACGGTAGCGGATCCCTACAACTACGATATCTACTTTGATTCACTTTCCACCGGCTATGCCGACCCTTCCGGCATACTTACACGAATGACTACTGATGGCGCGGAAAATGTTGGCGGATACGATGTGCCTGAATACGATGCACTTATTGATCAGGCTCTGAATGCCGCAACGTTCGAAGAACGGCTTGAAAAATTTGCAGAGGCGGAGGCATACCTTTGCAACGGTGCATATGTAATACCATTCATATCCTCTCTGCGCGGATATTATATGACCAACTGTATGCCGTTCACCAGTCCTCTTACGCTATACGGCAACAGTAAGTTCAAAGGCGCGCTGGTAATGGATAAACCCCTTACTTATAGTGAATATCAGACCCTTGATGCAGCATATGAAATAGCTCGCACAGATGCGCTGAAAAACGCTGACTAACACTGTGCTTTTCTCCTTAACACACAAAAACGGGGGCGCTGCACATATCCAGCGGCGTGCCCGTGCTTTAGGCAATGCTTTATCATCCCAAGGAGGGATACGCATATGACCAAATATATTTTAACGCGAACGCTACGGAGCCTGCTTACGGTAGCTATTGTTTTTGTGACCGTATTTATGCTGCTTCGCCTTATGCCGTTGAGCGGGTACTTCCCACAGGAGATACTGAAAGAAACAGATGAAGCTACACGAATGACATATTTAAGGAATCAAGGCTTGCTTGATCATCCGTTTGTGCAGCTTTGGCGTTTCGTAAAGAATCTTTTTCAAGGTGATCTTGGACGCAGTCTTACGGTTTATCCTAAAGTACCCATAATAACTTTGCTAAAAGAGAAAATACCCGTTACCGCCGCTTTTGGCTTTGCGAGCATGGTGATAGGCATAGTGCTTGGAATATCGCTTGGGCTTGTAATGGTACGGTTCAAAAATAACTGGGGCGATAGGCTTGGCACGTTTTTCATACTTATCGTGCGCGCCGTACCAAGTATAATATATTTGTTCTTTATTCAAGTATGGATATCCAAATGGTTTGATCTGCCGCTGGTTTTCTATAAAGATAGACCTGAGTCGTGGGTATTGCCGACAATATGCCTGTCTCTTGGCAGTATAGCTTACTACGCCCTGTGGTTAAGGCGGTTTATGGTAGATGAAGAAAACAAGGACTATGTTAAGTTCGCCATGGTAAAAGGATTACCCAAACGCGTGGTATGGAAAAAGCACGTTTTTAAGAACGCAGTAATACCGCTGGTAATATATCTTCCAAGCGATCTTCTCTTCATCATATCCGGCTCACTTGTAATAGAAAGCCTGTATGCCATTCCAGGTACAGGCGGACTGCTGACAACAGCTATAAAAAGCCAGGATAACAATTTGGTGCAGGTGATAGTGCTTATGTATGCGGTGCTGTCTGTAATAGGAGTGTTCTTGGGCGATCTTCTTGTTGCGTTTGTTGACCCGCGCATAAAGCTTACGGAGGGCGAATGAAAATGGAAGTTAAAACAAATGAAGCCAAGCGGCCGGCGGCTGCACTGAATCCGCTAAAGTTTCGCGCTGCAATCTATAATAATATGGACAGTGAGGATATTGGCTTTTCTAATTATTCATACTGGAAAAGCACGTTGCGCACTTTTTTTAAGAATAAGGCTGTTGTTGCGCTAGTCGCGTTGGTAACCGGCATGATAGTTATGAGCTTTATGTATCCAATTTTTTCCACGGTTGATCCTAACAAGGTAAGTATGCTGCCGCTTGAATGGAATCTTAGGCCAAGCGCAGAGCATTGGTTTGGCACAGATACGCTGGGACGTGATATATGGGCGCGGGCATGGTACGGATGCCGCAACTCTTTCCTGCTCGGATTCTGTATAGCATGTTCGGATGTTGGCTTCGGAATGATAGCAGGAGCACTCTGGGGATACAACAAAAAGATAGACCCGTTTATGATAGAACTCTATAACATAATGACGAATATACCTTCAACTGTTTATATGGTGCTGCTGGCTTACATAATGAACACAAGCTATATAACCCTGTTTGTATCCATGGCATCGCGCGGATGGATAGTAGAAGCGCGTTTTTTTCGCAACAGAATACTATCAATAAGGGATAGTGAGTACAATATCGCTTCACAATGTTTGGGCACACCTATGCGCCGTATAGCAACGAGGAATATAATCCCGCACATAGTAAGCCTTATTATAATGGAAGCGGCTTTGTGCATACCGTATTCGATAGGATCGGAAGTGTTTATGGGGTTTGTCGGCGTTGGCATGCCGGTGGATGCCATAACGCTTGGCAATATCGTTAACCAGGGGCGTGCATCGTTCACACTGCATCCATATCAAATGCTGTTGCCTACTGTAATATTGTGCACCATAACTGTTGCATTTTATGTTATAGGCAACAAATTTGCAGATGCGTCTGATCCGCGCAACCACGTTTAATGTAAGGAGGAACGGCAAATGAAAACTGCTTTGAATGGTCATACCACTCCGCTTATCCTCAGTGCTAAGAATGTGGAGGTTAAATTCAACTTAAGAGGAAAAACGCTGACTGCAGTGAGGGGGGCATCGCTTGATCTTTACAAGGGTGAAACGCTTGCGATAGTCGGCGAATCCGGCTGCGGCAAAAGCGTATTCACTAAGTCCTTCATAGGTATGCTGGATAAGAATGGTTATATAAGCGGCGGCAGCATAACCTATGACGGTGAGGACATGGCAAAATATACCGCGGAGCAGGAGTGGCTGAAGGTACGCGGTAAAAAAATCGCCATGGTGTTCCAGGATCCTATGACAAGCCTTAACCCGGTGCGTACAATAGGTGAGCAAATAACCGAAGTGATAACGTGGCATTTTGGCACGGAGCATGAGCAGGCCAAACGGGAAGCGATAGAATTGCTTAAACGTGTTGGCATAGCTGATGCCGAATATCGCTATAAGCAATATCCAAACGAGTTCTCAGGCGGCATGAGACAAAGGGTGGTAATAGCAACGGCCATAGCCTGTCGGCCTGAGATACTGATATGCGATGAGCCGACTACGGCGCTTGATGTGACTGTTCAGGCGCAGATAATACGTCTGATAAAAGAGCTTCAGAAGGAACTCGATATGACCGTTGTATATATTACGCATGACCTTGGTGTTGTGGCGAGCGTTGCGGACTGGGTGGGCGTAATGTATGCAGGGCAAATAATAGAGTATGGCACCGTACATGAGATATTCAAGCAGCCTGCGCATCCATATACGAAGGCTTTGCTCATGTCCCTTCCGCAGCTTGGGGTAAAAGGCAACGACCTGTATTCCATAAAGGGTGCGCCGCCTAACCTTTTTAAAAAGATAGAGGGGGATGCATTTGTACCGCGCAATCCTGAAGCAATGGAGATAGACTTTGAACAGGAGCCGCCACGCTTTGATATTACGCCTACACATTGGGCAAAAACATGGCTGTTGCATCCTTATGCGGAAATCTGCCGCAAAGAGCTCGATTCTGCAGAACATAAGCGTAAGATATCTGCAACAAAGCCAGAAAAGCCGTTTGGCTATAAAAATGCGGAAAAGCTCCTGCAAGTAAAGAATCTATCTGTAAATTTCAAGCTTGGCGGCAAAGAATTCAAGGCTGTGGATAGTGTTAGCTTTGATATATATAAGGGCGAAACACTCTCGCTCGTGGGCGAATCCGGATCAGGAAAAACAACCATCGGCCGCGCCATAATGCGCATATATAACTCAAATGTTTCCGGCTCAATAACCTACAAGGGCGAGAATATTGTAGAAAAAATGTCAAAGAACGAAACTAAAAAGCTGCATATGGAAATGCAGATGATATTTCAAGACCCGATGGCCAGTTTAAACGAACGTGCCAAAGTGGACTACATAATATCAGAAGGTCTGTATAACTACCACCTTTTTGATAGCGAAGCCGATAGAATGCACAAGGTGGAGGAGATAATGCAGGAAGTTGGCCTTCCAAAGGAGTTTTCATCGCGCTTTCCACATGAGTTTTCAGGCGGTCAGCGCCAACGCATAGGTATAGCAAGGAGTCTTGTCATGAATCCGGAATTTGTTGTTGCAGATGAACCGATAAGCGCGTTGGACGTATCCATCAGAGCGCAGGTAATAAACCTTCTGAACAAGCTGAAACGTGAGCGAGGACTTACATAGCTGTTTATAGCACACGATTTAAGCGTAGTCCGATTCATATCCGACAGGATAGCGGTTATAAACAAAGGCAGGATAGTTGAATTGGCTGAATGCGAAGAACTGTTTGCCAATCCTTTGCACCCGTATACAAAGGCGCTGCTAAGTGCTGTACCATATCCGGATCCGGATGTAGAAAGGAGCAAGAAACTGCTGACATACGACAGGGCAATGCACAACTACACGAAAGATAAGCCTTTATGGACAGAAATAAAGGAAGGCCATTTCGTATTGGCAAACCAAGCTGAGATTTCCATATACAGAACGGAAATGGAGAAATAAATGGATGCACAGCAGCTTAAAAGATACATACGTCTTATATATATAAAAGCATTCCGGTACTTGGGTGCGGTGCTTGTTCTGTGTGCACTTATAGGAGGCATATATGGCAATAGGCTGCACTTCGTGTTTGCATCATGCGCAGCGGGTTCAGGATTCCTATGCTGGGGCTGGTTCACGCATCTTAAACGTACCGGATTCAAACTTGTTGGATTTGGCGAAAAAACGGCAGAACAGGCAAAAACACCGTATATTTGGCGGATAGATAAACAAAAGCGACTGCATAAGCCGTCATTTATGATGACAAATGCTGACTTTGATGATGACCTCGTAAATGCTACGGCATGCAACGAGAATGAGTTCAGCAAAGAAAATATAATCGCATCGCGTATGTATGCGCGTGCGGCATGCGGAGTGATGCTGATTGTTATATCGTTTATAGTTAATATTTAAACTTTTGTGGAGGACGGAAATTGAGAATACAAAGCGGTATACTGCTCACCATGGGTGGGGAGCGATATGAAAACGGCTATGTAGACGCGGAAAACGGGAAAATAACAGCATTCGGCTCAATGAACGATGCTCCTGTATATAGTGGCGAAACCTATGATGCTGAGGGCGGCTACATACTGCCCGGGCTTATAGATGCGCATACGCATATAGGCATATCAGAGGAAGGATTGAGGTGGGAAGGAGAGGATTGCAACGAAGCAACAGACCCAGTTACACCTGATATGCGCGCTGTTGACGGCATAAATCCTTTTGATACGGCAATACCCAAAGCACGGAGGGCAGGCATTACGACGGTCGCGGTATCTCCCGGAAGTACAAATGTCATAGGCGGACAAATTGCAGCCATAAAGCTGGTTGGCAAAAACGTAGATAATATGGTTATAAAAGCCCCATGTGCAATAAAGTTTGCCTTGGGCGAAAACCCTAAACGCACTTATGGTGATAATAAAGGCCGATCCCCCATGACACGCATGGCAACGGCGGCCATAATGCGTAAAACGCTTATGCGGGCTCAGAGATATATGAATAAGAAAGAGGCGGGCGAGGATATATATGAGCCTGATATGGAGGCGCTTATACCGCTGCTGAAGCGCGAAATACCGGCACACTTTCATGCGCACAGGGCAGATGATATACTCACGGCTATACGAATAGCGCATGAATTCAATCTAAAATACTGCATACTCCACGCAACGGGAGCCGAGAAGATCACCGACTGCATAAAAGATGAACATGCAGTATTTGTTGTTGGGCCGAGCATGGGGCCTGCCGGTAAGCCGGAAACTGTTGGAGGATCGTTTGCAACGGCGGGAGTACTTACGGCAGCAGGTATGGAGGTTGCGATAACGACCGATCATGATGTTACCCCATTATGGCTGCTTCCAAGCTTTGCAGCTATGTGTGTACGTGAGGGAATGAACGAATATGCAGCACTTCAGGCTATAACTATAATTCCGGCAAAAGCACTTGGTATAGATGCTTGTGTGGGTTCAATAAAAGTCGGTAAAGACGCTGACATAGTTGTATTTAATGGCCATCCGTTCAACTATCTTACTAAAGTCCGGGCTGTTTTTGTAAATGGTGTAAAAGTTGAATAGCGGATATAGGTTTCCATTGCTGCTTAGCAAAAACTTGCCAATGAGATTTGGCAGTGGCTTGCAGAACGGTTCATTGTGATAAAATTGTTGAACATAACACGTTTCCACCTAAGCATGTCGGAGAATGATGGGCGGGCGATTATTAATGTGTATATAACAATTATCGACTGCGGTATGAGCATCTGCGGGAGCAGAACAGACAGGAAGAGGATCATCCGTTATAAACGATGTCCTTGAAATTCCAGTCTCGAGCGCAGGTATAGCTCATATCGCCCAGAGTCCAGCCTTTGTTGAAGGCTGCGAAGCCCTTGGTATGGTTATATACATAATAGGGCTCATCGGCGATGATGATATCACAAGCCTGGAATAGTAGCTCCATGCGCTTGCTCTCGTCAGTAGTGGCAACGGTCTTGGTCAGCAGGCTGTCTACCTCAGCGTTGGAATATGCGGCGCAGTTATAGCCGCCAATGTCAATATTTGCGATGTTGAGCAGGGGATCCAAGTTGGCGGATGGATTGGGATAGTCCGCACCCCAGGTGGTCACCAAACAGTCATGGTCTCGGATACCGTTGGCAAAGAACCAGTTCATGTAGGAGCCTAAATCGGCGTTCAGATGCCGCAGGTATGAATGTTGAGAACAACTTTTTTGCCGGAGCTTTCATCGCTCGTACCGTTGCAGACCGTGAAAGCGGCCAGCATAACAGAAATCAGACATATACATAGGAGCTTTTTCATGGGTGAAATTCCTTTCTGTTTTTTATTTATGTCAATTTGACATTTGCCAAACTAACAGCAATGACATGCCACATAGTTCCTAAAGCTTTGGCAGCTGATTTTTGCAAATCACCTGGCAGTCGGAACAGCGGAAGGCAAATCGGCATTCCTTATACTCTTCCAGTGTGGCGGGAATATCTCCCTGCAGGATGGTGCGCTCCCTTTTCTGCTGAGATAGATCAATGACAGGGATTGCTGAGATCAGCGCCTTGATATAAGGATGCTGGATGTTACGGAATGCCACACCGCTTTTGCTCGTTTCACCAATGCACCCAGATACATTACAGCCACATTGTCACAGATATGTTCCACTACGGTCATATCATTGGAGATAAACATCATGGTCATGCGGAAGTTTCGCTTTAGATCCTCTATTAGGTTCAGTATCTGCGCCTGTATAGAAAACGTCCAGCGCAGAAACAGGCTTGTCCACCACGATGAAAACTGGATCCAGCAGCGGGGCGCGCGATGACAAGGCGCTGAAGCTGTCCGCCGGAAGGTTCATGCAGAAATCGATTCAATTCGTTTTCCAAAATGGAAATATATTCTAAGAACTGATCCATATCGCCTTATTCTGGGATCTGCTTATGCCTTTCAATCGACATGGCTCAACCAGGGAATACGAAATCTTCAGCTTGGGATTAAAGCTGGAATAGGGGGGGGTGAAAGATCATCTGCATGCGCTGTAGATCATTGCGGAGTGTTCTGCAGCTCTGTCTGGAAATGTCTTTCCCGGTAAACAACACCTGTCCATCCGTCAGGTCGGTGAGTCGCATCACACATTTGCCAAGCGTTGATTTACCGCAGCCTGATTCCCCGACGATGCCAAATATATCACCGGCATGAATGGTCAGGTCTACGCCATCTACTGCCCGTAGCGTCCAGACACCCTTAAATGAGTAGTTTTTTAGGCAGCGCACTTCAATATATTGCACGGCTTCTTTGATATCATGCATGATTCATTCCTCCTTCTGTATAATAGCATGCCGCCAGATGCAGCTGCCCACCCGTGGAACGCTGCGGCATGAGCATCGGCTTTACTTCACGACAGCGCTGCGTGCCGCGCCGGAGGGAGGTCAGCTTGCCCGGCTCATACGGACATCCCGCGTACACGCAGAATTGATTATCCAGAATCCTCCGCCCATGCTGCCGCCAAGGGACATCCCGCGTACACGCAGAATTGATACTTCCAATGCGGACGGTAAAAGTGACAGGTATTGCAATCCTCACAGTCGGCACAGCCGCCGCTTTCGTAGCGGTCAAAGCCGGGCTTTCCCCGCATGAGCATTTCAAACGCACGGTTGCTGCCGTTCGTAAAGTACACTGTGGCTGCACCTCCTTTCAGATTTTGGCAGAAAAAAACGCCGTAGACTTTTCTCAAAATCTGCGACGTGGGCGTATGCAAAAAGGGATGCTGCCTTGCGGTAACCTCCCTTTTGTCGCTTGGTTATTCAATTTTTGAGCTAACCTGTTTGCCCTCTACCCTTAAAAGCGTTGGCTTAACAGTGATAAGGAACTAATTTACTTATCAACTGTTAGCTGACGGTTTCCGGGGTGCATACAGACAAATCCCGTCTGATTTCTAACAGGAAGTCAGACGGGGTTTTTTCCTTATAATGAATTATGGAGGACATACCATGAAAGCCTTAATATCTTGTGCCTACAATATGGATAACTGCTGTGTGGAACTAAAATTTACCGATGGCAGCATGATTGCAATTGATACGATTGCCGTGGAGAATGAGGTTGCACGTAATATGTACGAGCGTTCAGAGCTTGACTATCTGATCTACAACGCTCCTTTAGAGTATGCAGACCTTATCTTGAACGGCGATCCAGAAACGTATTTGAAAACCGTGACTGAGTATAAGTCTTTGGATAGCTGAACATTTTCATTGCCCGCGGGAAAAATCCTGCGAGCAATTTTTGTAACCTTTCCGTGAACTCTATTGACTTTCCGTGTTACAAGCTGTAGAATATAAATGCGTACTACAGATTGTAACACAGGAGGTGTAAGTATATGTCTGATTTGAAAATGGGAACTGCTGAGGCTCGTTTTGCCGATATTATCTGGGAACGGGAACCGATAACATCCGGTCAAATGGCTAAGATCGGCGCAGAAGAATTTAATTGGAAGAAAAGCACTTCTCACACGGTTTTGCGCCGTCTGTGTGAGCGAGGCTTGTTTAAGAATGAAGATGGCACAGTCACTTCGTTGATCTCTAGAGAGGAATACTATGCTCGGCACAGTGAGCAGTATGTAGAGGAAACCTTCGGCGGCTCACTGCCTGCCTTCCTTGCTGCGTTTGGAACGAGAAAGAAACTCTCCGAACAGGAGATTGATGAACTACAGAAGGTCATTGATCGAATGAGGGGGTAACGCTATGTTTTTCTACACATTTATGCCCAAGCTATTCAATAAGCGCAGCGATTGCTCTTGTCATATTGCTTCGTTTGCTTTTGAAAAAAGCACCCAAGGTCATTTCCTATGCGCTGTGGGGAGTTGTTCTGTTCCGACTTTTGTGTCCGGTGTCCATAGAGTCCAGTTTCTCTCTATACAATCTTTTTGATGCGCCAACAGAGGAGTCAGGCACGATAACCAGCGTTATCGAGTATGTACCTAATAACATCGTCCATACCGAGTACCCCACTGTGACTCTGCCTGTCCCCGGCATCAGCGATGCAATTAACGAGGTGCTGCCGCAAGGACAGGAGCAATTGGTCGCTGACCCACTGGAAGCCCCAATGTCATTTGCAACCTATGCTTGGATGGCTGGCGTATTAGGCATGACCATTTATAGTATCGTTTCCTATGTCAAATTGCGGCGCAAGCTGTCTGTTGTAGTTCCACTTCGAGATAATATCTTCATCGCAGATGATATCAAGTCTCCCTTTGTGGTCGGCCTGTTCCGTCCGAAAATCTATCTGCCCTGCAATCTCGGAGATAAGGAACAGGAGTATATCATTCTCCACGAGCAGCACCACATCAAGCGACTCGACCATGTTATGAAAGCACTTGCGTTCTTGGCTTTGGCAATTCACTGGTTCAATCCGCTTGTCTGGGTAGCGTTTATTCTGGCAAGCAAAGACATGGAGATGAGCTGCGACGAGGCTGTGATCCGTAAGATCGGCGGCGATGTTCGGGCAGAATATTCCGCTTCGCTTCTGACTCTGGCCACCGGTCGGCGTATCATCGCCGGTACTCCTCTGGCCTTTGGCGAGGGCGATACCAAGGGACGCATCAATAACCTGTCCAAATGGAAAAAGCCTGCGGTGTGGGTAGTGCTGCTGGCCGTGGCTGCCTGTGTTATTCTTTCAATCAGTCTTTTGACAAATCCTGCTGCAGAGCGTGAGTTTCCCATTAACGGCAATAATGTGTCTGAGCTTGATACAGAGATGGTCGTAGAGAAGATTGCCAAAGCCGAAGGACTGGAAAATAGCTCACAACTTTTTGTCGATGCGGATAACTTTGACCTCATGTTTACCTCGGACTTCAACTGGGCCAATGATGGAGCGATTCGCTTTTTATATGGACAGAATCAGAAATATTACAGTGCGCAGTTGAGAATGTTTCATGACGATAATAAGTATTTCATTACAGACCGAAGTGAATGGATTGAGCCGGAAAAGATATTTCTGCTATCCCACTATTTGGATGCGTTGAAGTATATGCCGCAGGAGGAAATCCGCCAGTTGTCTCCGGATGCTGATGGCTATTCCGTATTTATGAGACATGAGGGAGCTCCCGGTGACTATGATCGCGTTCTGAAGTATAGCCAGAATGGTGTAAATGCCAATGATGGATGGTATATTCATCTGGAGGTACAGCCGCTGCATGAAGTTGAAGGTGGTGGCTATAACGGAACTGGTGATGAAGTGATTCACCTGTTTTATAACAGCGGAGACAACCGAGATGATATTGCCGGAAAAACCTATCTCTATGATGGAGAAGGCTTTGGGGGCAGTTTTACAATCACCCTCTACGAAGACGGCACCTTCACTTATTACGAAGGAATGCTTAGCAGCTATATCGGAACAGGAAGCTTTATGCTTGATGGCGATACCGTTATCATGACCGATGACGGACATGGCGGATATGGGCTGGTTAACCATTTCAGACATGACGGCGATGACCTCGTATTTGTCGAGCAGGATTCCGACAACTTCGTTTATGTCAAAGTCAAGGATGGCGAGAAGTTCCACTGCACTGGGGAAGCATTCAAACAAAACGATGGCGAAGACGGCACGGTACAGATTATGCCCAACCGCAAGCTCTCCCTGAATGATGTCATCATGCTTTCGCAGAAGGGCTACGATCTGACTTGGAGTGATTTTGACCAGTTCAAGTACATTGAGACAGGCTCCGGACTGTATATTCGCGTCTATGAGATCAATGAAATGTATGAGCTTAGGATCGGCGGAAGTTGGATAGATGAAGACCCCATGTATATCTATCTGGCCTTGGCGGATGACCTTGATACACGCATCGACATTCGGGATGGTGGCGTGACAGATTTTATCGGTGCAGATCATTACTCTGTCCTGCTATCAAAAGCAATCAATGAGGCGATTCTGACAGAAAATAAGCCTTCCAAGCCGGATGGCCTGTACCACTGCGCGAGCTTTGTTTTGCTGGATCAGAAAGAACTTAGTGGCACACCCACAGTTGATTCCTCTGACCATACTCAGATGGTCACTGTCTACGGACTGGCACTTCATCAGGGATTCGGTTATTCCGGTGGAACCTTCCACGAAGTTTCCGGAAGTCATATACCGGTTGCCATTACCTTTGAAATTGTCGGCGGGAAATATGTTCTGAAGGAGTATTGGACTCCGCGTGACGGCTCCTACTATGTTCAGGATGTCCGGGATAAGTTCCCTGACGAAGTTGAGGACGAGGCTCTGGATACGCAAAAATATATTTTCGCACAGAAGCAGACCTGCTACGATCAGGGTGTGCGTTACGGCGGCGTCGATACCTACTCAGCGGTGGAACATCTCTTTGAGGTGATTGAGTCCTCTCCGGCTACATCTTCCAGACCTGCCGATTATATTGACGCACACTCCATCGAATATCGGGAACTCATGTATTACGGAGACTATACGCTACAATATATTTTCTCCAAGTTCTATCTGGAGGGCAATCAGACCGGACTTCGTGGGCAGCTCATGCGGATCGCACTCGATGATCTCGCACCGGAGGCTCAGCTCCGACTCTACGCCGAGACCGGACAGGCGTATTTTGACGAGTGGAGGGCAAGTGCCATCCGTGTTAGTGAGCAGCACGACATGGATTGGATCAAGGCAAACCAACCAGCCATCTGGCTTCTCCTCCAAATGATTGATGAATAGTAGGCGTTATGAAATCAACTTCATTTGGATAATGAAACCGCTGTATTTTTCATCCTCGGAAGGATGGAGATTACAGCGGTTTTGTATTTTCTGAGGAATGGTGTCAAACTGCATTTTTACAGTTTGGGTACCATTTTCGAGGAAAATATGCGGGTGCCCAGAGGGATGCAATCCCTTGACTCTGGGTTTTCAATAGGGGCGAGAAGCATCTCTGTTGGCACACGATTTTGCTTGCAAAGTATACCCGCGACCTGCTCTATCGAGGAATGGGTGGAACAACGGGAAGAAATGGATGAGGGCTTGAACGCCTTTATCGCTCTGACACACAAATATGTGGACGTGTAAGAACTGACACAGACTATCGTCAACGAGTATATCAAGAAAATCATTGTCTTTGCGCCGGACAAGTCCAGCGGCAAGCGGACGCAGAAAGTTAAGATTTACTTCAACTTCGTGGACGATGTAGAAATTCCCGTTATTTCCGAAACGATTACTACAGAAAACAACCTATGGACGCAGAAAAACGGCGTGACCTTCGGGTCACACCGTTCTCTGCGGCAAATAGTTACTTGTCACTATTAAGCCTTGATTTTACTGGGTTTCTGCTTGTTTTCCTATGTCAACGCTCTTAACAGGGCGCTTTTTCAGTTTATACGATTCGTTGGCGAAAGCACCAATTCTTCCTTCTGCGCATGGGTAAGCCGCTTTAATGCGGCCTCACGCTTCAATGCGCTGCTTTTGTCGCCGTATTCTTCGGTATATACTAATTTTACGGGCAGACGGCTGCGCGTGTATTTTGCGCCTTTTGCCGAATTATGCGCTTTTTCCCGCGCAATGGGATCGGTGGAATAGCCGCAGTAAAGCGAACCGTCCGCGCAGCGCACCATGTATGCAAAATGGCTCACCGGCCAAGATCCTCATCTATTAGTACCAGATGGAATTCCTTTATGGCGCGGGTGGGGTATTCTATTATTGTGGTAACGCGGCACATGCGCTGCGCGCTGTTGCAATCGGCACAATGGCCTGTTATGCCGCAGGGCAGCTTATCAAGCTTAAGCCTGCGTGCGTTCGGTGGGCAGGTCTCGCGCTTTATGCGTGCTATGCCGTCGTCAAGACCGCCGTCAACAAATTTGTTTTTGCCAATGAAAAGCATGACCTTTTCCGGCCCTATAATCATGGACGCAACGCGGTTGCCTGTGCCGTCTATGTTTACCAGCCTTCCGTCGCTCAGCAGCGCGTTGGTGGATGCTAAATACCAGTTCGCTTTGCCCGCATCGTCCTGCGCTCTGCTGCGGTCTGACGCATACCAATGCGAATATACTTTGTTTCCGCGCTCGCTGAGCCGGTTATAAAGATCAAGATCATTTTGAACCGTTACCGAACCGCCGAAACCAACGGATTCATCTTTTTTTATTAAGGAAAAGGCTAATTGCCTGGCTTCTTCGGCATCCTTAACAGAGTGTACTATAAAACCGCGTTTGGTAAGCGCGCTTTCAAGCGCTTCATAATTGCTGCAAAACATGATTTGACCTCCCAAATAACTTATTATTCTGATGGTATCACATTCATGGCATACTTGCAATTTAATTGTTTATCAAGTATTATTTTACAAGATAATGCTTGGAGGGATATGCATGGCATACGACCGTGAACTGATAAGAAACTTTTGCATAATTGCGCACATTGACCACGGTAAATCTACCCTGGCGGACAGGATGATAGAAATGACCGATACCGTGGCGCTGCGCGACATGGAAGCGCAGCTGCTTGATAATATGGATATAGAGCGCGAACGCGGCATAACCATAAAATCGTCCGCCGTAAGGATGTTTTATACGCATACCGACGGCAAACGCTATATGTTCAATTTGATAGACACACCGGGCCACGTTGACTTTAACTACGAAGTTTCCCGCAGCCTTGCTGCGTGCGAAGGCGCGGTGCTCGTCGTAGACGCAACGCAGGGAATAGAAGCGCAGACGCTTGCTAACGTTTATCTGGCGCTGGATAACTCGCTTGAAATAGTGCCTGTGATAAACAAAATAGATCTGCCCAGCGCAGACGTTGAGCATACTAAAAAAGAAATAGAGGACGTTATCGGCCTTCCGGCTGAAAATGCACCTTGCATATCCGCAAAAACCGGCCTGAATGTTGAACAGGTGCTTGCGGCGGTAGTGGACACCGTGCCGCCGCCGAGCGGCGATATAAACAAACCGCTTAAGGCGCTTATATTCGACAGCGTGTATGATAACTATAAGGGCGCGCTGAGTTATGTTCGCGTGGTAGACGGCGTTGTGAAGCCAGGCATGAAAATACGCTATATGGCCACGGGCAACGAATTTGAAGTGACGGAGGTCGGCATATTCTCGCCTACGCTTATGCCCATAGATGCGCTGGAAGCGGGTGAGGTGGGTTATATTTCCGCATCCATCAAAAACGTGCGCGAAACAAAGGTGGGCGATACTATAACCGATGCGAATGCACCCGCGGACGAACCGCTGCCCGGCTATAAGCAGGCGAACCCCATGGTGTTCTGCGGCATATATCCGGCCGACGGCGCCGATTACGAAAATCTTAGGGATGCGCTGGATAAGCTTGTACTTAACGATGCCTCGCTTTCATATGAACCTGAAACGTCAATGGCGCTTGGCTTCGGCTTCCGCTGCGGTTTCCTGGGGCTTCTGCACATGGAGATAATTCAGGAAAGGCTGGAACGTGAATTTGACCTTGACCTGGTCACTACCGCACCTTCTGTCATATATAAGGTGGTCAAAACGAACGGCGACGAGATGATGATAGACAACCCCACCAATCTTCCGCCGGTAACGGAAATAGCATACATGGAAGAACCGATGGTGCGGGCCACAATAATGTCACCTTCCGAATACGTTGGCACTATAATGGAGCTTTGTCAGGATAAGCGCGGCGTGTTCGAGGACATGAAATATATTGAAGAAGGCCGCGTGAACATATTCTATGAACTTCCGCTGAACGAGATAATATATGACTTTTTCGATCAGCTCAAGTCCCGCAGCCGCGGCTATGCTTCATTTGATTATGAACTGAAGGAATATGCCAAGAGCGACCTTGTTAAGCTGGATTTCCTGCTGAACGGGGATATGTGCGATGCGCTTTCCACAATAGTGCATAAGGACAAAGCATATGCCAAGGGCCGCGCCGTTGCGGAAAAGCTTCAGGAGGTTATACCGAGGCAGCAGTTTGAAATACCCATTCAGGCCGCGATAGGCGGAAAAATAATCGCCCGCGAAACAGTGCGCGCCGTGAGAAAAGACGTACTGGCAAAGTGCTACGGCGGCGACATTACAAGAAAGAAGAAGCTGCTTGAAAAGCAAAAGGAAGGCAAGAAGCGCATGCGCCAGATTGGCACGGTATCCTTGCCGAGTGAAGCTTTTATGAGCGTGCTGAAGATAAACTGATATGGCAGGAATTTATATACACATACCGTTCTGCGTATCCAAATGCCGCTATTGCGATTTTGTGTCGTTTCCATGCGAAACGGAGGCAAAAAAGCAGTATGTCGATGCGCTGATACACGAAATGGCTATCGCGGCAAAGGAATTGCCCGAAAAACAGTACGACACCGTGTTTATTGGCGGCGGCACGCCCAGTACGCTTGAACTGGGCGAGATAATGCGCATAATGGCCGCGTTGCACGATAATTTTAGCATTGCAGAGGATGCGGAGATAACCATTGAAGCCAACCCCGGCACGCTTGATGTATGGAAGCTGGCGGAGTACCGTGAATGCGGCATAAACCGGCTGTCAATGGGGCTGCAAAGTGTGAATCCGCACATATTGAAGGCGCTTGGCCGCATACATACGCCGGATGATTTCCTCAATAGTTTGAATATGGCCAAAGCCGCAGGATTTACCAACATAAATGCCGATCTTATGTATGGCCTGCCCGAGCAAAGCACAGAGGATCTGCTTGCGGCGATAGCTGTTGCGGCGGGAGCGGGAGTTACGCATATTTCGGCATACTCGCTGATAGTTGAAGAAAACACGCCGCTGTATTTTGACATAAACGGAGGCAGCGTGCTGCTCCCTGGCGAGGACGAGGCCTTTGAAATGTATGAAAAAAGCAAGGAAATGCTTGAAAGCCTTGGTTTCCACCGCTATGAGATATCAAACTACGCTAAAGAAGGCTATGAGTCGCGCCATAATCTGAATTACTGGAACAACGGCGAATATGTGGGCCTTGGGCTAAATTCGCACTCGGCAATGCATATTGGCGGCAAATGGCTGCGCTGGGCGAACAAGAGCGAATTTGAAGAATACCTTGCAGACACAGACGAGGGCAAGCGCCCACTTGCGGACGAACCGCAAACGATAGAACGCGCGGAGGAAATGTTTGAATGCGTTATGCTGGGGCTTAGGAAAACGGCGGGCATAACCAACGGCGAATTTGAAGCGCGCTTCGGCGAAAGCCTGTTCACAACGTTTTCAAAGGCTATAGCGCAGCTTGACGAAAACGGACTGCTTATAAAAACGGCGGACGGCATACGGCTAAACGACAGGGGACTTGACATAGAAAACCTTGCGCTTATGCCGTTTATGGAGGATTAAATGTTAAAGAGCCGGCAATTTGCCGGCTTCTTATATTTTGCCCTAATTATCATTCATACCGAATTGCACAGAGCAAAGTTTTTTCTTCCATAATGCCTCCGCATGTATTATTTCTTCATCAGGGGTGGACTTGGATAATATTTGCAGTATGGAGAACTGAAAATGCTTATATCTATCGGGATGGTTGCATATCAAATCCTTCATAAGCTTATTATTCCCATGCAGCGAATCGACATAGAAGCGCCAACGCCCAAGCAGCCCGTCCTTGCCGTATGCCGAGCCGACATACTGGCTCCCTGTTTCCATATCCACAATCAGATATACTGCGTTAATGGCGGATAAAGCTGTTTGCCATAGCTCGTAATCGGTAGTGTTTTCAACTATTTCCTTCAGCTCGTTATATGTAAGCAGCACCTTTTCATAGCCGATGAAAGGTTTTCTTGCAGAGGATTCAATGGATATAATGGGCTTTTCGGTAGTACCCTTCTGATGCCACATTCTTGCAGAGTTACCCCAATCAATTATCAGCTTTGATTCATACTCTTGAAGCAAGTCCATGTATTGCAAGTCATAGTACATGTTTTGTCCATCAAACTGTTCGGAAATAGGATAGCCATCGGGTATTGTGTCGGGAGTATCGGCTGTCGCTCCGTTAACCTTATAAAGAGAGTATAACCTTGCATAAGTTCCGCTTTCGCCGATGAATACGGCCCAATATAAGTAGCCTTTGCTAAAATTGGTTCTTTGATGAGCGGTATATTCGCGTACCATATCGCATTTATAGCACTGGTTAAAGCTATAACTTGCCATAGGATGCCTGATCAATTTTACGGTTGACGGATCCAGACCGACCTTTTTCAATATATCCGAAAAACACAGAATAGACATTGTATACCCCCTAAATATGATGCTTTGATAAGCATAGCATCAGACGTGATAAACTGTCAAATAGCACTTATATTTAATTAGAGCACGGGCATAGCATTTATAATAATTCCATCAAGTTAATGTTTCCGTTTTGTCACAAAGGATACGCCCTTGTACCTTGACTATAATGCAAGGTGGTACTATACTTTAACCATAAGTTAGCACTCGATGAAGATGAGTGCTAACAAGAGCAAAACGGAGCGGACCGTGGCGAAAGGAGGCGGTGAACAAATGGAGCTTGACGCAAGAAAGATGCGCATTCTTCAGGCGATAATAGATGATTATATTCTCACCGCGTCGCCCGTAGGCTCTCGTACCATTGCAAAAAGTACGGATATCGGCCTTTCAAGCGCAACGATACGCAACGAAATGAGCGATTTGGAGGAGATGGGCTTCCTTGAGCAGCCGCATACCTCCGCGGGAAGGATACCTTCCGATAAGGCGTACAGACTGTATGTGGACAGCATAATGCGCCGTTCCCAGCTGAGTCGGGATGAATTGAGCTTTATCAGCGAACACTATTCAAAAAAGCTTGGCGAAGTGGACGACATTGTGAAGCAAACAGCCTTCGTACTTTCCAGCGTGACGCGCTATGCATCCATGGTGCTTTCACCGCGGCTGCATACGGCAAGGCTGAGGTACATACACTTGGTCGGCCTTGGCGAAGGGAAGGCGCTGCTGCTTATCGTTACCGATTCCGGTCTTACGCGGGATTCATTGATACGGATCCCTTACGGAATGGAGCAGAGTGAGCTTGAGCGTATATCGCTTATGCTAAACGCTAAGCTTTCCGATTGCAGGCTGGATGATATAATGGCAAGCCGCATGGATGATATCGCCGGGGAGTTGGGCGAGCATGCTCGGTTCCTCAACTCGATAATAAAATCGCTTGGCGAAAGCCTTGAGCAGAAAGCGAAGCGGGTTGAATTGAGCGGAGCGATGAATCTGCTCAGTTTGCCGGAATACAGCGACGTGGACCGCGCAAGGGACATATTGAGCGTTATGGAAAAGGGCGATGCGCTTTACGAAATGCTCAAAGGCCGCGAGGACGTTGAATTCACTATTAAGATAGGGCATGAAAACGAACTTAGCAGCATGAAGGACTGCAGCGTTGTTACCGCAACGTATAAAATAGGTTCGGAGCCGATAGGCACGTTCGGCGTGATAGGGCCGACGAGAATGAACTATCCAAAGGTGCTGGCCGTTATGGGTCACATCGGAAGAACATTGAGCGAAACGCTTACAAATATGCTTGATGAGGAGCGTAAATAGAAATTGGCTAAGAAGAAAGAGAATCCTCCCGTAGAGGAGAAAAAGACCGGCGAAGCTGAGAAGGCAGCCAATACCGCCGCCGAAAACGAAATTCCAGAAAGCGTAACGCTGACAAGGGACGAGTTTAAGCAGGTAAAGGAGCGTATAGATCAGCTTGAAAAGGAAAAGGAGAGCGACGTTGCGCTGCTGCAGCGGCTGCAGGCGGACTTTGACAACTATCGCCGCAGGAATGCTTCCATAGCGGCAGACAGCTTGGATGAGGGCGAGCGCAATTTGATAAAAGCTCTGCTACCGGTGCTGGATAATTTCGACAGGGCGCTTGCCGCCGTGCCGGAGGATGAAAAAACGGCATGGGTGGACGGAATGAAGCTCGTTTCCAAGCAGCTTTACGAAACGCTCTATAAGGCCGGGCTTGAAGAAATTCAGGCGGAAGGCCAGTTCGATCCCGAGCTTCACGACGCCGTGATGCAGGAGGAGAACGAAGATAAGGAAAGCGGCGAGATTATAGACGTTTTCCAAAAGGGTTACAAAGTTAAAAATCGCATAATTCGCCACAGCATGGTGAAGGTTGCGAAATAATAAATAAGAATTGAGATTTTTCAGGAGGAAATAGATTATGGCAAAGATCATCGGTATTGACCTTGGTACTACAAATTCTTGCGTGGCGGTTCTTGAAGGCGGCGAGCCTGTTGTTATCCCCAATGCTGAGGGTGCGCGCACCACTCCGTCCGTGGTTGCATTTAAGGGCAACGAAAGGATAGTCGGCAGCGCGGCAAAGCGCCAGGCTATCACCAACCCCAGTAAGACCATCAGCTCCATAAAGAGAGAGATGGGTACTGCTTATAAGAAGAACATCGACGGTAAGGATTATACTCCGCAGGAGATAAGCGCAATGATCCTTCAGAAGCTGAAGCAGGACGCCGAAGCCTACCTTGGCGAAAAGGTAACTCAGGCCGTTATAACCGTCCCTGCGTATTTCAGCGATTCCCAGCGCCAGGCCACTAAGGACGCCGGCCGCATTGCGGGCCTTGACGTGTTGCGTATAATCAATGAGCCTACCGCTGCCGCGCTTGCTTACGGCATGGATAAGGAAACCAATCAGAAGATTCTGGTATACGACCTTGGCGGCGGCACGTTCGATGTATCCATACTTGAAATCGGCGATGGCGTGTTCGAAGTTCTGGCTACGCATGGCAATAACCGCCTTGGCGGCGACGACTTCGACCAGAGGCTGATGGACTATATTGTGCGTCAGTTCAAGAGCGAGACGGGCATAGATCTCAGCGCAGATCGTATGGCCATGCAGAGGTTGAAGGAAGCTGCCGAAAAGGCTAAGATAGAGCTTTCCAGCATGGTTCAGACCAACGTAAACCTGCCCTTCATCACGGCGGACAGCACAGGCCCCAAGCATCTTGACATGACAATTACCCGCGCCAAGTTCGAGGAGCTTATACATGACTTGGTCGAAAAGACCCGCGAGTGCATGAGCATTGCCATGAAGGATGCAGGCCTTACCAATTCTAATATAGATAAGGTTATACTGGTCGGCGGCTCCACCCGTGTTCCCTGCGTACAGGAGCTTGTTAAGAACGTTACCGGCAAAGAGCCCTTTAAGGGCATCAACCCCGATGAGTGCGTTGCTATCGGCGCGGCCATACAGGGCGGCGTGCTCGGCGGCGAAGTGAAGGACATTCTGCTGCTTGATGTAACTCCGCTGTCCCTTGGTATCGAAACTGTCGGTGGCGTATTCACCCGCCTGATAGACCGCAATACCACCATCCCCACCAAGAAGAGCCAGATATTCTCCACCGCTGCGGATGGTCAGACAAGCGTTGAAGTGCATGTGCTGCAGGGCGAACGCGAGATGGCGAAGGACAATAAGACCCTCGGTCGCTTCCAGTTGGCGGGCATAGCTCCCGCACCGCGCGGAGTACCTCAGATAGAGGTCAGCTTTGATATCGATGCCAACGGCATAGTGCATGTAAGCGCTAAGGATCTTGGCACCGGCAACGAGCAGAAGGTCACTATTACCGCCTCCACTAACCTGAACGAGGACGAGATAAAGAAGGCCGTGCGCGAAGCCGAGCAGTTTGCCAGCGAGGATAAGGCCCGCAAGGAAGAAGTTGAGCAGCGCAACCATGCGGACAGCCTGATCTACTCCACCGAAAAGACCCTGAAGGAGCTGGGCGACAAGGTGAGCGCGGACGACAAGGCTAAGATAGAAGCGCAGGTAGCGGAGCTGAAGAAGCTGATGGAAGGCAATGACACCGCCGCCATTAAGGCCGGATGCGAGAAGCTGACCGAAACCTCCTACGAAGCCTTCGGCAAGATATATCAGCAGCAGGCCAACCAGCAAGGCGGCGCGGGCTTTGACCCCAACGCGGCTCAGCAGGGCAATGCATCAGCAAACAATGACGACAACGTTGTGGATGCCGACTACGAAGTAGTGGACGACGACAAAAAATAAGCATAACGCTTAAATAGCAAGATATTTTGCATAATGCGGGGGCGATTTTGCGGTCGCCCTCCGCGTTGTACGTTGTAAGAAGATAAGGAGTTGGGGACAGTGAAGGAAGATTATTACGAGCTGCTTGGCGTGAACAAAAACGCAACCGACGACGAGATTAAAAGCGCCTTCCGCAAGCTGGCGAAGCAATATCATCCAGACCTGCACAAGGGGGCGGACAAGGAAGAGGCCGAGGCTAAATTTAAGCAAATAAACGAAGCCTACGAAGTGCTATCCGATAAAGAAAAGCGTGCTAAATATGACCAGTTTGGTCATGCAGCATTCGATCCGGCTGCGGGTGCGGGTGGATACGGCGGATACAGCACGGGCGGCTTTGGCGATTACAGCGATATTTTTGACAGCATATTCGGCGGTGGATTTGGCGGTTTCGGAGGCGCGCGTCAGCAAACGCGCAACGGCCCCGTCCGCGGCAACGATTTGAAATATAACCTTACGCTCACCTTTGAGGAAGCGGCGTTCGGTACGAAGAAAGAAATATTGGTTCCGCGTGAAGAAAACTGCCCTGAATGCGGCGGCACGGGCGCAAAGCCCGGCTCCACGCCCACCAAATGCTCCGCCTGCGGCGGTACGGGCCAGGTTCGCGTGCAGCAGAATACGATGTTCGGCTCATTCTCAACCGTGCGCACATGCGAAGCGTGCAACGGCACTGGCAAGATAATAAGCGACCCCTGTACGCATTGCAAGGGCCGCGGCCGCGTGAACAAGAGCAACCGCATAAACGTTACAATTCCCGCCGGCATAAACAACGGCCAAACGCTTACCATGCGCGGCGAGGGCGAAGCCGGTATTCGCGGCGGCGCAAACGGCGATCTTTACATCGGAATAAATGTAAGGCCGCATAAGCTTTTCAGCCGCAAGGGCTATGACCTGTATTTGGATATAAACATCCCCATGACTACGGCAGCGCTCGGCGGCGAAATACAGGTGCCTACGCTTAAGGGCAGCGTTAAATATAACGTGCCGCAGGGTACTCAGCCCGGCACAACGTTCAGGCTTAAAGAGCAGGGCGTGCAGAAGCTGAATGCCGCGGGCAAGGGCGATTTGTTCGTGCGTGTAAACGTGCAGATACCCAAGCGGCTGAACGAAGAACAGCGCGCACTGCTTGAAAAGCTGGCAGAGGCCATGGGCGATCGTACCACAAACACACCGAAGCCCATGAAGCGCACCATAATCGAAAAGATGAAGGACAAGTTCAGCCAGGACGACAGATAATAAAGCATACTAAAAGGTCGGGATATTCTCCCGACCTTTTGCTGTACGTTAAGTGTAATACTATCCCGGAGGCCACTGAAGCTCACGCCCGCCGAGAAGATGAATATGCAGATGGTTAACGCTCTGTCCGCCGTCCTTGCCCGTATTTATAACAAGGCGGAAGCCTGCCTTTATGCCAAGCTGTTCGGCAACAGAGGATGCAACCTGCATAAGATGGCCCATGAGCGCGCCGTCGTCAACCATGGTAACGTTATCATAATGCTTCTTGGGCACTATCAAAACATGTACTGGCGCCTGCGGCTCAAGGTCATAGAAAGCTATCGCCTTGTCATCCTCGTATACCTTTTTGGAAGGTATTTCGCCAGAGGCTATTTTGCAGAAAATGCAATTCTCCATTTTGTTATGGTTCCTCCTTCCGTATAAAATCAAATTTGCTTTATAATACCCGTCGCCCCGAAGCGGTTGTATCCGCTTATCGTAATGGGAACGATGGTGTTTATAAGCTTAGCGCCGTTCGGCTTTACGCCTACTTTAACGTATGTGTCGGTATGTCCCCAAATAAGGCCGTTCTTTTCTTCTTCAAAAAGCACATCCTGCTTTGTATCGACAAGGGATGAAATAAACTCGCCTTCAAGCTGCCTTGAAACAGCAATCAGCCGCTTTGCCCTTTCGTGCTTTTCGGCGGAGGACAGCTGATTCGGCATGCTGTATGCGGGCGTGCCCTTGCGGCGCGAATATGGGAACACGTGGATTTTTGAAAGCTTCTGTTTCTGTACGAACGCCATCGATTCTTCAAACTCCTCTTCGGTTTCGCCGGGGAAGCCGACTATAACGTCCGTGGTTATTGCGCAAAGGGGCATGGCCTGCCTAAGGCGGGCTACGCAGTCCGCATAAAGGGCGGGGGAGTAGCGGCGGTTCATGCGCTGAAGAACGCTATCGCTGCCGCTTTGCAGTGAAAGATGGAACTGGCGGCATACAAGTCCGCTTTCGCTTACGGTCTTTATGAACTCATCGCTCAAAAGCTGCGGTTCAAGCGAGCCTAAGCGTATACGGACTATGTTTTTCAGCCCTTCCGCCTGCTTTATGGCGTCACTCAGCGTTATTGCGCCGCGCTTGTCCTTACCGTAGGACATAAGATGTATGCCCGTAAGCACTACTTCGCGGTAACCTTCATTATCCAGCAGTTCAAGCTGATGCCGTACATCTTCAAGCGAACGGCTCCTTACCGGGCCGCGGGCATAGGGGATTATGCAATATGCACAATATCTGTCGCATCCATCCTCTATTTTTAGATAAGCGCGCGTGCGCCCTTCGCGGCTCACGCTTAGGTTTTCAAATTCATCCTTTGGCCCGTGCGGCGTAACGGCGGAGGTTTTATCGCCGGCGTTTTCAGCAATGAGCTTTTCTGCCAGCTCAACTATCCTGCTGCGTTCGCTTGTGCCGAGTACCAACGATACTCCCGGCAGGCTCAGCGCTTCTTCGGGCGCCGTCTGCGCGTAGCAGCCGGTTATTATAAGCTTTGCATCAGGACAGAGCGAATGCGCGCGGGAGGCCATCTGGCGTGATTTTTTATCCCCTGTTGAGGTGACAGTGCAGGTGTTTATAACATAAACATCCGCAATATCATCAAAGTCAACAACCGTGTGGCCGGCGTTTATGAACATTTCGCGCATGGCGTCGGTATCATATTGATTTACTTTGCAGCCAAGCGTGCAGAATGCAACCTTCATGCTTCGCCCTCCATGTGATACATTATTATTGCGGTTATAGCAGGGCCTGCCGTTTCCGTGCGCAGTATCCTGTGTCCAAGTGAAAAGGATTGCGCGCCGAGTGAGGCAAAAAGCTTTGCTTCTTCGTCGCTTATGCCGCCTTCAGGTCCGATTATCACGCCTACGCGCTTTATGTTGCCATCCAATGCATCAAGCACATTCTTTATTGAATGCTCGCTTTCAAGTTCGTATGCGAGCAGCAGCACATCGAACGCGGCAGGGTCTATCTCCTTAGGCTCTATCAGCCCGCCTACGCGCGGGATAACGCCGCGGCGCGATTGCTTTGATGCTTCCATTGCAACGCGCTGATAACGCTCCAACTTCTTGCCGAAGTCTTTCTTGCTCAGCCTTACAACGCTGCGTTCCATCGCCACGGGAACTACCTCGCTTATGCCAAGCTCAACGCATTTTTGTATTATGGTTTCAAGCTTGCCTGCCTTAGGCAAGCCCTGAAACAGCGTGAGGGAGCATCGCGGTTCTGTAAGCGCGGGGGAGGAGGAGAGTATGTCAAAGTGCACCTCAGCCTTGCTTATTGCGGTTATTCTGGCGTGGTAATCCATACCAATGCCGTCGCACAGCATAACTTCATCCCCGGTCCTAAGCCTTAATACGGAAGAAATATGCTTAACATCCTCCCCGTAAAGCACGGCGGAAGAATCGGTTATATTCTCTTTTTCTACAAAGAAGCGGTTCATGTGCGTTTCTCCGCCAATATGGCGCGCCAGTCTCCGCCGCGGCGTATTTCAAGTATGTTCAGCCCTGCGGCGGTCAATGCGGCGGCAACCTCATCTTCACGAGTGTCTATTATGCCGGAGGTTATGAATTTACCGCCTTCTTCAAGCAGCTTCGCGGCATATGGCGCAAGCGCGATTATTACGGAAGCCACTATGTTTGCAGTAACTATCGGGTAGCGCTTGGCTTCTATTTTTTCACGCAGCGCGCTGTCGGTCAGTACGTCTCCTGTAAGCACGGTATAGCGGTCCTTGCCTATGCCGTTGAGCGCGGCGTTTTCATATGCTATGGTTTCGGCTATCGGGTCTATATCCACGGCTATAGCGTCCTTTGCGCCCAGTATAAGCGCGGCTATGGACAGTATTCCGCTGCCGCAGCCAAGATCAACCACACTGTCGCCTTCTTTAACGAGTTCGTCTATGTATTCAAGGCACATGCGCGTGGTGGGATGCGAACCCGTGCCGAACGCCATGCCGGGGTCGAGCGACAATACGCGCCTGCCTTGGGCGTCGTATTCATCTTCCCATGATGGCCTTACAAGCAGATGCTTACCGACGGGGAAGGGCTTATATGCTTCCTTCCATGCGTTGAGCCATACGGAATCGTCAACCGTTTGCACTAGCATATTAAGGCTTCCAACGCCAAAGCCGAGAGCCATGCCCTTCAGCTCCGCAAGCGATGCTTTAAGCGCGGCAACGGCAGCGTCCGCCGCGTCATCATCGTCAATATATGCCTTTACGCAGGGTTCGGCCGCGCAAAGCTCGTCCATGTCCGCAAAGTCCCAATATTTTGCGCTTTTCTGCAAAAAGTCGGCTATTTCTTCGCGGCCCTGAACTATTTCAAGCTGCTCCATGCCCAGCATTGAAAAGCGCGCGCATACGGCGTCCAGCCCTGCTTCGGTAGTGAATACGGAAATCTCTTTATACTTCATCAGCTTACTCCATTTCTGTTATCAACTGATATGATATTACATTTTGGCCTTGTTCGCAACCGCATTTGGTTGATTACTCAATGGCTGTATGGTAGAATTTGCTAAATAAAAGCATTGGAGGCAGAAGCTATGGAAATAGATTCCCTTGAAATAAGAAAAGTCGATAAGGATACGGAGCTTGCGGAAAAGCTGCTGGACTTCGTTGAAAACTTTTCGTGGGAAGAAGTAAAAGAACACACCGTAATGATGATAAAAAACTGGAGATTTACGGACTGGGAGACTATGTTTGCCGCAATAGCGGACGGCACAATCGTTGGCATGGCATCGTTTATGAAAACGGACTATTATCCGCTGCCGGAAATATACCCGTGGATATCGACCATATTTGTTTCCGAAGAATACCGCGGGCACAGAATAAGCCAAAGGCTGATAGACTTTGCCAATGATTATGCCAAGGCGTGCGGCTTTGACGTGACGTATATACCTTCCGAGCATGTTGGGCTTTATGAAAAGTTTGGCTATAGCTACGTTAAGGACATTGTAAACTACGGAAACGGAGCGGACAGGCTGTATTTTAAGCGAATATAATAATATAATGTAATAGACAAAATAAAACCTCCGCATGATTTATGATATGCGGAGGTTTTGTGCTTTTGGTTTACTTATTTATTGCCGCCGAAAAGACGGGTGAAGAAATTGCCTACGGATGCGAAGAAGCTCTTTATGCTTTCGCCTATCTTGCTTACGGTCTGGCCTATTTTTCCGGCGTTATCGACCGTTTTGGCTATGCCTACAAGCTTATCCTTCAGCTCGTCCGTATCCAGCTTTTCAAGGCTGCGGCAAAGGGACACGAGCTGGTTCTTCTGCGAATCGTTAAGGGAAACGTTATAGGTTTCGCAAAGCTTATCTATTTCGGCCTTAACTTCTTCGTCGGTCATGGTCTGGGTCTGGTCAAGTATCTCTTTAAGCCCGTTTACAAGCTGCGTAGCCTCCTCGCTGCCTATGTATTCGGCCAGATTGCCCGTGGTTATCAGCTCTTCAACGCCGACTGCCTTGGCGATCTCATTAAGGCTTGAGCCGGTTATGTCCTCATACGCCTTGTATATGCCCGTGAGCGCCGCCGTGCCGGATACGTCAAACGGCGCGGTGACTATCACCTTTGCATCGGTTATGCCGGCGGTGGTCAGCGCATTGATATACATTTCGGAAGTGCACCAGTTGATATGCTTTGTGGTTATCTGCAATCCGCTGCCGGGCTCACCAATCACTATATATGTGCAGGAAAGCGCAACCTTACCTATTTTCTTTTCGGGCGCTATGCCTTCAAGATAGGCGCGCTCATCGGCGTTGGTAACGGTTATTTCTATCGCGTCGCCGGGTTCAATGCCAAAGTCCGCATAAACCTTGGTGCGCTCTTCCGCGTCAAGGTCTGCGCCTATGGTAACGCGCGCATCGCCCTGTTCCATGGCCGTTGCGCCAGCGGGCAGCATGCAAAGCAGCATGCATACCGCCATAGCTAATGATAATATTTTCTTTTTCATAAACAAGTCCTCCTTTAGGTTCCCGCATGGGAGCTAACAGGTTAGATTATACCACATTTTTTATTGAGACGTATTAACAGGATGTGAAATTTGGCAATGCTAAAGCCCCAATTTTTGCCATAATATGGCGCTTTGGCGCATAAAAATGCCCGCCGCGGGCTTTTCGCCTGAGACGGGCATAGTTTTGGTTGTTCAGACAGCTTTACGCCTTCTTGGCATAATGCTTGCGGGTAAGTATGTAGATAGGCAGACCGATAAGGGTCACGGCTATGCTGCCCAGGGAGAGCAGGGTGGCCTTGGTGCCGCTGAGGAACAGCTGACTTACCATAACATACAGACCGCTGACGATGGCCAGTATGGGGATAACGGGGTAAAGGGGAACCTTGTACTTGCGGTCAAGGTTCGGCTGCTTGCGGCGCAGAGTCATTACGCACGCGAAGGTCAGCGTATAGAATATCCAGCAGGAGAACACCGCCAAGTCGGTCAGCATATCAAACTGCTGAGTGATGGAATACAGGCAGCCCAGGAAACCGACCAGTATGATGGAGTTGGTGGGAACGGAGTTCTTGTTCAGCTTGGCAAAAGCGCCGCTGAAGGGGATGGACTGAGTTTCGCCAAGGTAGTAGGCAACGCGGGAGCCGGAAAGCAGGAAGCCGTTTGCCGCACCTATAACGGAAATTATGATACCAACCTTTACCAGCGTGCCGCCGACAGGCCCGAATATCCTCATGGCAACTTCGGCCGCGGGGGACTGATAGTTCATCAGTTCATCGGCGGGGATGACCCACAGATAAGCCATATTGATTATGAAGTAAACGGCCATTATGATGGACACGCCGCCAACGATAGCGCGGGGCAGGTCGCGGCCGGGGTTCTTCATTTCGCCGGCGATAGCGCCAACGTTGGTCCAGCCTTCAAATGCGAACAGAACCGCTATAAGCGTCTGGCCAAGTACTGCGCCGGTGCTCAGCTGCGCGCCGGTGGCGGGGTCGTTACCGACCATGGGGGTGAATATGGGGTGTCCGCCTTCGCCGAGTATGAAGCCGAATACCATCAGCAGTACCAGCGGGATAAGTTTGCAGATGGTGGAAACTATCTGCACGCCGGAAGCGGTCTTATTGCCAAGGGTGTTGATGGCAACAAGAATGATTATAACGGCCATGCCTATGGGCAGCGCGTACTGGGAACCGACATATTCGGCCAGCTCCTGACCAACACGCACGCCGTAACCGGCAAGGAAGGCAGGGTAGAATATGATTACCTGCATCCAACCGGCAAGGAAGCCGATCTTATCGTTGTAAACTTCGCCAAGATAGGTGACCATGCCGCCGGTCTTGGGGATTAGCACTGCGACCTCGGCAAACGTGAGCGCGCCGAGAATGCTTGCTACGCCGCCGATTATCCACGCCAGCATACCCATGCCGGGTGCGCCGCCGGTGGCCTGATAGATGGCGTAAGGCTTAAAGAATACGCCGGCACCTATGACGCAGCCGACAACGATAGACATTGCGGACATTACGCCAAGGTTCTTTTTGAGTCCTTGCTTTTCCATTGTTAATGAAACCTCTCTGTCTTTTTTAACAATCGAAATTGTTATTTTTTGCGCAATTCTATGCGCCTTTATGAATATAGAACAAAGTTAATAAAATGTCAATGGAATTGTTGATATTATTCAAACAAATGATGATAATATGTCAAAATCATATGCCTCCTTATGTTTATGTATATATGCTTAACACCGTGATATATTCATAATTATATGGTATAATCAAACCCTGAGAGGTATAAGAAAGGGCGGTAAAACGGCAATGTATGCAAAGGTAATGGTGGACGTTGCGCACAGCAATGTGGACAGGCTGTTTACATATGAAGTTCCGAATGATCTGGCCGTGACCGCCGGGCAAAGGGTGCTTATACCGTTTGGCGGGAACAACCGCAGCATAGAAGGCTTTGTGCTTGAATTGAGTGAAAATGCGCCCGATAATATCGGCACTATAAAGCGGATAGTTCGCGCCATGGAGCCGTATCCCGCGCTTACAGCTGAGCAGATAGAGCTTGCCAAGTGGATAAGCAAAAGCTACCATTGCCTGCTTGTTGAGGCGCTGCGGCTTATGATACCGGCGCAGCTGAGGGGCGGCAGGGTTAAAGAAAAGACCGAGCGCATAGTGCGCATAAACGCGGACATAGACCCCCATCAGGCGCTTGATTCGCTGAAAAACAGCAGCGGGGTATCCCGTGCGCCTAAACAGAGCGAGGTGCTGGAGCTTTTATGCCGGATGAACACCGCCGTAAGCGTTGCGGACATCAATGCGTTCATACCAAACGCAACGGCGGCTGTAAACGCATTGATAAAGAAGGGGATACTAACGGACGATGATTATGTCGTCTATCGCGATCCGTTCGCAAGCGTAAATATAGCGCCGAGCAAGCCGCTTGAGCTTACGGCAGATCAGCGCAGCGCGCTTGAAGCAATAAATAAAAGCATAGACGGCGGAGCAGGTACAAGCCTGCTGTTCGGCGTTACGGGAAGCGGAAAGACGGAAGTTTATATGCAGGCCATAAGCCATGCCCTGTCGTTAGGAGGGCAGGCGATAGTGCTGGTGCCTGAAATATCGCTTACGCCGCAGGCAATGCAGCGCTTCCGCAGCCGCTTTGGGGAGCGCGTTGCCGTGCTGCATAGCCGCCTGTCCTATGGCGAACGGTATGACGAATGGCGCAGGATACGCCTTGGCATGGTTAATGTTGTAATAGGCGCGCGCAGCGCCGTATTTGCCCCGCTTGAAAGGGTAAAGCTGATTGTAATAGATGAAGAACATGAGCAAAGCTACCATAGCGACCATACCCCGCGTTATGGCGCGGCAGAGGTGGCGCAGAAGCGCGCTGAGCTGAGCGGCGCTGCTGTTGTGCTGGGCAGCGCAACGCCGTCCGTAGGCACGTTTAGGCGGGCGCTCAGCGGGCGGTATTCGCTTATAGAGCTACCTAACCGCGTGAACAACGCCCCTTTGCCGAAGGTCAAAATAGTGGATATGCGCGCGGAGTTTTTGAAGGGCAACAGCAGCGTGTTCAGCGAGGCGCTGCATGGCGAACTGAAGCGCTGCTTTGACGCGGGAGAGCAGGCAATTTTATTTATGAACCGCCGCGGATATTCAACGTTTGTATCCTGCCGCGGGTGTGGATATACGCTCAAATGTCCCGATTGCGATGTATCCATGACATATCACAAATATGAAAACGTTATGAAGTGCCATTACTGCGGCCGCACGGCAAGAATACCGGCAAAATGCCCGCAGTGCGGCAAGCCGTATCTTAAATACTTCGGCGTGGGTACGCAGCAGGTGGAGGAGCAGCTCAAGGAGCAGTTTCCCGGCGTTACCGCGCTCAGGATGGATTACGACACTACGCAGGGCAAGGACGCGCATTATAAAATACTTGATAGGTTCATGCGCGGCGAAGCGCAGGCACTGATAGGCACGCAGATGATAGCCAAGGGGCTGGATATACCCAACGTTACAACGGTTGGCGTAATTGCGGCGGATACAATGCTGCATGTGCCGGATTACAGGAGCGCGGAGCGTACGTTCCAGCTGCTTACGCAGGTGGCGGGCCGCGCGGGCCGCGGAGAGAGAGAGGGCAGCGTTATCGTGCAAAGCTACACGCCTGAGCACGCCGTTATAGAGCTTGCGGCCAATCAGGATTACCGTGGCTTTTATGATTATGAGATAGCATCGCGCCGGGCGGGGCTGTTTCCGCCGTTCTCGCTGTTTATAAGAATAGTGTTTACGGGAGAGAACGAGGCCGCTATAGACGACATGAACGAGCGCTTTGCGGCGGAAATGAAGCAGCGCATATATACCGCGCTTGACGCTCAGGGTGCAAGCCGGCAGGAGCTGCTTTTCATGGTGGCGTCGCCCGCGCCGATGAAAAAACGGCAGGGGCTGTTCCGATACGAAACGCTTATGAAGCTGGTGCGCACAAAGCATACTGCGGCGGTTATAGACGCAATATATACCCTGTGCAACGAACGCCGGCGCAGCGAGATGGGAAACGTGGAGATAAATCCGGCGGATATGTTCTAAGTATTGATTCTTGGGGCTTTTGCGGGTTATAATATTTTGATGCAATTATGGAGGAGAATATATGGCTAAAAGACGAATCATGACCGGCGATGCAGAATGTTTGTACAAGGTTTGCCGGAAGGTGGATAATTTTGACAAGCGTTTGGCCGTTTTGCTTGACGATATGGCGGAAACTATGTACGATGCCGAAGGCGTTGGCCTTGCCGCGCCGCAGGTGGGCATACTTAAGCGCGCCGTGGTTATAGACTGCGGCAACGGCCTTGTTGAACTCATAAACCCGGAAATATTGGAAACAAGCGGTGAGCAGGGCGGATATGAAGGCTGCCTGTCCTTCCCGGGCGAAAGCGGCTATGTTGTCAGGCCCAACCATGTGCGCGTGCGCGCAATGAACCGCTTCGGTGAAGAATGCGAATATGAAGGGGAGGGTCTTTTTGCCCGCGCCATACTGCACGAGACGGATCATCTTAACGGCCTTGTATATAAGCGCCTTGTTACCGAAGCGCCAGAAGGATACGACGAAAACGAGGAAGATGAATGAAAATAGCTTTTTTAGGCACGCCTGATTTTGCGCTGCCTTCGCTGAAAATGCTGCATGAGCGCGGGGACGACGTGGTCGTGTTCACACAGCCGGATAAGCCCGTTGGGCGCAAGGCGGTAATGACCCCGCCGCAGGTAAAAAAGGCCGCGTTAGAATACGGCATGAAGGTTTACCAGTTTGATAAGATAAAAAGCGAAGAAGGTGTTGCCGCGCTGAAGGCTGAAGCGCCGGAGCTAATGGTAACGGCAGCCTTTGGGCAGATACTCAGCCGCGAAAATCTTGCCGTGCCTAAGTATGGCTGCATAAATGTGCACGGCAGTCTGCTGCCCAAATACCGCGGAGCCGCGCCGATACAGTGGGCCGTGATAAACGGCGAAAAGATAACCGGCGTTACCACCATGCTTACGGATATTGGGCTGGATACGGGCGACATTTTGCTGAAAAAAGAGACTGAAATAGGCGAAAACGAGACTGCCGGAGAATTGTTCGACCGATTGGCCGAAATGGGCGCGGAACTGCTGAAAGAAACCATAGAAGCGCTTGAACGCGGCGAGCTGAAGCCGATAAAGCAGAACGAGGCGGAGGCAACCAAGTGCGGCATGATAAAAAAGGAATACGGGCATATAGATTTCTCGCGCGGCAAGGATGCTGTGCATAATTTGGTGCGCGGAATGAATCCGTGGCCTTGCGCATATGCAATGCTTGAGGGCGAAGCGGTAAAAATATGGAAAACGCGCCATAGCGATGCGGAGCCGAGCCGCGGTGAACCCGGGCTTATATTGCGCGCGGACAGGTTTAACGGCATACTTGTGGACTGCGGGGACGGCGTGATAGAAATACTTGAACTTCAGTTCCCCGGTGCCAAGCGCATGGATGCGGCAAGCGCAGTGCTTGGACATAAAATGGGCTTTAAGGTGTTTGAGTGAGCACGCGGCGCGTTGCGCTGAATGCGCTTTCAGACATAATCGATAACGGCGCGTATGCCAATCTGTGCCTTAAGCGGGTGGAGCAGGGGCTGGGCGAGCGGGATGCGAAATGGGTTTCCGCCGCGGTGTACTGTACGTTGGATCATCTTATGATGATAGACAGGATAATCGCTTCCCACGCTAAAGGCAAACTGGATAAAACCATACGAAACATACTGCGCCTTGGCGTTTGCCAGGCAAAATATATGAATGTGCCGGACAGCGCCGCCTGCAACGAATCCGTGCGCCTTGCCAAGGAAGTGGGCAAGGGCGCGCTTTCGGGTTATGTTAATGGCGTTATGCGCTCCGTTTGCAGGGATACCGAGCTGCCGCCGCTTCCAGATGAACCGGTTGAGCGGCTGAGCGTTGAATATAGCTGGCCAAAGTGGCTGGCTGATGAGCTTGTTGCCGATTACGGCATAGCCGAAGCCGAAGGTATAATGGCGCAGCAGACGCATGATTTCTGCATACGGGCGCAGTGGCCCTATACCGCGGATGAACTTGCCTGCGCGCTCAATGATAGAGGAATAGGCTTTAGACGCGGCAAAATAGACCCAAACGCATTTTGCCTTGAAAACGGCTTTAATGTTGAAAAGGAGCCGCTGTTTACAGACGGTAAAATAACCGTGCAGAGTGAAAGCGCTATGCTTGTCTGCCGCGCTATTGAGCCTAAGGCTGGAATGAGAATACTGGACGCATGCTGCGCGCCCGGAGGGAAAACGGCATATATGGCTTCGCTTGCGAAAAACGGATGCAGCATTACGGGCTTTGAGCTGCATGAGCATAGGCGGGAACTGACGCTTAATACGCTCAAAAGGCTGCATGTCGAAAACGCAGAAATAGTGCAAAAGGATGCATCGGTATACGATGATGCGTACTGCGGCGCGTTTGACGCGGTACTTGTCGATGCGCCGTGCTCCGGTCTCGGTGTGCGTGGTAAGCCCGATGTTCGCTACGCCAAAACGAGCGGAATGATAGACGCGCTTAGCGAATTGCAGCTGAAAATACTCAATACATGCGCGCGCTATGTTAAAATCGGCGGCACGCTTGTGTATTCAACGTGCACGGTGTCCCGGCGCGAAAACATTGGCGTATGGGAGCAGTTTCTTGTCGAAAATTGCAACTATGCTCCGGGCAATATGGAAAATATATTGCCCCATGATATGCGAAGCCGCGCAGAGGGCGGGCGGATACAGCTGCTGCCGCAGCATGACGGAACGGAAGGCTTTTTTATAGCCAAATTTATACGCAGGAGATAATGATGACGGGGCTTGTTTCAATGGACACGGCGGAGCTTGAAGCGCTGCTGAAAGAATGGGGCGAACCGCGCTTCCGCGCGAAGCAGGTTTTTTCATGGCTCAGCCGCGGCGTAAAGCCCGAAAACATGACCAATCTGCCGAAAGCGTTAAGGAACAGGCTGAGCGAGCTTGCGTTTGACGGGGCGGAAATATACGATAAGTTCATATCTCAAAAGGACGGTACCATAAAATACCTGTTTTCGCTAAGCGACGGAAACATTGTTGAAGGCGTGCTTATGCGCTATCATTACGGCAACACGCTTTGCATATCAACACAGGTTGGCTGCCGCATGGGCTGCGCGTTTTGCGCATCCACGCTTGAAGGCTGCATAAGGAACCTTACTCCTGGAGAAATGCTTTCGTTTGTTGCGCTTGCCAATGCCGATGTTCCCGCGGAGGAAGGCAGAGACAGAAGTGTAACGAACATAGTGCTTATGGGCAGCGGCGAACCGCTTGATAATTACGATAATACGGTCAAATTCCTGAAACTTGTCTCCTCACCTGACGGCATGGGCATAAGCCCAAGGAATATTTCGCTTTCAAGCTGCGGCCTTGTGCCAAGGATAGATACTTTGCCGCAGGATGCGCCGCACGTTACGCTTTCTGTATCGCTCCATGCGCCCAATGATGAAATACGCAATAAACTGATGCCTATAAATAAGGCATATCCGATCGCCGAGGTACTTGCTGCGGCAAGGCGATATGCCCAAACAACGGGTCGGCGTGTTGTGTTTGAATACGCGCTGGTAAAAGGGCTTAACGATTCGCAGGCGAACGCCAACGAATTGGCGGCCCGCCTTAGGGGGATGACATGCCATGTGAATCTTATTCCGCTTAACCCCGTAAAGGAGCGCAACCTTTTAGGCACCAGTCGAAAGGAAGCGGAAGTGTTCAGAAAATGGCTTGAGGATAGAGGAATATCCGCAACCGTTAGGCGTGAAATGGGAACCGATATAGACGGCGCCTGCGGTCAGCTTAGGCGGCGCGTGCTTATGCAAAGGGAGGAGCAACAATGAAATATGCTGCAAAGACCATTACCGGTATAAGAAAGCAAAATCAGGACGCCGTTTTTATACCCGAAAGTGGCATGATAGCCATCGCTGCCGTTGCAGACGGAATGGGCGGCCATAACGCGGGCGATATTGCAAGCGCGCTTGCAATAAAAACGCTGGTGGAGAATATGCATAAAAACGCGCCCGGAACTATTCGGGAGCGGCTTATAAACGCGGTGAACATGGCCAATTCAGCCGTGTATGAACTATCCTTCAGCGATGAAGGATACCGCGGCATGGGCACAACGCTTGTGGCTGCGGTGCTGGAAGAAAAGCGTTTTATCGCGGCAAATGTTGGCGACAGCAGGCTCTATCATTATGATGGGTTGCATCTTAAGCAAATAACTGAAGATCATTCGTATGTTGCCCAGCTTGCGGCGCTTGGCTATATCACGCGGGAGGAAGCCGCGCGCCATCCTCAGCGCAATATTATAACCCGCGCTGTAGGCACACGTCCAATTGAGCGGGTGGATGTGTTTGAATGTGCATGGGAAAAGGGAGATAAACTGCTCATATGCACGGATGGGCTTTACGGTGAACTGAGCGAAAACGAACTGACAGATGTACTCGGTCAATCGGCTGAAGAATTGCAAACAGCGTGCGATGCGCTTGTCGAACGCGCGCTGAAAGCCGGCAGTCGGGACAATATAAGCGCCGTAATAATATATAACGATGGGGAGAATGCCGAATGATAGGAAGAGTAATTTCCGGAAGGTATACGGTAGAATCCCTTATAGGCTCCGGCGGAATGGCGAACGTGTATAAAGCGCATGACAACATGCTCAACCGCACGGTCGCGCTTAAAGTATTAAAGGAAGAACACCGCGGGGACATGGAGTTCGTGCGCCGCTTCGAGCGCGAAGCGCGCGCCGTGCTCAGCCTTTCGCATGAAAATATTGTCCGCTCCTATGCCGTTGGCGAGGATGGGGATATAAGCTATATAGTGCTGGAATACGTTGAAGGCAGCACATTGAAAGAATTGATAAAGAGCGACGGGCCAATGTCTCCCAAGGTTGCCGTAAATATAATGTGTCAGGTGCTAGATGCGCTGTCCCATGCGCACCAGAAGGGAATAATACACCGCGACGTTAAGCCTCAGAACGTTATAATCACCCCGCGCGGCAGGGCGAAGCTGACCGATTTTGGCATAGCGAGGGACGTTGCGGCCACCACGCGCACGTTCACCGGATCGAACGTCGTTATGGGGTCGGTGCATTATATTTCTCCGGAGCAGGCCAGGGGAGAGGATGTCACCGCCGCATCGGACATTTATTCGTGCGCAATAATGCTTTATGAAATGCTTACAGGGCAGGTGCCGTTCGGTGGGGATAACTCCGTGGCTATTGCTCTTAAACATTTGCAGGAGGATATAACGCCGCCGTCGGAACTCAATCCAAGGGTTCCGCGCGCGCTGAGCGACGTTGTGGTTAAGGCCGCCAGCAAGGAGCCGAGCCAGCGCTATCCTTCCGCAAGGCAGATGAAGTACGATCTTCTTAGGGCGTTGCGCGAGCCGCACGGCAAGTTTGCCCGCATATATAACCATGATGAGCACGGCAAACACCGTATGAATCACGGCGTGATGAATATTGTGGTTATGCTCATTGTAGTGCTTGGGCTTTTCACGGCGCTGTTTTTCATTGCAAGATCAGTACGTGAAGACAAGGGCTTCACGGCAGCCACGGAATACATAATTCCTACCGTTACCAACAAAAAGCTTGAGGAAGCCATAGGTATAGCGCAGCTTAGAGGCTTTGAAATATCGGTTGACGAATATAAGCCGAGCGATATAGATGAAGGCACTGTGCTGGAGCAATCCCCTGCCGCGGGAACAAACGCCAAGCATGGCGACATAATAAGCGTTACCGTAAGCTCCGGCAGCGATTATGTTACCGTTCCGGATCTTACGGGAAGGACGCTGCAGGACGCTACGGATCTAGTATGGGGCATGGATCTCCAGCTTGGCGTTCCGCAGTATGTTACGAGCGATCTGCCGTATGGCCAAATAGTCAGGCAGGAGCCCGTTGCGGGCACAAGCACGTTCGCCGGGGATAGAATAGAAATATGGATAAGCGGTACGCCCGGCAAAGCTACACAGATGCCAAACGTTATGGAGCTTGATCTCAGCAAAGCGATAGCGCTGCTCAGGGAAGAAGGCTTCAAGCAAATACGCATACGCACCGTGCAGCCGGACAGCCAGATAGCGGCCGAAGAATCTGTCGTTGCGCAGAATCCGTCCCCGAACATATCCGTTGCGGCGGATGCGGCGGTGGAATTGAGCGTTTGCCGGTCTCAGCTTGGCAATTACGCTGCGGATGTTGCCTTCAATTTGGATATTGCGGCAGGACCCGGCGTCGTAACAGTAACAGCAAAGCTTGAAGATGGGCTTGAGCTGGTGATATATGAAACCACGCTGCCAGTAGGTTCGCAGCAGAGTGTTTCATTCACCGCGTATTTGCAAAAGGCCGGCCAATACGAATGCACCGTATATGTGGATGGCGTGGTTGTAAGGAGCGGGCAGATAGGCTTTGAATACAGGAGATAATGCATGGCTGATACAGGGCTGATACTAAAGGGCGTAGGCGGCTTCTATACCGTGCTTAGCGATAACGGCACGGAAATAGTATGCCGCGCACGCGGAAGGTTCAGGAAGGATGGTATAACGCCCGTGGTGGGCGATAGGGTTGAATATGTTGAGGGCGGCGAAGGCCGCTCGGTCAGTAAGATACTGCCGCGGCGCAATATATTTATTCGCCCTGCCGTGGCCAATTTGGATAAGCTTATAATAGTCGCCTCGCTTTCCGCGCCGAAGCCCGACCTTATGCTGATGGATAAGCTTATTATTCGCTGCGAAAAGCATAATGTTGAGCCGGTGATAGTGCTGAACAAATGCGATCAGGCTGATGCGGATGCGGCGGATGATATTCGCGCGCAGTACGCGCCGGCGGGATATACCATTATTACCGCATCGGCCGCCAAAGGGGACGGTGTAGACGCTATAAAAGCTGAGATAGCGGGGAACATATGCTGCTTTGCGGGGCAGAGCGCCGTGGGCAAATCCTCGCTTATAAACGCCATTGTGCCGGAACTTGCGCTTGAAACGGGCGGGCTATCCAGAAAAACGGACAGAGGACGGCATACCACGCGCCATGCGCAGCTTTGGCATGTATGCGGCGGGGCGGTGCTGGATACGCCCGGGTTCAGCTTGCTTGAAGCGGACGAGATGGAGCCGAAGGAGCTTTGCGAATGCTATCGCGAAATGCGCGGCAAACGCATAGGCTGCCGCTTTGGCGAATGTTTGCACCGCAGCGAGCCGGACTGCGCCGTTAAACCGCTTATAGGCACTGCGCTGTCGCCGGAGCGATATGAAAGATACCTTATAATACTTGATGAATTGATAGAAAAGAGGAAACACAAATATGATTAAGATCGCCCCCAGCCTGCTCTCTGCCGATTTTGCGAACATGGGAGGAGCCACAAGAAAGCTTGGCGAATGGAATGCAGACCTTGTGCATTTCGACGTAATGGACGGCACGTTCGTGCCCATGATAACGTTTGGGCCGGCCATGTGCGCCGCCATACGCCCGTATACAGAGCTGCCTATAGATGTGCATATAATGGTGGAGCATCCGGAAACATATATAGATCAGTTTGCCAAGGCGGGCGCAGACTATCTTACGTTCCATGCAGAGGCCGATGCACATGCGCACAGAACGCTTCAGGCAATACGCCGCGCGGGCATGAAGGCCGGCGTTGCAATTAATCCCGGCACGCCTGTTGAGATGGTGCAGTATCTTTTGTCCATATGTGATTTGGTGCTGGTTATGAGTGTTAATCCGGGCGCTGGCGGGCAGAGCTTTATTGCGGAAGTACTTCCGAAAATAGAGTGGCTTAAAAAGCAGCGTGAAGCACACGGCTATACATATGAGATAGAGATAGACGGCGGCATAAATGCGGACACTGCGAAGCTTGCTGCCAAGGCGGGCGCGGACATACTGGTATCCGGAAGCAGCGTATTCAAGGCGAGTGATCCAAAGGACATGATCGCGCGGATGCACGGAGCCGAAAACTGATTTTAGAAAAATTTTTATTAGCCGGCGTGGGGATAAAACGGCATTTGTCTCCACGCGCGCAAAAATAATGCTTGCAATAAGTCGGCTTTTATGTATAATAATATGTGCGTCAAGCGAACGGGGTTATAGCTCAGCTGGTCAGAGCGCTACGTTGACATCGTAGAGGTCGTTGGTTCGATCCCAACTAATCCCACCACAATAATCCTGCGGTGTGCGTAAGTTCCTGTGTATAAACCCACAGAGTAACTACGGGAGCGCAATTGCCGAGGCGGATGTCGAGCCGGCCTGACCGGATGGCAGCAAACCAACAGAGCGCACCCACCTGCCGAGAGGCGGGTGTTATATAGGGAGCGACGGCATCTTGGGATTATCAAGCTTCAATGCGGAATTGTGTAATGGTAGCACCTACGACTCTGACTCGTATTGTCTAGGTTCGAATCCTAGTTCCGCAGCCAAAACCCCGTACTGATGTACGGGGTTTTATGTTATATATTTGCGGTATGTTATTCAGCAGTATAAAGTGTTTGTAGAATATAAAGAGAGATTGGATATGATTTCAATATGAAAGAGTATGTGTTTTACGATACGGATATGCGAGGGGAAGCCGATTACGACATATGCGGAAGCGACTATGAGAAGCTGATAGATGTATGCTGTCAATATGGGTGTACATTGTCTTTAATGATAGCAAACCGGCATACAAAACTCGTAAAGCATCTTGAAGCGTTCCGTATGCCTCAACCGCAGAATATTCGAAATGAGTATATGCGTTATTCGCAGAATAGCGATGGTTCGGACTTAGATATCAGGTATTATCATGTATGTGATGAGTTATGCAGCCTGCTGAAGGCATCTGCCAATAGCATATTTGACTGGGTGTATGGGCAGGGTCATAAGAATCCGGAAGATCCAATATTTTATAGGGCTGATGGAAGTAAGTTCTTCTCGTCGGTTATCCATGAAGGGGAATTGGAGTTATATGTTAACGACAGTGAGGACATAAGTGCTATACTGGATAGCATAGGGTTCAAATTGCAGCAAAAGTGATGGTTTGCCTATTATGTGATAAGCCGTACATAAGTTAATGAACATTAACAATACCGAATAGAGACTTGTTAAGAATACTGAAAGAAAGGCAACGTCATTCAGTGCGGAATATTATGAATTCAATAAGCTGCCAAAACTCGGCTAAATATCTATATATTGAGTCGGTGTATGTATTCGCAAATGCTGCAACAGCCATAAGCATTACTTTTAACTATAAAGAAAATGAGACGAATACGATAATTTATATAGAATATGACTTGCTTTTATAGGCAAAATTGATATAATTAATGCATAAAGAATTGCCAAAGCATGAACGGCAAATTGCAAAACCTGACGGAAAGGCAGTGAATAGTTATGGGCGCATGGGGAACTACGCTTTATTCGAATGACACGACGAGCGCTATAAGGGACGAATACGTAAAAAAGCTGAACAGCGGCGAGCCGAACGAAGAAATAACCATGGATCTCATTAGAGAGTTTCAGGCGTTGATTTGTGATACTGAAGAACAAGCTTTGTTCTGGTATGCCCTAGCGGATATGCAGTTGAGTCACGGCATGCTGATGCCGTATGTGAGGGACAAGGCACTGCTTTGCATGGAAGATATAAAGGAGTCCGAGCGCTGGGCACGTCCGGATCAGGATATGGTCACGGGTTGGGTCAAGACGCTCGAAGCGCTGAAAAAGAGGCTGGAGGCCGAGGTGCCGAAGAACACGGGCAAAATAGAGTAAAGACTGCTTTTCGTGGTGGGCGAGGCCTGAGGCGTATACGTTGGAGGTATACTTACCATGAAAGACAATTCAATGACCATAATTGTGATTTTCTCAATCAGCTCGTTCCTGATTCTGAGATTTCTCATGGGCATATCGATTACAGTGAACTTTTCAAGGAAAAAGCTCAAATACTATAAGAAGTCAAAAAGCTTCTTTGACCGCTGGTTTTTTATCTCGGCCAGAAAAATGGCGCGGGATAAGTACTCCAAATATGAAGGAAGAGTCATTCATTATACGCTGAGCGCACAGATTATATTTGCACTTAATATTATCTTGCACGTTTGCTTCTTGGCGGAGATGATAATGCTACCGATAATCAACGCGGGATTGTTAAGCGACAAAGCTGCCAATATAATAATTCTCGGTTACATGGCGATATGGCTTGTATTGATGTGGATATTGGGCGAGGTGATCTACCAAGAACAGCGCCGATACTTCCGCATGAAACGGAAACAGAAATAAGAGCCGCTTTATAATGAGCAGTTCTTTCTTTATCCCCACAATTTGACTGAATACGCGCAATGTAATATAATATTTTAGCGTAATATGGCTATACATATTAGCACAACGGTGCTTTTATTGCGGTAAGGAGGATATTATGGGCAGAATGTTTGGTACGGACGGCGTGAGGGGGATTGCAAACGCCGACCTTAGCTGTGAATTGGCAATGAAAATAGGCGCGGCTGGCGCATATGTGCTGACAAGCGTACATAATCCGCGCATACTGGTTGGGCAGGATACCCGGAAGTCGGGCGATATGCTCGCATGCGCGCTGAGTGCCGGCATATGCTCTATAGGCGGCGATGTGATAAACGTAGGCGTCATCCCTACGCCCGCAATGGCATACCTTGCGCGGCTGTATTCTGCGGATGCCGCCGTTATGATAAGCGCATCGCACAACACAATGGAATACAACGGCATAAAATGGTTCGATGGCGATGGCTATAAGCTTTCCGATGAACTTGAGGACCGCATAGAAGCCATTGTAAAGGGCGAAGAAATAATGGATAAGCCTACGGGAAGCGGCGTTGGCAACTGCCTGAGCGCACCGCGAGCCGTTGAAAAATACAAGGAATTTCTCAAATCCACCGCTACGGAAAGCTTCAGCGGCATGACCGTAGTGTTCGATTGCGCAAACGGGTCTGCATCAAATATAGCAGCCGACGTATTCAGCGAACTTGGCGCAAAGGTGATATCCTGGGCCGATGAGCCGGACGGCTGTAATATAAACGACCTTTGCGGCTCCACACATCCCGATAGCTTGCAGGAACTTATGACGGAGCGCATGGCGGATGCAGGCTTTGCTTTTGATGGCGATGCAGACAGGGTGATAGCCGCGGATGAAATGGGCAACATTGTTGATGGCGACAGGATAATGGGCATCTGCGCTAAATATATGAAGAAAGAAGGGAAGCTTAAGGACGATACGCTTGTTGTTACCGTGCTTTCCAATCTTGGCCTTAAACTGCGCATGAAGGAACTTGGCATAAATATAGAAGAAACCGCCGTAGGCGACAGATACATACTCGAGCGCATGCGCCAGAAGGGGTATTCCCTTGGCGGCGAGCAGTCTGGCCATATTATATTCTATGACAAGAATACCACGGGCGATGGTATGCTCAGTGCAATACAGGTGATGAACATACTGGCAAAGACAAAGAAGCGCTTTTCGGAGCTTGCAAATGATGTTCCTATACTGCCGCAGGTTATGGTGAACGTTGTAGTATCACCGGAGGACAAGGCTGCTGCGCTTAAGGATGAAGACATGATAAACGATATACGCGCGGTGGAAAAGCTGCTTGAAGGCGAAGGAAGGGTGCTGGTGCGCGCAAGCGGCACGGAACCGCTTATAAGAATAATGCTTGAAGGCAGGAGTGAGGAGCAGATAAATCCCCTTGCCCTGAGAATAGCCAAAATACTTGAAGCGAAGTATGCCGGCAGAATAAAATAATGCTCCGCTTTACTTTATCGGTAAACGGTGATATTATATAGGGTAGGAAATTGAATACACTTTCATGTTCCGCCCCGCTTTGGGGAGGCTAAGAGGGAAGCAGGTTAAAGGCCTGCGCGGTCCCGCCGCTGTATGCGCGGAGCGTTCTGCATATGTGCTAACTTACTTGGCACGGCCACTGGGCTATAAGCACCCGGGAAGGCATTGCAGAATGCGATGAAGCGCGAGCCAGAAGACCTGCTTGAAAGTTCGCCTTACCACGGGTCTATGGTACATGGGGCGGGGTATACTAAGCTTATTTTCTCGTATGCCCGATTGATTTATGTGTGCAGAAATACGGCTGCGGCGATTATCGCCGCAGCTTTTTGCGTACAAAAAAACTTGGAAAGGAACATATTGGTAAGGTGAGTATTCAAAAAAAACTTTTTGCGGCAATGGCGCTTATTATGGCGCTTTTGCTCGCGGGATGCAGCGCGATAGGCTCTAATGACCACAGGGGTTCGCTTGATGTTGACTATATCGCAAACGGCGATGAGGGTGAAGATAGGCTTAATCAGCTAAAAGGCCTTGCCGCAGAGAACACCACATCTGAGCCGGAGAACAAGCTTAGAACACCGGCGCCGGTTGACGGCGGAGACGATGAGGATACCGCATCCGTTGGCAGGGCGCAGGCAGAGGCAAGGGATAATGAAATAACTTCCGAAGCCGTACAGACTGAGCAGACAGCGGCTCCCGTGAGCAGTAAAGAGCCGGAGGCGAACACCTGCACCATAACGATACGGTGCGATACTGCCGTTGCAAAGGGCATGCATCTTGAAAAAAAGTGGCAGGGGATAGTCCCTGCAAGCGGCGAGATACTCAAAACCACCACGATGACGTTTGAGCAGGGGGATACGGTTTTTGATGTTCTGTGCGCCGTGCGCGATAAGTATAAGCTGCATATGGAATACTCCGGCGCAAAGGGAAACGAGTATATAGAAGGAATAAACAACCTTTATGAATTCGATGGCGGCCGCTGGAGCGGATGGATGTATTGCGTGAATGATTGGTACCCCAACTATGGCTGCGGGCAATACGTGGTCAAAAGCGGGGATGTAATAGAATGGAACTACACGTGCGACCTGGGTAAGGACCTTGGCCAAACGTGGCTGGCGGGATAAGAGCATGGGCGAAAGCGCGATAAGCATAAAAGGGCTTAAGAAGGACTATAACGTGGGCGCGGGCGAGGTGCATGCCCTGCGCGGTATAGATATGGAGATCGCATGCGGCGAATTTGTCTGTATTGCCGGCAAAAGCGGCAGCGGCAAATCGACTCTGCTCAATCTTGTCGCCGGGCTTGAAAGCCCGACCGATGGCAGCATAAACGTGCTTGGTCAGCGGATAGACCGAATGAGCGAGATTGAGCGCATTCGCTTCCGCCGCTCGCATATAGGGTTTGTATTTCAGTCTTATAGACTGCTGCCGCAGTATACGGCAATAGAAAACGTTGCGCTGCCGCTGATGCTGCGCGGCATTGAAAAGCGGGAACGCGAACGGCGCGCGCTTGAGGCGCTGGATATGGTAGGCATAGCCAAATGCGCCCGCCAGCGCCCTACGCAGATGAGCGGCGGAGAGCAGCAGCGTGCGGGCATAGCGCGCTCCATAATCACTTCGCCCGCAATAGTAATGGCGGACGAGCCTACGGGCAATCTTGATACGGCAACGGGCGAAATGGTGCTTACGCTGTTTCAAAAGCTGTTCAGGCAGAACGGCACAACGCTGATGATAGTTTCGCATGATGATGATATGCCGCGCCATGTGGACAGGACGATAAGACTGAGCGATGGAGCATTGATAGGGGAGGAAATAAACGCATGAATATAAAAAGAACAATTGCGGTGGTGATAATGCTAAGCATATTGCTTACGGCCCTGCCAACACTTGCCGCCGGCAAGGTGGAGCTGAGCTTTGATTGCGACCCGTCTACCGCAAGCATAGAGGTCATAGGCGGCAAGGCATACCTTGGTAACTACACCGTACCCGGAGACGGCACGTATCCGTTTACGGCTACAGCTGACGGATACATGGATTACAACGGCTCTTTTGACGTGGTGGACGGCAAAGTATACTTCAACGGCGTAGAGTGCGGCGGCAATAAGATACATATTGTTATGAGCAAGCAGCTTTATCCCGTGCTCATAACCAAGAATCCGCAGAATATGACGCTTAATGTTACCGACTCGCTCGGCAATCCGGTAAGCGACACAGCCAACCTGCCCGCGGGAACGTATCTTTATACTGCATTTGCAGATGGGTACGAAAGTGCGGCAGGCAAGTTTGCCGTTGAAAATGCCCCTGCGGTGGTGAACATAACGCTCAAAGTAATAGCTAAAACCATGCCGACTACAAGCGGCATAGGCGCGCTTGCGCTGCTGCCGGCAAACATTGCCGGGAAATATTACAGCGCGCCCACGGGAAGCCCGGGAGAACTGGTTAGCCTGTATCTTCCCGTTATAAATAATGGAGAACCGCTTACTGACATAACAATAGAGCCCATAATATCGAATAACGTTGAGGAATTCCCGTTTGCTGCGGATGCAGCAAATTATGGGCTGAGGCTGCCGGATCTTGATACCGGGGCATGGGCCGTGGCCCAATATATGCTGAAAATATCGCCTTACGCCACAAATGGTGTAAAGACTGTGCAGTTCCGCGCCATATACCGCGAGAACGGCGTGCTTAGGGACAGCACGCTAAGCGCGAGCGTGACAATAGTGAATGGCTATGAAGCGCCGCAGGAAACGCTGCATACCGCGCCAAAGCTTATGGTGAGCGGCTATGCCGTGAATCTTGATACCATTTATGCAGGCGATGATTTCACGATTACGGTGTTTATAAAGAACACATCCGCATCAGCTTCTGCCGTGAATATTACCGGCGCGCTCACGCTTGATCCGTCCGCGCTTATGGCGGCGCTTGGCAGGAGTGATACCGGCTATGCGGCCAAGATAGCGCCCGGCGATACTGCGGAAATAGTTTATGACCTTACCGCAATGCCGGATATTCAGGGCAATGCTCAAATAGCCATAAAGCTTGAATACGAGGATAAAGAAAACACCGCCGCAAACGTTACGCAGACCATAACGTTGCCCATTAAGCAAAGGATGCGCATAAGCGTGGATCAGCCGGAAATATTCGCGGAAGGCGCAGCGGAGGGGGATTACATCGCCGTGTCGCTGCCGATAGTGAACAAGGGCAAAACGAAGGCATACAACGTTGAAGTAAAGCTTGAGAGCGAAAAGCTGAGCATGAGCGAAAGCTATTACGGCGGCGACATACTGCCGGGTGCTAAGCAAAGCGCAGAGTTTCAGCTGCTTTGCCTTAAGGACGGTGCAGCGGACGGAACGCTGACGGTAAGCTTTGAAGATGCCGAAGGCAATGTATATGAACAGAGCGTGCCTATACGGGTTGATATTGCCGAAAGCATAAGCGCACCGGCTGCGGCGGATACGGAAGCCGAACAACCGCAGGAGAAGCCCGAAGCATTCCCAATATGGATAGCTGCGGCGGGCGCGGCGGCAGTAATCGCGGTGGCGGCAGCGCTGATAATAAAAAAGGGGCGTAGCAATGCGGCCAAGTGACTTTATACGCACAGGCATAATAAACCTATCACGGCGGCGCGTGCGCACAAGCCTTACCGCGTTATCAATGGCGATAGGCGTAATGTGCATACTGATGCTGGTTTCGGTGGGCATAGGGTATGAACAGGCGTATAGAGAATCGATAGAGGCCATGGGCAGCCTTACAAAAATAGATGTTACGCAAAAGAACGGCTCAAACGGGAAAATAGCCATTCTTAACAAAAAGGCGGTCGCTGCGTTTAAGGGTATAGACGGCGTTGAGGCGGTGACGCCCGTGCTGCAGTCAACGGCGTACCTTAAAAGCGGGAAATACATAACGATGGTAAAGCTGTATGGCATAGATATGGATACGGCGGCATGCTTCGGCATAGCTCCAATTGAAGGCGAACTGCCAAAGAAAGGCACACGGCTCATGCCGGAGCTTATGGCAACGGATGACCTGGCGGCAAGCTTTGCGGAGCCGGATACATGGAAAGAAGCAATAGACCGCAACGGCAAGCCGCTGATAGATCTTATGCGCGCAAACGTGAAGATGACGTTTGATTATGCAAGCCTTGTGGGCGACTATACAGAGGGAGAGGACGGCAGGGCCGTGCCGCTGGGTCAAAGCATTAGGGCAAGCGTTACCGGAATATGCAGCGCAATGAACTATACCTATTCATGCTCGGCGTTTCTGCACATGGATACGCTCAAGGCAATAGCTGGAAACAGCAATGCCGCGGCGGACAAAAACGCGGCCGAATACCCGTTGGTCTGGGTAAAAGTAAGTAACGCTAACGATGTTATGGAAATAGCTTCGCTTATACGAAGCGCGGGCTTTGAAACATACAGCCTTACGGACATGCTGGAATCCGTAAAGGAGCAGACGGCAAGGATACAGGGATTGCTGTTCGCAATAGGTGCCGTGGCGCTGCTGGTTGCGGGACTATGCATAGCGAACACAATGATGATGGCCATAAACGAACGGCGCACGGAGGTTGGCATACTGAAGGTGCTTGGCAGCGAGCTTCGCGATATTGCGGCTATGTTCCTTACCGAGGCAGCAATGATAGGCTTGCTTGGCGGGCTTGTTGGAATAGGGCTGAGTTTTGCGCTGCGTGCTGCGCTGAACGGCATGCTGAGCGAAATGGATGTTCGTTCCGTGATGCCGGTATGGCTTGCGGGATTCGCGCTGGCGTTTTCGGTGGTAATTGCGGTTATAAGCGCGCTTATACCTGCAATGAATGCAATGAGAATATCCCCGCTTTGCGCAATGCGGGATGAATAGAAATAAGGAGAGCATGTATATGAAACTAAGGATGCGAATATGCGCGGCGCTTATTGCGATGCTGATGCTTTGCACATCGTTTGGATCGCTTGCGCTTGAAGGGGAGAGTTACACTTCATCCGAACAGCAGCTCATATTGTCCGTACAGTCCGCAATACAGCAGGGCGCGGCATATATGCTCAATCCCGTAGGCAGCTATTATCCGGAAAACGGGCTGAGTTTCGGCACGCTGCAGGGCGACTGGGCGGCATTTGCCCTGGGCAGGAGCGGCTTGGCGATACCGTATGACATATGGCAAATATATGCGGATAATTCAAGCGCGGCAATGGCAAAAGCCATAGAGAAGGTGAGGGCCGAGCACAGCGACATAACAACTCTGCCGCTTCTGCATTACCGCAAGCGTACCGAGAATATGCGCGCAATGATAGGACATACATCGCTTGGCCTTGACGTGCATAACGTGGCGGGATACGACATAACCCGCGCGCTGGGCAACTATACGGATATTATATGGCAGGGCATAAATGCTACCATATTCACGCTTATCGCCCTGGATACGCTGAATTACGATATGCCGCAGCTTACATATGAAGAAATGAGCCAAGGCGTTCATGGTACGGCCGTACAGGCTACTCGGGAAATGCTTGTCACGCGCATAATGTCTCAGGAACTGCCAAGCGGCGGCTGGGTACTGGATACTGGCTTTGAGGTTGAAGACGGGGACGGTTCCGGCAGCTTTACGCCGTCCACCGATAAGGCCGACCCCGATATTACCGCAATGGCCATACAGGCGCTTGCGCGGTACAGCAGAGTGAACGTTACCGTGAACGGTACGGAGAAAAACGTTGGCGATGCGATAGAGCGTGGACTTAACGCGCTGAGCGCAATGCAAAAGAGCGCGGGCGATTTCGATTCATGGGGCACTACGAACGTTGAAAGCACGGCGCAGGTGCTTATGGCGCTTATAGCAATGGGCATAGACCCGCTGGAGGATGATCGGTTTATAACAGCAAGCGGTAACACGCTTATAAACGGCATATTGCGCTATCATGTTGCGGGTTCGGGTTTCCGCCATGTTATGGACGGCTCTGTTAACGCTATGGCGACCGATCAGGCAATGTATGCGCTGGTAGCTTACGACCGTTTTCTGAAAGGCAAGAACTATATATATAACATGAGCGACAATTTAGAAGCTCATGCAATATCGATAGATACAGCTGAGCATGGCACGCTGAGCGCAGCTGAGAGCGCATCCCAAGGGCAGCGGATAACCGTGTATGCGTCCCCTGAGGACGGCTATGTGCTAAGCGATGTAAAGGCGTATCTGTATCAATCCGAAATAGCCTTTGACAATGGAGTAATGCGCGTTTCATGGGAACATACGCCAACGTATCAACAGGCAGCCATAAGCGGCGATGGACTGAGTGCAAGCTTCATAATGCCAAACGTACCCGTGCTGATACGGGCGGAGTTTGGTGAGGGGGGCCAAACCGGCGAAAGCTATGGATTTATACAGACCAGTGTAAACGGCTCCGTTCGCGTATCAAAGGATAGCGCAAGGGCAGGCGAAAGGGTGCTTATAAGCCCCAAGCCGCTTGACGGTTATGAATACATAGAAGGCACAATCAGCGCAATAGGGCCAAACGGCGAAAGCATTGCACTGAGCGAGAACGCGAGCGGCGGCTGGGAATTCACAATGCCCAGCGGCAGCGTGACGCTGTATGCGGAGTTCAGCGAGCTGCAAGCCATAGGCCATGTGACGATATCCATAGAGAAATTCACGCTCGGTCAGGGATACATGATTGAACCTGTACAGGTAGAGCTGCGCCAGAATGACAGCGTTGCAAAAATAATAACCCGCCTGCTTGATGACTATGGCATGACATATACACTTGGGCCGAGTGCGAGCATAGAGAGCGGATTCTATCTTGCAACCATAACCGACGGCAGCGACCCTAACGAGGAGATAAATCCGCCGCAGTACATTGTGGACGCCATAAACAAGGATGGCGGCGAGCTTGAATACACGCGCGACGGCGAAAGCCTTGGCGAATTCGACTACGCGCAGAAGTCCGGCTGGATGTATTCGGTGAATGGCGCGTTCCCAAACTACGGTGCATCGGATTTCACGACCACTTCTGGTACAAATCCGCTGAAGGATGGCGACGTTATACGCTGGCAGTTCACCCTTTGGGGACTTGGTGCGGACATAGGCGGCGGCTTTGATGGCGATGAAACGTCCGGCTCGTTTGAACATTCATATACCGCAATAGCCGACAGAACTGCGGCTACAAGCACTCTTGCGGACGCTAACAGCAACTATTCCGCATGGGTAGCTGCAAACAGCGGCACATATTCCGCGGCATTGAGCGCCATGGCGGACCTTACTATATCCGAATCCGTCTTGAATGAAGCGCTTGCGCCTGTGCGCGCAATGCTTGCGGCGAACAAGGACGAGTTCAGGATAATACTGCCCAACAGCGCCGCTGCGAACGGCCACAAGATAACCGTAAGCAGCAAGGCGAAGGCGGGCGACGACGTTACGTTAACGGTAACGCCTGCGGACGGGTACGAGCTGTATCTTGGCAGCCTTAAAGCGAACGGCGTGAAGCTGAGCAAAAAAGGCGATGCATACAGCTTTGTTATGCCGGCGGCGGACGTGGCCATAACGGCAAGCTTCTGCAAGGAAGGCACCGGCCCAGCCGAAGTGAAGGGAGACGCCAACGGCGACGGCAGCGTGAATATAGCGGACGTTGCGCTGATATGCCGCTACATAATGGGCGAAGCTCAGCTTGGTGCGGATGCGCGCGAGCTTTGCGACATGAACGGCGACGGCAAGATAAACGTTACGGACGCGGTGCTTGTTTGCATGAAGGTAGCCGGAAATTAACTTTAGGTATTTTAGCCCCTTACCCAATTAAGGTATAAAGGCTTTAATATAAAGACCAGAAAGGAAGGTAAACCAATGAAAAAAAGAGTATTGGCATTGATGCTCGCGCTTGTTATGGCGCTTTCCCTGCTGCCGATGATGGTGGCGGCGGAAGGCGAAGCACAGGCGACGGAACCCAATTCTGCGCAGATGCAGAATGAAACCGAGGTTACACCAACCCCGGAAGTACAGGAGACCATTGTTCCCGTGGAGGAACAGCGTACCTATGGCTCGCCGAGCGGGGAACTCGCAACGATAACCGTTACCAGCGAGAACACGCGCACCGGAGCCACGACCGGCAAGGTAAAGATAAAGGTGGATAAGCCGTGCAAAGTATATTACACGGTTACTGAGGAAAACGCTGATTGGCCCGGCAATCCAACGGCAGAAGATGAAGAGAGCGGAAACTTCTGGCCTTATACCCAAGTGGGTAAGGATACGGAGCATGTAATTACGGTTACGGCAGATGGGATAAACAGCTTTTTCGAGCTGGATATCAAAGATATTCCTACTCAGGAAAAATGTAAGGTTTGGCTTATAACGACGGATGAGAATGCTACGATCGATATGGGCAAGATAGTTAACGTATCGATCCCGAAGTTTGAAGGCCAGACCGAACCGGAGGCTCCGAAGGCCAGCGTAAAGGTATACTTTACATTCTATGATGGCAAGAATTATTGCTTCCCCGTCGGCAGAACCGAGATAACCGCCGTTGAAGGCACCGCTGCCAAGTATGGCATGGAGAACGCTAAGGCCGGCCACCTGGTGGGCGGAATGGACCACAGCATAAAGGCCGGTCAGGTCAGCGTGCTTGATGCGCTGCTGTGCGCGCATGAGGCTGTGTACGGCGCTGCATTCACCAAGGATACAATGAGCAGCTATTTTGGCGGCAGCAGCAGCTTTGTATCGAAAATATTCGGCGTGGATGGCAGCATCGGCTATGCAGTAAACGACCGTCTGCCCGTAGGCCCAAAATACGATGGCTATGCCATAAACGAGTATGCGCTCAGCGAGGGCGACGACGTATATTTCTTTATATACGCCAGCCCCTCCTGGGGAGATTACCTCAGCTACTTTGATAAGAAGCAACTTACGGTTAACGCGGGCGAGGAAATAACGCTTAAGCTTTCCGGTTACATGGCCATGGAGCAGATGGGCGCTCCCGGCAAGGATACAAGACCAATCACCACGATGGAAAACATCGAGGGAGCTGAAATAGATCTGCTTGATGAAAACGCCGGAAAGCTTGAATTCGGCGATTATCTTGGTGAAACCGATGAAAACGGTAAAGTAACGCTGAAATTCGATAAGGCGGGAACATACTATGTTTCGGCGATAGGTGAATCAAGCACAACATTCCCCATAACAGGGCCGTGGTGCGAAATAACCGTAAACGAAGCCAAGCCCGGCGGCAGCGACCTGAACGGTATGCTGGTATATAACGGTACCGTTGCAAATAATACCACCGTTATACTGAAAAACGCCGATGATTCATACACTACCACCAATGTATTTGAGTGGAACAAGTATGAATACGACCTTGGCATCGTGACCGATAGCAGTAATCAGCTTCGCTTTAAGCTGAATCTTCCCGCTGGCGCAAAGGCAACGCTGCATTATACCGACCTTAACGGCAACGCAGCCACCAAGGACGCCACCAAGTCCAGCAGCAACGCCGCATGGATAAGCTGCCTTAAGCCCGGTAAGAACACCGTTAAGGTGGTCGTTACCCCGCCCGCAGGCAGCACCGTTGGCGAAAAGACCTATACCATAAACGTCAACTGCCAGCCCAGCCTTACCGCGCTTGCGCTGTCCGCTAACGGCAATGAGGCGTATCTCAATCCCACGTTCAAAAACAGTGTGTATGATTATAGCGCGGATATCAGTGCAGCTATTGAAACCGTGCTTGTTACCGCCACGCCAAAGGATGCCTCCTGCACCGTTACCTATAACGGGCAGACTGACAACAACGTGGACATAAAGGATACCGACACGATAGTTGTCCGCGTTGAGAAGGACGGTATATACAGCGAATATACCATAAAGCTTAACAAGAAAACCGCATATACCGTTAAGTTTGAAACCTACCCCGCAAATGCTGTTGTAAGGCTTCAGGATGCTAAGAAGGCCGTTCTTTCGCCCAATGCGGATGGCGTATATGAAAACCTGCTGCCGGATACCGATTACACTTGGGTAGTTACCTGCAAGGGCTACGTTACCAAGACCGGCACGCTGAATACCCCCGTGCAGCTTACCAACGGCGTACTGTCAGTTATACTTTCCGCCGCGCCCGCGTCTAACTTGCCTGATTATTCGGGCGAATGGCCGACATTCAGGAACAGCAAGAACAATAACGCCCTTACCAACACCGTAACGCCCGACAGCGCAGCAACCGCTGAACTCAAGTGGGTTAAAAAGTACGGCACGGGCTGGAGCGCATCAACCTCTATACCTATAATAGTAAACAATAACGTTTACTTCATAATGGGCAGCAAAATAATCCGCGCCGATAAAGCTACCGGTGATGTGCTAAGGGAAGGCACGCTCAAGGGCAGCGCAGGCTTTAGCACCAACTCACTTGTTTATGCAGAAGGCATGGTGTTTGCTCAGGTCGGCAACGGCGTAATACAGGCGTTCAATGCGGATACGCTTGAAAGCCTTTGGGTAACGGAAGCCATAGGCGGCCAGACCATATCGCCTATAACCTACTATAACGGCTATATTTACACCGGCATGTGGAGAGGTGAAACCAATATGCAGAACTTTGCCTGCTTCTCCGTAACCGATGAAGACCCCACAAACGGCTTTGAAACCAAGTATGCAACGTGGCTAATGCCTCATATGGGCGGTTATTATTGGGTAGGCGCATATGTGAACGACGTTTGCGCGGTATTTGGTTCCGATGACGGCACGAGCGACAGCAATAGCCCCACTGCGGTGCTGTACTCCGTAAACCCCGTAACCGGCAGCGTCATTGACACCATAAATGATGTAAAGGGCGATATCCGCTGCTGCGTCGTATATGATTCCGGCCGCGTGTATTTCACTACCAAGGGCGGTTATCTCTACTCAGTAGGTCTTAATTCCAACGGTACGTTTGACCATGCTTCAATCAAGTCTATCCAGATAGGCAGCATGTCCACCAGCACCCCCGTAATATATAAGGGCAGGCTGTATGTGGGCTGCTCCGGCAAGGGCTATGACTGGGACGGTGATTCAGGCAGCGGCATAGCCGTGGTAGATGTATCCGGCGGCAAGCTTGATATAATTTATAAGGCATCTACTCCCGGCTACCCGCAGGCAGGCGCGCTGGTAAGCACCGCGTTTGAAGCCGCGACAGGCAAGGTGTATGTGTATACCACTTACAATAAGAACCCCGGCGGAATATACATAATAGAGGACAGCGCCGGCCAGACCGAACCGAGCGCGAACAACGGCGACCTGTATGTGCCCGAAAAGGCATATCAGCAGTATTGCATAAGCACCATCTGCGCGGACAGTGAAGGCACACTCTATTACAAGAATGACTCCGGTGCGCTGATAGCCGTTAAGAGCAAGGCTAAGCTGCCCGAGCCTCCCAAGCCCGACTATAAGCCCGACTGGCCCGGAGGAAGCGTATTCGGCCCGGGTTCAAACGTGCCCACTCCGCCCACGGCTCAAATGCCCGTTACCGGCGGCGAAGAGAGTATGCTGCCCATAGCCCTGCTTATTGCCGGCGCGGTCATGCTGGTTGCACTCAGGCGCAAAAAGAGGGTATAATATAAGCAAAAACGGGAGACAAGCCAAAATGAAGTTCGTGTATAACGATATGAGCGCGCAGGTGGGTATGGCGCAATATATAAACGATTGCGTTGATGTGCCGCGCATAATAAAGGGATGCCAAGGCTGTAAAAACTATTTTAAGCTTTGGTCATGCCCGCCATTCGGCTTTGACCCCGTTAAGATTTGGCGTGATTATTCTAAGCTGACGCTGTACGCAAGGAAGATATCCTTCCCAAAGGAGCTTACGGAAAAAACATTCGATGCATATGGGCTTACGGCGCAATATTTTGAAATATGGAATAAGGAACGCAGGAAGTTTTTTATCGAGCTTATGGAACGGGAACAGAGCACGCCGGGTAGCCTTATGCTTGCCGCGGGCTGCTGCGACGAATGCGCAACGTGCGCGCGGGCAAACGGTGTGCCGTGCATAAAGCCCGACAGGCTCAGATATTCCATAGAGTCCCTTGGCGGGGACGTTGAAAAAACGCTGGAGCTTTATTTTAACGAAAGGCTGCTTTGGGGCAGGGAAGGGCATATGCCCGAATATATGCTGCTTGTGGGCGGACTGATGCAAAAATAAATATCGCCTATATTCCCGCGCCATGGCTTCTGTTGGACCGGAGGGCCAGCGCGCGGGGATATAAATAAAAATAAGCTTACCCTTTTGGGCAAGCTTATTTTGTGTATTTAATGATTAAAAGTCACATTCCTGCTCGATATGCGCTATAAGCTGATCGATGGGCATGCGGATCTGCTCCATGGTGTCGCGGTCGCGCACGGTAACGGTATTGTCCTCGAGGGTATCGAAGTCAACCGTTATGCACATGGGCGTGCCGATTTCGTCATGGCGGCGATAACGCTTGCCGATGGCGCCGGAATCATCGTAATCAACCATGAACTTCTTGGAAAGCATGTTGTAAATCTCGCGCGCCTTGTCGCCCAGCTTGTTCTTCTGCAGCGGCAGAACTGCGGCTTTATAAGGAGCGATGGCGGGATGCAGATGCAGAATGTTCCTCACGTCGCCGTTTTCAAGCGTTTCTTCATCGTAAGCGTCGCACAGGAGCATCAGTAGCATTCTTTCTACACCGACGGAAGGCTCGATGACATAAGGCACATACTTTTCGTTGGTGAAAGGATCGGTATAGGTAAGATCCTGACCGGACTGCTTGGCATGTGCGCTCAGGTCGAAATTGGTGCGGCTCGCAACGCCCCAAAGCTCGCCCCAGCCGAACGGGAACTTGTATTCTATATCGGTGGTGCCGTTGGAGTAATGCGAAAGCTCGGCCTTCTCATGCTCCCTCAGGCGCATATTTTCCTCGTGTATGCCAAGGGACAGCACGAAGTTCTTGCAGTATTCCTTCCAATACTGGTACCAGTCAAGCTCGGTGCCGGGCGCGCAGAAGAATTCAAGCTCCATCTGCTCAAACTCGCGGGTACGGAATATGAAGTTGCCCGGGGTTATCTCGTTGCGGAAGGACTTACCGATCTGGCCTATGCCGAAAGGTATCTTGCGGCGAGTGGTGCGCTGCACGTTCTTGAAGTTTACGAATATGCCCTGCGCGGTTTCGGGACGCAGATATATCTGGCTGGCAGTGTCCTCGTTAACGCCCTGGAATGTTTTGAACATCATGTTAAACTTGCGGATAGGTGTGAACTCGCTCTTTCCGCATTCGGGGCATACTATGCCTTTTTCGGCAATGTATGCGGACATCTGCTCATGTGTCCATCCGTCGGGATGTACGTCCTCAAGGCCGTGCTTTTCGGCATATTCTTCAATAAGCTTGTCCGCACGGAAACGGGCTTTGCAGCTCTTGCAGTCCATAAGCGGGTCGTTGAAGTTCACAACGTGTCCGCTGGCTACCCAAACCTCCGGGTTCATCAGTATGGCGGAGTCGAGACCGACATTGTATTCGCATTCCTGCACAAATTTGCGCCACCATGCTTTTTTTACGTTGTTTTTCATCTCCACGCCCAGAGGGCCATAATCCCACGCGTTTGCAAGGCCGCCGTAAAGTTCGGAGCCGGCGAAAACAAAGCCGCGATTTTTGCAAAGCGCAACTATTTTATCCATACTATATCCGCTCATTAGGTATAACCTCCTAAAAATTTATAGCGATTTTTTCAATATTAAATATGATACCATAGGCATGGCGTTTGTTCAAGTGTTGCTAAATCATATGGGTTAGGGATATAATATAGTGTCTGTATATATGTATATAAGAAAGGATGCGTATGAGGAAAGATACTGCTGTGCCGCAGGGTGAGCTGGAAAGCGCACGCTTGGCGGCTGAAAGGATAAATAACAACCTGGACGGGCGTAAGCCTACCTATTATATAGAGACATATGGCTGCCAGATGAACGAGCATGACTCGGAAAAAATAGCGGGTATACTTGAACGCTGCGGCTATGTTCCGGCAGCGGATAAGGCTGCGGCTAACATTATATTTTTCAATACATGCTGCGTAAGGGATCACGCGGAAAAGAAGGTGTTCGGCAACATAGGCGCGCTTAAAAAGGTGAAGGACGAAAACCCTTCGCTGATAATAGGCGTGTGCGGCTGCATGATGCAGCAAAAAGAAGTTGCGGACAAGCTGTTCAAGCGTTTTCCGTACCTTGACATGGTGTTTGGCACGAATGAGCTGCATATGCTGCCGAATCTGCTTGAAAAGGTGCTCAACGGCGAACGCATAGAGCTTGTGCGCCAGATGGACGGCGAAATAGCCGAAGGGTTGCCGGTTAAGCGTATAGACAGCGTATCCCAATTCGTTACCATAATGTATGGCTGCAATAACTTCTGCTCGTATTGCATAGTGCCATACGTTCGCGGGCGCGAAAGGTCAAGGAGCGTTGAAAGTATAGTTAACGAGGTAAAAGATCTTGCGGCGAACGGCGTGAAGGAGATAACGCTGCTTGGGCAGAACGTTAACTCCTATTACAGCGAAGATGATAATGCGGATTTTCCCGCGCTGCTCAGAGCAGTATGCAAGGTTGACGGAATCGAGCGCGTGCGTTTTATGACCTCGCACCCAAAGGATCTGTCTGATGGATTGATAGCCGCCATGGCGGAAGAAGAGAAGGTCTGCCCGCATATACATCTTCCCGTGCAGTCCGGAAGCGACAGAATACTGAAGCTTATGAACCGCCATTATGACCGTGAACGGTATTTTACGGTTGTGGACAAGCTGAAGGCCGCAGTCCCGGGGGTTGAGCTGACAACGGACATAATAGTCGGCTTCCCTGGAGAAACGGAGGAGGATTTTGAAGCGACGCTCGACATGGTTGAAAAAATAGGATACAGCGCTGCGTATACATTCAAATATTCCCCGCGCACCGGAACAAAGGCCGCCACTATGGATGAGCAAATAAGCGAAGAGGTGAAGAAAGAGCGATTGAAGCGGCTCAATGACACCGTTGCGAAGGGGCTTAAAGCGGGCAGCGAAAAGTATATCGGGCAGGAAGGCGAAGTGCTTGTTGAAGGCTGCGACCACCGCGGCGAACCAATGGCCTACGGTAAGCTTCCGTGTTTTAAGATGGTATACTTCAAGGGCGATGAAAGCATGATAGGCTCACTGCGCCGCGTGAGAATAACTGGAATAACGAAAAACTCCCTTGTCGGGGAACTGATATAATAACATAAGATATTGAAAGGAAATAACATGATACTTGAAAAAGCAAGAGAACTTGGCATTGCGCTGAGCGAATCCGACGAATTTATAAACATGACCCGCACGCGAGAGGCCATGGAGGCGGATACGCAGCTGATGGATGAACTGAACGAATATAACGCCATGCAGGAATCAATAGCACGGCTGCTCACGATGGACGGCGATAATCAGGCCGAAATACAGCAGATGTCTCGCGATATAGAGAGGCTGCATGATGAACTGATAGCCAACGAAACATTCCGCGCCATGCTTGAAGCACAGGCGGAGTTTCAGCAGCTTATGAAGCGCGTGAACGCAATAATAGGCATGTGCATAGGCGCGGAGAACAGGGCTGAAGAAACCGATGGCGGTGAAGATGACGAAGGCGGATGCGGAGGATGCAGCGGCTGCTGCGCAAATTGCTCCGGCTGCCACTAAGAATCGAACTAAAGCGTACTAACAACAAAGGGGAAACACTATGCCAGCAGGCCTTACGCCCATGATGAGCCAATACCTTGCGCTGAAGGAAAAATACAGCGATTGTTTGCTGTTCTTCAGGCTTGGTGATTTTTATGAAATGTTCTTTGAGGACGCGGTAACCGCATCCAAGGTGCTTGACATAGCGCTTACGGGGCGGGATTGCGGCCTTGAAACACGCGCGCCGATGTGCGGTGTGCCGTTCCACGCGGTGGATTCATATATTGCAAAGCTTATCGAAAACGGATATAAGGTCGCACTGTGCGAACAGCTTACTGACCCCGCGCTTTCAAAAGGACTTGTTGAACGGGATGTTGTAAGGGTATATACCGCTGGTACGGTAATAGAAGAAAATATGCTGGACGAGCGTGCGAATAACTACATAATCGCCATGTATGTTTCTTCGGACGAGGTCGGGCTTGCCTGCTGCGACGTTTCAACGGGCAGCTTTACCGTGAGCGAGATATCGATTGCGGATAAGATGGACGACCTTGTGAACGAACTTGCAAGGATAGCCCCGCGCGAGGCGATAGCCAATGAAGCATACTTCCTTAGGGAAGATATGGCAAAGTCTTTGCAGCTTAGCTGCGCGGTGACCTGCGCCGATTCGCGTGATTTTGAACCCACACGCGCGGAAGCGAAAGTGCTTATGCATTTCCGTGCGACGTCGCTGCAAACGCTTGGGTGCGACGCGCTCAAAAACGCTGTGTGCGCCGCCGGCGCGCTTATAAGCTACCTTGAGCAGACGCAGAAGAACAGCCTTGAGCACATAAAAAAGCTTACAGTGCTGCAAAGGAGCCTGTATTTGGGGCTTGATGCGTCCACAAGGCGAAATCTGGAACTGACAAAACCGCTGCATACGGACAGCGGGAAGAAAAGCACGCTGCTATATCACCTTGATAAAACGTCCACTTCCATGGGCGCAAGGTTTCTGCGCGCGGCGATAGAGCAGCCGCTGCAAAGCATAGACGCCATAAACGAGCGCTTGAACGCCGTTGACGAGCTGGTGAACAAGCGGGCGGAACGCGAGGAACTGTCGAGCCTGCTTGACAATATATACGATATTGAGCGGCTGTGCAGCCGCATAGCCTACGGCAGCGTGAATGGGCGGGACTGCGTATCGCTTAGAGTATCGCTTGAAAAACTGCCAGCCGTGATAGAAAAGGCGCACTCACTTGAGTCTGAAGCATTCTGCCGCATAGCAAAAAATCTTGACGCGATGGAGGACATATGCGCGCTGCTGAGGGACGCGATAGTGGACGATCCCCCCATAGGAGTGAAGGATGGCGGCGTTATACGCGCCGGATACAACAGCGAAGTGGACGAACTTAGAGAGGCCGCCACAAACGGCAAGGGCATGATGGCCGCTGTAGAAGCGCGTGAACGCGCTGCCACGGGCATAAAAAATCTGAGAGTTGGATATAACAGAGTATTCGGTTATTATATTGAAGTTACCAAGGCGTATCAGCATTTGGTGCCGTATGGCTATATAAGAAAGCAAACGCTTGCTAATTCGGAGCGCTATGTTACCGAAGAACTGAAAGAATTGGAAGAGAAGATAACGGGCGCAGAAAGCAACCTTATCAGCCTTGAATACAAGCTGTTTACGGAAATAAGGGAAACTCTGTTGGGCTGCATAGACCGGCTGCAAAGCGATTCGGCGTTGATAGCGGAGCTGGACTTCTATTGCTCGCTTGCGCATGTTGCTTTCGAAAACAACTATTGCAGGCCAAAAATGCAGCTGAACGGCGCAATAAACATAGTTGAAGGCCGCCATCCGGTAGTTGAAAGCGGAATGAAGGGCGCGTTTGTGCCAAATAACGTGCAGCTTGACCAGAAGGATAACCGTCTGCTTATAATCACCGGCCCAAATATGGCCGGTAAAAGCACATATTTAAGGCAGGTTGCTATAATAACGCTGATGGCACACATAGGCTCGTTCGTGCCGGCAAAAAAGGCCGCAATAACCATAGTGGACAGAATATTTACCCGCATAGGAGCATCGGATAATCTTTCCGGCGGGCAAAGCACGTTTATGGTTGAAATGAGCGAGGTTGCAGGCATACTGAATAATGCTACCAGCCGCAGCCTGCTTATATTGGACGAAATAGGCCGCGGCACAAGCACGTTTGACGGGCTGAGCATAGCATGGGCTGTGCTTGAATATATTGCCGACCCTGCGCGCTGCGGCGCAAAGGCGCTGTTTGCCACGCACTACCATGAATTGACGGAGCTTGAGGGCAAATTGCCGGGCATAAAGAATTACCGCATAACGGTAAAGGAAGTTGGGGACGACATAATATTCCTTCGGCGCATCGTACGCGGAGGGGCGGACAGAAGCTTCGGCGTGCAGGTGGCGCGGCTTGCGGGGCTGCCTGACGATGTTATAGCAAGGGCTAAAGAGCTGCTGAAACAGCTTGAAGCGGCGGACATAAATCACGATATAGAGCCGGTATTGAGCGGCGGTGAGGATCAGCAGATGTCGCTTTTCGGCTCATGCGCAGCGGATGATATAATAGGCACGCTGAGCGATATGCAGCTTGACACAATGACGCCTATGGACGCCATGAACGCATTATACGATTTACAAATGAGAGCAAAGCTCAGAAAGGGAAAAAAATGAGCCGTATCCATGTGCTGGATAGCTATACGGCGAACCGCATAGCTGCGGGCGAGGTCGTGGAAAGGCCGGCCTCGGTCGTAAAAGAATTGCTTGAAAACGCGATAGATGCGGGCGCAACCGCCGTGACGATAGAAACAAAAGGCGGCGGGCTTGAATCTATCCGCGTGAGCGATAACGGCATCGGCATAAACGCGGACGATGTTGCAACCGCCTTTTTGCCGCATGCTACGAGTAAGATCGCCACAACGGACGATTTATTTTCAATAAACACGCTGGGCTTCCGCGGGGAGGCTTTGCCGAGCATTGCGGCTGTATCCAAGGTCACCATGCGCACGAAGCAGAAAGACGCGGCAAACGGCGCGCTGCTGCGCATAAACGGAGGGGACATAATAGAAAACCACGAAGCGGGCGTGCCTGACGGAACAACGATAGAATGTGAAGATCTTTTCTATAATGTTCCCGCAAGGCTTAAATTTATAAAGAGCGCGCGGGCGGAATCGGCACATATAAGCGACTATGTTTCCCGCATGATAATGGCGCGGCCTGATATAAAAATAAAGCTGATACAGTCCGGCAGAACGGTGTTCCACAGCGAAGGCGACGGCGAAATGGACAGCGCCATAGCCTGCGTTTACGGTAATGACATTCTGCTGAACCTTAGGGAAATATACTATGATGACGGGTATTTCAACCTTGTAGGGTTCATTGGTACGGAGCAGATAGGCCGCGCGGCGCGCACGGCACAGTCGTTCTATGTAAACTGCCGCTATATACGTTCCCAGAAGCTTTCCTATGCGCTGCAGCGGGCATATGATACGCGCCTTATGCAGGGCAGGTTCCCGTTTGCTGTGCTGCACATTGGAATATCGCCGGAGGAGATAGACGTGAACGTCCATCCTAACAAGCTGGAGGTACGCTTCAGGCACGAGGACAGGATAATGGGGCCGTTCGTTACCCAATGCCGTAAGGCGCTGGAACAGACAGAGGAAGATTTGACGCTTGACTTCAACGCGCCTGAGATAAAGAAAATAGTATACGTTCAAGACGAAATGCCCGGCGCTGCCGCCAAGGACGATACCATGAAAAGAGTTGCCGATATGGCGTTTAGCCAAAGGGACGAAAGCCGCATCGAACTTAGCGCACTTCCGGCGGAAGCATTTATTCCTAAGCATGATACTGCGCCCGTATATGCCGTACATGACAAAGAATCGGCTAAAACGGCGCACAGCGAAGATACAGGAGAAAGGACGGTCAGTGCGCCTGCAGCTAATCCTATTTGGACGGAAGTAAAAAAGGCGGAGGAGACGGCGTACATAGAGGCGGATGAAAAAACAACTATTGAGCCGGTAAAGCATGCGGAAGAAAACATACCGCAGCCTAAGGCGGAAATGCCAAAGATAACGCCGGTGCAGCAGAGGGTGGACTTTACTCAATACGAAATAATAGGCCAGCTTTTCAGCTGCTATTGGATAGTGCAGCATGATGACGAGGTGATATTTATCGATCAGCATGCCATGCATGAACGCAGGCTGTACGAAAGGATAATTGAAAGTAATATTCCTGCCGACTCGCAGCAGCTTTTGACTCCGGAGATAATAAAGCTTACGCCGGTTGAGTTTGCGCTGCTTATGGATAACATAGACCGGTTCAGCGAGATAGGATTTGATATAGAGGAATTCGGAGCTATGAGCGTGAGTGTGCGCGCAGTGCCTGTAATTATGGGGAAAACGGATATAAAACGCTTTCTTACGGATGCAATAGCGCTGTTTGACGCAAAGAATAAGCTTACGACTATTGATATGAAGCGCGGCGCGCTTATAACGCGGGCGTGCAAATCAGCAATAAAGGCGGGGGAGAGAATAAGCGAAACGGAAATAAGGGCGCTGCTTGATAAATACGATAAGGAAGGCGTGCCGCTTACCTGCCCGCACGGCCGCCCGGTGATGGCGCGCATGATGAAAACAGAATTTGAAAAGCTGTTCAAACGGATAGTATGATGAAGCATAAACTGTTTATAATCACCGGACCTACCGCCAGCGGAAAAACAGCCACATCGGTATCGGCCGCACGGCTGATGAATGCGGAGATAATATCCGCTGACGCAATACAGCTATATAAAAAGCTGGACATAGGCTCGGCAAAGCCAACGGAGGAAGAACGCCGCGGCATAGTTCACCACATGATGGACTGCATAGAGCCCGATGAGCCGCGCTTTACCGTATCGCGATTCCGCGACGGGGCGATAGAGGCGGCAAACGGGATAATTGCAAAAGGAAAAAGGTCGCTTGTTGTGGGCGGTACGGGCTTATATATAAACGCGCTCACATATCCGCTCACTTTTTCACAAATTGCGCCGGATGATGAATTGCGGGCGGAACTTATGGAAAAAGAGCAGACTGAAAAGGGCGCGTTGCATAAAATGCTTGCGGAGCTGGATGCAAAAACAGCCGAGCGTCTGCACCCGAACGACACAAAGCGTATAGTGAGGGCGCTTGAAATATGCATAAAAAGCGGCAAGAAGGCATCTGAGCAAGGAGAGGGCTTTACCTATCGCAACGATGATGCGCTCGAGTTTACGCCGGTAATGGCGGGCATAACCATGCCGCGGGATATGCTGTATGCAAGAATAGAAAAGCGCGTGGACGATATGTTTAACACGGGACTTGTGGATGAAGTTCGCGCTTTGCTTTCGCGCGGCTGTACGCGGGATTTGCCGGCAATGCAGGGCCTTGGATACAAAGAAACGATTGCATACATAATGGGCGAATGCACGCTTGACGAAGCGAAGGAGACAATAAAGCGCGAAACGCGCCGCTTTGCTAAGCGGCAGCTTACATGGTTCCGCAGGGAGGAACGCATACGTTGGTTCGATGCAACGGAATACGGCTGCGCGGAGGAACTGGGCAAGGCGATAGCGGAGCATTTTTTGACACAGGAGGAGCAAAATGGCTGATACACGCGGCAATTTGCAGGATGAATTCCTTAACCAAATACGGAAGGAAAAGCTTCCTGTCAGCATACATGTTATAAACGGATACCAATTTAACCATCTTAAGGTTATCAGTTTTGATAATTATGTCATTCTGGTTGAGGATGACGGGGGAGTGCAGCGGCTTATATATAAGCATGCTGTATCGACCATAACAATAGAGCAGAAGGCAGTAAAAAAGGAGCAACTAACAGCAAAATGACAAATGAAGGCATCGGCGCGATAATGCGCGAATTGGGAATATCGAAGCAGGCATACGATTTCATCCGTTCGGCCGAGAACTGTATAAGACCTGTTTTTGACAGGATAGACGCAAATGCGGAAGTAAACTTTGCACGCGTTTTGGCCGGATTCAGGGAAGAAAACGTTGGCCTTAGGCATTTTGCTCCTACTACCGGCTATGGTTACGATGATGCGGGCAGGGATACGCTGGACAGGCTGTTTGCACATGCACTGTTTGCGGAGGATGCATTGGTGCGGCCGCAGCTTACCTCCGGAACACATGCGCTGTATCTTGCGCTGTCCGGTCTGTGCCAAATGGGAGATGCTGTTGTTGCCGCATCCGGAAAGCCGTATGATACGCTTGAAAACGCGATAGGACTGAGCGGTGACCATCCGCATTCGCTCAAAAAGCAAGGGGTTTCGTTTGATTATGTTGACCTTAATGATGACGGCAGCATAAACATAGACGGCGTGCTGAATATGGTGGCGCAAAAGAACGCCGCCGTGCTGTATGTTCAGCGTTCGCGCGGCTATGCGTGGCGCGATTCGCTTCTGGTGAATGAGCATATGGCGCCGCTGTTCAGGGCGGTAAAGGAAAGATTCCCAAATATAGCTATATTTGTGGATAACTGCTACGGCGAATTTACTGACGTTGTGGAGCCGCTGTGCGCCGGTGCGGATATAATTGCAGGTTCGCTTATAAAGAATCCGGGCGGCGGAATAGCGCCTACAGGCGGTTATATAGCAGGCAAGGCGAAATATATTCAGCGGATAGAAAACCTGCTCACGGTGCCCGGAATGGGGCGGGAGGTGGGCTCCTACGCGGCGAGTTATCGTCCGTTCTATCAGGGGCTGTATATGGCGCCGCATACAACAGCGCAGGCTTTGAAGGGCGCGGCGTTGTTTGCGCGCGTATTTGAAATGCTTGGCATGGAAACAATGCCCTCGTCCAATGCAAAACGATCGGACATAGTGCAGGCCGTGCGCTTTGAGGAAGCAGAGGGGCTAATATCATTCTGCCGAAGCATACAAAGTGCGTCTCCGGTCGATTCGGCTGCCGTGCCGGAACCGTGGGATATGCCCGGCTATACATCGCAGGTGATAATGGCCGCGGGTGCGTTTGTGCAGGGATCTTCCATAGAGCTCAGCGCGGATGCGCCTATAAGAAAGCCCTACACGGCGTATGTGCAGGGCGGGTTGACATATGAACATTGTTCGCTTGCAGCTATGCTTGTGCTGACGGATCTTATAAAGAAAGGCATAGCGAAGCTTTAATATTCACGGTAAAGGCCGATGAGCTTGCCGACTATTTCAACATCGTTTATATCTACTATAATGGGCTGCATGCTGCTGTTTTCGGGCTGCAGCCTTATTTTATTGCCATTTTCATAGAATACGCGCTTTAGCGTTGCTGATTCGCCGGATACGCGCACAACGCCTATTTCGCCGGACTCAACGGACATGCCGCGGTGGATTATTATAATATCGCCGTCGTTTATTCCGGCTTCTATCATGCTTTGGCCCTGAACCCTAAGCATGAATACTTCAGTATCGTTTGCACCTTTAAGGAGGTGCTTGGGCATGACATAGTATTCCTGGATGTTCTCCACGGCAAGGATGGGTATGCCCGCAGCTACATTGCCGACCAGCGGCACGGATTGCATGTGCGTGTTTACGGCGCGGTCATTTGTACCCTCGGGCAGCGTTATGCTGCGCTGCTTTGACGGATTGCATATTATAAGCCCCTTCTCGGCCAGATTGCTTATATGCATATGCACGGTGGACGTGGATCTCAGCCCAAGTGCCGCGCCTATTTCGCGAACGGTAGGAGGATAGGAGTTGATTGCTATGAACTCCTTTATATAATTATATACTGCTTTTTGCGTTTCGCCGGATTTACGCATGGTTAACCTCCTTGGTTTGTGGTATTATAGTATAGCATTGATTGATTATAGCACATGCCGGCAGTCAATGCAAACCTTTGTTCTGAAAGAACGCAAAGAAACGGAGTACGTTATGAATGCAAAGCAACCTTACAGAACCCCGGAAGGGGATATGTGCGATTTAGACCCGAATAAGATATGCGATAACTGCATGAAATGCGTGAATAAAAACGGCGCGGATTATACGGAAATACTTGCCGATTTTGACCCGGAATCGATACGGGTATTCACGCCGGGCGATGACGAGGACGATATAAGCGAACCTATAGAGCAGCTGGATATAGACCCTGAACTTATGGCGGAGTGGGAAGAAAAGCTTCGCCTTGCGGAGGAAGCTGAACGCGAAGGCGAAGCCGAAGCGGTAGAGGAGGAGTTGATTGAACCGATAGGCTACCGCGGCGTGCGCCAAAGGCGGGCGCATGTTTCCCATGTGCAAAGGCGCGGTTAATCGTCCCTAAGCTTTATTACCTTTGCGGCAAGCCTACGCCTGTCTTCCGATACTGCGGCGTAGTGCTTGCGCGTGGTGTTAACGTCCTTATGGCCCAAAACATCGGCCACCAGATATATGTCGCCGGTTTCCCTGTAAAGATTCGTACCGTATGTGCTCCTAAGCTTATGCGGGGATATCTTTTTCAGCGGAACGGCGATTTTTGCGTATTTTTCAACCAGGTTTTCAACTGCGCGGACGGTGAGCCGCGTTTTTTGCAGCGAAAGGAACAGCGCGTCCTCATGCCCTGGGGCAGCCTGTATGCGTTCGCGCTCAAGCATATATTGCAGCAACGCTTCACGCGCTTCGTCGCCGAACACCAATATGTCCTGCTTGCCGCCTTTGCGCACGATGGAAAACTCGTTTGAAGTAAAGTTTATGTCGTCCATATCTATGCCCACCAGTTCGCTTATACGTATGCCTGTACCGAGGAACAGGGTGAGAATGGCCAAATCGCGTGCCTGCGTCTTTTTATGGTATGCTTTTTGCTTATCAGTTAATCCGTCGCCGTTTTGCACAACGTCAAGCAGGTCTGCTACTTCGTTCGGCTCAAGGCGTATTATGGCCCTATCACGTATCGTGGGCAGGTCAACGAGAGACGGCGCGTTGTGCGTAAGCTTTTCTTTTTTATAGAAATATTTATACAGGGCGCGGATGCTTGAAAGCTTTCTTGCCTTCGCGCGATCCTGATTCACCTTTTCGCGCTCATCATCGTCAACGTACATGGTGACATAGCTTAAATATATCTCAACATCCGTAACGCTCACCCTGTCAATGTCCGAAAGGGTAAGGGAGCGAATATTATCCCTCTTGAAATTCTCGTTTTCCTTTATAAGAAAGCCAAAGAAATTCTTTAAGTCGCCCGCGTATGCCACGCGCGTGCGTATGAGCGTTTCGTTTTCTATGCCGCGGAAAAACTCCGCGCAGAACGGCGGCAGCTCGCTGATCATGCGCTTGAGCTGAGCCATGTATTCTTTATATTGAGCCGAATCAAATGTTTGGTTCGCCATAGGGAACCCATCTCCTTTCAATTAGCAACTATTCGCTAAACACAAGTTTAGCGAATAGTTGTGTAGAAATCAAGTCCTATTTTGCAAGCAGAAGCTTATTTTGTGCTGAGCGACTTTATAGCGTCCCGTGCAAGCTTATCGCAGCGGTTGTTGTTTTCGTTGTCGCTGTGACCTTTAACCTTAATAAATCTGACTTTGTGCGTGCTTGTCAAATCTATAAGCGTCTGCCAAAGATCCTGATTTTCAACCGGTTTTCCTGCGGCGGTTTTCCAGCCGTTGGCTATCCAGCGGTCAAGCCATGATTCATTGAAGGAACGGCAAAGATACGCGCTGTCTGTATACAGGTCAACCTTGCAGGACTCCTTTAGTGCATTCAGCGCCTCGATGGCGGCCGTGAGCTCCATGCGGTTGTTCGTGGTGTCAGCACAGGCGCCGCTCAGTTCCTTCCTGAAGGATCCGTATATTAATACGGCCCCCCAGCCTCCGGGGCCGGGATTGCCGGAGCACGCGCCGTCGGTATATATGGTCAATTCTTTCACAATAATGTCTCCTCAAACTTTTTTGAACCCGAAAATTATACCATATATAAGCATTTTTGACCACCCAAACCAGCCTATATAGTTTTTTTGCAAAAAATGTGTTGACATTCTGAGAGAAATGCGGTATAGTATCACCTGTCGCTGAGAGCGAACGGTGCTTCGGGGTGTAGCGCAGTCCGGTAGCGCACGTGCTTTGGGAGCATGGGGCCGGGGGTTCAAATCCCTTCACCCCGACCAAATATTATATGGCCCCTTGGTCAAGCGGTCTAAGACACCGCCCTTTCACGGCGGTAACAGGAGT